>Ga0210032_1000269_pt1 | contig 44030 bp, 37 predicted proteins | sample CryGeyCG2114_250_2_FD_185458 | JGI IMG/M metagenome (GOLD analysis project Ga0210032, IMG submission 185458) | Groundwater microbial communities from aquifer - Crystal Geyser CG13_big_fil_rev_8/21/14_2.50 (SPAdes) (version 2) | ecosystem: Environmental > Aquatic > Deep subsurface > Groundwater ... | reverse complement strand
GGAGGGGAAATATTATGTCTTTGATCGCTGATCTGTCTGCTATCGGTACCGCTGCAGCTGCTGTCATTTTTTCGCTGTGGATGCTGAAACAGTTGTTCTCCGACAATCAATAAACAGTCGGTACTGATCGAGTAGGGGACGGAGTTACCCCCGTCGCCCTCTCACACCACCGTACATGCGGTTCCGCATACGGCGGTTTCTTAAACATGCTGGAAGCGTTGCTGTGTATCCAGCAACGAAACCAACCCCAGTGCATCAAAGAAGCGTTTTGGATAAGCCTCGTTCATGCGGCTCGCTCCGGCGTTCCACCAAGGGCCACGCCCGTTGCTTGCCGATTTCCATGCCCGCGTCTCATCCAAACCTCGCGCTTGAAGCCGCTTATTCCGGGTGGCAGGGCACTTCCATTGCCGCCATAACAGGCAGCGCAGTTTGCTGCCGAATCCATCCGTCAAGTTCCTGAACACACCTTTTACCTCGGTCAGTTGAAAGTACGATGTCCAGCTACGCAGCACAGGGTTGACCGCTTCGACCGTTTTGCTGAGATTGCGCGAGGCATTTCCGACTATGATCTCATCCTGCTCAGGCAATGCTGTGCAACTTAGCCTTAGTTTCGCCTTCGATCGTTTGTTCGGCTTCACATATTTGCTTCGCAGGTTCTTCGTCGGCACTTATACCGTCCTTGAACCCTTTCACTGCACCGCCAAGATCGCTCCCTATGTTGCGTAGCTTCTTTGTGCCAAAGACAAGAACCACCACTAACAATACGATCAGCCAGTGCCAAATACTCATCGAGCCCATCTTCATCTCCTATTGATATTGGATCGATTCAGTTCTATTCGATCTGAATCCTCACTAGATGACAGCAACCTTTGTGCCGATGCAAAAAAATCACGTTTTCTGCTTCTCCACAAGGGGTTCACCTCTTCTTTAGGCAGACTCTCCCATCAGTTGCAGTCCGCTTTGATAACTTGAATAGAAAGCAGCTAACCACTATCGGTGCGGCTAGAACTTCATGTTCACACTTGCACGCAAAATCCTTGGTTCGGCCGGATGGGTGTGGATGTCGGACACAGGAGTCGCTTCGCCGCTTAGTTGAGATTCATAGTAATAGTCGATGTCGCTCACCCGCGTGTCGAACAGGTTCAACACCTCCATGCTCAATCTGACCTGTTTGCTGATTTTGTATCCGGTCATCAGGTTCGCCAGCGTCGACGATTTCGAGCGTACGCTATCGTCTTCAATGAGCGGGCGCGGGCCAAAATAGCGCAGGCGTAACCCTGCCGACCACGGTTCGTTTTCCTGCAAACTCACACCGACCGAAGCGGCCTGTTCGATCCCGCCGGGAATGCGATTCCCGGCGGGATCGCTGTCGGTAAAGCGTGCACTCGACAGCGACACATCGCCGTCTATGAGCAGCCACGCAACCGGATTCCAGTAGTTCGCCCACTCCACGCCCTGGCGGCGGCTGGGACGCGAGGCGCTGGTGGTGCCCGCGTCGCCGACGAAGACCAGTTCCGAATCGATGTCCAGCCGCCACAGCGTCAGCGAGGTTTGCAGCCCGGGCAGAATCGCGCTGCGCACGCCGACTTCGTGACCCGTGGCGGGAACCAGCGGGCGCACCGGAACTATGGCATCGCCGTTGCATTCACCCGCTGCGCCCGTGCAACCCGGCCGGATACCGGGGCGCGGGTTGGGGTTGATGTTGATGGTGGTGCCGCGCGCATCGTTGCTGTGGAAACCGCGACCCGCATTCAGGTAATACTCGGTCTTGTCCCACGGGCCGAACACCAGCGACAACTTGGGCGAAACGATGGCATCCCTCTTGTTGCCGGAATTGGCGGCGGTGTCGCTGTTCACGTCGAAGCGGTAACTGTCGCCGCGCAAGCCGAGGATGGAGCGGAACTTCTCGCTCCACTGGAGCTGCGTTTCACCCCACAACGACACGCTGGTCTGCTTCACCTTGTCGTCGCGCACCGTTCCCGACTTTACCCGGTTCTGCGTCGAAAACAATCCCACGCCGATGTCATCGTGGCGCACACCAGTGCCTATGGTGGTGATGACCGGTATGCCGTGCATGTCTTGCAGCCAGTTATGCGACGCTTTCGCGCCGACTATGGTGCGCTTGTCGGCTTGCAAAAACTGGTCGCCATGCACGGAATCGGTGGCGTAAGTGAAGTTGGACCAAAGGTTCAGCGCATAATTGACCAGATAGACGTTCGCGTGACTGGAACTGTTGTTGCCAGTTCCTGCCCACTCGCCGGACAGACTGTAACGGTGCGTGTTGCCACCTGTCGTGGGGTCAAGGCTGCCATAACGTCCCACCGTTGCCATCGCACGCTGCGCTATCTGGTCGGTCGCCGTCCATTGAGCATCGTAGCCCAGCAGCGACACCCCCCAGCCGTCGTCGCGTTGTCCCTGTCCGTAACGCAGCACCATGTTGTCCTTGCGCAAATGCTCCGGCACCGTCCACGGCCCATCGTTGTGGTAGCCCTCGGCCGCGATGAGCAAATTCCCATCCTTGACCGCAGGCGAGGCCGTCGCCAGCAGGCGCGAGAAACCGCCGCTGCCCATCGTCATCTGCGCGTAAGGCGCATCCAGCTTGCGCACATAGTCGATGCGCGCCGAACCCGCCGCCGAGAAATCGCCATCGCCCGCGTAATAAGTCCCCTTGCGGTACTGCACGCGCTCCACCAATTCCGGGATGAGAAAGTTGAGATCGGTATAGCCCTGGCCGTGCGCATGCGTCGGCATGTTCACCGGCATGTCCATAAGCGAAGTCGAGAAGTCCGTGCCGTGATCGAGATTGAAGCCGCGCAGATAATACTGGTTGGCCTTGCCGTCGCCCGAGTGCTGGCTGATGATGAGGCCGGGCACCACTTCCAGCACCTCGGCGGGTCGCAGCAGTGGTCGATTCTCCAGTTGCTCGGCAGTCACCGTGCCTTCGCTTGATGTTGAGGCCACCCCGAGTTGATCGGTGGATTTGGCGATGACCGACACTTCGTCCAGCGTCGGGATTCCGGCTGCAAAGCCGCGTTCTGTCAGCAACAGCATCGCTGTTAAGACGAATTTATTTTTCTTCATAACAACTTCCAAAAAAATACAACGAGCCAACACAAAGAGAATCAAGCCGGGGCAGAAACGCGCTGCTGGCTGTAGCGCGCAAACAGAAAACTGAGGGCGACTACCGCGATGATGGCGCAGCCGATGAACAACTCGCGTCCTTCCTGCCAGTTTGATGCTTCGGGGAAGAAGCACCGCGACAGGCCCAGCGCCGCCACGAACAGACTAAGCAAGGCCACGGTCACCCCCATGATGCGCGAAGCGGCGCGTGCGGTGGCATCGGCGCGCTGCAACAGGTGCGAGATCCACAGCCCGTTGGCGGCATCGGTCACCATCATGCCGAGCATGAAACACACCGCCAGCAGGAATGCGGACATGACGCCGCCGTATTGCGTGGCGGTGGCGGAGAACAGGGTGGCTTGCGAGAGTGTGTCGAAAGAAAAGGCGAACAGCGAACCCACCATGGCGATCAGCACGGGATGGCTGGCATGTTTGAGTTGTCCCAGCCAGCGGCCCCTGAGACCGACCATCTGCACCATCTCGTGAGCAGGAGTTGAGAACACTGCATACAGGTTAAGTGCGCCCAGCGAGAGCAGGAAGAACGCCGACACCCAGGCGCCGACATCGTCCATCCAGGCAGGCACCGCGCCCTGCTGGAACAGCAGGCTGGTGGCGACAGCGACGATGCACACCACAATCCCGTGGCCAAGCGAGAACAGGAAACCGCACAGACGCGCCAGCTTTTTGCGCCCGGCTGCGGCATTGAAACGGGTCAAGCCGTCGATGGTGGCGAGATGGTCGGCATCCATGCCGTGCTTCATTCCCAGCACGAGCACCAAGGCGAGCAAGGGATAGATGCTGCCAAAATCCGTTTCCATATCACCCCCGTAAGAAGAATCTGTACATTTTCTTAACAAGAATTATGCCAACAACAGCAAATATTTTTGGCCCCCGTAACGAAAATTCAGAAATTCATACAACACGTTGATTACAGAATAAATCCATCGAACAAGTTGTTTAACCCCAATTATCCATGCTCGCGCTTCCAGCAGATTTTCGCGGCAAACAGCGCGGTCTACTGGAAAACTGCTTTCCGCTTTAACTCCGCTTTGATCGCGGCAGACACAGCTTGAACTGGGCACCGCCGCCCGGCGTATTGCTTACCGACAACTCTCCGCCGTGATGTTCAATGATGCCGTAGCTGATCGACAAACCCAGCCCCGTCCCTTTGCCGACTGGCTTGGTGGTATAGAACGGATCGAAGATCTTGCCCAGCGCCTGCTCGGGAATGCCTGGCCCGTTGTCCTGAAACAGGATCACGACCTGTTCAGCGTCGGGTTCGGCGCTGATGGTCAGCAGCGGATCGGTCCGGTCCTCGGTGGCATCCGACGCATTTTGCACCAGATTGATGATGACCTGCTGCAACCGACCCGGCGAACCGAACACGGGTATCTCTTTCGGTAAATCGGCCACCACACGGAAGTTAAGCGGTGCGGCCCGCGTCACCCAATGCACCGAACGCTCGATGGTCTCGGCTAGATTGAATTCGACGTTCTCATTGCGATCAGAGGCGGAAAAACGCTTGAGTCCGTCCACAATGTCGCGTGTGCGCTCTGATCCTTCCACCGCTCCGGACAGCAGTGGTGCCAAATCGTCGAGAATTCGGTCGATGCGCAACTCGACGCGCAACTGCTCCAGCGCCTCACACGGAGTACCGCCGTGCACCGCATCCAGATAACGTTTCAGCCGTGTGGTGTAGCGCTGCATCGCGTGCACGTTACCCAGGACGAAACTGATCGGATTGTTCAGCTCATGGGCCACTCCCGCCACCAGTTTGCCGAGCGAAGCCATCTTTTCCGACTGCAACAATTGTTGCTGGGTACGCTTGAGCTCTTCGTGCGCCTCGCGCAGTTTGTGATAGGCTCGGCGCAATTCTCCCAGCGGCCGGCCGGTGATCACCACACCCAGCAACTTTCCCGAACCGGATAGGCGCGGCGTGAAATTGAGCGCCACCGGCGTGGTACCACCGTCGCGCGTTTTGAACTGCAGCTCAATATCATTGGCCGGCTCGCTCGTGAGCCCGGAGATCACCCGCCTTGCCGTCGCACACCCGCTTTCGTCGGAGAACAGGGAACCCAGCTTGGCGCCTTTGAGATCCTGCTCCGTGCGCCCGGTGAATACAAGCAGAGAATGGTTCACCTCCTCGATCACCGCATTGCGATCGCACACCACAAGCAGGTCGGACATCGACGTGAGGATGCTGTAGATGAACTGCTGCGACTCTTCCAGATCGGAGTTCTTTTGCTCCAACACCACCTCGTATTGCAGTAACTCGTTGTACACCTCGTCCATCGAGCGCACGACATCGATCCAGGCCGATTCCGAGAATGAATCGATTGCGGTAGGCAGCGGCAATCTGGACGAAGTGGATTGGGCACGTGAATTCATGCTTCTATACATTTACGCTCTTGTGTTCAAGTCGTCGGACGGCTATGCACATGACCATGGCCGCGCCCGGCCCCTGCATCTACCGGCACGAGGTTAACTTGGCCGTGGCGCACGCCGCGCTCGGCGATCAATGCATCGGCGAAACTGCGCACCATCCCGGTTTTGCCGCGCAGCATCACCGTCTCCAGACAATTTTCATGATCGAGGTGCACATGGGTCGACGCCACCACCAGATCGTGGTGGTCGTGCTGCAATCCGGTGAGGCGTTCCGCGAGGTCGCGCTCGTGGTGGTTGTATACATAGGACAGACTCGCCACGCAGTACGGCGCCTGCTTATCCTGCACGCGTAGCGTCTCCAGTTTGCCGCGCAACATGTCGCGCACCGCCTCGGAGCGGTTGAGATAGCCGCGCTCGCGGATCAGGCGGTCGAATTCGCTAGCGAGTTTTTCGTCTAGTGAGATGGTGAAGCGTTCCATATTCTTCCTTCAAAAAAATATTTGCCACAGGGCACACTGGGATCACAGAGAGAAATAGCAGGAGAAAACCGGATGCGTTCTGTGGAAAGATATGTGCATGTTGAGTTCTGCCGGATTCTCTGTGTGCTCTGTGTACTCTGTGGCTGATAGTTTTTCAAGATTTAATGCACCGTGCACACCATGCACGGGTCGAACGAACGTACCACATGCTGCACCGCCAGCGGTGCACCGTCACCACCCTCTTCCGCCGCCAGCCCGACGAGCGCCTGTTCCAGTGCGCCCGGCACGCCCGCCGCATCGCGCGGCGAGAAGTTCCAGGTGGTCGGCGCGATGATCTGGTAGTTGTGCAGCTTGCCTTTGCGCACATCCATCCAGTGGCCAAGGCTGCCGCGCGCCGCTTCGATCAAACCGACGCCGCGCACTTCGTCCAATTCCAGCGCGGGAAGGCAGAAAGGTGCGCCCGGCCGTATCTGTTGCAGCCAGATTTCCATCGCGGGGATCACCAGCGCGAATTCCAGCATACGTGCAACGACCCGCGCCGTCACGCTGGCGCCGTGCCGCCCGACCATATCGCGCACCAACGGGTGGCCCGCCACCATCTGCCGCGCCAGCGGACCGGTCTCAGCCACCTGGCCGGACAGTCTCGGCGCCTTGCACCAGGAATACGCATCGGGCTTGTCCGGTTGTGGCAGGGTGCGCCCTTCCTCCGGCGCGAGCGCGACATCACCCGCCATCCAGCTGCTGCTCACGTCCTCGCGGATCGCGCCAATATCCAACACGTGCGACTTTCCATCTGACCAAACCCCCGGCTGAAAAAGTGCTGTTGCACCGTCAACATACGCGCCGTAACTCATAAATCGGTCAGCAGCACGCCCCATCTGCTGCAAGCCAAGATCGCGCGCGATATGCAAAAAGCGCGGGAAATCTGCCGATTTTGCGCGCGGTTGCATCCATGAATACAAGGCAGGTTCCGAATCAAGCGCGGCCACCGCCTCCAGCGTATCGCCAAACAGTGTGCGTTCAAGAAAGGTGCGGAACTCGTTCAGCAGCATTTTTAGCCGCAACTTTTCCGCCTCCTCCAACGGGCGCGATGAACCGCCCGGTTGCAACGACAGCGTGTGCGGCCAGCGCCCAGCCAGATAGCCCATCACGTTCATGAACTTAGCCCGCACCGGCAGCACATCCGCCGACGCAGTGCCCGTCACTGACTTGAAACGCGCTTGTGTGTCGGCGAACCAGGCGCGATCACGATAACCGTCGCGCGCAAAATCCGGCATAAAGAACAGATAGAAGTGGCTCAGGTGGTCGGCGAGGTTCTCCGCCGCAAGGGTCAGGTTGGCGGCAAGGCGGCCGTTTTCCGGCGGCTGCAGACCCATGCCCTGCGCCAGCGCCTGTGCCGCGGCCGCCGATTGTGCCACTGAACAGATGCCACAGATGCGCGGCACATACACCAGCGCATCCAGTGGATGCTTGCCCAGCAAGATCTGCTCGAAACCGCGGTACATCGGCGAGTTCACATAGGCCGCGCGCACGATGCCGACCTCGATGTCGAGCGTGACTTCGAGGTCGCCCTCGACGCGGTTGAAGGGGCCGATGATGCGGCGGGTCATACACCCCCCTTCACCACAGAGACGCAGACACACAGAGAAAGGCAAAGCCATTCTCCATTTTTCCTCTGTGTCTCTATGTCTCTGTGGTGAATGGTTTTGAACTTGTTTTTCATTTCAATCTCGTCTTCTTGCTCACCGGCGTGATCACCTGATGGTCGGACACAGCGTTTTCCTTTACGCGCTTCGGCGTGGCCGATTTAGATAGCGATGCCAGCGCGACGAACCATGCCTTCGGCATATCTGTCGGCAAGCCGATCGGAATGCCGGCCAACTTGGGCGTGACGCCGAAGGGATGTCCAGGTTCTTCAAAACCCGGTTCGGTGCAGGCGATGCATGGATAACCGCCACGTACGCACGAACCTTCGCCGTTCCACAGGCGGATGTTGCAGTCGGCATGCACCTGCGTGCCTTTGCAGCCCATGTTCTCCATCAGGCAACCCAGATCAGACGGTTTTTGCGCGCTGGCTTTGAATTCGTAATACTCGTTGCGCGAGCAACCGTGATGCACCAGATGATCGGCGTACAAGCGCGGACGGCGATAAATATCCAGTTGCGCTTTACCCATCCCGCCCGCCGCGAGCAAAGCCAGCGCCTCGATCACCCAGTTCGGGTGTGTCGGACAGCCCGAGATATTGACCACCGGCAGCCCGCCCGCAGCGCGATAATCCTCGCCCAGCAAGCCCCCCTGCGCATCGCCGTCATACTGCATACCACAGGCGTCGGCAGGATTGCTGCCGCCAGAGGTTACGCCGCCGAACGCGGCACAACTGCCGACCGCAACCGTGTAGCGCGACTGATGCGCCAGACGTTCGAGCAGGCTCTTCATCGAATCAGCGCCGGTGGTCTGATGAAAACCTCCTGTACCGAAAGGACCGCGCAGCACCGCGCCCTCAAGACACAGAATGTCCAGCCTCGTCGCACCACTGGCGCACTCATCGACGATCTTACGCGCCTCGTCAGCACTTTGCTCCGACAGCGAGGGATGCCACAGCAGGTTAATGCCGATACCTTTCAGTGTATCAAACAGGTTGCGGCAATCTGCGTTCAGCAGCGACAGCGTGCAACCGCCGCAGCCGCCCGATTGCAGCCAGAGCAGATTCAGCGGTTGTCCTTGCCGGGTATCCTTCATGATAAAACTTAATGTGCCTCAGAGAACACAGTGACCAAAAAGAAAGTGACTCCACGGATGCGGATGGTAAATTGTCGTCTGAACCGCTGGAATAAATCTAATTGGCAAGCCAATACAAAGATAGCCACAGACTTCCCTGTGTGCCCTGTGATCTCTGTGGCTAATTTTCGAATTTGTCTCATTCCGTTTTTTTCTCCAACCCATAGCGCGCCAACTTGCTGCGCAGTCCGACGCGCGACAGACCCAGTTCGGTGGCGGCGCGCGTCTTGTTCCAGCGGTGGCGTATCAGGCACTCATTGAGGACACGCGCCTCCAGCGCTTCCATGCGGTCCTTGAGGCTGCCGTCCAGTCCGGCGAGGATGCTCATGTCCTGCGACTGCTCCTCCGGTGCGGCGCGCAACACTTTGGGAGAAAACAGGTGAGCGCCGATGTATTCGACGTCGCACAGCAGGATGGCACGCAGAATCTCGTTCTGCATCTCGCGCACATTGCCCGGCCACTGGTAATTGCCAAGGCATTCCAGCGCCTCCGGAGTAAAACCATTTATCTCCTTTCCCATTGCCGGTACTGCGTCGCGCAGCAGCGCGAGCGCGATCAGCGGGATATCCATCTTGCGGTCGCGCAGCGCGGGCATCGGCAGCACAAACTGGGTCAGGCGGTAGTACAGGTCCTCGCGAAAACGTCCTTTGCGCACCTCCTCTTCCAGGTCGCGATTGGTCGCCGACAGTATGCGCACATCGATCTTGCGCGAACGCGAATTACCGACCGAGCGAATCTCACCTTCCTGCAATACACGCAGCAATTTGACCTGAAACGAAGGCGAGGTGTCGCCAATCTCATCGAGGAAGATGGTGCCGCCATCGGCCTGCTCGAACAATCCGATGCGGTCTTCGTATGCGCCGGTAAAACTGCCGCGTTTGTGCCCGAACAGTTCGGATTCAAGCAACTGGTCTGACATTGCGCCGCAGTTCTCGATGACGAAAGCGCGCGCCGCGCGCGGGCTGGAATAATGGATGGCACGCCCCAGCAATTCCTTGCCCGATCCAGATTCTCCGGAAATGTGCACGGCGATCTCGCAATTCGCCACCCGCGTCGCCAATTCGATCACTTCATTCAGCGGGCTGGATGCCGAACGGACGATGCGCGAGAACTCGTAGTAGGTGCGCAACTTCTTGTGTTTCGCTACTACACGTCGTTGCAACACAGGTTGCGTGGTGTGCAATTCCAGATTCATCTGGTCACTTTGTTGCTGCAGATCGTGCAACTGGGCTGCCGCGCGCACCTTGAGCAGCAGCGAATCCGGATGCCAAGGCTTGAGAATATATTGATAGATACCGGCATCGTTGATGCCCGCGATGATATCCTCGACATCGGTGTAACCGGAGATGATCATGCGCACCGCATCCGGCCAGCACTCGCGCACTTCCTTGAGAAAATCAATGCCGGTCACACCGGGCATACGATGATCGCACAACACCACATTGACGCGTTCGCGCTCCATGATGGCGCGCCCCTCTTCCGCGCTGGACGCGGTCAGCACACTGAATTCCTCATCCAGCGTACGGCGTATTGCCTCCTGCGAGCGCACCTCGTCGTCGATGACCAGAATGATGGTTTGGGTTGCCATGAATCAGGAGTCTCCTGTTGTTGCCGGGTGTTGTTGCATTGTCGCATCCTCCTGCCCGGACACTTTCCCTGTCGATAAAAACAATTCCCGATGCAATGCCAGATGGCGCGGGGTAAAAGCATGCGCGATTTTATACACGAAGTGATGGCGCGCGTAATGATAGCTTGGGTCAAAACCATAGAAATTGCGCCGCATCTCGGCCAACTCGGCGGCGCGGTATTCGGCCAGAGGCTTCTTCGCTTCATCACAGGTGCGGAGTGCGCTTTTATCAGCAAGGCGTTGTGCATAGTCCGGCGCTATCGCCAGTTCCATGGCCATGCGCTTCACCCTGGCACGGAATGCATCAGCAGCGTCGTCAAAACAGGCGTCAATCAATCTTTCCCGCATGGCAGCAGCAGCGGAGATTGGCAAACGGTTATGCATGATGGCGCAGGCTCGCACCTTGCCGACGCGAGCTGGCAACAGATAGGTCCAGTATTCCGAGCCGTACAGGTTGCCCATATTGCGATAATGCGGATTAAGCACCACGCTCTGGCGCGCCCATACCTGGTCGCCCGCCAGCGCAAAGAAACAGCCGCCCGCCCCGGCGTTGCCCTGCATCACGGTAACGGTGAGACGGTCGGTGGTACCTAATATCTCCAGTACCAGGTTGTCCATTGCCTCGATGTTGCGCATGGATTCGTCGGCCGGGCTGTCGGCCGCCTCGATGCGGTTGAGGTGGATGCCGTTGGACCAGAAATCCTCGCCGCCCATCAGCACCAGCACGCGCGTCGGCCGCGTGCAGGCCTGCACGTAGGCCGCACGCAGATTCATGCACTGCTGCGTCGACATCGCACCGTTGTAGAAATCAAAATGCAGGAAGCCGACGCAGCCGTGTTCCTCGTAGCGAATCTCGCCACTCGTCGCGCCTGGCAGAACCGGCAACGCCCTCGCCTCGGCGGCAAACGCCACGACGGCAGGCAGCTTGAAGCCGGGATCGTGTTCGAGGCGGCGCACATGGCCGATCCAGACCGCGCCGTCGCGGGTGGCGCGCAGCACGGCGTCGCCGCAGCGACCGAGCACGGCGCCCGCTGCGCCACGGTATGCGCTCTCGGCGCACGCATCGAACAGGTGGCAGGGCTGGCCGAACAGTTCGTCTTTCACGCCCGGACAGCCGTCGGCTGCATTCAGTTTGCGCAGCACCGTCGCAGTATCGTCAAGCTGCCAGTCGATGGCGCGCTGCGCCTGCTTAATGGAGGGGCGCTCAATGCCGCGTACCGCCACTTTGAAATCGTTCGCCGATGTCGGCTTCCAACTGCCGCAGATGTAATCGGGATAATGCAGCAGCGCTTCCAGCACGCCGCGCACGGCGGCATCGGCCACTTCGCCGCGATACAAACTGGATTTCTTCGCCGCGCGCATGGCAAAGGTCTGCGCCGACCAGATGTCGCCGCCGTCCATGACCGCGTTGGCTTGCAGCACCGTCACACCCCACTCGGTCGCCCCCTGCTGGATCGCCCAGTCGAGCGAGGACGGCCCGCGGTCGCCGATGATGCCGGGATGAACGATCAAGCACACATGTTGCGACCAGATCGATTCGGGAATAGCGCGCTTCAGGAACGGCGCGACGATCACATCCGGCTGCCACAGCGCCACCGCCTCTTCCGCCACGGAATCGGCGATATCGAGTTCGACCGAGACCTCGTGACCGCCCGCCTTCAGCTCCAGCCAGATACGCTGGCTCAGGCTGTTGAAGGAATGGGTCAGCAACAGAATACGCATCATCTCCTCAGCAGATTCTGGGCAGCTGTTCGCCCGCCAACCAGTCCACATTGCGGCGACCGCCAAAGCTTGTCTTCATTTGCACGAAATGATGCGGGTCGGCATGCGCCGCGCCGATGATTGCCGCATCACCCGCCAGCGGATGCGCGCGCATGACTGCCAGCAGGCGTTCGGCATCGGCTGCGGCGCAGATCGCGATGAGTTTGCCTTCGTTGGCGACATACAAAGGATCGAGACCCAGGAATTCACACGCAGCGGCCACCACCGGCTTCACCGGAATGGCTTCCTCGTTGATCGTCAGGCCGACCAACGATTGCTTGGCGATCTCGTTCAAGGTCGTAGCCAGTCCGCCGCGCGTCGGATCGCGCAGACAACGTATGGCCGCGCCAGTTTCCAGCATGGCCGCGATCAGGTGGTGCAAGGCGGCGGTATCCGATTCGATAGGTACGTCAAAGGCGAGATTCTCGCGGCGGCTCATGATTGCCATGCCGTGATCGCCCATGCTGCCGGAAATTAGAATGACATCGCCGGGGCGCACATTGGCACCGGACAAGTCCACACCATCCATCACCACGCCCACACCAGTGGTGGTGATGAACACGCCATCGGCCTTACCCTGCTCGACCACTTTAGTGTCGCCTGTCACGACCGGCACTCCCGCCTCGCGCGCCGCCGCTGCCATAGACTGCACAATGCGCTGTAGGTTGATCAGCGGGAAACCTTCTTCCAGAATAAATGAAGCAGAAAGATAGAGCGGCTTCGCGCCCATCACCGCCACATCGTTGATGGTGCCGTGCACCGACAGACAGCCGATGTCGCCACCGGGAAAGAACAGGGGTGAAACCACATGCGCATCGGTCGCCATCACCAGCCGTCCGCCTGCCGTTGGCAACAGTGCTCCGTCATTACCTTGACGCAGATACTCATTATCGAAAGCGCCCGCAAACAACTCTTCGATCAACTGCGCCATCGCCCGCCCACCTGAGCCGTGGCTCATGTCCACACGTCCGTTCTTAATGTCCAGAGCGCGCACGTAACCTTTTTTTACTTCGCCATTCATGCCAGGATTACCTCGATGTCCTTGAATCGACCATAACTGTAATGTGCCGCGCAGGCACCTTCCGACGACACCATGCACGAACCTAAGGGATTCTCCGGGGTACATACCGTGCCGAACACCTTGCAGTCTTGCGGCTTCTTCACGCCGCGCAAGATCGCGCCACATTCGCAGGCCTTGTTATCGGCCACCGGCTTGTAGCCAATACCGTAACGCGTCTCGGCATCATAAAGGGCGTAAGCCGAGCGTATCTTTAAAGCCGAATAAGGCACTTCCCCAAGACCGCGCCATTCGAAGCTGCGCCGCAATTCCAGCACTTCGGACACCATGGCCTGCGCCTTGAGGTTGCCTTCGCGCGTAACAGCGCGAGTGAACTCATTCTCCACTTCGGCGCGCCCCTGGTTGATCTGGCGGATCAGCATGAGGATGGCCTGCAGCACATCCAAGGGCTCGAAACCGGCAATCACCACCGGCTTGCGATACTCATTCGAAAAATGCTCGTATGGCTGACTGCCGATCACCACGCTCACATGTGCCGGGCCAATGAAACCATCCAACGGCACGGTACCGTACTGACGCACTTCGGGCGATTGCAGGATGTGCGTGATCGCTGCCGGTGTCAGCACGTGATTACACAGCACGCTGAAATTGGTGATGCCTTCGTCCTTGGCCTGTTTGATGATGAGTGCGGTAGGCGGCGTAGTCGTCTCGAAGCCAATGGCGAAGAACACCACTTCGCGCTGCGGATTGTCGCGCGCGATCTTCAATGCGTCTTGCGGCGAATAGATCATGCGCACGTCGCCGCCGCGCGCTTTGGCACGCATCAGCGAGAGGTTGTCGGAGGCCGGCACGCGCAAAGTGTCGGCGTAGGTGCAGACGATCACGTTCCGCTCCCGTGCCAGGCGGATCGCCTGGTCGACGCGCCCGATCGGCAGCACGCACACCGGACAGCCCGGGCCGTGGATCATGTGCACGTTGACGGGCAGCAGGTCGGCGATGCCGTAGCGCGAGATGGCGTGAGTGTGGCCGCCGCAAAATTCCATGAAGCTGTAATTCTTGTCGGTTGCCGCTTCGCGCCGGATGTTCGCGACGATATTCTTGGCCAGTTCGCCGTCGCGGAATTCATCGATATATTTCATGATGCAGTACCATTGGGTTCTGAACGCAATTCGTCCAACTGTCCCATCTCTGCAAACATCGCCAGCGTGCGTTCTGCTTCTTCCTGATCTACTTTTTGTAGCGCATAGCCGACATGCACGATAACGTATTCGCCCACTGTGGCGTCGTCCACCAGCGCCAGCGATATCTCCTTGCGCACGCCGCCAAGATTGACGATGGCATTGGCCGGCGTGGTCATTTCCTCGATGCGGGCGGGGATGGCGAGACACATGATCAGGCTCCTTGATTGAGATGTTGCAACGCGACCGCCGCCTGGCCGAAAGAGATCGCGCCGTCGTTGGGCGGCAATTGCTGCGCGGTCAGCACGGTCAGTCCGCCTGCCGTCAGGATGTCGGTCAGCGACTGCGTCAGAATATTGTTGAGGAAACAGCCGCCACCCAGCGCGACATGCTTGATGCCGCTGCGCCCGGCGGCGCGCTGCATCCAACCGCACAGCCCCTCGGCCAGCGTGGCATGGAACAGCGCCGCACCGTAGGCCGTGTCCTTGCAGTCGGCGAGCTTGACCAGCAGCGGGCAAAGATCGAGGTCGTTCTGCGCGGTAAGGATGTAACCCGGCGCGAGCGGCTCGACTTTGCCGTGGCGCTCGGCCAACCCCTCCAGCAGCATCGCCGCCTGCCCTTCATAGCCCTGCACTTCTTTCACACCGAGCAGGCCGGCCGCCGCGTCGAACCAGCGCCCCATGCTGCTGGTCTCCACGCAGTTCAGCTTGCGCTGCAACATGTCTGTCACCGTCGCCGCACCCGCCCGCCCCGGAAAACGGCGCACGATCTCGTCCGCACGGTTCATGTCAAACAGGGCCGCTGCCGCCATGCGCCAGGGTTCGCGCGCGGCGCGGTCGCCGCCGGGCATGTGCAGCGGCACGAGATGGCCGAGGCGTTCACAGTCCGTGCCCGCCACACGCAACAACTCCCCCCCCCAAGCACAGCCGTCGGCTCCAAGGCCTACGCCGTCCAGCGCCAGGCCGAGTACCGGCCCGGTTACACGGTGTTCGGCCATGATGGCGACGATGTGCGCATGGTGATGCTGCACGGCGAACAGTGGCAGCCCGCGCTCCTCCGCGAAACTCTGCGCGTAGTGCGTACTGTAGAAGTCTGGGTGCAGATCGTGCGCCACGGCTTGCGGCTGCACATCGAGGATGTCGCAGAGATATTCGACCGTCTCGTCCAGCATCTCGCGCGCGCCGACATGGTCGAGGTCGCCAATGTGTTGCGACACAAAGGCTTCGTTGCCCCGCGTGAGGCAGACGGTGTTTTTCAGCCATGCACCGCAGGCTAGCACCGGGGGACCGGAGAACGGCAACACGATGCGGCGCGGCGTGTAACCGCGTGCACGGCGGACGAAGATCGGCGCCTTGCCCTGCCACTTCATCACACCGTCATCGCAGCGATGCAGGATGTCGCGGTCATGCGTGAGGAAGGCATCGGCTAGACCAAAAAGAGAATTACGCGCCTCGTCATCGTCCTTCACCAGCGGCTCGCCGCCGGGATTGGCGCTGGTCATCACCAGTGCCAGTGGCGTGGCCTGATGTAGCCAGTCCTTCCCTTGCGGACGGCCAAGCAATTCGTGGAACAACAGATAGTGCAGCGGCGTGTAGGGCAGCATCAGGCCGATGCTGGAAAGTCCCGGCGCGATGCCCTGCAACTCAGCCTCACACTTCGCCGACTGGCGCAGCAGTACGATGGGGCGTTCACCTGTTTCCAGCAGCGCAGCCTCCTGTTCGCAGAACTGCGCGTAATGCCGGGCCGACCGCGTGTTCAGCACCATCACCGCGAACGGTTTTTCCTCGCGATGCTTTCCGTTGCGCAATCTCTCCACGGTCGCAGCGTCGCGCGCATCGCACACCAGATGGAAACCGCCGATGCCTTTGACGGCAACGACCTGCCCGGCGCGGATGCGCCCGGCAGCAGTCGCAACAGGATCATTGCCGGTGAGCAGGTTCCAGTACGCATCGAACAGACTCAAACGCGGCCCGCATTTGGGACAGGCATTGGGCTGCGCGTGGAAGCGGCGCGTGGTCGGTGTGTCGTATTCCTGCTGGCAGACCGGGCACTGCTTGAACTTCGCCATGCTGGTGTTGGCGCGATCATAGGGCAGGCGTGCGGTCAGCGTATAGCGCGGACCACAGTGGATGCAGTTGATGAAGGGATGGCGATAGCGGCGGTCAGCGTGGTCGAACAGTTCGGACAGACAATCAGAGCAGATCGCCATGTCTGGCGCGATACCGGTGAGCACTCGGCCAGCTTTGCTTGCAGTGATGGCGAATCCGCATAAGCCGGTGGTGGTTTGCGCGAAGTCGTGGGTAATTTTTTCCACGCGCGCCAATATCGGTGGCTCGCTTTGCATGCGTTCAATCAAACGCATCACTTGCGGTTGTTCGCCCTCGACCGTTATCTCCACACCTTCGCTGTCGTTGCGCACCCAACCGGCCAGACCGAGTTCGTTGGCAAGCCGGTAAACGAAGGGTCGAAAACCGACGCCCTGCACTTGCCCCGATACTCTGATCTGCGCGTGGACCATGATTGCTAAAACCTCCACCGCAAGGACACAGAGACACAGAAAAAGGCAAAACCTCCTCCGATTTTCCCCTGTGTCTCTGTGTCCTTGCGGTGAGATTGTTTTTGATTCATATTGTTCGGTGAATACTACCTGCCATCGATGGACTTCCTATCCACAGCCTTCTTGCAACCGGCCTTAATCCAATCCAGCCACTCGCCCATACCCTCGCCGCTGGTCGCCGAGGTGCGGATCACCTTGATATCCGGATTCACGCGGCGTGCGTTGGCCACGGCCAGTTCGGCATCGAAGGTCAGATACGGCAACAGGTCACACTTGTTCAGCAGCATCAAATCCGCGGCGCGGAACATGTCGGGGTATTTGAGCGGCTTGTCCTCGCCCTCGGTCACCGAGAGGATGGCGACCTTGTGCGCCTCGCCCAGATCGAAACTCGCCGGGCACACCAGATTGCCGACGTTCTCGATCAACATCAGGCTGTCCTCGGCCATGGCCAGTTGCGTCATCGCCTTGCCCACCATGTAAGCATCAAGGTGACAACCCTTGCCGGTGTTGATCTGCAAGGCGGGCGCACCGGTGGCGCGGATGCGGGCGGCGTCATTGTCGGTCTGCTGGTCGCCTTCGATCACCGCCAGTTTCATCTGGTCCTTCAGCAGCTCGATTGTCTTCACCAGCAGCGTGGTCTTGCCAGAACCGGGGCTGGATACGAAATTGAGCGCAAAGATGCCGTGCTCGGCCAGTTGGGCGCGGTTCTCGTTGGCGTAGCTGTCATTCTTGGACAGGATATCCTGCTCGATTTTCACCATGCGCGACTGGCTCATGCCGGGCGCATGCGCGCCTGCCGGACCGAGGCCGTAATGCACCGAGCCGTCGGCATGCGAGTGAGAATGATCGTGATGGTGGCCGTGCCCGTGCAAATGGTCATGCACATGCTCGTGCGAGGAACCATCCTTGTGCATGTGGTAATGCATGTGCTTCGCCTCGGCATGATCATGATTGTGTTCATGGTCGTGCGAATGATCGTGATCGTGTGCCGTGCCGTCGGCATGCACATGAAAATGTCCGCCGTGACTGTGTTCGACGGCCTTGCCGTCAATGGTCGTCTCGCCCGCGCCGCAACCGCATACGTTACACATTGCTTTCTCCTATTCCACGTCGAGTTCTTTGACTCTCATTTCATTCCCGCCGGTCACTTGCACCTGATGGCTACCGCACTTGGGACAGGCGTCGTAAAGAGCTCTTACATTCACCATTCCGGCGCAGTGCAGACACCATGCCTGCCCCGGCGTTTCGATGATCTCCAGCTTCGCATCCTGCGCGATGCTGTCGCGCACAACCGCATCGAAACAGAACTTCATGGCTTCGGCTTCCACACCCGCGAGCTGGCCGATCTCCAGCCACACCGTCTTCACGCGGCTGAAGTTCTGCGTCTTTGCAGAATCTTCAATTATTTGAAGAACACCTTCAGCCAGCGACATTTCATGCATCTGAATTCCTTATCCATATCTCATATGCCACACAGGGATCGAGCGACATCACCTCGATCTGCGCACAGTACTCCAACACGCCGCCGTCATGTTTCGCCAACCCGCACAGATCCTGCGCAAACGACCCAGCCGGATGAAAATTCCATTCGGTGGGCGCGACGATCGTATAGTCCGCCACCTTGTCGCCATCCAGCTGAACCCGGTGCAGCAGCAGGCCGCGCGCGGTGCGCACGACGGCGATACCTTCGTCCGCCACCGGACTGCTCATGCTCAATCTCGGTGCGGCTTTGCCACTCGCCATTGTGACTATATCCATCAGCCTGGCCAGCAGACGCGTCAGTGCTTTCGAGCCGCTTTGTTGCCACACGTCAGGCAATAACGGATTGTCGGCGTAATAGCTCCATGCACCCGTCTCCGCCGCCGCACCCTGCCATTCCGGCTGGGCTGCGAATGCAGCATCCCACTTTCCGGCACAAGTCTGCTGCACTTCCACAGCCGACCAGGGTGGCAAGAGCCTGGCCTCGTTGTTTTTGCAGCAGTTTTGCGCCAGTTCGTCCAGCTTGGCCAGCGGTCGCGCCAGCGCGCTGCCCGGCTTGCGCCACCACGTTTGCAGTGCGGCATAACTGTCAAATGCCAGCCATTCCGTTGCCGCCATACCCAGCGCGTCGCGCTCAAACTCGTGCAGAAAAATTGACATCTCAGCCTCGCCTGCGCCAATCTTGCGCAACATCGCATACCAGACTGAAAACTGTTTGTCCTCTTGCGACATGCCAAGCAGATTCGGCCAATCCAGCATCAGGCGCCACAAATGCTCCTGCAGCGCCTCGCACACGATGGCGCGTTCCATCGCCGTGACAGATGGACTCTTCTCGCGCCTCGCCGCCAGCAGCGCAACACTGGCTGCCGCGCCTTGCGCCCGCCCGCACACGCTGAACAGCAGCGGCACGATCTGCGCCACCTGCGCCGGTGTCTTGCCTTTCAGCAGCTTTGCCGCCAGCGGCCGCGTCGAGCTGATATCCGTTGCAGTGACCGACTCACCATCCCAGACTACACCCAGTGTTAACTTGCCAACATCAAACAATCACATCCCCAAGAAACTGCCGCGCAGGAAATCGCGCCGCGACACCGGTATTTCCGCAACCGGCTCGCCCATCAACCTGGCAGCCTCGAATTCCCGTTTTCGTTCCACATCGCGCTGCGCATCGGACTCGTCGGCAACGAACAAGGCCGCCATCACTTGTTCGGCGACCGCCACCGCATCCGCTTGGCGTTCGACATGGATGACCGGTGAGATCAGCGAACAAGTCTGGCAAGTACCCAGCGCCGGTTCGTTCAGCCCCATAAACTCGTACTTGCCGGATGGAAATTCCCAAGTCATCGTTTCGTCCGGCCCCAGCGTTTTGAGTGGCATCTTGTCGCCCGGCATCACCGCCAGGTTGATCGTCCACGGCGTGACCAGCACGCCTACCCAATGCTCCCGCCACTCGCGAAATCCAACAGCCTGAACGCGCAGTGCCGGATTGCAGATTGGCAGACCCGCCATACGCGTCTCGGCAATGTTTTTAAATACCGCCTCCAGTTTCTTTTCAACCGCGTTCATTCGTTATGCACCATGAATTTGTGTTTGGGCGCATCGCAGTTCGGGCAGGTCCAGTGCTCCGGCAATCGGGAGAAGGGTGTGCCCGGCTCAATCTGCCACACCGGATCGCCCAACGCGGGATCGTACACCTCCCAGCAAATCCCACATTCCATCCGCACGTCATCATCAGATAGTTTGCTGGCATCGCCCAGGAATGATCCTTCGCATAGGCTCATATCAAGATTCCATCTTTTCTGGTTCTTGCATGACCATCAACCATTCACCCAAGCGCCCGATACTGTCCTCGTAATCTTCCTGAGAGGCTTGAGCCACTTCCGGCACATCGCCGACCTCAATGGTGTTCAGGATCAATGTATCCATACTGTTGAAGTATTGCACCCACCACACATTCGCCAACTTCGTACTTGAGATGCGGCAATTGCCGTAACCGCGCGAAAGAATGGTCACCGTTCCCACAACCAGTATCGACGTGACGCAATCCATATCTTCAGGAGACATCGGCAACAAGGTAAGGTTGACCACATGCGTCTCATCACCCACTTTATATTTTTTAGATTGATCCACAATTTCGGACAACACCGATAGTGCATTCATGATGCCAGGTGACTTTTCTGGTAGCTGAAAATCGGACACGACATCTTCATGCGCCCACCGCGTCACTATAGGAGGAATAGCACAAGCCATGAGTGTGTCGCCAATGAGACGTGCGTCAGCAGCATACTCATTCACGCGCCACACGCTGGCAAATACTGTTTCTTGTATACGGAATTGACCTGAGCCTCGCACAGCGATACTCACCTCGCCTTCGCCCATCGTCTGGTTGAGCAAGCGCACGACATCCAGGTCTTTGTTGCTCAATTCGATCATGGGTATTTGTTTAGAACTCAACGGGGTCGCCTGCATCGCAGTGCGCAAAGTCTCCACGATCTGGCAAGCCGCGGCCACTACCGCAGGGTCGGCTTCCACATTCAGGCTCGGCAACGCGAACATCGTCATCGCACTGGGGAGTGGCATAAATTGCAGTTCTTCATCTTCAGTCTGCGAGCCGGGACCGTAGGCGACGACGGGGATTGGAAAGTCTTTCATCATTTAGCGCTCCTGATTTGGATTAATGACAAGCGGATGGCTCTCCAGTGGATATCACGGGAATACCGATTGAAGGTGCTCGCCCAATAGGCTTGTCCAACATCTCCGCGATTTCGCGCGTGTATTCATCCCAGTTGCGCATGCCGTCTATCACGCCGACATACCCCCCATCGCGCACAAAGACCAGCGACGGCCAGCGCGCGATGCCGTAACGCGCTTTTTCTTTGCGCGCCAGATCGGGCGAAATGATCCCGGCACGCAAACGCGCACCGGTCAATTTCAAAACTTCTGGCAAGATCACCGCCACATCCCACGTTTCAGGTTGCCGATCTGGCTCTTGCGTAAACAGCACCATGCCGTCCCCCGCCGCAGCGACGAAATCCTCCAAGCCGGTTTCATCCAACAAGGTGATGTTGCTTTGCACGCGCAAACGCTCCAGCAAGCGATCAAAACTCGCTTTGATCTCTGCCGCGCGTATCACTGAAAATTCTACCGTCTCGCTCATACCCCGTCCTTTCTCAAAAAATCCGGCAGCGCGGGTTCGCGGTTCAACAGATCGGCAAAAAACATATCCAGATTAACCCCCCCGCCATCGGCCACAGCTTGCAAACCATCCAGTGCGGCATTCACCAGAGCCGCTCTCTCCGCATCGATCACTTCGCGCCCGGCATCCAGAAAAGTCATCAGCCATTGCCCGACTTCCACCTTGCCCAACAACATGGTGTTGATCACTTTCTGCCCATTGCGCCCTTCGCAGAGGGCGGAGTTCTCGTGCACCTCGATCACCCTCATTGGAATACCTAAACACATAATCAGGCTTGCTCGCTCATGAAGCGTTCATCGCCGATGCGGCATGCCAATTCAGCCGAGGGACGGCCCGCTTCATAGTTGTCCATTTGCAGGACCTGCCGATGCGCTTCGGCCAAGCGAGTCGTGCGTGTCGTATACTTCACCCCCCATTGCTTGGCCTGCTCCAGCGCCACTTCTAACGCGCGAGGTATCTGCGCTTTGACGATGTCGCGCAGACTGCCTCCAAAATCTTCCAACTGCTCAGGTTGCACCCCGATGAGCATCATGGATTCTGGCAAGCGGCCCGCCAATGACGCACAAGCGATGACTTCCTGAAAACCCGTCTGATGCAAACTCATCTTTTTCACCCCCATGAATCGCGGTACTTCATCATCTCGTGCTATGACCATCTCGCCAGGTTGCTTGCTGTAGTCGACCGCATCAAAGACAATCAGATAGCGCGCATCTTCAAGAAATGGCAACAGATAAAGCCCCTGCGTTCCTCCATCCAACACGGTCACATCGTCTCCGAATTCAAAGGCCGCATTCAGCGCCTCAACGCATCGAACGCCAAAACCCTCGTCGGCCCACAAGATATTTCCGATGCCCAACACCAACAATCGCGTATTTTTCAATTCACACCCCTTGCGTAACCATACCCGTAACACAGCATGTCTCGTGCCACAGACACAAAGACATATATCTTCAATTAATCAAGTTGTTGTAAATTATCGACATACTACGCAGCACAATAACTGACAAACTAGTTTTCAGTAAATATCGATTACGGAAGGTTTCTTGCCTTTTTGAAGTACAGTAGCCTAGCCTGATACAAGTCCCAAGCAAATTGCATCTCCAGCCAGAAAGCCACGTCCGAGCCAAAATGCAGCGCAAGGCGGACTGCCGTATCGGGTGTTACAGCGCGCTTAGCGCGCACCAATTCATTGATGCGGCGACGTGAGATACCCAACGCCAGTGCCAACGCTTCTTGCGAGATATTGCCCGGCTGCAGATATCGCGTATCCAAAAAGCGCCCCGGATGCATGGGAACACGATGCGCCGACCAAAAAAAACGCGGGCTCCTGCCCGCGTTTACTCTCAACTTTTGCGACATTGCTCGATCATTGAGGGAAGGTTGCCGCAAGGGAATACATGCCCGCTCATTCGCGAAAAGTGCGCATACCGTCGATCATGGCGCTGATCATGGTCTGCCGCGACATGATGTCTTCGCGGATGGCCGTGTACACGTGCAGAATCACGAACACAACGATGCCCCATGCCACCAGGTGATGCCAGGTGTGTACGTCCTGGCTCTGCCCGAACAGCGGGATGACCCAACTGGTGAACAGCGTATGCGACCAGTGACCTTCCTGCGCACCTTCGCCGTACAGCGCGAAGCCGGTGACCAGCATAAAGGTGCCGCCCAGCGTGATGGCCACGAACATGAACAGATGGCCTAGCGGATTGTGGCCGATGTACTTGTTCGGCTGCTTCTCCAGATACAGATACCAGCGTATCTCCTTGAGCAACCCGGCCCACCACTTCCTGTCGGTCACCGGCAGCATGAACAACTGCCGGGCATGGTGGTTGCCCACGAACGCCCAGTACAAGCGCACCAGCAGCCCGATGGCGAACACATAACCCGCCGCAAAATGCGCGAAGCGGATATAGCCCATGAGGAAGTTATCGCTCGCCTCGCCGCTTACGCTGGGCAACGGGCTGGCGATGAACCAGCCGGTAATGGACAGCGTAATGATGCACAGCACGTTGATCCAGTGCCAAGCGCGTACCGGTGCCTCGTACACATACACCGAGTTACCTGCTGCGGTGAGCGCGGATTCGTCGACTTCAGTTTTTACTGACATGACAGTCTCCTTTCTGTCGCGTTAGCGAACCGTAACCTTGCTCATCTCCTGCCCGTCCGGCGACATGACGTGTGTTGAACACGCTAGACAGGGGTCGAAGCTGTGCAGGGTGCGCAGAATCTCCAGCGGTTGGTCAGCTTTGGCCAGCGGCGTGTTCATCAGCGAAGCCTCGAACGCACCGATCTGCCCTTTGGCATCGCGCGGACTGCCGTTCCAGGTGGTTGGCACGACGCACTGGTAGTTGTCGATCTTGCCGTCCTTGATCTTGACCCAGTGACCCAGCGCGCCGCGCGGGGCTTCGGTGAAGCCTACCCCTTTTGCTTCGGCGGGCCACTTGGACGGGTCCCACTTCTCGACGTTGGCGGTGGAGGTATCGCCCGCTTTCAGGTTCGCCATCAACTTGTCGAACTGCTGCACCTGCAGGTCGGCGCAATACAGCGCCTCGATGCCGCGCGCAGCCGTGCGTCCCAATGTGGAGAACAGGGCCGTGACCGGCAGATCGAGCTTGTGCAGCACGCCATCGATGGTGTCCTTAATGATCGGATATTGCTTGGGCTGCACATAACCCAGCACCATGCGCGACAACGGTCCGACTTCCATGGCATTGCCCTTCCAGCGCGGCGCCTTGATCCAGGAGTACTTGGCGCTCTCGTCCAGCGCCTCGATCCTAGTGCGCGTGCCCTTGAAGTTGGGTCCTTCGGGATGATAGTTGGCTTCGGTGACGCCGTCCCATGGATGCAGACCTTTGCTCTCGTCCGCATACTTGTACCAGGAGTGAGAAACGAATTCTTGGATCTCGTCCGGGTTGCGCAGATCAATCTCGTGGATATTGTTCAGATCGCCATTGATGACGGCACCGCGCGGCAGCAGCAGATTCGGCGCGGTGTAGTCGTTGGCACGTTGCGGGATATCGCCGTAGGACATAAAGTTCTTCGACGACAGTCCACCGCCGTAGCCCCACCCCTTATAGAACGAGGCGATGGCGAGCAGGTCGGGGATGTACACCTTCTCCACGAACTCCTTGCTGCGGTCGATGATGCTCTTGATCAGATTCAGGCGCTCCATGTTGATCGCGCCGACGGCGCCGGTGTCGTTGACGTTGATCGCGCACGGCACGCCGCCCACCAGCCAGTTCGGGTGCGGGTTCTTGCCGCCGAAGATGGTGTGCACCTTGACGATTTCTTTCTGGAAATCGAGCGCTTCGAGGTAGTGCGTCACCGCCATCAGGTTCGCTTCCGGCGGCAGCTTGTATGCCGGGTTGCCCCAGTAGCCGTTGCTGAACGGGCCGAGCTGGCCGGATTCGACGAACTTCTTCAGACGGTTCTGCACATCGCGGAAATAGCCGGGCGAAGACAGCGGCCAGGAGGAGATGCTCTGCGCCAGCTCGGAGGTCTTCTTCGGATCGGCCTTGAGCGCCGACACCACATCCACCCAGTCCAGCGCGTGCAGGTGGTAGAAGTGCACCAGGTGGTCGTGCACATGCAGGTTCAACTGCATCAGGTTGCGGATGGTGTTGGCGTTCTCCGGAACCTGGATGTCCAGCGCGTCTTCCACCGCGCGCACCGAAGTCAGCGCATGCGTGCCGGTGCACACGCCGCAGATGCGCTCGGTGAATGCCCATGCATCGCGCGGATCGCGGCCTTTAAGAATCACTTCCAGGCCGCGCCACATGGTACCGGTGGAGACCGCGTTGCGGATCACGTTGTTGCTGTCGAGGTTCACTTCGACGCGCAGGTGTCCTTCGATGCGGCACACCGGATCGACCACCACGCGCTTGCCGCTGTTGTCGAGCTTGAAGCCCTGGGTTTCGTAAGCTGACATGATTATTTGCCTCCCTTGTTCTGATCTTCTTTACTGCCGCGCGCCTTGGTCAAGGCGCTGACTGCCGCGTGTGCCGCAACGGCCGCACCCGCGATTCCGGCCACCGTGCCGCCAATCTTGTCGGCATTCTCTTCGACGCCGAACTGCTTGATGCCGGTAACGCGGTTGTAGAACCCGCCCTTGTCCCAGAAGCCATCCTCGGAACAGCCGATGCAACCGTGGCCCGACTGGATGGGGAAGGACACGCCGCCGTTCCAGCGCACGGTGGAACAGGCGTTGTAGGTGGTGGGGCCTTTGCAGCCCATCTTGTACAGGCAGTAGCCTTTGCGCGCGGCATCGTCATCCCACTCTTCGACGAATTGACCCGCATCGAAGTGCGGACGACGATAGCATTTGTCGTGGATGCGCTGGCCGTAGAACATCTTAGGTCGGCCCTGGCGATCCAGTTCAGGGATGCGGTCGAAGGTCAGCATGTAAGTCACCACGGCGGTCATCACCTCAGCGATGGGCGGGCAACCCGGTACTTTGATGATGGGTTTGTCGGTGATGACTTTGTGTACCGGTGTGGCACGCGTCGGGTTCGGCTTGGCTGCCTGCACGCAACCCCAGGAAGCGCATGCGCCCCACGAGATGATGGCTTTCGCATCCGAGGCGGTTTCTTTCAGCACCTCAACAAAGGGGCGTCCGCCGTGGATGCAGAACATGCCGTCTTCATTCAACGGCGGATTGCCTTCCACCGCAAGAATGAAATTACCTTTGTATTTTTCTCGGATATTGGCGATGATTTCTTCGGCCTGATGTCCGGCTGCGGCCATCAGCGTATCGTCGTAGTCCAGCGAGAGCATGGACAGCACCACGTCTTTTGCCAGCGGGTGCGCGGAGCGGATGAACGATTCAGAACAGCAGGTGCATTCCAGACCGTGCAGCCAGATCACCGGCGTGCGCGGTTTGGTTTCCATTGCATGAGCGATCTTTGGTGCAAACGATGGCGCCAGCCCAAGTGATGCGGCCGTCAAACTACAAAACTTCAAGAAGCTACGACGCGAAATGCCTTGCCTCCGCATCACCTCATAAAATGTTTCAATGGACATTTCTGTTCTCCCTTTATCAGCACAGGCAATCACTCTCACAATCCACCGTCTGCCCCTAACGGAAAATCATCCTTGCGCTGTTGATATAACAAGTTCTGTGCCACCTCAAAGAAAAGCAAATATATTACATTAAATTATGGTGTTACAAGACAGCCAGTGTGGGATGGGATCTCAAAGTCTTGCCAATCTGGCAAGCACAGATAGGGAGCGACTGGAAAGTTCGCTTCCACCTTTCACAAAATGATCGTCGACCGAATATGGACACTGCGAGAGTGCAAATATTCGAAACACTTTGTGAAAATACCTTGTGCGTCCATAGGAACAATCCCATACGGGCGGATAGATGATTATTCGGATTGGGCATAATTAAATCCTGCATCTTGGGCACGATGAGCAGGAGTCAAATCGCCCAATATTATTTCACTGAAAAAAATCTACGGTCGGCAAGGTTGGGCACCCTGTGGGCACAGGATGGGCACAACGAAGATGGATAACAAAAAACTCACAAGCTCTCGCATGTGAGTTTTTTGTTAAGCAATTGATTATAATATGTTTTTGTTTGGTGGTGATAGGTTCACTCGAATATTATAATTATCTATTTGATATATTTATAAAAGATATACCGCAAAAAAATAAGTTACTGCCAAAGTTACTGCAAATCGTTCTTCCAACCTCTGATCTGTAACCAGCATTCAGATTCCAGCGCGAATTATACCAGCAACACGACCGCGCACCCTCACGGTATCAAATAGCCTATTCAATATTACTTAAATTAAACCTGCCACCCACAAGGTTCATTGTACTTCCGTCACTATCTGTCGCAGCCAACTGTATGATGCGAGATGTGAATGTATTTTCTAAATTAGCACACAACATCCATAACGCTGATACGCATTGCGCATCGAGTTTTGAAACCCTTTGATATTTCCACCAAGACAAAAGCTCCAATGAAAGTCGACTCCACCCCTGCCAGCATTGGAAATCTAGTCATAGCCGTCTCATCGCGTGCGCTGTTCAATCTGGATGAGAGTCATGCAATCTTTGAAAAGGATGGTATCGAGGCATATTGCAGATATCAGATTGAGAATGAAGACATTCCACTTTCGCCGGGAGTTGCCTTCAGTCTGGTCAAGAAACTGCTGGCACTAAACCAGCGCGATCCCGAAAATCCCCGCGTTGAGGTCATCCTGATTTCGCGCAACAGTGCAGACACCGGACTGCGCATCTTTAATTCGATCCAGCATCACGGCCTAGACATTGGGCGAGCCGCCTTCACTCGCGGAGAAAGTACGCACCCGTATATCGCCTCCTTCGGTGCGCACCTGTTTCTTTCAGCCGAGCCAGAAGACGTGCGCAAAGCATTGGAAGCCGGCTTTGCTGCAGCGACGATCCTTCCATCGGCGACGACCCCCACAGCTACAGACAACCCCTCCCAGTTGCGGATTGCCTTTGACGGAGATGCCGTTTTGTTCTCGGATGAGTCTGAGCGCATTTTCAAGCAGGATGGCATTGACGCCTTCGAGGCTAACGAAATCTTGCAATCCAGGCGCCCCTTACCCGGCGGCCCCTTCAAAAGCTTCCTTGCCATGCTGCACCAGATCCAACTGGACTATCCAGCCGACAATTCCCCTATCCGGACGGCTCTCATCACAGCCCGTGGCGCCCCTGCCCACGAGCGAGTGATCCGCACACTCCGCGCATGGAACATCCGTATTGATGAAGCAATGTTCCTTGGGGGGAAAGACAAGGGAGTGTTCCTGAAGGCGTTCGGCGCTGACATCTTCTTCGATGACCAAAGAAAACACTGCGATTCGGCACGGCAACACGTAGCGACAGGCCACGTGCCACATGGCGTGGGTAACGAGTAGGGTGGCATAGATACGCGCCACTGTTGACGAATACGGAATAATCCGTCTCATTGCGCTGCACACATTAGGATTTTTATATGGCCAAACGACCTGACACACACGAAACAGTCCTGCTGGCACTTGAGCTCTTGAAACGCATTCCGAGGGGGCGCAAGATCTCCGCGAAGGAACTACACGAACAGCTCTCCAACACCGACTTCGGACGCGACATCAGAACGATCCAGCGCCAGCTGGAGATGCTGAGCGAACATTTCGAAATTGAGCGAGATGACAGAAGCAAGCCTTACGGTTATCGATGGAAGGAACGCGCCAGAGGAATGGAGCTTCCCATACTGACCGAACAAGAATCGCTGTTACTAAACTTGGCCGAACAGCACTTGCGCTCTCTGTTGCCAGCCAGCGTGATGAAATCAATGGATGGCTTCTTCACACAGGCGAGGGCTAACCTGGGACCGCATTCAAACGCCAAGAAAGAACGCGAGTGGCTTTCCAAAGTACGCGTCGTAAGCACCAGTCAACCGCTCCTCCCCCCTACAATTAAACCCGGTGTGTTTGAACAAGTCAGTAATGCTTTGTATGCCAACCTGTGGCTACAAGTCGACTATCTGAGTGCGGCCGGCAAGCGAACCGAAGCTGAGGTGATGCCGCTGGGACTCGCTCAGCAAGGTCCCAGGCTCTACCTCGTCTGCCGCTTCAAGGGCTATGACAACGAGCGCAGCCTGGCGCTTCACCGCATAGAAGCAGCAAAAGCATCGGAATTCACATTCCAGCGCCCCAAGGATTTTGATCTCGAAGCCTTCGACAATGACGGCCGTTTTGGATTCGGGGAAGGAAACCGGATCCGTCTGTCTTTCCAGATAGACAAGGATGCCGGTTTTCACTTGCTGGAGTCGCCGCTTTCCGAGGACCAGAAAGTCACCGAGCTTGAAGAGATTTATAAGATATCTGCCACAGTCGTTGATACAGCACAGCTCGAATGGTGGTTGAGAGGTTTTGGTGAAAAGGTTCGTTCGATCAGAAAGGTGAAGCTGGTCACGCGGGAGCAATGAGTATTAGTTCGGCACGCCCTGATTTTCCTCTCGGCGACTCTCCGCAGTCGATGAACGTGCGGCCATAAATCCTGGCGGAGTGGCGAATCGCTTCTTACTATGGGCTACAATACCGGGTACGACGCAAATTGTCGCAGCATAAGGTAATAATTCGCTCACTTAATCTGGAGCGAATCTACTGTGATTGTTGCTGTTATTGGAAGCCGGAATTTCCAGGATTTTTCTTTGCTCGAAGCGACACTCTCCTCGCTTCCTGAAATCACCCAAATCGTGTCCGGTGGCGCAAAAGGTGCTGACAGCTTGGCTGAGATTTTCGCAAATCAGCGCCATATCTCCGTGGAGGTTATTAAGCCTGACTGGAAGCAATACGGAAAAGGCGCGGGCATCGTTCGCTACCGGAAGATCATTGAGGTTGCCGATATGGTTGTTGCATTTTGGGATGGGAAGTCCAAGGGCACATCCAGTTCCTTGTCGATGGCAAAAGCTAAAGGGATACCAATCATTACTGTGAGTATTCCATAGCGTCCAGATGATCTTTCCAATCTAAATTCTTGTCTGGCGAAGCTGCCTCGCTGCTTCGAAGCGTAATCAATGAGGGTATTAATGAACAAAAAATCTGAACCAGCCAACTTGGAGAAACCGGATCTGTGGGACTGGGGTAATGAGGTGCTTTACCGCATGTGCCGGGAAGCGCCGGAACACACCAGACATGGTGTCATTGCCGGAAAAGTCTGGTTGATCGGCCGTGCGTATTCTGCTGCAATTGAGCGTGGAGCGGGAGGATATGCGGATATCTACTCGACTCGTGTGGCACCGATGATGATGGATTCTGACATCGACCTCTGGATCACGATAGTGCGACCGATTGAAAGAGTATCCAGCGAAAATGTAACGGACGTTTTGCGCGTCCATCAGCAAGTAACCGGCCTATTCAATCGCATCACCGGCCTGGAGAAAAGATCGCTCGCCTCGAAATACCTGCACTTTCATCTGCCCAATGCGTTTTTCATTTTCGATTCGATCGCCAATGCAAAGCTTAGAGAGCTGCTAAAGGGGAAAAGATTCCAGGTGCCCGCCGGATTCGACACGCCCTATGCGGAGTTTGTGTATCGATGCCTATGGTATCGGGACAACGTATTCGAGCCTGATCTGGGACGTATGAGCACCCCCAGAGAGTTGGATCAACACCTGCTCGGCTATTGATGCCTGCTATCATTCCCGTATCGAATCAAACATGCGGAGTGAAATTCAAGATGGCGCTCATATACCCAGACGGATGGCGGGACCTGTCTTCGACTGGTGCGGCAGCCCGAGAGATCGAGACCCTCGCCTCTCTTGCCGAGTCTTTACCCAATGACTACCGGATCTACCACGGTGTCCACTGGACAAAGGTTCAACAGAACTACCAGTTATGGGGCGAGATCGATTTCGCGATCCTGAGTCCGTCTGGAAAGCTGCTACTAATAGAACAAAAGAGCGGATTCCTGACCGAGACAGCTGATGGCTTGGTCAAGACTTACAACAACAAAACGAAACCTGTTGCCTTCCAAATGAGCCGCACATTAGAAGGTTTGCGTACAAGGCTCAATAATCATTGCAAGGGCAGCAAAGTCTTCCTGGAGTCCCTGCTCTACTGCCCGGATTACACCGTAAAAGATATGGGCTCGGCCGGCCTCGATCCGGCCAGAATCATCGACGCTTCGCGGCGCGACCATCTGACACACATCATCCGTTCTATCCTCCCCCTTGATCTGCCAGTCGATCCAAACGCCGCTCAGATCCATGCATTTCTGACGGATACACTCAAGCTGACTCCGGATGCCAATGCCTATGTAGGACAGGCGCAAATCCTCTACACCCGGCTATCCGGCGGCCTTGCAGAATGGGCACGTAAAATCGAATGCGAACCGCATCGCTTACGGATTATTGGCACTGCCGGCTCCGGAAAGACACAGCTGGCCTTGTCGGTTTTCCAGGATGCGATTGCAGCCGGACGCCGTCCACTCTATGTATGTTTCAACCGTCCTCTGGCCGATCACTTTGACCGGATGTCGCCCGATGGTGGAATGATCACTACCTACCATCAGCTCTGCAACAAGGCATTCCAATCTCAGGGACATAAACCAGACTTCTCCAAGACAGAAACGTATGGAGAACTTGAGTCTTTCATGACCAGCTTCCAACCTTCTGAGGACTGGCTGTTCGATGAACTAATCATTGATGAAGGCCAGGATTTCACGACCGAGTGGAAGGATAACCTGCTGCGTTTGCTGCGTCCTGATGGCAAAGCCTGGTGGCTTGAAGATCCAATGCAAAAACTCTATCGGCGTCCGGATGTCGCGCTAGAAGGCTGGGTCACCCTGCGCTCGGACACGAATTACCGCACTCCCCGAGACATCCTGGAAAGCCTGACACGGCTGATCTCTCTCCCATCACCGATTGAGGCAGGAAGCCCCTTGTCAGGCTCTGACCTGGACATTCTTACCTATACTGATACGGCTGGGCTGATCGAGCAGACCAAGCACGCAATCACCCAGGCCATCGCCCAAGGCTACAAGCGCGACATGATCGCACTAGTGACATTCAGTGGCCGCGAGAAATCAAAGCTGACTGCTTACGATAAGCTGGGGCCATTCACACTGAAAAGCTTTACCGGAAAATACGATCTGCTCGGGAATCCAATCTTCTCCGAGGGCGACATCTTGATGGAATCCGTCTATCGCTTTAAAGGGCAGGCGGCGCCTTGCGTTATCTTGACAGAGATCGACTTTGAAGAGCTCGATGATGTCACTCTGCGGAAGATGTTCGTAGGAGCGACACGCGCCACGATGAAGCTGGTATTGATACTGTCCGAAAAGACCGCCCAGTATCTACTGAGCCGCCCATCCTGATACAGCCCTTTTCTAGTGATGCATAAAGGACTCCAATTGGACTGATGCTCTTTGCGCCAATTCATTGAACTCCATGCAGCTTATATCTTCTAGAACCTTTGCTCGTTCCTCAGGGGTTCCCGCAAGAGCCACTCTTTGGCATTGGATTTTCTCGGCTTGTTGGTAATCCCCAAGCATGTCGCAAATCCAAGCAATTTCCCCGAGAACAACTAGATCGCTCGGACACAACTTATGAGCGATATAGAGATACTTCCATTTCATTTCCGGCTGTATGCCAAAGGCAAGAGCCAAATCACGCCACAATTGGTGATTCGTCGGTGAGGTGGCAATGCCCGCCATGATTCGACGAATAGCCCTCAGCAGATCAGGATAGACCTCATCTTCCTTGCATCCCAGTCGCACCATCAACGCGCAAATCTCTTTTTGCGTTGGCAGCAAATTGGCAATTTGCACTGGGGTAAACGATTCCGCCTGATTGGCCATGTGCACCTCATCATGTTTTCCGAAGAACCCAATGATATGCATAAGCACGACACGTTGTGTCGCATGGTGAATCGCGCGTACTGCCGATAGTGTTACTGTCGCACTGCTTCCTCAGCCAGCTTCCTGAAGTCGAATCTTCCAGCCACCTCTTGCTCCAAGAACTTTATGAATTCGAGTGATCGGATGTATTTGGCGGCAAGGTCATCCCCCGCCCTTGTGACAGCTTTCCGATAGATCAGAACATCCAATAGTTTCTTCCTGATGAGTGGGGACTGGGTGAATCTGTTTAGCAGATGGAGCGCATTATGATATTTGCTGTCAGGCGACGAATTTTCAAATCCCCTTTGTTGCACTAGCAGCAGCTCAGGCAAGCCAGTGGATGATCGCTGAAGCTGGTACTCGATAGTCACACCGGGCTCATTCAATTTGCCCCTTATTGAAAAAATAAACGCACGACCACTCGAACACTGCCCAATAAAACCACCAACGCAGTTGGACATCCGCCTACCTTCTATTGCCAATTGAATGGCATTGGTCAGCTGGAGTATTTTCAGCTCGCCCAACTCCAATGGCTCTTCCAGGATGACTGGGAAACTATTCTTGGACACGTTGCTGGGCATCGAATCAAGCCGATTCTCTTCCGCTCTCCACTTTCGAGATAGTTTTTCCAGGTGTGACAGCCCCAACGAACATGCCGCTTCAGTTGCCAGACGCAGTACCGCCCCCCCGTCCTGATTGGCCTCCCTCCCATCTAACCATGCAGTGGCAATTATTGCGCTCCGAACATTTTCGGCAAAGCGCTCGATTACCAATGCCCTTTCATCAAAGCTCGCCGATACATCAAGCCTTCTGCTCCAATTCAATTTGGAGAGTTCACCCAGCAACATGCGACTGGATAAGGCGGTGGTTGGCATCCTTGTCATCTTGTACAACACATTGATCGTATCGCCAAAAACCTCCCACTCATGCTTACTTTTTGGCAGCCTATTCACATCGAGGCCGCCAAGGATTATCACAAGTTCCTTGATGCGCCCCGCCCATTGGGTGCCAATATCCTCGATGCCAAGTCCATTCAGATGGCGGATACATTTTTTTGGACAGTGGAGAAGTGTTGCCATGAAATCGACCAATGGCACGCCGGTATCGATTGCCTTGATGATTGATGCAGTCAATTCATCCTTGGGCGATAGGAACAGCTGCTGCACAAACAAAGGAAACGTCTGCTTCGCCTGCCTCCGATATAGCCTTATCTTTTCATCGTCCGGTGTGAAGAAGTTGTATGCGGACTGCCATGAGCATTGCAGGTGTCCGTATTGGCCATTAACCGACTGATCCAGGGCGTGCATGAACACACTGATTCGCGCCGACAGTGCGGCCCCCAGCTCCTCTGCGGCCACAGCAGTAATCGATCCGATCTGTTGTATCGAGAATGACTTGCTGCTGACTACCAGCCGCGATGAGGTGTGTTGTTTCCAACCCTGAATGTTCCAGCTTTCGAGCTTCTGTGGATCATCATCCACGAACTCAAGTGGAGCGCCAATTGCGAATCCAACCCTGTCGGCTGCATTTTTCCAGCTAGTGATCCATTCTGGAAGTTTATTCCCTTTCTGCGATGAGTTAATGACTGAAAAAAACCGCTTACTCCGGTGGTCGCAGCGGCCTGACCGTCCGGTTGCGGGAGGGGTGAACGACCACGCCGTTTTCCTGCAAGATGGTTTTCATCTCCTCTTTGGTCATGTAAAGCCGCTGCAGCGGCCCTTGGTTGGAGTCGATCATTTCGTACCAGGTTGCGCCGTCATGTTGAAACACCCTGGCGAGCACAATTTCGTGCCCGCTTCTGACATTGCCGTTCGGCGGCGCCACGTTCACCATCACGCGCAAACCCTGCTTCAGTTTCTTGTCGAAAGCCTCGCTGTTGACCACTTCGACCCGGCCGAAGGCTTCGCCCAGCATCACCACTTCTCCGCCGATCAGGCCGCGCTGTTCGATTGCCTTGCCGGGGTCCGCCCGATCGGCGGCAGTGCGCCAGTCGCCTTCGCTGATGAGTTTGGTCGCGCGCGCGGCGGCCACGCCGTAAGGAGTATCCGTTGCATTGGCCAGCGCAAATACGGCGCAATCCTGGAATGATTGTGTGCCGGCTGCGGGGAATCCCGGCCCATCGCCCGCGGATGCCGCCCGCGCCAGTTCCGCGTTCTGCCCGCGCGCGAGGATGCTATCCCAGGCGTCGACGATTTCTGTGCCGGTCGCCGTTCTGCCGTCGCGGCCAAGGGCTTTCAGCGCCGTCGCCAGCCGCCCCCGTTCCTGCTCCCCCCAATGCAGACGCTTTGCCAGCTCATTCATTCTGCCGATGATGAAGCTGCTTTCTGCATCGTCCAGATCGTCGGCAAGTTTATTGATGGCGTCGCTCAAGGCCAGCACTTCGGCATTGAATCTTTGCCGGCGCTCCAGACATACCCGGTGCTCGCCGGAGTCCTTCACCACCCTGGCGCAGTCCCGGTTGATCTGCGCGCCTTCCTTGATCAGCGCCCGCTTGCGCTGCGCGACCGGCTGCAACCTGGCATGCAGCGGTTCGCTGACGCTTGCCGGCAGATAGTCCGGTATTTCAGGCATGGCGGGCAGCCCGGCAAAGGCGGGCACCGGGGCGAGCAACAACAAGGTGGCAAGCAGGGTGAAGTTTTTCATGAACAGATCCTCCCAACCGCGTGATCGATTATTTTGGCGAAGGCACCGCCAGCGGTTTCCGGCGTTGGCTCCGGCTGCCGCCGTCTTCGGAGAGATCCACCGAAACGCTGGTCAGCTCGCCTTTCTCGAGGCGGTTGTTGGCCAGGATAAGGTCGGCCAGCGCCTTGCGGTCGCGTTCCTGCCGGTCGATTTCCGCCTGTGTTTTGCCGGTGATCTTGCGGCTGTTGACTTCATTCAGCTCGCGCTGCACCCGGCGCAGCTTTTCATCGGCGGTCTCCCCGGCCGGGGCCGGGGCAGACGGCACGGCGAACTTGTCGCCGCGCTGGCGCATGCGTTCGGCAATGACCACGGCCCGGTCGAGAATCTTCTTTTCCGCCGCCTTGGCCTGTTCCAGGGTCATCGCGCCTTTTTTGAAATCCGGATACGGCCGCGCGGCCGGGCATTGCACACCCAGCGGCTCGCCATTCAGCGCCTTCATCGCCTCGCTCGCCAGATTGCGGAATTCGTCGTAGTCGGGCTTGCCGCTATTGGACAGCGCGGCGAAGGCATAGCCGGAAATCGCGGCGGCGCAATTGAGCTGTTTCCAGGCGGCGTGCGCACCCCCGAGGTCGCGCGTTTCCCTGGCGGGCTTGAGCTCGCGGATGCCGGTATCCACTGTGCTGCCGCGCAATGCGCTGCCGCCCGATACATTCGGGGTGATGCGCATGCCGGTGGAGCCGCGCAGGGTGCCGGCGGCTTCATTGCGGTCGCGCAGGAATTTGGCCTGACGTTCTTCCTCTTCCTGGCGGCGGCGCTCCTCTTCCGCCCTGCGCTGCCGTTCGAGTTCCGCCTGGCGTTCCCGTTCAGCACGCTGCGCGGCCTCGGCTTGCTCCTGCGCGCGGCGCTCGGCTTCGTAATCGCGCCCGGAATTCCGCGAGCCGCCGCTGTCGAGGCCGCACAGCACCCTGCAATCATCATTGCAGCCGGCCATGGGGCGGGAGCCATCCGGACAAGAACACGGGCTGGATCCCGCGCAATGAGTTGCGGGTCCGTCATACGCAAAAACGATGGCCGGCATGACAAGCGACCAACCGACCACCAAAGTGCCAAAAGTTTTCTTCAACATAAGTGCGCCTCCTGACCCATCAGACCGTCATACCCGCGCGCGGAGGACGGTCTGGTTGCAAATAATTGCGCGAATGAATTCGCCCCTACAATAACGAAGCAACAGCATCACCCCAAAAAACCGCGCTTGGCGGCTGCGCCGCCATCCTTCCGCACAAAGGGTAAAAGTGTAAAACATCAAAATCTAACCTCCCTCCGCTGCGCTACGGGAGCATCCTGGCGAGACGAAACCCGAAGCCCCTGTAGCGGTACGCAGGCTCGCCCTCGTTGCGGTACGCCGCGCGGGTGCCCCGCGGAGTGACGTACCAAGAGCCGCCGCGAAGCACGCGCTCCGCGCAATCGCCGTGGTAGCAGTCTTCTGCCCATTCCCACACGTTGCCGCTCATGTCGTACAAGCCGAAAGCATTGGGCCGTTTGCGCCCGGCCGGGTGGGTCGCGCTGCCGCTATTTCTGTCATACCACGCCACGCTGTTCACATCGTCGCTGCCGCAGTATTCCTGCTGACTTCCCGCGCGGCAGGCGTATTCCCATTCCGCTTCTGTCGGCAGGCGGTACTGCTTGCCGGTCTTTTGGTTGAGCCTCTGGATAAATTCTTTGGCATCGTTCCAGCTTACCTTTTCCACCGGGCAGGTGTCGCCGCAGTTCTGAAAATGGCTGGGGTTGTTGCCCATGATGGCGCGCCACTGGCCTTGGGTGACTTCATACTTGCCCATGGCAAAGGCCGCTCTGCCGCCGCCCGCCGGCAGCACCACCATCTCGGGGCAGTCGGGGCAGTCGCGGAAACTCAGGCCGGTTCGCGGGAGGTCATGCGCTTTCTTGTTGCGGTACTCGACCTGGTAGATCAGCGCCTTGATGTCTTTGCTGTCGGGCGAGGCCAGCAACGCAAGCTTGAGGCTGCGCAGTGCGGCCGCGTAATTCTCCGCCTTGTCCTGCGCCACACCGAGATTGAAATACGCATCGCCATACCACGGCGCGGCCAGCGTCGCCTGCTCGAATTCCTTGGCAGCCTCTTTGTAGTCCGCCACCGCTTTCGCCCCCGTGAACGCCGCCGCGCCGTATGCCATGTGACGCTCCGCCTCTTCCGGCAGCGCCGGTGCGGGTTTGAGTTGTTGTGCCAGCTTGATGATCTGCTCGCGCAGGGCGTCGTCCGTCGGTCTCTGCTGCAACTGCTCCACCATCTGCTTCAATTGCTCGCGCGGCGATTCCGCATTGGCACACACCGCGAACATAGTCAGCATCAATCCTAACGCCAGCATCCATTCAATACGTTCATTAAGCAGATATCCCAGGGACTCCCCTGCTTCCATAACAGCCATGCTGGTGCGAAAGAAAAATACTCGGCCATTAGCCAACTCAACCAGCGCAAGCCCCTTCCCCATTGTTGTTTTGTTGAGCGATGGCGCATTCTCAAAAATCAGAATTTGACGTGCTGCCACACCCGGCTGGCTGGAGATATAAGTGATCGCAGAGGGAGGAATTACCTCAGATTGATTTGTCGGCCAGTCTAGGCGTACTGTATTTGACATGTACTGTGAACAGGCTGAATCGAGCATCAACTTCCTTTAAGACAGCTTGCGCTGTTATCTTGGAGGTTGATTGTCGCTTGAGGTTGCGACATTTCGTGTCGCATAAAAAGAGTATTGAATTAGAAAGGATGTTATTTCACCTTCCCCCGCTCCTTGTTGGAGATTGTCTTAACCGCCACAAAATCAGAATCAGGAAATTCATCCATAACTCACCTCCTGGCTTCCTCAATTGCTCAACTCGCAACAAGTTTTGTTCACAATTAAGGTGGAAGGAACTGTTGAAACATTGTGGACAAGTTCACTATTCCTTTCGGGGACAATCAGATATGACGACTGATCAATCACTGCGCAGCCCCTCAGACTCTGATCGCCGCTCCCGCCACCGGCAAGAACAACCATTTCTCCAGCACCTTCTCCCCGCTTGTCCGCTCGATGGCTTCTTTGTAGGCTGCCAACTGACCGGCATATTCCTGCGCGATCGCATCCCAGCGATCAGCGCCACCGGGGCTGGATTTGTGGTCAATTAATATCCACCCGCCATTTACCTTCAGCAGGAAGTCGATACGCCCTTGCAGCAACTGCCCGGTTGGCATCTGCATCACGGTCGGGATCTCGGCATAGGGGATGGCGTCCGGCCATCGGGCCTTGATCCAGGTGTTGAATGCGGAGATCTGTTCCAACAACTCCTGCGACTGCACTGCGTCGCCTACATCCATACGCTGAAGTATCGATGCAATCTCCGCCACGGTGATGGGCGCTGCCGGGTCAGTGAAATGGGTGCCGATGCAGCCGTGTATGGCTGTTCCAAGCTGCGCCATATCCACACCGGCCTTGAGTGACATGCGTTTGCCAACATCGACCGCTTCAACCACCTTGCAATCGATTTGCACCGCAGCAGAAGGAGTGAACTTGAGGGGCAAACGAGCCAGGCCAGTTCCAGCAGTTCCCTTGAACCAATAAAGCGATTCCTTTCCGGCGCCGCTTTCCACCGCACCTTCCGGCGCATCGAGAGACCAATGCTCATAGGGGATCGCATCGCCGCTTGGCAGGGTGAGCGTCTTCACGTCTTCATCGCCCTTCAGCCAATCTGCTGAAATAGTGCTTATCCAGCTTTCGGGAGTTTCTTTCCCTCCGTGTGCGAATACAAGCAGGTCGCGGGCGCGGGTCATGCTGACATACAGCAGGCGCTTTTCTTCCTCAATTGCAGCGGCACGGAATGTCTTGGCGATTTCGGACTGATCGATTGGGTCGGCGATGCTCACCTTCGACATGCCACCGAAAGCCCATGGCCAGAAGCGAATGAAGCGCCCCCTCAATGGGTTCTGTACATCGACTGCGGACTGCGAGATGGTACTGATCGACCACAAGCGGTCTCTTACCTTGCTCTCAAGCCCGGTCAGGATGACCACCGGCCATTCCAAGCCCTTCGACCTGTGATGCGTCATCACCTTCGCCGCATCGATGGCCGGCAAAGCCAGAAAGTCCTGCTCGGCCTCTGCTTGCTCACCAAGCCACAGGATCAAGCCGGATACGCTCGCACTCTGACTGGTACTGCGACTGCTCTCCTCGTAGGCTCGCGCAAGTGAAAGCAGTGCTTCAAGATTGGCGAGTCGTGTGCGTGCTTCGTTCTCGTTGTGGCTCCAGCGCAGCACGATGGCCGACAATTGCCCGTGAGCCACCACGGTCTGTAGCGCTTCCAGTGGCGAAAGGGTGGGCATGTCGGCGCGCAACTTGGCCAGCTCGGTCAATAGCGGATAGGCGTTGTCACCCTGCTCACGCCAATCGTTGCCATAGCCACTGGGCTTCTTGTCTGGTGCGGCCGCCATCAGATGCAGACGATCCGCCACCCAGGTCTCAGGCTCCTCACAACCTGCGAGCGAAAGGATTTCGGCACTGGCAATCGTGTCAGACGGGTCGTTGAGACGGCGCAGGCAGGCAATCGCCAGCACGGCCTCCGGAGTTCTCAGTAGTCCGGGTTGCTCGATGGCAGCGGGGATTCCCTGTGCGCGGAGCTCAAAAGCGATCTTCCCCACGTTGTCGTTGGAGCGTGACAGGATGGCCACATCCCCGAAGCGAACTGGGCGGATCTGCATGGCCGGCTTGTCATAGACCTGGTAGCCCGAGGCAACCAGCTGCCTCACACCAGCGCCCAAAGCCGAGATACGGGTGTCGACGTTACTGCCATTCAGCATCCAGTTGGCGAATGCCGCTCCCTTCAAGGGTTCCGTGCGCTCCGCCTTCAGTTTCACCTCTTCAGCCTTCAGGCTGGACGAGAATGCGGGAATAAATACATCGTTCACCAGGTCGACCAAAGGCTTGCGCGAGCGCCATGACTTGTCCAATACCTCCTTGTCACCGCCCATCGCGGTCAGCGCATCCAGGATGGATTTCATGAGGGCAGTATCACTGCCACGGAAACCATAGATGGCCTGCTTGATGTCGCCTACCCAGTAGATCTCCTTGGCGAACTGCGCCAGTTTCAGAAACAACGCCAATTGGATCGGGCTCGTATCCTGGAACTCGTCCACCATCAGCAGATCCAGCTCCTCGCGCAGGGTGGCTGCTACCGTCGCATCATCCAGCGTTTTGAGCAGCAGGTGTTCCTGATCGGTGAAGTCGAGCACGCCCATTTCGCGCTTGGCATCGGCGTAGCCCTGCAATGCCTTGCCGCACAAACCGAAAATCATCTGCAGATAGTCGCGCAGATCAGCATGCAACCCGGCATGCTCGGCATAGCGGCCAGCGACTCCGCCGATGTTCTCCGCGATATGCCGGAGAGACGCCTGTGGCGCTTCATTTGCCACTTTCGCCCAGTCACTCCAGGCAGCGTCCCCCGTGCGCAATTTGTTGCGCATATCCTTAACAAGGGCAAGATACTTGTTGGTGCCTTTCTGCTTCCCCTCATCGGCCACCTTCTCCAACTCCGGAAGCGACTGCTCAATGGCCTTGATGAGATTGGCAGTCAGATCATCCTTGGTAACTTTGGGGAAGTGACTCAGCAGGTCATCGGCGTTCTGTTTTGCGAAGCCGGGAAGCGAGTCGATATTGATGTCGTTGGCGCGAGTCTGCTTGATGAGCTCAGCCAGCTCCCCTTTCCATTCCTCGATGCTCAAACGGCGCGTTATCGCGAGCAGCTTCGCAGTCTCGTCATCTTCCATAACCGCATCGATGGCCCGGTCCAGCAGTATGACTTCCTGCCCTTCTTCCAGCACCTGCTGTTCCGTGGACATGCCAGCCTCGAAGGCAAAGCGCGACAACAGACCTCCGCAGACACTGTTAACGGTATTGATCCGTGCCTGCCCCATTGCGTTCGCGATCCGGTAGGCACCCTGTTCCAGCAAGTGAGATCGAACCCGCTCACGCAACTCAGTCGCCGCCTTGCGCGTGAACGTAGTGGCGATGACGCCGGATGGTCGGATCTCTCCAGCTGAAAGTTTGGCGTGCAAGATCTGGGTGAGCCGGTAGGTCTTACCGCTGCCGGCGCCCGCGCTGATGAAATGCAGCTTGCCGCTCATGCTTTCCTCCAGCCGGACAGAGTGAGGTAATCGTTGTATTCCGGTTTCAAATACTCAGGGGTGAGGCCGTCTTCAGGAGTAACCGATTCATCCGACTCCTCGATGCGTTCCAGCACCACCTCGATCTTGCCTTGCTTGAGCAGCTCTGCACGCCAGGCATGGCTCTTTTTGAAGCGCTCCCACAGATGCGGCGTGGATTCTTCGATCTTCTTGTTCACCTTGATACCTTCCGGGAAGTAGTCATCGTGCTGTGCAAACAGCTTGGCTTCAGCCAAGATGTAGTAAGCAACATCGGGCCATTTCCCCGTCTTCTGGCGCATCAGCTCGGCATAAATACCGAGCTGGAGATGACTGTTCTCAACCAGCTTCCCGGTATATTTTTTTGTACCCCACCACTTCATATCCACAATGGCATGCTTGCCCTTGCGATTGGTCAGAACGAGGTCGGCATAGCCCTTGATTTCACCGCCCGAGTAATGCCCCTTCAATTCCAGCTCGGACTGAACCTCAGTGACTTCCGCCGCCTTAAACTGGGCAAGCATGGTGATGAGCGTCCTGCGCAGGCGATAGCGCAAGCCTTCAAGGTCGGAGCCCCGGCCGTGCATAAGAAGCACTGCGCCTTCGGTCTCAACCACCTGCGGAAGAGTCACATCGAACCAGGCAAGCACCTTCTCCTCGGACATCGACAGCGGATTGGGAAGCAAAAAAAATCGTTCAACCAGATCGTGGGCCAGCTGGCCATCAAGCAGGAATCCGTCACTGACCGACAAAATGTTCGATGCCTTGAGCCCCGCCGGATAGCGCAACAGCCACTGATACGGGTTGAACAGGAACGATTCGAGACTGGAGAACGAATCGTACTGACGCCGAGGGATCGGCGTGTCCTTTGGCAGATGCCACCAGCGCTTCGCCACGGGCAAAGGCGTATGGGGAGCTTTAATCACTTTCTGCACCCCATGGACCTTACCCGAAAATACCGATTCGATTGGGAACTCAGGGATGTCGCGAACCATAGCAGAGATCATCTGCCAAGCCGGATGGATTTCTGCATCCTTGGGGGGCAGCACAATCACGATCTTTTCGCGGGCAGCCAGGATCGGCTTCAACCAGTCGGCCGCAAGTGCTTCCAGCTTCACGGCAATATCGGGCAGTTCTACGCCCGCCTCTGCCAATTGTTTTTGTTCTGAGATCGACCAGGGATAGGAATCGGGGATGCGCGGCATCACCGGCTGCCACCAGATGACCTGCTCGAATGGCTCGACCAGCGCGGCAGGATCATCCACCACGGCAAGAGATCCTACTTCCGCGACCAGTTTTGGGTTGGATGAACCACGGGAAGTAGCCTGCGCCAACAGCTTCTGCAACTGGCGGGGGCGGATGATATCTGTACCGCTTTGCTGCAGTTGCTCAAGCGTGCTCACGAATGCAGCCGTCTGCGAAAAACCGGCATTCCAGGATGCCCGTTCGGCCTCATCCTCTTCTCCCAATCGTGCCCGGAAGAAATCAGCGAGCTTCTGCGCGCGCGACAATACCTCTGCGACAGGCACACCCACAGACTGATCGAAACGCGGGTGGTCGATCCAAGTGCTGATCTGCTCGCGCACAATGGACGCTTCAACCCCATAGTGCTTGTCGATATCGGCAAGCACTATTTCCCAATCATCACCACCGAGGCCCGGCTTCGAAGCGAGCTTGCCTGCGAGCTGGCGGCGCGCATAACTGCGCACAGGCGACACCGGATGGCTCAGAAAGGAGATCAACACATTGAAATCCAGTGGCGCCCACAGCAGGGCCAACGCCATCGGCAGAATCTGCAAGGCGGGACGATAGGCACTCGATTCACCCAAACCATGCCGCGCCTGTCCGGATGCGGCCACGATATCATCCAGCAGTGCCGCACTGTCGGAGGCAACCAGCACACCGTCGCTGATACCCTGCCCCAGATATTCCGCGAACCAGCGAGACGCGAGCAGCCGCGTCTCAGCACGCACAACGACAACCGAGCCATCCGCTTGATAGTCGAGCTTGTCATCGGCTTTGAACGATTCGCCTGCCTGCGCACGGATCAGACGGTCCTGCAGGGCGTTCAGGAACTGACCAGAATCGTCTGAACGCGCAAAGGGCACATACTCAGCGGGTAAACGCGCCAACACCTGCTGCCAACGCTTCGGGAGATTGGAGAGTGGTTCTGTCAGAGTGATTGCGGAAATTGCCGGAGTGCGGCGCTCCATGACCTGGAGGATGCTTGCCAGACGCTCGCCTTCAGACGGCGCAACCTTGGTACAGGCGACCTGCTCCACCTCAGCCATGTCCTG
>Ga0210032_1000264_pt1 | contig 44590 bp, 45 predicted proteins | sample CryGeyCG2114_250_2_FD_185458 | JGI IMG/M metagenome (GOLD analysis project Ga0210032, IMG submission 185458) | Groundwater microbial communities from aquifer - Crystal Geyser CG13_big_fil_rev_8/21/14_2.50 (SPAdes) (version 2) | ecosystem: Environmental > Aquatic > Deep subsurface > Groundwater ... | reverse complement strand
CCGCGAAAGGCTTCGCCAGCAAGCTGGCTCCCCCGCTCGTCGTAGCGATAGCACATCATGCTCCCACCCAGATAGCGTCCCATAGCGGGTAATCTCCAATTTTTTCGACCAAACACGCTCGCAACGGATTCGCCACGATATATCTGGCAATGTCTTGCAAGTCTTCATCGCTACGCAAAGCGTGATCGTAAAATCCTTTTTGCCAAATCCCGCCTTGCTCGCCCATGCTACGGTTGATGGCTATTGCACTCCGGCCTTTTACTCTTTGCATGAGCGCCGACAAGGTGCCTGATTGAAGGGTAATCAGCCAATGAAAATGTTCAGGCATCACCACCCAAGCCAGGGATTGCACCAGACCCGATGCTTCCGCGCCACGCAATTCGGCAACCAACAAACGCCCCAACGGGTATTGGGTAAAAAGCAGACGTCGCTTATCCGTTACTGCGGTCAACAGATAGGCAAATCCGGTTTCTGAATGGCGACCTTTGCGCAAATTCCGGGAATGACGTTCGGCTAATTTGACATTATCCATAACATCACCTTCCGTGGGAGCGGCTTTAGCCGCGAAGGTCTTCGCCAGCAGGCTGGCTCCTACTTGCCAATTTTTTTCCCTGGTTGTGAACGCTCATCTGTGCAGCGCCGCTTTGCCGAGGTCCCACATCGGCAGGAAGATGCCCAGCGCCAGCACCAGCACCAGCGCGCCGAGGGCGACGATCATGATCGGTTCGATCTGCGCGGAGAGTGTCTTGACCTCGTATTCGACTTCGCGCTCGTACATGCCGGCCACTTCGAACATCAGGCCGTCCAGGTCGCCGGTCTCTTCGCCGACCGCGATCATCTGCATCACGGTTGGGTTGAACACGCCGGTGGCGTGCGCGGTGCGCAGGATGCTCTCGCCGCGCTCCACCCCGTCGCGCATCTGCTCAACCTTGCTGCGCATGAATTCGTTGTCCACCACCATGCCGACGGTGTTGAGTCCCTGCACGATGGGGATGCCGCTCTTGAAGGATAGCGCCAGACTGCGCGCAAAGCGCGCCAGCGTGCCCTTGAAAATAATCTTGCCGGCAATCGGCAGTTTGAGTTTGTAGCGGTCCCATTTGTAGCGCCCGTCCACCGTGTTAATCCAAGCGCGGAAAGCGACCACCGCCCCAATCAGTCCCGCCAGCATGAGCGGCCAATAATTCACCATAAAATCGGAGAAGCCCATCAGTATCCGGGTCATCAGCGGCAGCTCGGTGTGGAAGCCGGCGAATACCTTGGCGAAGGCCGGAATGACGAAGATGTTGACGATGACGATGGCGATGGCCATGGCAACCACCACAAACATCGGGTAGCGCAGCGCGCCCTTGATCCGTTCGCGCATGTCCTTTTCGAAGTCCAGATGTTCGTACAGGCGCAAGAAGGTCTGGTCCAGCATGCCGGTCATCTCGCCGACCTGCACCATGCTGAGGTAGAACGGCGAGAATATCTTCGGATGAAGGCGCATCGCGGTCGACAGTTCGCGCCCGCTGTCCAGACTTTCGCGCAGGTCTTGCAGCATGTCGGAGAAAACCGGGTTCTGCGAGGATTCCTGCAAGCCCGCCAGTGCGCGCATGATCGGCACGCCGGATTTGAGCAGGGTGTACATCTGGCGCGAGAACAGCATGAGCTCCAACTGGTCGATTTTTTGGTTTTGCGACAGACGTTGCCACAGGGTTTGCCCCTGCGCTTTGGTGGGACGGCTGTTTTTGGAAAGTTTGATCTCGGTCGGAATGATCCCGGTATTCAACAACTGGTCGGCGATGACGCCGCTGTCGGCACCTTCCAGGGTGCCCCGCACCAGTTCGCCGCCACGGCTGCTTCTGCCTTTATAGTCAAAAATCGGCACGCTCAATCCTCGACCTGGTTGCTGATGCGCATCACCTCGTCGATGCTGGTGTGGCCGAGTTTCATTTCAGCCAGCGCCGCATCAAGCAGAGTGCGCCCCTTGAGGTGATCGCGCGCGGCTTGCATGAAGGCCGAGTTGTCTTCGTGCGCCGCCGCATCCACCATCTCCTGCGTCATCTCCAGCATCTCGTACACGCCCATGCGACCGTGGTAGCCGGTGCCGTTGCAGTGCGAGCAGCCGCGCCCGTGCAACAGGTTTCCCCATTCGCCGCGCGCCACGCCTTCCGCTTCCAGCCATTCGGCTTCCTGCGGGGTCGGCTGGTGCGTTTCGCGGCAACTTTCGCACACGCGGCGCAGCAGGCGCTGCGCCAGCACCACCTGCACCGAGGAGGCAACCATGTATTTCGGGGCGCCCATATCGACCAGACGGAACAGCGTGCCGGCGGAATCGCGCGTGTGCAGGGTGGAGAATACCAGGTGGCCGGTCATCGCCGCGCGCATACCGATCTGTGCCGTTTCGGCATCGCGCATTTCGCCGACCAGGATCACGTCCGGGTCCTGGCGCAAAGCGGCGCGCAACACTTTGGAAAAAGTGAGTTCGATCTTTTCATTCACCTGCACCTGGTTGATGCCGGGCAGGCGGTATTCCACCGGGTCTTCGACGGTGATGATCTTCTGGTCGATGGTGTTGATCTCGGCCAGCCCGGCATACAGCGTGGTGGTTTTGCCCGATCCGGTCGGGCCGGTGACCAGCACCATGCCGTTGCTGCGCTGGATGATCTCGCGGAAGCGTTTGAGCATGTCCGGCGGCATGCCGAGCTTATCCAAAGTGAGGAAACTGCCGCTCTGGTTGAGCAGACGCATCACCACCGATTCGCCGTATTGCGTCGGCATGGTGGAGATACGCACGTCAATCGCCTGTTCGCGCACGCGGATGTTGAAACGGCCGTCCTGCGGCAGACGTTTTTCGGAAATATCGAGACCGGACATCAGCTTTAGGCGCAGGGCAATGGCGGAAGCGATCTTGCTGTCGGCTTCGGTTTGCAGGTGCAACGCGCCGTCGATGCGGAAGCGGATTTGCAGCCGCGTTTCCTGCGGCTCGATGTGCACGTCGGAGGCGCCGACCTGCACCGCATCCTCGAACATGGTTTGCAGCAGCTTGACCACCGGCGCTTCTTCGGTACCGACCGTGTCGGACAGTGCGCCGAAGTCGATATAGCCCTCGCCCAAGTCTTCCGACACTTCGCGCGCCAGACCGCTGATCTCGTCGGTGCGCCGATAAACGCGGTCGATGGTCTCCAGCAACTGGCCTTCGGTGACTACCGCCACGTCGATATCGCGTTTGAGGATGCGCGCGATCTCGTCGAAGGCGAACAAGTCGGTCGGGTCGGTCATCCCCACCAGAATCGCGCCATTGCGCTCTTCCAAGGCCAGCGCGCGGAATCGACGCGCCTGATTCTCGGGCAGACTGCGCACGACCTCCAGGTTGGGGTTGTAGTACTTGAGATTGATGTAGGGGATGTTGAGCTGCTTGGCCAGCGTCTCGGAGATCTGGTCTTCGGTGATGAAACCGTTGTCCACCAGCACGCGCCCGAGTTTGCGCCCGCTACGCTTTTGTTGCTCCAGCACAAATTGCAACTGTTCGAGCGAGATGAGTTTTTGCTGTACCAGCAAGTCGCCGAGGCGAACTTTTTCCGGACGCGCCATAATTCCCCCTGAAGATTTTTTCGAGACTGCCGCCAATCGGGTGCGGAAGTTAGCCGTTTTCCCTATATCTGACAAGACCTTTCACGACTTTTCACATGTTTAACGTCATTCTTTTTGAACCCGAAATTCCGCCCAACACCGGCAACGTGATCCGCCTGTGCGCGAATACCGGCGCGCGCCTGCACCTGATACGCCCCCTGGGTTTCGGGCTGGAAGACAAACAGCTGCGCCGCGCCGGTCTGGATTATCACGAGTACGCCACGCTGCAAGTGCATGACAGTCTGGCGCAATGTCTGGAAGCGCTGGGGCAACCACGAGTGTTCGCGCTGACCACCAAAGGTTCGCAACCGTTTCATGTTGTCACCTTCCAGCCCGGCGATGCTTTCCTGTTCGGCCCCGAGAGCCGCGGTTTGCCGCACGATGTTCTGGCCGCGTTGTCGCCGCAACAGCGCCTGCGCCTGCCCATGCTGCCGGACAATCGCAGTCTGAATCTTTCCAATAGCGTAGCCGTGGTGGTGTATGAGGCGTGGCGACAATGCGGATTTGCCGGGAGCGTAGATGTGGGTCGGGTTTTAACCCGACGCTTTTTTTGAAGTTAATTGTCGGGTTAAAACCCGACCCACAAAACATTTTTAACCGCCCGAGAATTCTTCGCCCGGTGCACGGCTCAACAGTTGCTCGACCGCCTTGTCCGCAGGAAGCTGTTCGTATAACACGCGATAGACAGCCGCGCAGATCGGCATTTCAACCTGATACCGCGCGGCGATGCCTTGCACTTCGCGCGCGGTATAAACCCCTTCGGCAACGTGCCCGAGTTCTTTCAGAATATTCGGCAGCGATTGGTGCCGCGCCAGCAGCATGCCGACTTGGCGGTTGCGCGAAAGGTCGCCGGTGCAGGTGAGGATGAGGTCGCCAACTCCGGACAGGCCGCCCAGGGTTTCGGCGCGCCCGCCCAGCTTCAACCCCAGCCGCGACATCTCGACCAGGCCGCGCGTGAGCAGCGCCGCGCGCGCGTTCATCCCCATCTGCATGCCGTCGCTGATGCCGGCAGCGATGGCCAGGACGTTCTTGATCGCGCCGCCGATCTCGACCCCCGCCACATCGGTGCAGGAATAGATGCGCAGGCGGGAGTGGTGCAAGGCGTGCGCCATCTGTTGCGCGAAAGCGGCATCGGCGGAGGCGAGGGTCAGCGCGGTGGGCAGGCCGCGCGCGACTTCCTGGGCGAAGCTGGGGCCGCTCAATACGCCGCGGGGGAAGGCTGGCGGCAATATTTCGCGCACGATCTGGTGGGGCAGCAGCGAGGTGGCGGCTTCGAAGCCTTTGCACAGCCAGATGACACCCATCGGCTTGGCCCGTGCAGCGAGGGTGGCCAGGGTCGCGCGCAGACCGGACACCGGCACCGCGAGAATCAGCAGCTCGGCATTGGCGAGCACCGCGTCGAGGTCGGCGCTGACTGCCAGCCCGTCGGGAAGTATCACGTCGGGCAGATAACGCCCGTTGCGCCGGGTTTCGCGCATCGTTGCCGCCTGCGCCGCATCACGCGCCCACAAGGCGACCGCATGGCGTCCGGCGAGACTGATCGCCAGCGCCGTGCCCCATGCTCCCGCTCCCAGTACGGCAATGTTCATGGTTTACTCGCCCCACACATCGGTATTCCTGATGAAGCCGGTCGAGCCGTCACGGTGGCGCACCTTGACCCAGCTGCCGACATTGCCCAGCCATTCCAGCCCCAGCTGGCGTTCCGCCCTGAACGCCAGGGACGCGCTGCTGCTCCAGCTTTGGCGCACGATCGCTTCACGCGCGGTGACCACCACATAGCGCTTGCGGCTTAATTTGCGCTTTTCGATCCAGAACACCTTGCCGCCGGCATCGCGCGCCTTGACCCAGTTTTCCAGCACAACCAGTTGCTGCAACGGCAAATAGCGCGTGGCAACATACAGTTTTTTTGCCTTGAGCGAGTTGGCGTCATACAGGATCGCCGGTTCGGCGACCGAGACGAACTCCGCCGCGCCCGCCGCCGTGCCTGCCAGCAGAATAGATGCCAGGAACGTGCGGCGCAACATCAGTGCTTGACCGCAGCCGCCTCTTGTTGCGCCTGCGCCTGCTGCTTCTGTTGCTGGTAGATGGCGTCGAAGTTGATCGGGTTGAGCAGCACCGGGGCAAACCCGCCGCGTACCGCCAGGTCCGACACCACTTCGCGCAGATACGGGTAAAGGATATTGGGGCAAACCACGGCGAGCACGGTTTCCATTTCCTGCGGCGGCATGTTACGTACCTGGAAGATGCCGGCCTGTTTGGCTTCGATCAGAAACATCACCTGGTCTTTTTCCGCCAGCTCGGCGGTGACGGTGACCATCACTTCGACTTCATACACACCTTCTTCAACCGCACCCGCTTTGGTTTGCAGTTGCAGGTCAATCTTGGGGTTTTCGCGCTTGAGAAAGATCGCGGGCGCGCCGGGAACCTCCAGCGACAGGTCTTTCACATAGAGCTTTTCGATATTGAACAGCGGGGTGGCCTGTTCCTGCGGTGCGGCGGCTTCAGTCATTACAATTTCCTCTGGTTAACGGGCGTGGCAAATAGCCGCCCTGTATTATGAAATTCGCCATGCCCGTTTCCCCCTATTCAACTTCCCCCCGCAAGCGGGAGCAAAGGGCAAACGAGACAGGCGATTCTCGGATTAAGTGTTCAAAAGCGGGGCCAGTTCACCGGCCTGGTCGAGTTCGACCATGTCGTCGAAACCCCCGATATGGCGGTCGCCGATAAAAATTTGCGGCACGGTGCGGCGCCGGCTGCGTTGTTCCATGATGAGGCGCTGTTGCGAATCGAGATCGACGCGTATCTTTTCGATTTCGGTCACGCCACGGCGCAGCAGCAGCCGTTCGGCATTGACACAGTACGGACAGACGGCGGTGCAATACATCACGATTTTTGCCATGTCGTCTTTTCCTTATTTTTCCAGCGGCAGGCTGGCTTTCTGCCAGGCCAGGATGCCGCCGTTCAGCAGATAGGTTTCCTTGAAGCCCTGCTTGCCCAGCCATGAGGTGATCGGGGCGGCTCGATTGCCGCTGCGGCATACCACGACAATCGGACGGTTGCGGTATTTCTCCAGTTCGCCGATGCGCTCCTTCAGTTGTCCGGCCGGAATCAGGCGGCTGTTGATGATGTGGCCGCCGTCATATTCCTTTTGCTCTCGCACGTCGAGCACCAGCGCGTTGCTGCGGTTGATGAGCTGCGTCGCGCGCACGGTGTCGGTTTCCTTGACGCCGAGGATGCGGTTGCCAAAATAACTCCAGAACAGCATGTAGCCGCTGATCAGGGTGATCGACAGGGTTAACAGGTTATCGAGCAGGAACTGCTGCACTTCGGTACTCCTCGTATTTCAGGGAGGCGAATTCTAACAGAGGCTGGAAGCGCTCGGGCTGGTGCGTGGCGAGTTGTGCCAGTTCGGCGCGCGCCCGCGGGTACTCGGCGGGATAAGCCCAGATCACTTTTTCCAGTAGTTCACGTGCCGCCGGCAGCCGGTCTGCCAAAGCGAGCAGCCAGACCTGGTGATAGCTCAAGGTGGCAGTGGGGATGAAGCGCAAGGCGTGTTCATTCAGGGTAAGTTTCTGCGCCAGATGGTCGATGCTGGGTTCCATCATGCCGGCGATGAACAACTGCCCGTAGGAGCTGAACAGCGGGTAATCCAGCGTCGCCAGCAATTCATCCTGTGCACGGGTTGAGGCTGCGACAGCGGAGGCGGCGATATTGCGGGCGCTCAGCGCATTTTCCAGATGGCGGTAACTTTGCAGCCCCTGCCACAGCGAGATGGTGCCCAGCAGCAGAATGGCGGCGACCGACAACCGCCCCACGCTGCGCAGTTCCAGCTTGTAGCCGGCGCCATCGAGTGCGCCAAGCAGTATGGCGGCGATGCCGATGAAGTAGGCATACCACAAAGGGTATTCAAGCAAACTGTGGATGGCCAGCACCGCCAGCACGGCGTAGCCCCACCAGTGTTCGGGGGTGAACTCGGCGCGCCGCACAAATGCCCGCCATACCCACAGGCCAACCGTTGCGCACAGCACGGCCAACCCGGCCAGCCCGGTTTCCGCCGCGAGTTGCAGCACGATGTTGTGCGCGTTGTTGTACAGGCCGCTGATGGCCGGGTTGCGCAGATCCGCCGCCAGCTGCAGATGTTGCCAGGCGAACTGGCCGAAGCCGGCGCCGAACAGCGGATACTGCGCAAAAATGAGTCCGGCCTCGCGCCACAAATGGAGGCGAATACTGCCGCTGGCGGCTTCGCCGAACAGGCGTTCGGCGGCGGTGATGCTGCCGGTGCTGCCTTGCAACCAGGGGATTTGCACTAGGCCGTGCATCGCCAGATAACCCAGCCACACGCCGGCCGCATAGCCAAACAGCGGACGCAACGCGCGGACGCGGCGCTGCCACAGCCAGGCCAATAACAGGATGAAGCTAAGATAGAGCCAGGCACTGCGCGAACCCGACAACACCAGCACGAACAGCATCGGCGTTGCCAGTAGTGCCGTCAGCCCTGCACGCCAGCCGAATCGGGTGTGCAGCAGGCCGAGCGAACAGAGGCCAAGGGCGATGTAGTTGGCATAGTGGTTGGGCTGCGCGATGTTGCCGAACACCGCAGCCGATACTTTGCCGGTTATCAAACCGTCCAGAAAGGTGTGCCAGCGATAGTGCTGCAGGATGCCCGCCAGCGTGTTCAGTTCGGCACCGACCAGTAGAAAAGCGGCAAGTATTGCGGCAAGCTGCGGCAAGCCCAACTCCGCGCGCAAAAAGTGGCCCAGCATCATCAGCAGCGCGGCAAACAGGAAATACAGGGAGAGCAGCAACACCTGATCGAAGTGCCCGACCTGGCCGGCGATGAATTGCAGCAGCAATAACATCATCATGCCGATTGGCAGCAACACGATGCCGGGCACCTGTGGCGCTTGCCAGAAACGAGTCGTCAGGAGCAAGGGCAGCGCCAGCACGCCGAGCAGCGCGGTCAGCCACTCCTGGTAGAAAGTGGTGACGGGGTAAGCGTGGTACGGGTACAGAAAAGGCAAAACCCACATCAGGCCGACGAGGGCCAGACTGAGGCGGGCGCTACCAAACTGCAGGCGTTGGTTTAGCAACTGCCTTTGACGCCGAACCTGGCAAGAATGCTATTGAGCGGGCAGATCTGCGTGAAGCCGCTCTGCAACAGATTCAGCCCGACGAAGGCGGTGAACCACAGAAAATATTCGCTGACGAACAGCGGACTGGCGGTCACCCCCAGCGAGAGCGATAACAAAATGAAAAAACCGGCGACGATACGGACAATGCGTTCTGCATTCATGGTTGGCGACTCCCTGCGGTTGGCTTACTGAATTTTTTTGTAGATGGACGCGTAATACAACACCGGAATAACCACCAGCGTCAACAGGGTGGAGATCAGAATCCCGAAGATCAGCGACAGCGCGAGGCCGTTGAAGATCGGGTCGTCGAGGATGAACAGCGCGCCCAGCATCGCCGCCAGCCCGGTCAGCAGGATGGGCTTGGCGCGCGCGGCTGCCGCGTCAATCACCGCCTGAGCCAACGCCACCCCTTGCGACAACTTGAGATTGACGAAGTCCACCAGCAGAATGGAATTGCGCACGATGATGCCGGCCAGCGCGATCATGCCGATCATCGAGGTGGCGGTGAATTGCGCCCCGAACAGCGCGTGTCCCGGCATCACCCCGATAAGGGTGAGCGGGATCGGCGCCATAATCACCAGCGGCACGACATAGCTCTTGAACTGCGCCACCACCAGCAGATAGATCAGCACCAGGCCGGCCGCGTAGGCGATGCCCATGTCGCGGAAAGTCTCGTAGGTGACCTGCCATTCGCCGTCCCATTTCAGGGCGTAGCCGGCATAGGGATCGGCCGGCTGCCGGATGAACCACGACTGCAGCACACCGCCCTGTGACAGCGCCATGCCGTCGGTCTTGCGATGGATGTCGAACATGCCGTACAGAGGGCTGTCCAGCTCGCCCGCCATGTCGGCCAGCACATACACCACCGGCAGCAGATCCTTGTGGTAGATCGGCTGATCGCGTTGCGCCTGCACCACTTGCACCAGGTCGGACAACGGCACCAGCACCCCGTCGCGCGCGCGCACCTTGAGTTTTAGCACTTCGTCGATGCGGCCGCGTTTCTCCTCCGGCAGCACCATGCGCAACGGCGGCGCGTACTTCGCTCCTTCCGCGTGCAGCGAGGTCACATCCTCGCCCGCCAGCGCGACGCTGATGGTTTGCGCGATGTCGCGCGTCGCCACGCCGAGGATGGCGGCCTTGCTTTGCAGCACGCGCAGCATCAGTTTGGGCGCGCTCTCGGTCACGCTGTCATCGATGCCGACGATATCGGCCGTTTGCGCGAACTGCTCGCGCACCTTGCCGGCAACCTCGCGCGCGCCGGCATAATCCGGCCCGTAGATTTCCGCCACGATGGGCGACAGGACAGGCGGCCCGGGCGGCACTTCCACGATCTTCACCTTCGCGCCCCACTTTCCCGCAATGGCCCCGATCGGCGCGCGCACGGCGCCGGCGATCTCGTGGCTGCTGCGCGAACGCTGGTGCTTGTCCCGCAGATTGACCTGGATGTCGCCCTGCTCCGAAGCCTCGCGCAAATAATACTGGCGCACCAGGCCGTTGAAATTGATCGGTGATGCGGTGCCCGCATAGGCCTGATAATCGGTGACTTCCGGCACGGTCGAAAGATACGCGCCGATCTCGCGCATCACTCCTGCGGTCTGTTCCAGCGCGGTGCCGGCGGGCATGTCCACCACCACCTGGAATTCTGACTTGTTATCGAAGGGCAGCATCTTCAGCACCACCAGCTTGATTCCGGCCAGCAAACCCGACAGCAACAGCGCTGCCAGAATGCCCAGCCACAACTTGCGCCGCGCCGGCTTGCCGTGCACCCCGTTCAGGAACGGCGAAAGACGCGCGCGAAAAAACTTCGTCCAATTGTCATCGGTTTCATTTTTCTCCGCCGCGTGAGGCGGGCCGGAAAAGCGCAATGCCAGCCACGGTGTGATGATGAACGCGACCGCCAGCGAGATCAGCATGCCCATGCTGGCGTTGATCGGGATCGGGCTCATGTACGGCCCCATCAGGCCGGTCACGAAAGCCATCGGCAACAGCGCCGCGATCACCGTGAAAGTGGCAAGAATGGTCGGACTGCCGACCTCGTCCACCGCCTCCGGAATAATCTCGGACAGCGTCTGATGCCGCGCCAACTCGCGCCGCCGGTGGATGTTTTCCACCACCACAATCGCGTCATCAACCAGGATGCCGATGGAGAAGATCAAGGCAAACAACGACACACGGTTGAGGGTGAAGCCATACGCCCAGGAAGCGAACAGGGTCACCGCCAGGGTCAGCATTACCGCCGCGCCGACGATGAATGCCTCGCGCCGCCCCAGTGCGAACCACACCAGCGCGACCACCGCGAAGGTGGCGAAGAACAGTTTCTGGATCAGCTTCATCGCCTTGTCGTTGGCGGTCTCGCCGTAGTTGCGTGTCACCGTCACCCGCACATCGTCGGGAATCACGCTGCCTTTCAATTCATCCACCCGTTGCAGCAGCGCGCGCGCCACCTGCACCGCGTTCTCTCCCGGTTTCTTGGTGGTGGCAACCGTCACCGCGGTAAATTCGCCCTGCGCCGCGATGAACTTGTCCTGCGCCGCCGGGCCGGTGCCTAGCCAAACGTAGTTCGCCGGCAGATCGGCTTCGTCGCGCACCTGCGCGACATCGTGCAGAAAAACCGGTTTGCCTTCGAACACACCCACCACCAGTTGCCGCACCTCGGCCGCGTTGGTGAGGAAATTATTGGTCTGCACCAGCACTTCTCGATTGCGCTGCACCAGATAGCCCGCGCTCTGCGACACGTTCGCGCCCTGCAAGGCGGCGCGCACTTCCTGCAACGATAACTGGTAGGCGTTCAAGGCTTGCGGATCGAGCAGAATGCGCACCGCGCGCCGGCTCGCCCCCAGCGTATTCACTTCGCGCGTGCCGGGCACCCGCTTCAGCTCGGTCTCGATCGAGTGCGCCACCTGGGTCAGCGCCAGGCCGCCGCCCGCCGCCTGTGCGCGCCACAGGGTCAGCGCCAGGATCGGCACATCGTCGATGCCGTGCGCCTTGATCAGTGGCGGCGCCACCCCCAGCGTCGGCGGCAGCCAGTCGGCGTGCGAGTTGATCACGTCATACAGTTTGACCAGCGAAGGGATATGTTGCTCGCCCACCTTGAACTGCACGGTCAGGATCGCCATGCCGGGTTGCGACACCGAATACACGTGATCGATCCCGGCAATCTGCGACAGCACCTGCTCCGCCGGGGTCGACACCGTGCGCGCCACATCATCGGCCGAGGCCCCCGGATAGGCGATCAGCACGTTGGCCATGGTCACGTTGATCTGCGGCTCTTCCTCGCGCGGCGTGACCGCCACCGCGAACGCGCCAAGCAGAACGGCGACCAGCGCCAGCAGCGGGGTCATCTGCGAATGCAGGAAGATGCGCGCGATGCGTCCGGAGATGCCCATCATTTTTTCAGTTCCATCCCGGCTTGCAGCGGATCCAGGGCGATCCGCTCGCCCGCCCGCAATCCGGCTAGCACCTCGACCTCGCCGTCATCGGTCACTTCACCGAGACGCACCTGACGCAAGCGCGGCGTGCCATCCGCGCCCACCACATACACGGCGACCACTTCGCTGCGCTTCACCACCGCGACCAGCGGAATGGTCAGTTTGCGCTCCTTGCCAACCACGAAGTGAACGCGCACGAACATCCCGGGATACAGCCCCGGCACGGTGCGCGCAGGCGTGTGGGGCGGGAGGGATTGTTCGGCGGTCGCTCCCGCAGACGGCTGCTCTGCATTAACCTGTCGCGACCGCCCCCCTTTTTCGTTGGCAGCTAAATTGATGCGCACCTGGGTGCTGTGGGTGCGCGGATCGGCCGAGGGTTGCACGGTCACACTGGCCGGCACCAGCCAGCGCTGCAATTCCGGCACTTCAATGCTCACGTCCGGTCTGACGCCGATTGCCGTCAATTTGTATTGCGGCACGTTGGCGATGATGCGCAGCTCAGCCGGATCGAAGCCGGTCATCAGCGGCATCCCCACCGTCACCATCTCGCCCAGTTCGACATGGCGCGCCGACACCAACCCGGCGTAGGGCGCAACCACAGCGGTATAGCTCTGCGCCAACGCCGACTGCTCGGCGCCCGCCGCGCTGGCGCGCGCTTGCGCCGCCGCCATCTCGAAATCGGCCCTGGCCTTGTCCAGCGCGGCCTGGCTAATGAATTTCTGCGCAAACAACTGCTGCGCACGTTCATAGTTCAAGCGGGCGTTGTCCAATGCCGCCTGTGCCTGCGCCAGTTGCGCGTTGCTGCCGGCCGCCGCCTGGTTGGCCTCGCGCTCGTCGATGCGCAGGAGAATCTGCCCCTTGCTGACGCGGTCGCCCACATCAAAATTGAGCGCCTTCACGCGACCGGAGATCTGTGCCGACACGGTCGATTGGCGCGTCGCCTCGACCACGCCATCGACGCTGTAGCGCTGGGCGACTTCGCGCTCCTGCGCCTGGATCGCGCGCAGCGGCTCCGCGATGGCGGCATTTGACAGCGCCACCAGCGAAATAACCAGCATCCACGGTTTTTTCATATTTTGCCCCGCTGCGAAAATTGACAACGTATTAGAGTATTCTAATATAGAAATGATTGCAAGCCGCTTATACCGAACAAAAGACATCCCGCATCAACCCCACCAACTTAAGGGTTCTGGCATCGCCGATGCGGTAATAAACCCGGTTCGCTTCTTTGTGCGCTATCAGGATGCCTTTGGCACGAAGAATCGCCAGATGCTGCGAAATATTGCTCTGCGTCGTCCCCACTTGCTCGACAATATCCTGCACACTCAATGCGCCGCCGGACAGCACGCACAATATTTTCAGGCGCAAAGGATGGGCGATAGCCTTCATGGAGGCCGCGGCTATCGCAATATCTGCTTCTTTTTCAATTGGCTTCTTTGCCATGTTTTCTCCCCGGCACGCAGGTAACGCGCCTCCCTGACGTGCAAAATCGGCTAAAATTGCGCCTCTTGTGTATCAGCAAACGTTGATCTTCCCCACAGTTTAGCGAGAAACCCGGCATGACCCAAACTGCACCCGCCATCACCCCTGTCCTGTTGCTAATCCTTGACGGCTTCGGCTATCGCGAGGAAGCCGACTTCAACGCCATCGCGCAGGCGCGCAAACCCAACTGGGACAGGCTGTGGCGCGAATATCCGCACACCCTGATCAAGACTTCGTCACTGGATGTCGGTCTGCCGCACGGGCAAATGGGCAATTCCGAGGTCGGCCATCTCAACATCGGTGCCGGACGCGTGGTGTACCAGGACCTGACCAAGGTCGATCTGGCCATCGCAGACGGCAGCTTCTTCGGCAATCCGGCGCTGGTGCAGGCGGTGCGCGACGCGCAACAAAACAACGCGGCGCTGCACATCATGGGATTGCTCTCGCCCGGCGGTGTGCACAGCCACGAGGCGCATATCCACGCCATGCTGGAGCTGGCGGCACGTGCCGGACTGAAAAATATCTTCCTGCACGCCTTTCTCGACGGGCGCGACACGCCGCCGCGCAGCGCCGCCCAATCGCTGCAAGCCTTGCAGGACAAATGCACGCAACTCGGCGCGGGGTGCATCGCCTCGCTGGTCGGGCGCTATTTTGTGATGGATCGCGACAACCGCTGGGAGCGGGTGCAGGTCGCCTATGACATGCTGACGCAGGGGGTGGCGCCGTTCACCGCCGCCGACGCAGCGGCCGGATTGGAGGCCGCCTACGCGCGCGGCGAGAACGACGAGTTCGTGCAAGCCACGGTGATCGGCGAACCCGCGACGATGCAGGACGGCGACGCGGTGGTGTTCATGAATTTCCGCGCCGATCGCGCCCGCGAGATCACCCGCGCCCTGACCGAGGAAAAGTTCGACGGTTTCGCGCGCGCCCGCTTCCCCCGGCTGGCAAATTTCACCTCTCTCAGCAGCTATGGCGAGGATTTCCACCTGCCCTGCGCTTACACTACCGATACCATCCACAACGGCATCGGCGAGTATCTTTCCAATTTGGGACTGAAGCAGTTGCGCATCGCCGAGACGGAGAAATACGCGCACGTCACCTACTTCATGAACGGCGGCAAGGAACAGCCCTATCCGGGCGAAGACCGCATCCTTGTCCAGTCGCCCAAGGTCGCCACTTACGACCTGCAACCGGAAATGAGCGCGTTCGAAGTCACCGACAAACTGGTGGCGGCAATCCGCGCCAAACAGTACCAGGCCATCCTGTGCAACTACGCCAACGGCGACATGGTCGGGCACAGCGGCATCATGGAGGCGGCAGTGAAGGCGGTGGAAACACTGGACATCTGCATCGGCCGGGTGGTGGAAGCCATGCTGGAGATCGGCGGCGAAGTCATCATTACCGCCGATCACGGCAACGCCGAACAGATGCTGGATCGCAACACCCATCAGGCGCACACCGCGCATACGCTGAATCTGGTGCCCTTTCTGTATGTCGGACGCAAGGCGGTTATCGCGGCAGCGGGAACCGGGGCGTTGCGGGATGTGGCGCCCACCCTGCTGGCCATGATGGGCCTGCCGCAGCCGCCCGAGATGACCGGCAGCTCCCTGCTTCATTTCGGGTAACAAGAATGGCGCGAATGCTGTTGCTGATAGCCTGCTGTCTGGCCGCCAACGCGTTCGCCGCCGACCAGACGGATCTGGACAGACTGCGCCAGCGTATCGCGCTGCTGCAACGCGAATTTGACCAGGCGTCCGAATCCAAAGCGGAAGCGGCAGATGCGTTGCGCGAATCGGAACGCACGATCAGCGATCGCCAGCGCGCCCTGGCGCGCCTCGAACAGCAGCAGCGCGAGGGCAAAATCGCCCTGCAACACCTGCAACGGCGCGCCGCCCGGGCCGGCGAAAATGCCCGCCAGCAGCAAATCCGTCTCGGCAGCCTGCTCTATCGGCAATATGTCAGCAGCACCGACGAGGACTATCTCAAACTGCTGCTCGGCAGCGACGATCCGAATCAGCTCGCGCGCGACGTGCATTATCTGGGCTACATCGCGCGCGAACGCGGCAGCGCATTGCGCGCGCAGCAGAAAGCCCTGGCAGAACTGAATGCAGCCGCCCGCGAAACCGAAGCCAAACAGCACGAACTGGATGAACTGCGAGCGGCCGAGCGGCGCGAGCTGGCACAGCTGCGACAGGAACAGGATGCCCGTCAGCGCACCCTGCACAAGATCTCGCAGCAACTGAAACAGCAGCGGCGGGAAATCGGCCGCCTGCAAAAAAACGAAGCGCGACTGGCCCGTCTGTTGCGGGAACTGTCCGCTGTCATGCCGGAGATGGCGGGCAATGATTTTCGCCGCCACAAAGGCAAACTGGCGTTGCCGGTCAGCGGCGCAATTGCCAATCAATTTGGCAGCCGCCGTCCGGATAGCACCCTGGCCTGGAACGGCTGGTTCATCCGCGCGCGCGCCAAACAGCCGGTGCTGGCCATCGCCCCCGGCCGCGTGGTGTATGCCGACTGGTTGCGCGGCTATGGCAATCTGCTCATCCTCGATCACGGCCAGGGTTATCTGAGTTTGTACGGCAACAATCAAACCTTGTACAAACAGGTGGGCGAAATCCTGCGCACCGGCGACCTGATCGCCGCCGTCGGCAACAGCGGCGGGAACGAGGATTCAGGTTTATACTTTGAACTGCGCTACAAGGGGCAGCCCGTCAACCCGAGCCGCTGGATCAAGCAACCTTAAGGAAAATAAATGAGTCGTCGCATTAAAGAACTGGGGCTGATTGCCGTCGGAATGATCGCGGGAGCCGTTTTGATCTTGCCGTTTTTCGCCATGGCGGAAAAGGAAGTTGTGCTGCCGTTGCCGGTCGAGGAGTTGCGCGCGTTTGCCAATGTATTCGGGCGGATCAAGAGCGACTATGTCGAACCGGTGAGCGACAAAAAACTGATCACGGAAGCGATCAACGGCATGTTGAGCGGGCTGGATCCGCACTCCGCCTATCTGGATGCGGAAGGCTTCAAGGAATTGCAGGTCGGTACCCAGGGTGAATTCGGCGGGCTCGGTATCGAGGTCGGCATGGAGGACGGGCTGGTCAAAGTTATCTCGCCGATCGAGGACACCCCGGCCTTCAAGGCCGGGATCCAGAGCGGCGACCTGATCATCAAGCTGGATGACACCCTGGTCAAGGGGATGACTCTGAACGATGCGGTCAAACTGATGCGCGGCAAACCGGGCAGCAGCATCGTCCTTACCGTGATCCGCAAAAACGCGCCGCAGCCGCTAAAAATCAAGGTCGTGCGCGCCGTCATCAAAGTGCAAAGCGTTAAATCAAAACTGGCCGAGCCGGGCTACGCCTTCGTGCGCATCACCCAGTTCCAGGAACACACCGGCGAGAATCTGGCCACCGCCCTGGCCAATCTGCGCAAACAGAACAAGGAACCGCTGCAGGGCTTGATTCTGGATCTGCGCAATGATCCGGGCGGACTTTTGACCGGCGCGGTCGGTGTCTCGGCGGCCTTCCTGCCTAAAGATGCGCTGGTGGTCTATACCGAAGGACGCACCGACGATGCCAAGATGCGCCTGCTGGCCAGCCCCGAGTATTACGCGCGGGGCAGCAAGGAGGACTACCTGAAAAATCTTTCGGACGAATTTGCCCGCGTGCCGATGGTGGTGCTGGTAAACGGCGGTTCCGCCTCGGCCTCGGAGATCGTCGCCGGTGCGTTGCAGGATCACAAGCGCGCAGTCATCATGGGCACACAGACATTCGGCAAGGGGTCGGTGCAAACAATTTTGCCGCTGGGCAACAACACCGCAATCAAGCTCACCACCGCACGCTATTACACGCCAAGCGGGCGCTCCATCCAGGCCAAGGGCATCGTGCCGGACATCGTGGTGGAAGACCCGGCCACGGCGGCCTTCGACAGCAGCCTGCGTTTGCGCGAAGCCGATCTGGCCAAACATCTGACAAACGGGCAAACGGGAACGGGCGAACCTGCCGACAGGCCGTTGATCAAGACTCCGGCGAAGGATAAAAACGGCAGCGAGGACAAACCGGAATTGGCCGAATTCGGCGCTAAAAATGACTACCAATTGAATCAGGCTTTGAATCTGCTGAAGGGAATGAGCATCCTGCGGGGGAATTGAGCGATGAATCCATTTGAACTGCACAAAGCGCGCATTCTAAAATTTGCCTCGGCCGAGCAGGCGGAGCAGGCCTGCATCCTGCTGGCTGGTCTCAACAATTTTGCCGTAGAACGCTGTGCGCAAGACAACTGGCTGCAAATTCGTTACAGCATCGTGCACTATTCACTGGAAGGTCTGCAAAAGGCACTGGCAAGGGAGGGCTTCGTCTTTGAGGCCGGTTTGCTCGATCGGATGCGGCATGCGCTGTATCACTATTGCGAAGATGTGCAGTACCACAACCTGAAAACACCCGAGCCGCGCACCAAAAATAATTCACAGGAAGTGTTCGTCAAGGCCTATGGCCAACACCCGCACGGCGACCACGTCGATGCCGATACGGCAGCCGGCGAAGCCAAGCCGTAGCCACTCTCAATCCGGCAGCGCGATCTTGTTGTCCGTGCTGAACTGGTAATCGCGGAAGATGTGTTCCGCCGTCAGCAGGGCGTAGCTGCCATCCTCGAGTTTGCGCGACGTGTCTTTCAGCCGGTAGGTGTACTGCCCGCAGGTCCAGCATTTGAAGTTGCGCATGTGGGTGCACAGACAGGTCTTGTCGTACACCGCGATCTTTTTCTCGCCCGGATGTGCCGCGACTTCGCGGTTGTAGGCGTCGATATAATCGCAGCGCCCGCTGGCGTCCAGCAGATAACCGTAGGATTCGCAGCCCGGGCGAATACCGGAACCGATGGAAGGACTGTTCTTCAGCATGCGCATCGGATAACCGGTGGGCGATGTGGTGTTCACCTCGATGTCGCTCTCGCTTGCCCTGAAGTAGTCCTGTTGCACATCCGGCGGCAGACCGCACTCCTTGCTCACGGTGAAGCGCGTCGCCACCTGCACCGCCGCCGCGCCCTCGTGCAAAAAGGATGCCGCATCGCTGCCGGTAAAGATGCCGCCCGCCGGAATCACCGGAATATCCAGTTTTTCGGCACGCAGAAATTCGTGAATCTCGTTGACGATGGTGCGCAGATCGTATTGCACCCAGTCCATGCCAAAACCCAGGTGGCCGCCGGCCAAGGGGCCTTCCACCACCACGTAATCGGGCAGACGCCGCGTTTTCAGGTTCTTGCGCAGGAACAATTGCAACGCGCGCAAGGATGACACGATGATGCCCAGCTTGACATCACGGAAACGCGGATGATCCTCCATCAGCGCGAACGAACCCAGATGCAGACCGGCCGCCAGCGTAATTCCGTCGATGCCCGCGGTCATCGCCTCATGCATGCGCACACGCAAAGTGTCGCGCGGCCCGTTCATGGTGAGTTTTTCCATGATGTTGATGAAGACCATGCCGGAGCCGCGCTTTCGTTCCATGGTCCTGCTGACATGCAGGCGGGTGGATTCTGCCAACTGGCCCAGATCGAACTTGATCAGCGTCTTGTCGGAATTATTGATATTGGCTTTGTATTGATGCAGCTTCTCTTTGACGAAGTCGGTGTCATAGCGCCGGTCCGCCACGGTTGGCAACATCGCGTCGGAGATATGGCCGACCCCGCCCAAACGCGCCGCTTCCAGCGCGAGATCGGCGGTGGAGATGTCCACCCCCATGCCGCCGATCATGATCGGAACCAGCTCCTGCTTGCCCAGCTTCAGGCGAAAATCATCCACTTTTTTTGTCATCTGCGCCCCAGAAATGCGGGGTCTCCTCCAGAATGCCTGCACCGGCGATACGCAGGCGAACTTGGCTAATAGCGAGGCGCTATATTACCTTAGAGTAGCGCGCATGCTCCTGCTTTGTGCGCAGGTACTTGTCGAAGACCATGCATATATTGCGGATTAGCATGCGTCCCTTCGGTGTCACCGCAATCCATTGTGGCGACAGTTCAAGCAGTCCTTCGCGGGCGTAGTCCTCCAGTTCCGGCATCTCCGCCGCGAAGTAGCGGTCGAAGTCGATCAGGTAGGCGACATTGAAGGATTCCTTGGAAAGCTCGAAGTGGCACATCAGCGCCTGGATGATGGCGCGCCGCACCAGGTCATCGGCGTTCAGCTCCAGCCCGCGCATGATGGGTAGTTCGTTGCGCTCCAGCGCGTCATAGTAATTTTCCAGATCACGATAATTCTGGCTGTAAGTCGGCCCGATCTTGCCGATGGCGCTGACCCCCAGCGCCACCAGGTCGCAATCGGAGTGGGTGGAGTAACCCTGGAAGTTGCGGTGCAACCGACCCTGGCGCTGCGCCACCGCCAGCTCGTCTTCCGGTTTGGCAAAGTGATCCATGCCGATATACACATAGCCGGCACCGGTCAGCTTTTGCACCGCCATGTTCAGAATATCCAGCTTGACCTGAGGCGCGGGCAAATCTTCCTCATGGATGCGCCGCTGCGGCTTGAACACAGTCGGCATATGCGCATAGTTGTAGATCGAGAGTCGGTCCGGATCCGTGGCAATCACCCGGTCAAGGGTCGTACCGAAACCTTCCAGTGTCTGCTTCGGCAGGCCGTAGATGAGGTCGATGCTGATCGACTTGAAGCCGTTGGCACGCGCCGCGCGCATCACGCCCACGGTCTCCTCTTCGCTCTGAATGCGGTTAACCGCGTGTTGCACAGCGTCGTCGAAATCCTGCACGCCAAGGCTGATGCGGTTGAAGCCAAGCTGCCCCAACAGAGCGATGGTGGCGTCGCTCACCTTGCGCGGATCGATCTCGATGGAATACTCGCCCTCGTCGATCAGCTTGAAATGCTTGCGGATAGCGGTCATCACTTCGCGCAGCTCATCGTCGCTCAAAAAAGTCGGCGTGCCGCCGCCAAAGTGCAATTGCTCCACCACTTGCTTCGGTCCGAGCAAGGCGGCCTGCATCGCCATTTCCTTGAGCAGATAGCGCACATATTCCGCCGACTTGCTGCGATCCTTGGTGATGACCTTGTTGCAGGCGCAGTAGAAGCACAGCGTGTTGCAAAAGGGAATGTGGATATACAGCGACAGCGGGCGCGTCATGCCCCCGATCTCGCGCTTGGCCACCCAGTGCGTGTAACTTTCCGCATTAAAGGCCTCGACGAAGCGGTCTGCGGTCGGATACGAAGTGTATCGCGGTCCGTTCTTGTCCAGCCTGCGGATCAGTTCCAGGTCAACTTCCAGATGATTCACTGCTTTACTCATGCCACTCTCCCAATTTAAGGCGCGCACTATGCCATTGCGGCGCCAAATTGGCTTGATATATGTCAAAATGCGCGCAAGGCAACCCCAGATAAAATATGGTCTTGAACGATACGACGACACCCGCGCTTGCTGCCACCCGCTGCAGGGTGGCCTGCTCCAATTGCAATATGCGCGAACTTTGCCTGCCGGTCGATCTGTCGGCGGCAGAAATGCAGCGGCTGGAGCAATTGAGCCACCGCAAACGCTGCTATGCGGCGCAAAACTACCTGTATCGCAGCGGTGATGCGTTCAAATCGCTGTACGCCATCCGCAGCGGGTCTTTCAAGACCAGAATTTTGCATGAAGATGGACGCGAGCAGGTGACCGGCTTCGTCATGCCTGGGGAGATTATCGGCCTTGACGCGATCAGTACCGATGCCCACACCTGCGAGGCGGTGGCGATGGAAGCCAGCGAAGTATGCGAACTGCCCTTTGCCAAACTGGAAGAATTGAGCCGGGAAATCCCCAGCCTGCAACGCCATCTGCACAAGATCATGAGCCGCGAGATCGTGCGCGACCAGGGCATCATGCTGTTGTTGGGCTCGATGCGGGCGGAGGAGCGGTTGGCTGCTTTTTTGCTTAACCTGTCCCAGCGCAATGCAGCCCACGGCATGTCGCCCACCCAGCTCACCCTGCGCATGTCGCGCCTGGAGATCGGCAGTTATCTCGGGCTGAAACTGGAAACCGTCAGTCGCGCCTTCTCGCATTTTCAGGATGACGGGTTGATTCGGGTCAAGGCGCGCGCTATCGATATCCTGGCCCTGACCCGCTTGCGCGAGTTGATGGGGAAATCTTGAGTCCATTCCATTCGGACGACAGAATCGGTATCCTGCGACCCGCTTTTCGATAATCACCCGGAGTTCCGCCCATGCCGCAGCACTATAACGCCACTCCCGATGAGATCACGCGCGCCAAATGGCCGCACGAAATCTTCCTGATCAATCTGGTGTTCAACCACATCCTGGTATTCGCCTCGACCTTTGGTGTGTTCAGCACCTTCCCCTATATGGTGCTGATCGTGCCGCTCATGTCGTTCGCCATCACCGCCTATATCGCGATCAAGGCGAAAAAGATCGCTGCCGGCGACGAGATTCCGTTCGTCAAGGCGCACTGGGTTGTCGCCAACAAACGCAACCAACACTTCATGTGGCTGCTGATCGTCACCTGTGCCGTGGTCGGCGGCGGCCTCCTGTTATCCAAGGTGATGGGTTGGTCCAAGATCGCCACCATTGCACTATTGGGCGGGGTCGGTCTGTTGCCGTTCATGGTGTCGCTGTTGGTGCTGATTGTGCTGGGCAACGATTCCATGTATCAGGCCCGCCACAGCAAAATACCGAAACAGCGCATTCTCCCTGCCGATATAACGCCTGATCAAATATAAAAAATGACCACTGAAAGCAAAATCTACTGGGGCGTCGGCATCATCTCCGTCGCCCTCCTGCTCGGCGCCTTTATCATCCCCGGCGACCGTCCGGACAAGAGCGACCTGCCCTGGCATATCGAACATCCGACCGCCGATTCAGTCAGCGTATTCGGCCTGACATTGGGCGTCTCGACCCCGGCCGAAGCGGAACAACGTTTCAGGGAACAGGCAGTACCCAGCCTGTTCAAATCTCCGGCCGGGGTATTGGCTGCCGAGGTGTTCTTCGAGCAAGTCAACCTCGCCGGCCTGCGTTCGCGCGTGGTGGTGACGGTGGATATCACGCCGGACGAAATTCAGGGGATGTACGAGCGCGGATTGCGCATCGCGGGGACGGGCAGTGGCAAGAAGATCACCATGACGGCGGATGACGTGGCGCGCGTGATGGGCACGCCGATCAGCAGCCTGACTTATATACCCGGCGTGCGCGTCGATGAAACCTTGTTCCTCAAGCGATTCGGCAACCCGACGCAAATCATCAAGGAAAACAAGAGCGGCGCCATGCACTGGCTCTACCCGCAGAACGGTCTGGACATCACCTTGAGCGCGGGGGAGAAGCCGTTGCTGCAGTACGTCGCGCCGACAGAGTTCGCTAGGCTAATCAAGCCGCTGCTGGCGAACGGCGAGGTCGTTACCCAATAGTCTTGTCGGTCTTGTCCGGCTTTGCCGCATCCGGTTTTCTGGACGGGTGCGGCATCATGTCATCATCGTCATCCATCAGAATGCGCTGGCCGCCGCCTTCCATGTCCTCATATTGTCCCCTCTTGACCGCGATGATCAGGATGATGACGAACAAGACGCCGAAGAACATCATGCCGGGAATCAGGCTGTAGATCACTTCCATTTTTTGCTCACTTGTTGAATAAGGTGCGAATACGCGCCGCATTGCCGATCACAATCAGCGAACTGATCGGCATGGTGATCGCCGCCACCAGCGGGCTGACTTGCGCCATCATCGCCAGCGGCACCATGATAAGGTTATACACGAAGGAAAGGCCAATATTCTGTTTGATCGTGCGCAGGGTGCGCCGTGACAGCCGGGTGGCCTGCAGCACTTTGAGCAACTCGTTGTGCATCAGCACGATATCGGCGCTCTCGACCGACACATCCGTCCCCGAACCCAGTGCAATACCAACATCGGCGCGAATCAGCGCCGGTGCATCGTTCACCCCGTCCCCCACCATCGCCACCACTTGGCCCCTCCGTTGCAGGTCACGGATCACACCATCCTTGTCCTGCGGCATGACTTCCGCGATCACGTCCATGCCGCCCAACTGCCTTCCAATCGCATCCGCCACCGGACGGCGGTCGCCGCTGAGCAGGGTCATGCCAATCCCCGCCGCGCGCAGGGCATCGACTAACGGCTGTGCGTCCGCGCGCAAGCGGTCGGCGATGCCGACAATGGCCAGATGACGCCCGCCGCAGGCAACATAAACCGGGCTGATCGCCTGCGTTTCCCATTGCTGCGCTTGCTGCTGCAACCCTTCATCCAGACTGATCCCACCCTGGCGCAACCACGCCGCACTCCCCAAGCGCACCTCCTGCCCCGCCACCCTGGCAGCCACCCCCATGCCGGCCGTCGCCTGGAAATTCTCCACCCCGATGGAGCGGAATGCCTGCTGTTGCTGTTCGGCATAGGTCACGATCGCGCGCGCCATACTATGCTCACTGAAACGCTCGGTTGCCGCCATTTGGCGCAGCACCTCCTGTGGATCAACCTGCGCGGCACATTGCATCCCGGCTACGCTCATCCTGCCTTCGGTCAGGGTGCCGGTCTTGTCGAACACGAAGTGCGTCACTTTGGACAAGGTCTCGAGCACCAAGCCGTTCTTGACCAGGATGCCGTGCTTGGCCCCGAGGCCGGAAGCCACCGCGATGGACATCGGCGTCGCCATGCCCAGCGCGCAGGGACAGGTGATGATCAGCACCGAGGTTGCCGCCATCAGGGCGATTTCAAAATCCTGCTGATTCCAGAACATGAAGGTGGCGCCGGCACACAACAGAGTGACCAGCACGAACCAGGGCACGATGGTATCGGCGAGGCGCTGGATCGGTGCCTTGGAAGATTGCGCCTCTTCCACCAGCCGAATGATCTTGGACAGGGTCGTCTCCTGCAATGGCGCGCGCACCTCGACCAGCAACGCCCCCGTCGTATTGACCGTGCCGGCCGACACCAACGCCCCGGCCTCTTTGTGCACCGGCACCGACTCACCGCTCAACATCGACTCATCCACCGCGCTGCGCCCTTCCAGCACCACCCCGTCCACCGGCACCGTATGGCCCGGTTTGACCAGCACCTGATCACCCGGTTTCACGCCCCGAATCGAGGTCATCTCCTCCTTGCCATCCCGCATCACGATCGCCACCCGAGGCTGCAGTTCCATCAGGCGCTTGGTTGCAGACACTGCCTGATGGCGGAACATCCCCTCCAGATAGCGTCCGATCAGAATGACAAATGTCAGATTGGTCACGGTATCGAAGTACACCTCACCCTGCTGATTATTGGTCAGCGTCACATACAGGGAATAAGCGTAGGTCACGCTCAACCCGAGCGCGATCGGCAGGTCCATGGTGAGATGAGCGGCGCGCAAGCCCCCCGCCGCACCGCGGAAAAAAGGATAGGCGGAATACAGCAGCGTCGGCGTCGCCAGCACAAGTCCTATCCAGTGGAAAAAGCTGCGAAACTCGTCCTGGTTGGCGCCGCTGTAGAGCGCGATGGCGATCCACATCATGTTCATCGCGGCAAAACCCGCAAAGAACAGGCGGAACAGCAAGGCGCGGTTGGTTTTCCGGATCGCCCCTTCCGCACTTTCAGAATCATAGGGAACTGCAGAGTAGCCGATGCGCACCAGCGCCCGGATCATGTCGGACAGTTTGCTCTGGCTGTTGTCCCAGCGCAGGTGCAAACGCTTGCCGGACAGATTGACCTCCGCGCTGACAACCCCCGGCACGCGCTGCAATCCGCGCTCGATCAGCCAGACACAGGCCGCACAATGGATGCCTTCCACCAGCAAGTGGATGTCGCGAAGGTCGCCGGAACAGGAGGTGAACTCCTGCTGGACTTCATCAAAATCGTAAATCTCGATGTCCTTGGGCGGTTCGGGCGGCGGGGCCAGCAACATCCCTTCCGGTGTACGCTGGTAATAGCCCTGCAATCCGGCTTCGTAGATCGCCGCGCACACGGACTGACAACCGAAGCAGCAGAAACTGCGCGGGTGTTCTTCAAGCTTGAGATGAAAATCGGCATCTGCCGGAATCGGCAGGCCGCAATGGAAACAACCGGGTGAAACGTGCCTGCTGCTAGGCGCCATTGCTGCAACGGATCATTGTGCTTCCATCACCTTGAAACGGTCGGCGTTCACCGAGAATTCGTCCGTGCCGCGCTGCAGATGAACGTGCAACTCCCAATATCCCTTGAGCGGAAATGTGACGTAACCCTGATAGTTGCCGGCCGCCACTTCCTTGAACGGCGTGACGAAATCCAGACTCGCATCGGAGGCACGGTAAGCCTCCACTTCCATTTCTCCGCTGACCGGCTTGCCGCTTTTGTCCACCACGCTGATCTGGTACAGGGTCGGCTTGCCCTGCACCAGCTCCTTCGGCTTGTTGATGGTCGTCTGCCAGGCCAGCGCCTGTTGCCGGCCCAGCTCGCTCAACAGTTGGGTATTGGTCTTGCGATCCTTGGTTTTGTATTCGCGATCGACGAGGGTTGACTGGTTATGCGTGGCAAACCAGATAAAGCTCGCGTTGACACTTAACACTAGCAGGATCAGCACGAGCAATCCGAGCAGCCACGGATTGCGCAAACCCGATTTGCGCTCTTGGGAAATCATGCCAGCTCCTTATCGGTTGGGGCCATAAAACTTGCTGGTGTATTCGGCAAATACGTTGGGATCCTCCGAGCTCTCGATGCGGAACTGGATCGGCACTACATCTTTCTTGATATTCTGCCCCGGTGCCTTGACGAATATCGTGAAGGATGTGCTGCGGCCGTGATGGGTGACGGGATTTTCCGCACCGATGATGACCTGGCCCGCCACCCCGCCTTCGGCGCTCACTTTGACATGCAGATCCCGATCCGTCTTGTTGAGCACTTTGAAGTCATATTTGTTCTGCACCGAACCGTCGCTCATCTGCACGAACAGCGGCTGCCGTTCATGCACGACTTTCAATGTCATCGTCCCGATATGCGTCAGCCCCCACACGATGCCGCCCAGCGCCAGCAGAATAATGCCCAGATACACCAGGGTGCGCGGATGCTGGTACATCGTCTTTCTTGGTTTGCCGGACAACTCATCCAGCGAGGCGTAGCGGATCAGCCCGCGCGGCTTGCCGATCTTGTCCATCACCACGTCGCACGCATCAATGCACAAGCCGCAGGTGATGCAACCCAGTTGCTGCCCGTTGCGGATATCCACCCCGGTCGGGCACACCTGCACGCACTGGAAACAATCAATACAGTCGCCCTGCGGCGCCACGACTTCGCCCCCGCGGCGGATCTTGCCGCGCGGCTCGCCGCGGGTGTAATCGTAGGTCGGCAGAATGGTCTGGCTGTCCGTCATCACCCCCTGGATGCGGGCGTAGGGACACAGCCAGAAACAGGTCTGCTCGCGCAGAAATCCGGCGAGCAAATACGTGCCAAAGAAGAACATGATCAGCACGACCCATCCCACCAGCGGCAATTGCAAATGCAGCAGATTATTCCAGTAGTCAAATGCATCGACAAACCAGATCGAGAAACTGATGCCGGTCAGCACCGAGATCAGCATCCAGAGCAGATGCTTAAGCCCTTTTTTCTTCATCTTGTCGAAGTTCAGGGACGCCTCATCCAGCTTGCGGCGGGCAGTCGGGTTGCCTTCTATTTTGGTTTCGATCCAGGTGAACCAGTCGGTCCACGCCGTCTGGAAGCAGAAATAACCACACCAGACGCGGGATGCCACCGAAGTCACAGCAAACAGCGTCATCGCCGCCACCAGCAACACCAGCGACAGCATCCAGATATCCTGTGGCAACACCGTCAGGTTGAAAAAGTGGAACTGGTTATGATCGATGTCGAACAGAATCGCCTGCTTCCCGTTCCAGCGCAGATAGGGCAGCAAGAAAAAGGGCAACCACAGCGCCAGTTGGGCGCGGTCCTTGAAGGTGCGGAAGAATCCCGGCATGCGCTTGGCATGGATGGTCTGTCCGCCGGTATTGACGGTCCAGGTTTCAAACTCGTGATAAAGGGTGGTGACTTCACCCATCTCTTTCTTTTCGTTTTGCTGACTCATCCTGCTCCCCCGATTGAACGATACCTGTTATCGCGCGAATGCTTGCTTGATTCAAGGTGCGATTCTATCGCCTCGACTGGCGCGCTTCGGTGATTTTACGCACAAAAGAAAAAGGAGGAGAGCAATGCTCTCCTCCCGTCCAACATTCCTGCTGCTTATTTCTTGTCTTTATCCTTGGTGGCGTTGCGGAATGCCACGAACAGCAGCCACGCACCCACCAGAAACGAACCGACAACGCTGATAATCACGCCCCACAGCACCATGTCATTATTCAAACTGTTCATCTGTGTTCTCCTTGCTTGATTGAAAGATACTGCGCGTGGTGCCTGGCCACGCGCAGACAGACCGGATCAATTCGCCGCAGGTTGACCACCGCCAAACTTGTACACATACACAGCCAGCTTCTTGATCTCGCTATCGCTCAGCTTGCCTGCGGCCTGGAAAGCCGGCATGACTGCCGAGCGCGATTCCGGTGTGCCGGCATTTACACCATGCTTGATAGTGTATTTGATGCCTTCAACCGAGCCGTCAAAACGCCACACGCTGTCGGTGAGGTTGGCAGAACCCATGGCCTGGATTCCCTTGCCGTCATCGCCGTGGCAGCCGGTGCAACCTTTTTCGGCGAACAGCGGGGTCGAGGTTGGCTTGCCTGCCGCAACCGCATTGGCCAGCGTGTCGATCTCGGCTTCGGACAGCATGTCTTGGTGCGCCAGCATCATGCCCTGACGCCCGCCAATGATGGTCTCGTGGATGGTGTCGATGGTGCCGCCATACAGCCAGTCGTCGTCGTTCAGGATAGGCGCAAACAAACCCAGCCTGTCGTGCGTGCCTACGCCATTGGTACCGTGGCAACCCGCACAATTGTCGCCGAAAAGCACCTTGCCGGAACGCGTGACGTACTCGGTCAGCTCGTTGTCGGCCAGAATCGCCGCCGGCGTCATATCCTTCAGCTTGGCTTCGTACTTGCCGCGCACTTCGTCCACAGCACCCACGTCAGCTTCCATTTCGCCGATCGCGGTCCAGCCACCAACACCCTTAAAGAAATTGCCCGTGGTTGAAAGCGGGATGGACGGGTACCACAGCCAGTACACCACCACCCAGATCGCGCTAACGGTCAGGCCCAGCATCCACCATTTAGGCGGCTGATTGATGTAGTCACCCAAGTCGTCATCCCAAACGTGGCCGGTTGTTGGCACGTCACCTGCATTATGTTTGTCACTCATTATCTATCTCCCAATTTTAGGGTCATCGTCGTCCAGCGCCATGGAGCGCTGGGCCTCGAACTTTGCCTTGTTGGACGGCCGGAACACCATGACATAGGTGGCAACCATGCCGACAGCCGCAACCAGCACAAAAAACACCCCGAGCCAGTCGTTAAGCGTCATGGCCTGCACATCCATACCCACGGATTCCAGCAGCTTAATCACGGTAGTTCACGCCTTCTTCAAACTTGACATGATTGCCCAGTCCCTGCAGGTAGGTGATCAACGCATCCAGATCGCTCTTGCCTTCCAGCTCGGCCGCCGCACCGGCGATGTACTCGTCGGTGTAGATGTTCTTCGGCACCGGATTGAACGGCATCATGGTCATGACTTTCAGGGTCTGCACGGTCCGTTCCACATTGACCGGTTTTTGCTCCAGCCAGAAGTAGTTGGGCATGACCGATTCGGACACCACATCGCGCGGATAACGCAGATGACGGCGATGCCACTCATCGGAGTACTTGCCGCCAACACGGGCCAGATCGGGGCCGGTACGCTTGGAACCCCATTGGTAAGTGTGGTCGTACATCGATTCTTCCGCGATGGAGTAGTGACCATAACGGTCTTTTTCGTCGCGGAACGGACGGACCATCTGCGAGTGGCAGAGGAAGCAGCCTTCGCGGATGAACACGGCACGGCCGGCTGTTTCCAGCGCGGTGTAGGGACGGACACCATCGCCAGGTTGCCAGTCGGCCAGCGTCTTGTGCGCCGACGTATCCGGATTCCAGATGATCTTGTCCATCGGGATCACATTGCCCTGCAGATCCTTGTGCTGCGTGTTATTGCAGGTGGGATCGTTCTGGCACATCGCCGTGTTCGGCAGATAGAACAGCGGCACGATTTCGACGATACCGCCGATCGCCACCGCGATCGCGGTCAGGACAAACAGCAGCAAGGTGCTGCGTTCAGTCTTGTCCTGCAGTTTGGTCGAATAGAGTTTGTCGTGATGATCTGACATGTTATTCACTCCCCTTATGCGTTAGACGGAACGGCGTTCGCACTGCGCGCGGCACTTGCGGTGCGCACAGTCATCACGACGTTGTACAGGCAGACCCAGGCGCCCAGGTTGAAGATCGCGCCGCCGATCGCACGCATCGCGTAATACGGATGCATGGCGGAAACGGATTCAACGAAGGTGTAGGTCAGCGTGCCGTATTCGTCATAGTCGCGCCACATCAGACCCTGCATGATGCCGGATACCCACATCGCCACCACATACACCACGGTGCCGATCGTCGCCAGCCAGAAGTGCACATTCACCAGACCTTCGGAGTACATCTTCTCCACGCCCCACAGTTTTTTGATCATGTGGTACATCGCGCCGAAGGAAACCATCGCCATCCAGCCCAGGGCGCCCGAGTGCACGTGACCCACGGTCCAGTCGGTGTAGTGCGACAGCGCATTCACGGTCTTGATCGACATCACCGGGCCTTCGAAGGTGGACATCGCGTAGAACGCCAGCGACACCACGAGGAAGCGCAGGACGTAGTCGGTACGCAGCTTATCCCAGGCACCGGACAGGGTCATCATGCCGTTCATGGCACCGCCCCAGGACGGGATGATCATCGCCAGCGAAATCGCCGCACCGAGCGAGCCGGTCCAGTCAGGCAACGCGGTGTATTGCAGGTGGTGCGCGCCGAGCCAGACGTAGCCGAAAGTCAGCGCCCAGAAGTGCAGCACGGACAGGCGATAGGAGAACACCGGACGCTGTGCCTGTTTCGGCACAAAGTAGTACATGATGCCGAGGAAGCCGGCGGTCAGGTAGAAGCCGACCGCGTTGTGTCCCCACCACCATTGCACCATCGCATCCTGCACGCCGGAGAAGATGGAGTAGGAAGTCGCCCAATCCACCGGGATCGCCAGGCTATTCACCACATGCAGATAGGTGATCATGATGATCATGCCCATGGTGAACCAGTTGGAGACGTAGATGTGCGAAGTCTTGCGGATGCCGATGGTCATGATGTAGTTGAAGCCGTACATCAGCCACACCACCGCGATCGCGATATCCACCCACCACGGCAGCTCGGCGTATTCCTTGCCTTGCGACAAACCCAGCGGCAAAGTGATCACAGCGGAAACGATGATCAGGTTCCAGCCGATGAAGGTCGCCCAAGCCAGACCGTTGCTCCACAGCTTGGTCGCACCCGTGCGCTGCACGATGTAGAAACCGGTCGCAAACAGCACACAACCGCCGAATGCGAAGATCACCGCATTGGTATGCAGCGGACGCAGACGACCGAAGGTGATCTCGGCAATATCAAAGTTCAAGAACGGCCACGCCAGTTCCGATGCCGCATACACACCGATCAACGTGCCCACTACCGCATAGATGGCGGCGGCGATGGTGAACCAGCGCACAACCTCCATGTCATACTTTACTGCTGTCGCTTGATTAGCTTCCACAGTAGTCTCCTCCCCAGAGCGAATTAAAAATCAATGCGCCAGCCGCAACCAAATGTCCCGTTGCATTTGACGCACCCTTTTACTACCCGATACCAAAACGCGGCAAATTGTCGCAGTGCGACGGCGACAAGTAAAGCCTCTATTCGTTCCAATACGGCCTATACCCGACTAATTCATTGGGGAAGGCCGTACGAAAACGGGGGCGATACTAGGAAAGAATGCATGTGCGCGATTTGATTTGGATCAAATTTCCACGCGACGATCCATGCGCTCAATCAGGAAGAGAGTGGAGCGGGTGAAGGGGATCGAACCCTCGTCACTTGCTTGGGAAGCAAGAGCTCTACCATTGAGCTACACCCGCATGGTGTAAAATGCGGCGCGGATTCTAACACGGACAAATGAATTGATAACGGTCAGCATCAATGGCGAGTCCCGCCAATTTCCCCATGCCATCAGCGTTATGGCGTTTATCGAGGCGATGGGTTATAGCGGCAAGCGCATCGCGCTGGAGCGCAACGGCGAAATCGTGCCACGCAGTACCTTCACCACCGCCCTATTGAACGACGGCGATCAGCTCGAAATCGTGGTCGCGGTCGGCGGCGGTTAACCCACATTCAGGAATTCAGCAATGAACGACAAACTCATCATCGCAGGAAAAAGCTATTCGTCCCGACTACTGGTCGGCACCGGCAAATATAAGGACTTCGCCCAAACGCGCGCGGCCATTGATGCCAGCGGCGCGGAAATCGTCACGGTAGCGATCCGCCGCACCAATCTGGGCCAGAATCCGAACGAGCCCAGTTTGCTGGATGCCGTGCCGCCGTCGAAATTCACCTACCTGCCGAACACTGCCGGCTGCTATACCGCCGACGATGCGGTACGCACCCTGCGCCTGGCACGCGAGCTGCTGGACGGCCACTCGCTGGTTAAACTGGAAGTGCTGGGCGACCCGCAATCGCTGTATCCCAATGTGATCGAAACCCTCGCCGCGGCAAAGACGCTGGTGGCCGAAGGGTTCCAGGTGATGGTCTATACCTCGGACGATCCCATCATCGCCAAACAACTGGAGGATATCGGCTGCGTGGCGATCATGCCACTGGCCTCCCTCATCGGTTCCGGCATGGGCATTCTGAACCCGTGGAATCTGCAACTCATCATGGATCGCGTGCAAGTACCGGTAATTGTCGATGCGGGCGTGGGCACGGCATCGGACGCCGCCATTGCACTGGAACTGGGTTGCGCTGGTGTGCTAATGAATACGGCTATCGCCGGCGCACAGAATCCGGTGTTGATGGCGAGTGCGATGAAACAAGCAGTGGAAGCAGGACGCAGCGCCTTCCTCGCCGGACGCATGCCGAAGAAACTCTACAGCGCCAGCCCGAGCTCGCCGACCGCAGGCATCATCTCTTCGACGCGCAGTTGATGAACGAAACGGAAGACTTCAGCAAGCGGCATATCCGCAGCTTCGTGCTGCGCGCGGGCCGCGTCTCGATTGCGCAGCAGCGTGCCATCGACACCTGGCTGCCGCGCTACGGCATCCCGTACATCACGCGCCAACTCGATCTCGATCAGGCTTTCGGTCGCACTGCGCCAAAGATTCTGGAGATCGGTTTCGGCATGGGCGACAGCACGGCGACCATTGCCCTGGCACATCCGGAAATCGATTATCTGGCACTGGAAGTGCACACACCCGGCGTCGGCAATCTGCTCAAACTCATCGAGACGGAACACCTCAACAATATCCGCATCATGCAACACGATGCGGTGGAAGTGCTTCGCGACATGATTGCGGATGACACCCTCGACGGTGTGCATATCTTTTTCCCCGACCCGTGGCACAAGGCGCGCCACAACAAGCGCCGCCTGATCCAGGCGCCGTTCGTGGCCAAACTGGTGCAGAAAATAAAACCCGGTGGCTACCTCCATGTTGCCACCGACTGGCAGGACTATGCCGAACAGGTGCTGCGCGTGTTGAGCGGGGAACCGCTGCTGGGAAACACGGCGGCCGATTACGCGCCGCGCCCGGACTACCGCCCGCTCACCAAGTTCGAGCAACGCGGCCTGCGTCTCGGCCATGGGGTATGGGATCTAGTGTTCCGGCGCAAGGAAAATCTGTAACAGATCATTCAGGAAGCGCCGCCCCAATTCGGTCGGCGCGATGCGCTGTCCCTCGCGTTGTAACAACCCGCGCTTTTCAGCTTCATCCAGTTCGCGCCGGATCAACAACAAGGGCAGGCTGGTTCGCTCCTGAAACAATACCTCATCGAAACCACCGTTCAAACGCAGGGCATTCATCATGAACTCGAAGGCAATGTCCTCCTTGCCCAGCAAATGTTCGTCCTGCACAGGCGCGCCCCGTGCCACCGCATCCAGATAGGCCTGCGGCTGCTTGTAACGGGCCTGCCGCATCACCTTGTCGTGGAAACTCAGCTTGCTGTGGGCGCCCGCGCCGATGCCGAGATAGTCGCCGAACTGCCAGTAATTCAGATTGTGGCGCGACTGCTTTTTGGGCTGGGCGAAGGCGGAGGTCTCGTAATGCGCATAGCCATGCCCGGCCAGTAATGCTTCGATGCCCTGCTGCATCGCGCTGCTGGCATCGTCGTCCGGCAACGGCGGCGGCTGATGCGCGAACAGGGTGTTCGGCTCCAGCGTCAGGTGATAGCAGGACAGGTGCGGGGGTGAATATGCCAGCGCGGTCTGCACATCCTGCAACGCCTGCCCCAGCGTCTGTTGCGGCAGCGCATACATCAGGTCGAGATTGAGGTTATCAAAATGCTGTTGCGCGATGGCGATGGCACGCCTGGCCTCGTCGGCGGAATGGATGCGTCCCAGCGCGCGCAGATGCTGGTCGTTGAAACTCTGGATGCCGAGCGACAGGCGGTTCACGCCCGCGTCACGGTACGCCGCGAAACGCTCTGCCTCAACCGTGCCCGGATTCGCCTCCAGCGTGATCTCGGCGTTGTGTTCAAGCGGCAACAGCATCCGCACCTGGCGCAGGATTTCGGCGATGCCGCCGCCGCTCACCAAACTGGGCGTGCCGCCGCCGAAGAACACGCTCTGCACCCTGCGCCCCCACACCAACGGCAGCGCCGATTCCAGATCGCGCACCAGCGCGGCGACATATTCTTTTTCCGGGATGCTGCCGCCCTTCGACAAACTCAAGACAGGCTTGGCCTCATGCGAATTAAAATCGCAATACGGACATTTGCGCACGCACCATGGGATGTGGATATATAAGGACAGCGGCGGCATCAGCTGAAAGTTGACCGCTTGGGATTTGAGACCGACCGGAAGCAGCGGCTGGACGCTCATGCGCCCCGCAGCCGTTGCAGCAAAACTTGCAACGCCTTGCCGCGATGGCTGATGGCGTGCTTTTCCTCATGCGTCAGCTCGGCCGCAGTCTTGCCGAAACCGGGCAACCAGAACAGCGGGTCATAACCGAAACCGCCCGCGCCGCGTTCTGTATGGAATATCTCGCCCTGCCACTCGCCTTCGGCAATCAGCGGTTGCGGATCGGCGGCGCCGTGCACCAGCACCAGTACGCAGTAGTAATGCGCGCGGCGGTCGGTCACACCTTGCATCTCGTGCAGCAATTTCTCGTTGTTGCGTTGGTCCGACTTGGGATTGTCTCCCGCATAGCGCGCGGATTGCACGCCGGGCGCGCCGCCGAGCGCCTCGACACAGATGCCGGAATCATCCGCCAGGGCGGGCAAGCCGCAGGCCGCACTGACATGGCGCGCCTTCGCCAGCGCATTCTCGACAAAGGTGCAATGCGGCTCTTCCGCTTCGGCGATGCCGAGCTCTGCCTGGGTCAGCACCTCGATGCCGAGCGGCGCCAGCATCTGCTGGAACTCGCGCAGCTTGCCGGGGTTGTTAGAGGCGAGGATGAGTTGTTTCATTGCGCCAAGGCTGTGCGCTGCATTTCGATCAGTTGCGCGATGCCGGATTTCGCCAGCTCCAGCAGCGCATCCATCTCCTCGCGCGAGAAAGGATGGCCTTCGGCGGTGCCCTGCACTTCGACGAAGTGGCCGCTGCCCAGCATCACCACGTTCATGTCGGTATCGCAGGCGGAGTCTTCGACATAGTCGAGATCGAGCACCGGCACACCCTCAAAGATGCCGACCGAAATCGCGGCGACGAAATCCTTGAGCGGATTTTGCTGCACCAATCCCTGTTGCATCAGCCCGCTCACCGCATCATGCAGGGCAACGAAAGCGCCGGTGATACCGGCAGTGCGCGTGCCGCCGTCGGCCTGGATCACATCGCAATCAAGCTGGATCGTGCGCTCGCCGAGTTTGCCGAGATCGACCACGGCGCGCAGGCTGCGCCCGATCAGGCGCTGGATCTCCTGCGTGCGCCCGGATTGTTTGCCCTTGGCAGCCTCACGCTGCATGCGGCTGCCGGTCGAACGCGGCAACATGCCGTATTCGGCGGTGACCCAGCCCTCACCGCTGCCCTTCTTGTGCGGCGGCACGCGCTCTTCGACGCTGGCGGTGCAGATGACTTTTGTGCCACCACACTCGATCAGCACCGAACCTTCGGCGTGTTTGGTGTAGTGACGTGTAATTCGGATTGAACGAAGCTGGTCTGGCTGACGCTGGCTGGGACGCATGGGTGAAACCTCGGGGTTTGAATGGGGCGCGATTATAACGCGGCGATCACCAGCGGCTGGCACACCGGGATGAGGGTCGGATGCTCCGCCTCGACCGCGCCCAGACGGGCTGCCACCACCGTGGTGTTATCCGCCCGCCCCGCCTCGCGCTGTACCGCTTTGCCGATCAGGTCGTTGACAATCGCCGCCAGCGAGGGCGCGGTGTGGGCCTGCAACAATTCCTGTTCTTCCAGCGGACTCCAGAAACCGTCGCTGCACAACAGCAGGGTATCGCCGTCCCGCACCTCGGCGCTGGGTGATACTTCGGCATAGAACATGTCTTCCACGCCGCCCAGACAGTTGGTGATCTTGTTGCGATCCGGGTGCGTCTTCATTTCCTCCGCGCTGATCACCCCCCAGTCCGCCCACTGTTGCACCACCGAATGATCGTGACTGACTTGGGCCACCTCGCCCTCGCGCAGAAGGTAAAAACGCGAGTCGCCGGCGTGCGCAACCCATACCCGGCCATCCTGCACCAGCGCGGCGACACAGGTGGTGCCGGGATTGCCGCCCAATTTCTGTTCCTGCGCGTATTCGACAATCGCGTCGTGCGCCGCGCGCATGGTGGCGCGCAAAAATACTTCCGGTTCCTGCACCCGTGCGTCGTCGAGGCGGCTGAACGCGCGCAAGAAGGTGTAGATCGCCATCTCGGCGGCGAGCTCGCCATGCAGGTGGCCGCCCATGCCGTCAGCCAGCAGCAACAGCAGCGCATCGCTGGTGTAGGCATAACCGGCGCGGTCCTGGTTGTACCTGCGACCGCCGATCTGATTGGCCTGATGAATGGCAAACTTCATTTATGCTTTTCCGTTATGAGGCATGGCGCGCGGCACACCGCTTTTGCCGCCGGTTGCCGCCGCGCGCCAAGGCAAGGTGGCGCAATCGTAATATAATGCGCGGCCTTAAGCCCGTATTTTTTCCACCTTCCGGAGTTCCGATGATTTATAGCATGACCGGCTATGCCACCGCCGCCGCCGAACTTGATGGCGGCTCGCTCTCTGTCGAATTGCGCTCGGTCAACCATCGTTATCTCGATTTGCAGCTGCGCCTGCCGGACGAATTGCGCGGACAGGAAGCCGCGCTGCGCGAGGCGATCAGCGCGCAAATTTCGCGCGGCAAGGTGGAATGCCGGGTGAACCATACGCCGCGCCAGACGGCGCAGCATCCGGCCCGGCTTAATCCAGAGGTCTTGCGCCAACTGGCGCAATGGCGCGCTCAGATCCGCGCGGTCCTGCCCGAAGCCGGAGAGCTTTCGGTGATCGATGTGCTGCGCTGGAATGGCGCACTGGAAAGTCCGGACACGGACGGCGACCGTTTGCGCGCCACCCTGCAATCACTGTTGCAGCAGGGGCTGCAGGAATTCTCTGCTGCGCGCCAACGCGAAGGCGAAAAACTCGCCGATTTTCTGCGCCAACGGGTGGCGCAGATCGAATCGCTGCGCGCCGGGGTCGCGCCGCGTATCCCCGGTGCCATCGCGGCATACGAGGAAAAATTGCGGCAACGCCTGCAGGAGGCGCTGGGTAGCAACGACGACGAGCGCGTACGCCAGGAAATTACCCTGTATGCAAGCAAGATCGACGTCGATGAAGAGCTGTCGCGCCTGTCGGCGCATCTGGCAGAAGTGCGCCGCACCCTGGAAAAAGGCGGCCGCACGGGCAAGCGGCTGGACTTTCTGATGCAGGAACTGCATCGCGAAGCCAACACACTGGGCGCCAAGTCGGCGGACGCGGAAGTCGCGCAGTGCGCCATGGAGATCAAGCTGCTGATCGAGCAGATGCGCGAGCAAGTACAAAACATCGAATAGTCTTTTTCACCGTATCACACCATCGCACCAAACCAACTAAAGCCGCTAACCATGCGGCTTTTTCATATCTTGTCGTTGCATATCATTTCACGGAAGAGCAGAATTGTCGTGTACCCAAACATGTACCAACGGAACATTCCTAGCAAATTAATGGGTACACACTAAAAGCCTACGGGGGCAATATGAGTAAGCTGTCTGATATTCAAATACGCAACTGGATTAAATCAGGTGAGAACTTTGAAGCGCGAGGGGATGGCGAAGGTCTTTATCTGCGATTCCGCAAAGTTGATGCAGTACCTAGCTGGCGATTCCGCTATCGCTTCGCCGGGGAGCAACGGGTTATGAACATCGGCAGCTATGCCATGCTTTCCCTAGCCGATGCCAGAAAGACGGTTAAAGAACTTCGGGCGCGGGTCGCATTGGGGCATGACGTTGCGGCTGAAAAGCAGGATAGGAAGAAAGCGGCGATCGCCAAGATCGAAGAGGAAAGGAATGCGATAACCGTTGGACAGCTTGCCGATGAGTATTTTGCACGGATGATTGTCGGGCACTGGAAACACCCGAACATAGTACGAAGCAGGATCGAGAAAGACATAAAGCCAAACATCGGCAACATTCCAGTGAAGGACGTAAAGCCCAAGCACATTGATGAAATGCTACAGACAATCGTGAAGCGCGGCGCACCAACGATGGCAAACGATGTATTGCGCTGGGTGCGTAGAATGTTCGACTTCGCGGTTAAGCGGCACATGGTTGAATACAATCCGGCGGCGGCTTTCAATCTTGGTGATGCTGGCGGTAAAGAAGATGCGCGTAATCGGTGGCTAACCCGCGATGAGTTGGTGAGGCTATTCGAGGCCATGCGTAATGCCAAGGGTGTGACCGTGGAGAACCAGTTAGCCGTTAAGCTGCTTCTATTGCTGGCGGTGCGGAAACAGGAATTGACTGCTGCAAAGGCAGAAGAGTTTGACCTTAATAACGCCGTGTGGCATCTACCCGAAGAACGCACAAAGACAGGGGCAGGAATTGATATACCCCTAGCCAAACCCGCGATTGAATGCTTGAAAAAGCTAATCGAGATGGGGTGTTCTAGTGAGTACCTGCTGCCAGCCCGTAAGCGTCAGGAAAGGATGCTCCCGCACATTCACGAAAATACATTGAATGTCGCCTTGTCCAAAGTTAAGCCGCTGCTGATCAGCACCCCAGCAAAGCCGCTAGCTGATGGTATGGAAAACTTCACCATTCACGACTTCCGGCGCACTGCCCGAACACACCTATCTGCTTTGGGCGTTTCCCCGCACATTGCCGAACGCTGCTTGAACCACAAGATTGAAGGCGTACAGGGCATCTATGATCAGCATGATTACTTCGATGAGCGGCGCGAAGGTTTAACCAAGTGGGCGATGTTTTTGGAGAGTTGCGAGCAAGGCACGGACTGGAATGTCGTGCCAATTCGCGGTAAGCGCAAGGCAGCATAATTCGAGTTTGCTGCACCTAGCCCGTGACTAATTACCACGGGCGAACGCATGGAAACCCTTGCCATGCTGGTGCGGCACTTATTCAAGGTTGAGCGTGAAATGGGACGTGATGAATAGTGATGAATCGGATTTTCTTGAGTCCATGGAAGACGTGCGTAAATCTCGGCATGAGGAATATCTAGAAGCCGAAAGACTGGCAACGAATGAAGCTGAAAAAATTGATTGGCTAAACAATAAAACCCAATTGCAAGAAACTCTAGCTAATCTGGGTGGCAAGATTGGCGACGAGTACAATGCGTCCGTTGACTATTGCACCGTTTCTAATGGAATTGTAACCACTGGAATTCCATCATGTTTTCACACCGAAGCCATGTGCGCCGAAAGATTGCTATGGATTGCAGAACGAACGGCTGGCATTTCCAATGATCCTGCCTTTAGCAGTATCAGCGCGGCGTTTTTCAACTATCTATGTGTTTTATCAAATGATGGCGATAAACCTATCGCTAATTTCGACAAGTGGTATCACCCAATGCGGGCAATCTCACTTGTTTTCTTTAATCAAGCCGATGCCCTAATGCAAACATCTAGTGTTGCCGAAGCATTAGATAAAGTAGCAGAGGCTTTTTTAGCAAAGGGTTATTACGAATACATGCTTTGGCATGAAGTTGGCGGCAAAGATGAAAGAGATAAACTTTCTCAATATGGCAGGAGTGGCGGTGCTAAACGACACGCCGCCATGAATGAATTACGCGACTGGACTATCGAGCAATATCAAGCTGGGGAATGGGTAGCAAAGAAACAATCTGCCAATAAAGCCGCGCACGACTTGAAGGCAAAGGTATTGGCTCATGGGCGGAAAATCGAAGCCCACCTATCGGAAGCGAATGCACAGCGAACCATTGCCGATTGGATTAGAAAATCCGTCTAGCCGCTAGACTGATACATTAAGCCGCTAGACTGCTACGCCTAGCGGCCTGACGGTACAGACACAAAAACTTTGATGTAGAAAATGGCAAGCGTCTAACTCACAAAGGCGCATACCATGACACAGCAAAGCACAACGAGCCTCGTTCCCGACGCTCTTAAAAACTTCGACTCCCTCCCCGATTCTGCCAATGTCCGGCAACCCGTAGTGAAGGCATTATTCGGTTGCTCGGATGCAACCGTATGGCGCATGGTTAAGCGCGGCTCAATACCCGCGCCCCGAAAATTGTCCGAGCGTATATCGGCATGGAATGTCGGCGAATTACGCAAAGCACTCGCAGCGTAAGGGGAGACCATGAACACTACAAACAACAAGGGGCACGCCCTGGCAGGCGCACCCCTCAAAACACTACGAGGGAATTCTACCACTACGTTAGCCCAAGTAGCGCAGGCTTTAACCTTCATTGATGCGACAGACCGCAACACTTGGATTGATTGCGGAATGGCTATCAAGGCGGAGTTTGATGATAGCGGCTTTGATGTTTGGGAACGCTGGTCCAGCATGGCAGACAACTACAGTGCGCGAGCGGCGGCGGCTTCGTGGAAGTCATTTACCAGTGGCGGCGGAATCAACATCGGCACGTTGTTTCACTATGCCAAGCAAGGCGGCTATGTCCACAACACCACGGGCAAGCCGACACCCCCAACAGCGGAAGAGATCGCCCAGCGTGAAGCTAAACGCAACGCCGATATTGAAGCACTGGCAAAGCGTAGGTTGGCAGCGGCATCTAAAGCACAAGCACTATGGAACGCACCACCTAGTGCATTAGAAGCTACCAAGCCCAGCGTTACCGAGCACCCCTATATCAAGCGCAAGGGCATCATGTCGCACGGCGTGAAGGTGTTTAGGAGAACGTTGTCTATTGGCGGGATGGATTGCAACGGCGCGTTAATGATACCGCTCATGCTGGACGGGAAGATTACCAGTCTGCAATTTATCAATCGTGATGGCGAGAAGCGGTTTTTACCCGACGGTGAAAAAGGCGGCTTCGTTATCGGCAAGATCGAGGCAAGCACTCCGGTTTGTATTTGCGAGGGATACGCCACAGGCGCGAGTATCCATGAAGCAACAGGCTATGCGGTGATTGTCGCATTCGATGCGGGCAACCTGAAAAAACTTGCAACGGCATTGCGGGCGAATAAGCCGGATATGCAGATCATCCTATGCGCCGATGATGACGCGGCAGGTACGGGGCAGCGCAAGGCAACGGAAGCGGCGCAATCCGTTGGCGGGCTTGTCGCTATGCCAGTATTCGGTGAGCCGCGATTAGAGGGCGTTAAAGACTTCAACGATATGGCTATCGTGCAAGGGCTGGATGCGGTGAAGGTGGCAATTGAAGCGGCGCACCCCATGATTACTCCAAGTGCCGACGCACTAGGAACCGATTTGACGAGGTTGCAGGGGGCGGATGATAGTGATGCCCAATCATGGCCCAACCCGCAACCCCTGACGGCGGAGATTGAGCCGGAACCCTATCCGCTCGATGCACTGCCTCTGCCAATTCGTGCTGCGGTGGAAGAGGTGGCTGGCTTCGTCAAGGCACCTGTCCCGATGGTGGCATCGTCGGCATTGGCAGCACTGTCTCTGGCGGGCCAAGCCCATGCTGATGCGAAGCGGGCGGAAAAACTGCATGGGCCTGTCGGCCTGTTTCTGCTGACCATTGCCGATTCTGGCGAACGGAAATCCACCTGCGATGGTTTCTTTACGCAGGCGATCCGTGACTATGAAGAAGCCCAAGCCGAGGCGGCGAAGCCGGCGCTGAAAGACAATCGGGCAGCAATCGAGGCATGGGAAGCCAAGCGCGGCGGTATCAAGGAAAAAATCCGTCAGCTTGCAAAAAGCAGCAAGCCGACGGCGGACATGGAATCGTCCTTGCGCGACCTGGAGCATGACAAGCCAGAGTCGCTAAGAATTCCACGCCTGATGTATGCAGATGCGACTCCCGAGGCATTGGCTTATGGGCTGGCGAAGCAATGGCCGTCGGGCGGCGTGGTATCTGCCGAAGCAGGAATCGTCTTTGGTTCGCATGGCATGGGAAAGGATTCAGTCATGCGGAATCTGGGCTTGCTGAATCAACTGTGGGATGGAATAAGCCTGACCATTGATCGGCGATCAACCGAATCATTCACTGTGCGCGGTGCGCGGCTGACCGTGGCTTTGCAGGTTCAGGAACCTACCTTGAGAGAGTTTTTTACAAGATCAGGTGCGCTGGCGCGTGGCACAGGCTTCCTTGCACGCTTCCTTGTGGCGTGGCCTGAATCAACGCAAGGGCAACGGTCATTCACTGAACCACCAGCGAACTGGCCGCACCTTGCAGCGTTCCATTTGCGCATTGCCGGGATGCTGGATCAACCGGCCCCTATCGATGAAGATGGCGCACTGACCACGGCCATGCTGATGCTGACTCCGGAAGCAAAAAGGGCATGGGTTGAATACCACGATGCAATTGAGAGAGAGCTATCCAGCGGAGGCGAACTATACGATGTGCGTGACGTGGCGAGTAAATCTGCCGATAACGCGGTACGGCTGGCGGCACTGTTCCAGATGTTTGAACATGGCATGGCCGGAGCTATCAGCCTTATTGCTTTTGCGGGGGCAAGCCGAATCGCGGCATGGCACCTGCACGAAGCAAGGCGCTTCTTCGGTGAACTTGCACTCCCGGCGGAGCTGGCGGATGCGGCACGGCTTGATAGTTGGCTGATTGAGTATTGCAAGCGTGAGCGGACGCACCTTGTCACGACTCGGGAAGCACAACGGCTTGGGCCGATTCGCGACAAGGAAAAGCTGACATCGGCATTGCGGGAACTAGAAGAACTTGATCGCGTGAAGGTAGCACAAGAGGGGCGGCGGAAAATCATCAAGATGAATCCGGCGCTGGCGGTGACGCCATGAGCCTATCGAATCTGATTCGAGGTAAGAGTGAGGCGGCAAGGTTTGCGACCGCGACACCTGCGACTTTTGCGACACAAGAGGGGGTAAGTGAAAGAACTGTCGCAAGTGTCGCAACTGTCACTGTCGCAAATTCTTCGCAAGGGCAAACCGCACACACTCCTAAAGTCTGCGCAGGCAAGACGGCGACCGCTTCACGCTGGTGGCTGATTCACTATGCAGACCGCGACTCACTCGAAGTCGCCTGCTACCCAGACGCGACTCATACCGAGATTCTGGAATGGCACCCTGATGCAATCGCGGCGAAACCCTTCAGTCCTAGCATCAGACAGCCATCGGAACCGCTAACCGCTGACGCGGAAGCGGCAATCCTTGAATGGCTAGCTTCCATTGAGGAAACCGACCGAGTAATCATTGCAGGAGTAATAGACCAGTGCCAGCAGGATGCGGATGCGCGCGACTACTTTACTGGGCGGGCGGTATCCGAACTTCCGAAGACGAAGCACGGCTCGGCTAGAGCCAGCGGGATGGATAGTGCTAATTTGCCAAATGATTTAGGCAAAATAAAATGGGGACGATTATGGGCGGGATAGGCAGTGGACGTCGCAATCAAGGCGGGAAAAGAACGGGCGACAGTTCAAGGCCGCTAGATATAAGAAAGTTGCAGCGTGCTGGGGTCCTGACGCGAGGAAGTTGGTTCGAGTGGCAATGGACGGTAGCTGGAAATCACGTCGCCGATATTCAGGTGAGGGTTAAAACCAAGGGGGTGGTTCTGTTTTATCAAGGTCGGAATAGTGACGGTGAGTGGCAGAAGGTGGCGCTACGAGTGAATTGGGATCGCACACCTTGCGCCTATGGAGGAACAAGACTTTGGTGGCTCTGTCCAAACTGCGGGCGGCGCGTTGCCATTCTTTATAACCCTCGAACGCATTATGCTTGCCGGCATTGCCACAAGTTGGTTTATGAGTGTCAGCGGGAATCCTATGAGGATCGTGCCGCACGTCGGGCCAATACAGTCCGTCGCAGACTAGGCTGGGAGCCGGGCATATTTAACGGCGAAGGAGGCAAGCCAAAGGGTATGCACTGGCGCACCTTTCATCGCTTGATGGCGGAACACAATGCATACGTGGATTTCTCTCTAGGCGATATGGTGCAACGGCTTGGATGGGGGAAGCGTTGATGTTGAATCCATCGAGGAGCCATCCAGCATATGATGCTGTCAAAAAGTTCGACTTGGCGAAGATTGTGCAACATCTTTTCTGTAAAAGTTAGCAGAAGGGTTCATTGGGCTGGGTGGATCAAGGGTTCATATTCAAGTAGATTTTTCCGGTCATCCATTCCTCGTCGCACTCGGCGAGCAGCGCCGAAACGAGGCGCAGGCAAGAAGGCGGATTGGGGAAGATCGAAGCCACGCGGGTTCTGCGTTTGAGTTCGCGGTTGATGCGTTCCAGGCCGTTGGTC
>Ga0210032_1000259_pt1 | contig 45295 bp, 48 predicted proteins | sample CryGeyCG2114_250_2_FD_185458 | JGI IMG/M metagenome (GOLD analysis project Ga0210032, IMG submission 185458) | Groundwater microbial communities from aquifer - Crystal Geyser CG13_big_fil_rev_8/21/14_2.50 (SPAdes) (version 2) | ecosystem: Environmental > Aquatic > Deep subsurface > Groundwater ... | reverse complement strand
GTCGCCCTGCCGGGCCGGCTTTGCGTGCGGGCATTATACATGTCAACTGTAGTCGCGCGCAAATGATGGGATTGTCTCTATCCTGAAACGACTTATCGGGAAAACCGGGGCGGGAACTTAGGTCTAGTCATCCCAATGCATGCTCGCGATGTTCCCGTGGCTATTATTCTCAACAATCTGCGTACTGCGGGGATCAGCCGCGAAGATTACCTCCGCGTGTTGAGCCGATCCTAGGCGGAGAAAGATGCTTGGGACCTTGGATCTCCGGCCCTTAGACCCTTCGGCCATTTCGTATACTATAGAATCATCAGGGGAACGCTAAAGGTGCCTCAGCCCGTATGACAAATTCCGAAGCCGAAAAATGGGCGCTGGACGAAACCAGGCGTCTGACTCTGGAAATCCTTCGGGGGCAGCCGGTGCGGGTCTGGCTGTTCGGCTCGCGCGCTACAGGCCAGGCCCGGCCGTTCTCGGATATAGACCTTGCGCTGCAAGCGGATCCCGGTCCGATGGATCGTGCCCTGCTGGCCCGCCTGTCGGAAGCGCTGGAGGAAAGCTGCATACCTTTCAAGGTGGATATAGTGAATATGAACACGGCCGACCCGGCGGTCCGCGCCGGCATTGAGCGGGAGGGCCAGTTATGGACAGACTGACGACGCGCCTCAATGAAGCGCAGAAAGCGTGCGGAACTTTCCTGGAAGCTCTGGCCGTAAAAAATCCAAACCCGCTTGAGCGTGACGGCACCATACAGCGGTTTGAGTACACCTGATCTTTACCCAACTGGACAAGCATTCCGCCCTGCTGGCCGATAAAATACGCCGCATAAGCGAGAAAGCGGGAAAGAATCGATGACGACCCCCGTCACCCTCGACAGGCACGCCAAGCAGCTCAAAGAACACGCCTCCCGCCCAGACACGCTGGATGCCTCGGCCTTAGCCCTGGTGCCCTCCATCGTCCCATGTTACACTAACACCAATGACCCTGGAAGCACAGGAATTACTCCAGCAGGCTTTGCAGCTCCACCCGGTGGAACGCGCTGAGTTGATCGAAGCCCTATTTCGGAGTTTCGAGACGCCGGCAGACGCGGTTTGCGACGCCGCATGGGCCAAGGAGGCTGAAAGCCGGATCGATGCCCATGAGGCCGGCCAGATCGCCTCAACCGGCTCCGACGAGGTTATTGCGCGCACTGTGCCTGGGATCTTGGACCCTTCCCATACGGGCGGGGGCCTGGTATCATGAAGGGATGAAAGGGAAAGCCTCCGCTCCCGCGTCCAAGACCGACATGGTCGGCGTCAAAACCGAGCTCAAAGACGATATCCAACGACTCATCTCAGCGATCGCCAATCTCGAAAGCAGGATGATAAAATCGCTGGAAGTGATGCAGGCCCGCTCGGACGCGCAGCATGATCAAATAATGCGGTCCCTCAACTTAGCCATGGAAAAATGGGAAGACATTATCCGTAAGCGGAACGGGTCGGCTAAATCAGCTTCAGAAAATCCTGGAGTTCCAGCTTTGCGCCGCGCAGGATCGCCATCAACGTCCCTGGCTTGACCCGGTGCCCTTTATGGATTGGCACAGTGCACCTCCTTGAGGGGTCGCTTTTATGCCTCATCAGCGCGTGAGACCCTTTCTGGCGGGCCACAAAAAAATCGGCGCGCTCCAAAGCGCGCCGAACACGATCTCCGGAAATTTGCGGCAGGCGGCTCAAGCGGTAAATTCCACTTCTTTGATCAGCAGGCGGGATTCTTTCGGCAACGGCAGGCCGTCTTCTTTGAGACTCTCCGCGTAAAGTTCGATGGCTTCGCGAATATTGGCTAGCGCCTCGCTCTGAGTCTCTCCCTGACTGGCGCAGCCGGGCAACGCGGGGACATAGACCGAATAGCCGCCATCTTTCTCCTTTTCTAGGACTACTTTCAATTTGGAGGTCATTTTGGGCTCTCAGGAGAGTATAACAGCCACCCTCTGTGGTTTCAAGGCAAATTGGGAGGAGCGGCAGCGCCGCCCTCAACTCATGCACTCATGCATCTCCGGCACCGGGGAGGAGGGGGGATTTGCCAAAATCAGCGGCAGGCATGATCGCGAGTTTTAAACGGCTTCCTGAAGTTCTGCTTTTTGCAATCGTCTGCTTCGGCCCGCTCGCCGACAGAAAAGCGATTCGACTTGACGGACTGTCTTTTATAGGCTACACTTGCAATGGGCGGCACGCGTTCGCGGAAGTGTAGAATTGTCCACTATCTCGCCGAGGGGCGGGATTTGTTCGGGGAGTGGCTCGACGGCCTCAAGGACATCGCCGGACGCGCGGCCGTCCTCAAGCGCATCGATCGGCTCGAGGACGGCAATCCCGGGGATCACCGCCCCGTAGGCGGAGGAGTTTTCGAACTCCGAATCCACCATGGGTCGGGGTATCGCGCCTACTACGGCGTAGACGGCGTAAAGATGGTGCTGTTGCTCTGCGGCGGAGACAAGAAGACGCAGAAGAAGGATATTCGACGGGCCCGCGAGTTCTGGAACAAGCACCGGAGGCTGAAATGAGCAGAACGATCTCTCATCGTCAATACCTGAAGAAGCTGCTCGCCGACCCCCGGGAAGCCGCAGCCTACCTCAACGCCGTAGCCGAGGACGGAGACATCGAGCCCCTCCTCAAGGCTCTGCGCAATGTCGTTGACGCGCAGGGCGGCGTCGGCGCGCTGGCGAAGAAGACCAAAATGAGCCGCACCACCCTCTACAGGACGCTTTCCGCCGCCGGCAATCCTGAAGTCAAGACCTTGGAGTCGATCCTCGCCGTCTACGGCATCCGCATCAGCTTCCTCCCGATCCGATCGTCCGGACTACCTCGCCGGCGATACGCGCAATCCCAATCCTCCCACATACACTTCGGAACCCGCTGAACTCTCGTAGGCCCAACAGCCTGCTCACACCCTCTAGCCCCGGGACCTTGGACCCTTCCCAGACGGGCTGGGGTCTGGTATCATGAAGGGATGAAAGGGAAAGCCTCCGCTCCCGCGTCCAAGGCCGATGTGGCCGCGGTAAAGGCCGACCTAGCCGCCGTCAAGACCGAGCTCAAAGGCGACATTTATCGCCTCGCCACAGCGATGGGCACGCTCGAAAGCAAGATGATGCAATCGATGGAAGCCATGCAGACCCGCTCAGACGCGAAGCATGATAGAACGCTGCAGGCCATCGACTCATTTTTAGGCAAGCTGGAGACCTACGACCGCAAGTCCGCAACGACCCCCGTCACCCTCGACAGGCACGCCAAGCAGCTCAAAGAACACGCCTCCCGCCTGGACAAACTGGAAGCCTCGGCCTGAGCCCTGGCGCCCCATAGCGCGGCGCCGCCCGCAACTCATGCACTCATGCATCTCCGGCACCGGGGAGGAGGGGGGATTTGCTATAATTAGGCGTTGGATTTGCAACGGGAGTTGTTCTCATGGCTGAAGTGGAAGCGGTTGAAGCGGACATCGATTTACGCAAATATTTAGACATTCTGCTGCGCCGCCGCTGGATTATTCTGGCCGCGGCGGTCGTCTGCGTGCTCTCTACCGCGCTCTATGTCTACACGGCCACGCCGGTGTACCAGGCCAAGAGCATGCTCCTCATCGAGAAGGCCCGGGAAGGGGCCGCGCGCTTCTCCGAGAACGCCGTCGTCGAGAACACCCAGGACGACTACTACCAGACCCAGTACATGCTGCTCAAGAGCGACTCGCTTTTGCAGCAGGTCTACGACGGGCTTAAGTTGGCGCAGGTGGAGCAATTTCAGCAGCCGCGCGGTCTTGAGAAGCTAAAGGACGCGGTGAACATCGCGCCGGTGCGCCGCTCGCGTCTGCTCCATGTGGAAGTGGAGTCTCCGGACCGCGCTTTGGCCGCTCGCATCGCCAACGCCCTGTCGGAGGCCTTCGTCAAGCAGAACCTGGAGAACCAGCTCTTTATCTCGAAGGACATTTTGGCCGCGATGGCGTTGGACTCCAACACCGTCGAGGGCCGCCGCCAGCAGGAGAGCCTGCCGGCCGTGGTCAATAGCCCGCTGATTCAGCAGCTGAAGACGGATTACATCAAGCTCCGCAGCCAGGCGGCCCATTTGGCCAACCGCTACACGGAGAAGCACCCGGAGCGCTTGGCGGTGGAAGCGAACCTCCTCTCGCTGACGAACCAGATTCGCGTGGAAACGGATAAGATCGTCGCGGCGCTGAAGACGGATCTGTCGGGGCAGTTGAAGGGCAACAATGTGCGGATTGTCGATTTGGCGAAGGTTCCGGATTTTCCGTTCAAGCCGCGGAAGATGCGGGCGCTGCTTGCGTCGTCGATCGGCGGCGTGATGCTGGGGTTTTTGCTGGCGTTGTTGGTGGAGACCTTGGATCAGACGATACGCACGCAAGAGGATGTGGAGCAGAAATTGCGCCAGCCGTTTTTGGGCATGATTCCCTTTTTGGAAATTCCGAAGAAGGATGCGGTGTATGCGCCGCTGATGGCGCAGGGGCCTTCTCTTACGGGAGAGGCGTTTCGGAATTTGCGCACGATGGCGGATTTCGCGCATGTGGCGGATAGCGATAAGAGTTTCTTGGTGACCAGTTCCGTGCAAGAAGAGGGGAAGACCTATGTGGCCTCCAATTTGGCGGTGTCCTTCGCGCAGTTGGGGGAGAAGGTTTTAATCATCGACGGGGATTTGCGCCGTCCGCAGATGCATAAGAATTTTTCGCTTTCTACGGAACGTGGGTTGAGCAACTTTTTGGCGGCGGGTCAGGGGGTGGAGGAGTTGGCTTCCTTGGTTGTTTCCTCCGATGTTCCGGGGCTTTGGGTGTTGCCTTGCGGGACGCGGCCGCCGAATCCGTCGGAGTTGTTGAATACGCCGCGCTTGAGCGCGTTGTTGGCTTGGGCGAAGCAGAATTACGATCGGGTGGTGGTGGATTGTACGCCGATGTTTCCGATCCATGATACGTTGTTGTGGGGGCGGCATATTCGGACGGCGGTTTTTGTGGTGCGGTATGGGAGGACGCGGGTGCCGTTGATCGGGGATGCTGTGGGGAGGTTGGGGGGGGCTGGGGTGAAGGTGGCGGGGTTGGCGGTTAATGCGGCGAAGTTGGGTGGGTTGAGTTATGCGGGGTATGGGTATTATTATCAGCAGTATTATCGGACTTATGGGGAGAAGGTTTCGGCGGTGTGAGTGAGGGGCAGTTCCTACGGCGCCGCGTCATTCTCGCCTTGGAACAGCGTCCTTAAAGCGGCTTCGGAAGCGCTGCTTTACCTGATACTCCTCTCGACGACGGCGCTCTTCGCGACCACCGAACCCTGGTCCGTGGCCGTGATGCAAATCCTGATCGCAGGCCATTTGATTTTGACGGCGCTTTTGGGCGATTTGCGCCTGGACGGCAAAGCCAGACGCATCCTTGCGGGAACCGCTTTAGCTGTCCCGCTGATGGGGCTGGTCCAATTGACTTCGCTGCAACCGGGCGATGCTCCGAACCTCCACTTCTTTTCCACCACTTCCTCTTGGGCGACTCAAACCGCGGTGCTCCTTTGGTTGTCCTATTTCACGCTGATCGTTACAACATGCGCGACTATTTCCGATAGCGACAAAGCTAAACGGCTGGCCTGGGCGATACTCGCCATCGGCACGATTTCCGCGCTGACCGGGATAGCGTTCAGAAACGACGCCGTTGCCTATGAACATTACCGGCAAACCTACCGTTACCCCATGCTGGGATTTCGGGAACTGACGCATCGCGGAACGATGCCGTTTGGGACCTTCGTTAATCGCGACCACGCGGCCTTCTTCCTGGCCCTTTGCGCCGCGGTTGGAATCGGAATCCTGTCGCAATCGATCTCGGATCTGCGCCGATTGGGGTCCTCTGCACGCATCGGCGATGCCGCCGCAAAGGCGGTGATGGCCCTGTGCGGCATAGCGACCATCATCTATGGCCTACTCGAGACCGGTTCCCGAGGAGGGATGTTTTCCCTCGGCATCGGGGCCGCTGCTCTCTCACTGGTCACCATCGCCGCATTCACCGGACCAAAAGCCAGGTGGAAACTCCTGGCCCTGGTTTTCCTCGTCGGGGGGGGGGGCGTATACCTGATTTATCAGAACCCATATTATCACCCCGTTCGCGACGGCGCTTGGATCCCGCAGTTGCTCGCTCGCTTTTCTTTCTATGAATCCGGCTGGCAGCTGATCCGCGACCAATTCCCGCAAATCGGTACCGGTCTTGGCGCCTTCCGCTATGCCTCCGCACCCTACCAACCCGAATTTATCGCCGGAAGAGTCCTGACCCATCTGCACTGCGATTGGCTTCAGATATTGGTCGAATTAGGAATCGTCGGATTAGCCATCGTCGGCGTCGGATTCGCTGCGGCATTTGGGACGGGAATAAAGACATGGGTCTCAAGTTCGCGCAAGCCGAACTTCATCGCCGGCGGGGCCCTCTTGGCGCTTATCACCGCCGCTATCCATATGTGCCTCGAGTTTCCATTGCGCACCTCTGCCAACGCGATACTCCTGATACTGGCCGCCGGCCTCTTTCTTCCTCCAAGGGGAAAAATCAAGGATAGTCGTCCGGCTTCGTGGGGCGGTCGGCGCGCCAAGTCCCGCCTTTTTGCCGGAGTGGTAATTTCCTGGGCGGCTCTCCTCCTGATCGGCTCGATACCGCCCCTCGTTTCCGAATTCCACTTTCACCGCGGCAAGAAGACCCCTCCCGAGTCGCAGGTCTATTTCTTCTCGCGCGCGTTGTCCTGGAGTGAAAACCCTCAATACGCGGTGCATCTAGCCCGGGCCTATATCGCTATGGCCGATACAGCGCCCTCCACCCGCGTGGTCCTGCTGCGCAAAGGGCTGCAGGTGATCGATCCTTTCTTCAGGCTCTACCCCATCGATATCAATGTTCGCCGCACGCATGCCGCCATTATGCGAAGGCTGCGATAGAGGCGCCCGAGCGGAATTCATATACTAACCCTATGATCGCCATCTCCAGACCTGTCACCGGCCCCGAAGAAATCCTTGCTATGCAAAAGATTTTCGAATCCGGTTGGCTCGGACTTGGCTCAACCGTCTATGAATTCGAAGAAGAATTAAAAAAATATCTTGGTGTCGGAAACGCGATCGCCGTCAATACGGGGACATCCGCGCTGCATATCGCTCTCGCTGGCTTCGGCGTAGGCCCCGGCGACGAGGTCATCCTGCCTTCGATCACCTTCGCCGCCTGCGTGCAGGCCGTCATTTCTCTCGGCGCCCGTCCCGTATTTGCGGAATCCCATGAAGAAAGCCTCCTCATCGATATCGACGATGTTGAAAAAAAACTCACCTCGAAAACAAAGGTCGTAATGCCCGTCCACTTCGCGGGCGCCTCCTGCGACATGCTGCGGCTGATGGCGCTAGCGGAGCAGCGGGGATTTAAGGTCATCGAAGACGCAGCCCACGCCTTCGGCTCCGATTACAAGGGCCGCAAGGTCGGAACCATGGGACATGCCGCCTGTTTCAGCTTCGACCCCATCAAGAACATCACGACGGGGGAGGGGGGCGCCGTCGTTCTTTCCGACGATGGCGTCGCCGAGGACATTCGCCGCATGCGAATTCTCGGAATAGACAAGGATACCTGGAATCGCTACAAGAATACGCGCGCCTACCTCTACGAAGTTGTTTCTCCGGGCTACCGCTACCACATGCCCAATTTTTGCGCGGCCGTGGGTCTGGAGCAGCTCAAAAAGCTCCCCGGATTTATTGCGCGCCGCCGCGAGATCGGGCTTCGTTATCAGAAAGCCTTCACCGGCGTTCCGGGGTTGACGCCCATCGCGCTGGATCTAAACGAAGTCGTACCCCATATCTACATCGTCCGCGTCGCGGCCGAGCGGCGGGATGCGTTTATGGAAGCCCTCAAGGGGCGCGGCGTCGGCACGGGGGTGCATTACATCGCCAATCACAGCCAGCCGTTTTTCTCGCAATACGCGAAAGAGCCGCTTCCCCGGGCGGATATTCTCTGGCGTGAAATCGTTACCCTGCCGATGCACTGCGCCCTGACCGATGCGGAAGTAGACACCGTCATTGAGGCGGTATTGGCTTTTTTCGCCAGCCCCGTCGCGAGCGCGGCTTAAGCCCTGCCTATGTCGGCCAATCCCCGCGTCAGCGTCTTGATAAATGCCTATAACGGCGCGGCCTTTTTGCGTGAAGCCATCGAATCGGTTTACGCGCAAACCTTCTCGGATTTTGAGATCGTTCTCTACGATGACGCTTCCACCGACGATACCCCCAATATCGCAAAGAGTTTTGATGATAAACTCCGCTATTTTCGCTCCGAGCGTCAGGTACCTCTTGGAGAAGCCCGAAACAACGCGCTTGAATTCTGCCGAGGCGAATTCATCAGTTTCTTGGATCAAGACGACCTCTATTTGCCGGAAAAACTTGCGCGGCAGGTTGCGGCGTTTTCGGAAGGTGTCGGACTTGTTTTCTCAAATTCCCTGAGGTTTTGGGAAGCGGACGGGAGGGAGGACTTATTCTATAAATCGCGGCCCCCTGATGGCGATGCGTTCAGGCAACTTCTGCGCGCGTACTATCTTCCGATTCACACCGTAATGATTCGAAGGTCGGCTCTTCCGAGCGACCGTACTTGGTGGTTCCCTGAACATTTTAAAATGTGCGAGGAGTCGGATCTGTTCCTCCGCATAGCGTATAAGTACCGCATCGCCTATGTTGATGAAATTCTCGCTAAATACAGAGTTCACGGTAACAACTACTCTTTGACCAACCGCGAAGACCTTATTAAAGAACCCCTGGAAATTATTGACCGCCTTAGCAAGCTCCATCCCGAGTTCCAGGAAGAATACGCTGAGGAGATTAGAGCTTACCGCGCGGACATTAAACGAGAAGAAGCCCGGGGGCATTGGCGGCGGGGGAATAGATACCGTACATGGCGATGCTACTACGAGAGCCTTCGCCTCAACCCGCGTCCGGTATTTCTTGCAGAGTTGTTCTTGAGTTTCTTCTTGCCGTACAGAGCTTTTCCTGCGATTAGGAGTGGGGTAGGACGGCCTCTTTAATTTTCCCTGATTCGGATGTATCTGCCTTAACTCCTATCCAATGAAAAATACACCGCTATCCCTGCGTGACATCTCATGCTTTCTACTCCCGATTTTCGTCGGCATGAGTTATCCGCTTCAGGTCCTTTCTGGCAGGCCTAGTGCAGCGACACTCTCGATATTGCTATGGCCGTTAATTTTCTTTCCCTCTCTAAAATTGAGACAGGATCGACCGACTCCCTCTGCAAAAGCACAAGGCACACCTACCTGGGATATCATCGTATTTCTCCTTCTATCGTTTTTTCTCTTAAATATTGCCATCACTCAATTTTCATTTGGCCCAACGACCTTGCGGCCGATCGCTTCGACTCTTTTCATGATTTCTTCCGCCGCACTGACCTATTTCTTTTTTTCGCGTATGGCCCACGAACGCCACATCCGGTGGTTTCTAAAAGGCGCGGTGATAATGGGGATCATTTCAGCGGTGTTTTTCGTCGTAGACACCGGTTATAAGCGCATCCTCAATCAGGCTACTCAATATAGCTACTGGGCCCATCTCTACTCGATTCATTCTGAGGACATTATTCTCGGCGATTTTGAGGCCAACACTTTCAGGATCGACAGTGCCTACCGCTCGTTTGGTCTGCTGGAACGCCACTCGACGTCCGCATTGTGGGTTATTATGGGTTTCTTCTCTTACTGTACTCTGGAGCAGCGGTTATCGAGTAGGAGAAATGCATTTTCTCTAACCCTACTTTGCCTGCTCTTTACTCAGAATTTTACTGCTCTTTTCACTTTTCTCGTCATCTCGCTTCATTTCAACCGCAAATTCTTTAGCTTTAAATCGATTCTCTATCCCTTGATCGCTGTAATGGCCGCGACAGTAATCTTTGATGCCGAGATGGTCCGATCCATCCTTGCTTTCATTTGGAGGATTATTCAGAGCCAGATATCAATGGTCCTAACTATTGATACCGTACTCAATCCTAATTCATTCAGTTCGCTAGTGATTCATGAGTTTAACCGCTTCATTTCGGAGGCAATGACACGCCCTCATCAATTGTTGATTGGTTTTGGCCTCAGCGCAAATCCTTACTACGGGACTTCCGGAGATGTTGGTTTCTTCGAATCCATTATGCGGATAGGACTCCCATTATGGTCAATCTTCACATGGCAAGTTGTTCTCGCATTTCTTAATCTGAGGAGGTCCGTAAATAAAAACCGCAACCTGGCTCATCGGAAGTCTATTGAGATCAAGCAATTGGGCATCTGCATTATCAGTGCGATATGGCTTATGGATTTGCACTATTCGTGTTGGATTTATAAAACGATCTTCCCTATTTTCTTCTTCGCAATTGCGCTTGCGCGCAGAAATCCGGATCCCGTTCCTCGTTCGCGTGCGATTTCCTCGAATATGCCATCGCAGCCTAATCCTGTGATTTGATTCCATCCAACCAGGCTAAATCCTCGCGTCTGCGTTTCGGGCGGAAAATTGCCCGTCTCGGAGAATTTGTATGATATGCATCGGGTATTAAAGAGTGGCGCCATGGAGAAATTGATGAAAGACCGCAAGGAAGAGGAAGCTGCGTTTCACGACCGTGTTCGGGACGACCGCGTAGAGCAGCGCTGGTCGCCTGAAGCGGAGACTGCAACTCAAGACAACCCATTGTGGTCAAATTTCAAATATTATGCGATTGAGCGTAAGAGTCTCGACTTTTACCGGAACTGGCTGACAACCAATGTAAAAAACAAGAAGGTATTGGATTTCGGGTGCGGAAACGGCGAAGAGTCCATCTTTGTCGCAAAAGCCGGCGGCTTTCCCACAGGAATTGATATCTCGGAGACAGCCGTTTCAAATTCGCGGAAGCAGGCGCTAGCCTCCGGCGTCGATGAGCAAACAACCTTTGCCCTCGCCGACGGTGAATCTTTGCAGTTCGCAAATGATACTTTCGACCTCGCGATGGAATACGGCGTCCTCCACCACATCGACCTGGATAAGGCTATGGCCGAAATCGCCCGAGTCTTAAAGCCAAGCGGAAAGATGATCTGCACCGAGGCTCTCGGCCATAATCCCATCATTCATCTTTACCGCAAACTGACGCCGACGATTCGGACAGAATGGGAAGTTGACCACATACTCCGGAAAAAACAATTCAAGATTTTCGATAAGTACTTCGGCAAAATTGAAATGCGATTCTTCCATCTGGCAACTCTTGCAGCAGTCCCTTTTCGACGTATCCCGTTTGTTTTTCGACCACTCTTGCGGACTTTAGAGTCCGTTGATGCCCTGCTGCTATCCCTTCCATGGGTTAAGTGGCAAGCATGGCAGACGGTTTTCATTCTGTCCGATCCGAAGAAGCATTAGCCTTAACTGATCCTCCTCGCGCCGCGCTTCCATGAGCTCCTACCATTCGGCAAATACATCCTTGGTGCGTGTCGCATTTTTTGAACCCTATCCGATGGGGTTAGGGGGCAATTTTCTAACCCAGCATCTCATCTTAGAGCGTCTCGATCCAAAACGCTTCAAACCCCTGATTATCGCCCCCGCGGATGGGGCCGCCTTAACACAGTTTCGAGCCATGGGAGTCGAATGCGTCGTCTTAAAGCCCTCGGGCGTGCTTGGAAGCTACGGCGGTGCGGCGCTGCGCACCAATATCTTCTGTAAAATTAAATCTGTCTTCGATCTCGTCCGCTATAACCTGCAAATTGCGCGCCTACTCCGAAAATATTCTATCGATGTCATCTATTCGAACTGCGTCCGCGCCCAATTATGCGTCGGATTGGGCGCTTTACTGACCCGAACTCCATCACTGCTCTACATTAAAGGTGAATTGGCCAATCCGATCATCGATCGCCTTTGCTACTTCCTCGCCTCCAAACTTCTTTTCTTTTGCGAATCCAATCGCGACGATCAATACCCAATCCTGACCCGTTGGTATGCCCGGAAAATCGATATCCTCCGAATCGGTATGGATACCAGTCAGCTCGAAGCCGTAGAAAACGCCGACCATACCGAGATTCGACGCGGATTGTCCATTAGAGACGACGCGCTCAACGCCGTGGTGATAGCGCAGCTTTACAAACCAAAGGGGCAGCACCTGGCAATCGAGGCCCTCGCCAAGCTCGTACTGGAATTCCCAAATCTGCATTTATACCTGCTCGGCGACCATGTCATCGACGAATACCGTCCATACCGAGACGAACTGGAAACTCAAATCGCCCGGCATCGACTTGAGAAACATGTCCACTTTACCGGCTGGCGCAAAGACGCCCTTGCAATTACGACCCAGATGGACATAGTCATCCATCCATCGCTTTCAGAAGGATTCGGCCGGGCTGTTCTTGAAGCCATGGCGCTTGGAAAACCGGTCATCGCTTCCGCCGTCGGCGGGCTGCGAGAAGCTATTAAAGACGGACAAAACGGATATTTAGTCGCCACCGGCGATGCGAAGGCGATTGAAAATCGATGGCGAGAACTCGCGAAAAACCCTTCGCTTAGAAAGAAATTGGGAACTGAAGCAAAGCGGACCGTTTACCGTGATTACCTTATCGACGATAAAGTTGAACGGTTGTCTTCAATTTGGCGTTCAATGGTCGGCAAAGACGGGCGCTGATGTGCGGAATAGCGGGAGAATTAGGATTTCATGGCGCGGCCGACCCGCGTGCCGTTCGGGCCATGGCCGATGCGTTGGTTCACCGCGGTCCTGATGACGAAGGTCTTTACTGCGAGGGACCGATCGGACTCGGTCATCGACGCCTGTCTATTCAAGATCTTTCCCCGGCCGGGCGCCAGCCTATGTGGACGGAAGACCGCTCTCTAACGATCGTTTTTAACGGAGAAGTCTATAACTTCAAGGAAATCCGTCCAGAGCTGGAAATTCTAGGATACCGATTCCTTAGCGGTACCGATACCGAAGTAGTCCTCAATGCTATCCACTGCTGGGGAATAGAGAAGGCTCTAGGGAAATTTCTAGGGATGTTCGCCTTCGCCATTTGGGATGCTCGAACGCGGTCCCTCACATTGGCAAGGGACCGTGTGGGCGTAAAACCCCTCTACTATCATAAATCTCCGAAACGGCTATTGTTCGGGTCGGAGATTAAAGCGCTGCACGCCCATCCTGAATTCAGTCGGGAACTCTGCACGGACGGGTTGGGGCAGTTCTTTTGTTTTGGATACGCGGTCGGCGAAAAAACCGTCTACCGCGACACATACAAACTGCCGGCGGGACACTTCATGTCGTTCGACGCGAAAGGCGATTCAACGCTCACGCGCTATTGGAGCATCGACAACATCGAAAGGGGCTCTTTTCGCGGCACCGAGAACGATGCCGTGGACCGATTGACCGAGTTGTGCGACAGCGCTTTCTCCTATCGTCTCGTTTCCGATGTCCCGGTCGGGGTTTTCCTTTCAGGCGGAATCGATTCGACCTTCCTTGCCACCTTTCTAAAGAAACGCCTAAATGCCGACCTGGAACACATTACTATCGGTTTTGATAATCCGGCTTTCGATGAGTCGGAAAAGGCAGCCCAAGTCGCGAAGGACCTGGATCTCCGGCATACAATCAATGGTATAGACGCCGACAAAGCGCAATCGGCCCTGCCGAACTTCGTCGATATTTGGGACGAACCCTTCGGGGACACCTCCGGGATTCCAACCTCAATTCTTTGCAAACTAGCTCGCGATAGCGTTAAGGTAGCCCTATCCGCCGATGGGGGGGACGAACTTTTCTGCGGTTATGATAGTTATCCCAATTACGATAAGCTGAGAAATTGGCTGAATCGATTCCCGTTCCCATTGAGGAAAGCCGCTGCCTCGACGATCAATGCCTTGCCCTATAGGGCGCTGATTTCAGCCGGCCTCTCGTTGCAGAATAGCCCCAGTTGGAACCCGCAATGGAGTTCTCGCCTGGAAAAATCCTTGAGGATAATGTCGGTTCGGGATGCGGCGGAACTAACCCAGGTGATGAATGAAAAGGGGTGGGAAACAAATTCCGTCGGCACGCTGTTAAACGCGGTGGATCCGGACGTGTTGACCGGTACGGTCTTCAAACGGACTCCTCGCGCGAATGGACGAAATGCCTTCTTCGACCACATGATGCGCACCGACTTTCAGGCCTTTCTCGCTGATGATATCATGACCAAGGTCGACCGAGCGTCTATGGCCGTTTCTTTAGAATGCCGCGATCCCTTGCTGGACCATCGTCTCGTCGAATTCGCTTTTTCGCTTCCACTCGAATACATTTACAAAGACGGCGAACATAAGCGCCTCATGAAGAGAATTCTTGCACCCTGGATATCACAATCCGTGCTTCAAGCCCCGAAACGGGGATTTTCCATCCCGCTTTATGACTGGCTTCGCGGCCCCTGGAAAGAACTCGCGTACCAGCATCTTTCGGTTCAAAGCGTTCGCCGCGTGGGCATTCTCAACGAGCAGGCCGTAACCGCTGAACTTGACGCCTTCTACCGTTACCGCGGAGGCAGAGCGGAGAAAGTCATGCTGATGCTGCTGTTCCAATTGTGGGCGGAGCGCTGGCTGTGACCGGCGACAACATGATCCAACGGCAAATCGGGGATCAAGCGGCTACGCGACTCTTCGGAACGACCGATGCTATCGAGCGGCTCAAGCTAGGGCCGATTCAGAGAAATTTTTTCTCGTTTTGTTTCCAGCTCGATTCCATCGACAAAAGCGACCACCGGAAGCTTTTCGTCAAAATACCCAAAACCGACCTCCGCCGCCGCGAGGCGACGATACTCCCGCTCAGCGATCAAGACAAGGCTCTCGCCCATGAGGAGGTAAAGAGCCTGCGCTTGTTAGCCGATCACTGGGACGGGAAATCCGATAATGTGGAGTGGATTAAGGTCGTAGACTTCCTCGAGGAATTAAACGCGATCATAACGGAACGCGTTGACGCGGTAGACGCTTTTTCAATCTTTCGATCGCTGGACTTTCGCAGCCGGCTCGGCAATTGCATTCAAGGGAATCGTTTAGCGGGATACATGGGCCGACTGGGAAGCGCCTTGGGGCGATTCCATTTGCAGCGCTACAAAACCGCGACGGTTTCCAGTCCTATAATTTTTCCAAAAATTTATTTTTATTGTCGGGAACTATCCCGTCAAACCAGAAATCCCTGCCTTATGAAAGTGCCGGCCGCTCTAACGAAATTGGAAAAATTGAGTTTTCAAACTGCGGAAACAGAGACGTTTAAGGGACTTGATATCCGCAATGTTCTAATCCGGGGGGATAACCTGTTCCTTTTGGATCCCGGGAAAATGAAGAGGTCCTTTAGGGAAGCCGATTTGGCGCGATTTATTATGACCTATCGGATTCTTTATTGGGGGAGCCCTTTGCTCTTGCTCCTCGGGACGCCGGGAGACAACGCGGAAAACAGCTTCGTTCGGGGGTATAGCAGCCATTTCCCCGACATGGATTCCAAGCTGCTTGATCTCTATGTTCTGAAAGAACAACTCAAGCATTGGCATACCGCGCTTGATTCCCTATCCCAAAAGGCTTGGTCTCCTTTGGTCAAATCTATAGCGGCGCGCGTCTATGTCAATCAATTTTACGAAAGACAAATTCTCCAACAAATGCGAAAATTTTGATGGTTTTTAAACGATGACAGATTACGAGAAAGATACGCTCCGCGCCTATCGCAGCGCCCAGAGGGCCGGCGAATATAAGCGCTACAATTCATCGGACTGGTCTTGGGGAAGATTCGTCACCTGGCTGGAACAGAGGGCTATCGCGCGCGAGCTTTCCCGGTATGATTGGACGGAGGCGGACAGATTGCTTGACATCCCATGCGGAACAGGCATTTTAGGACCGATTTTGCATAGATTTCCGTTTCGCATCACGGCATGCGACATATCTCCCGAGATGATGGTGTTGGCCCGCTCCGAATACCCGCAAGACCGTCTGGAAACCTGCACCCAGGGGGACATCACGAAAACGCCTTTTCCTAGGCAATCATTTGCGTGCGTTGTTACCTTGGGCTTTTTGCACCGAGTCCCTTTGGAAATTAAACGCGAAACCATACGAGAGATCGCGGCCCTGTCCACAAAACTCGTCATAGCCAGTTGCAGCGTCGATACCAAATTCCAACGCTTTAAGCATTCTCTCCTCAAGAAATTGCGTCCTAGCCATATTCCCGCGCCCTGTCCGATGGACATGGATTCACTTAGAGCCGAGTTCGCCGCACAAGGACTGCGCGTCGTTCGCGCTTTTATGGTCGCACCGCCATTTTCAGCCCACGCCGTCTTCGCCTTAGAGAAGTGAATCCGAAGACTTCGCTCAATATCGCATTCGTCATGCCCGACGGGCTGTCCGTCATGCTGTTCGCGAAAGGAATCATCAAATCCCTGCGGACAATCCCCAACGCCAAAGTATTCGTGTATTGCGACCCCGGAGAATACGCGCAAAGCATCGCTGCCTTGGGGGTCGATTGCGTTTCCATCCCGATGTATCGCTGGTTCAGTTTCGCCGCGGATTTGAAGTATTTGAATTGCCTTTACCGCGTCATGCGGCGAAACCAGATCGATGTCGTGTTCAATTTTTCCACCAAACCTAATATTTTCGGCAGCCTTGCCGCTAAATTCGCGGGTGTTGCGGAAAACTATTGCCATGTCGTCGGGCTCGGTTCCGGATTTGAATCGCCCAAGAATCCAGTCGGGAGACTGCTCCGGAGAATTTTCATCGAACTCTATCGCGTCGCTTGCGGATGCAGCCGAAAGGTTTGGTTTACGAATATCGAAGATCATCGTTTTTTTATCGACCGAAATCTGATCCCTAAACATAAGGCCGTACTCACTCGCAATTACCTTGACACGGCTGAGTACGCGATAGAACTAGTCGACGAGAAACGGCGAGAGAAATCGCGCGAACTTTGCGGGGTGATTCCGGGGGAATCTATTGTCATCATGGTCGCGCGGATGATATGGCAAAAAGGAGTTCGTGAATTCGCCGAAGCGGCGACGCTGCTAAAAGACTCCAATCCGAACCTGAAGTTCGTTCTCGTCGCGCCGCTTGAGCCCGGGAACAAGGATGCGGTGCCTGAATCCTATGTCCGCGAAATTGAAGCTAACGCGAATTTTATTTGGTTGGGATTTCAGCGTGATGTAAAGGCCTTGTACGCGGTTTCGGATTTAGCCGTGCTGCCCACATATTATCGGGAGGGGGGATACCCGCGCGCTTTGCTGGAACCGATGGCGATGGGCAAGCCGCTGATCGCCACGACCAGCGAGCATTGCCGCGCCACCGTCGAACAAGGAAGGAACGGCTTCCTTGTGCCCATTAAGGATTCGAAGGCGCTCGCTGAAGCGATCAAGCTCGTATTTTCAAAGGAAACCGACCGCGGCGAATTCGGACGCTTTTCTCTCCTGAAAGCAGCGCAGGAATTCGATGAAGCAAAAATTATTCCGGAGGCCCTGCGACTACTAGGTCTTCCTGTCGAGGATTTATTGCATGAACGCATCTAGAATTCCCTGCACTGCCGGTCTATGGCGATTTGCAATCTTGATTTTTCTATTTTCGGGATTCGGATGTACATCGACCGCTCCGTTAACTCGTTTTCGCCTGGGGATGTACGGAGTCTCCAGCCCGGCGCAACTGGTGCGCCTCAAGGGATTCGGCTTCAACTCCTTCTTCACGCGGGATAAGAATCCCGCCTTCCTCTCCATTCTGGCCCGCGAGGCCAAGCGCCAGAAGATGGACATGGTCGTCTACCCCGAAGGGGTTATCAGTTCGACCTTTTCCGCAGCCGCGAAGTCCTGGCCGATCGCGGCTTGGTATCTCGTCGACGAACCGGACGGAACGAACAAATTGTGGCCCGCCGAAAAACTCGCCGCGCTCGACGCCGCCAACAAGAAATGGTCCCCGAATCAGAGGACAACCTTCGTCATCGGTCAGGGCTCTCCTGCATTAAAATACGGAAAGATTTCTGATATCTTGATGGTGGACTGGTATCCCGTCCCGCATCTCCCGCTAGAATCGGTGGCGCAGCAATTGGATATCGCCCGCCAGGGTGTTCCTGCCGGAAAACCCATTTGGGCCGTTCTACAATCCTTTAACTGGAAGGACTATCCGCAGCGCAATCCGCGCAAACCCCGCATCGGCCGTTTTCCATACCACGAGGAAATCCGCTTCATGTCCTACGCCGCCATCGTTCACGGCGCGCGCGGAATCTACTATCTAACCCTGCGCCGCCCGGATGGCGAGCCTCGCACCCTCTTCGATTTTCCCGAACACCTAAGCCGCGTCACGCGCGTCGCCGGGGAACTGAAATCACTGCTGCCGATTCTAGACAACGGAACCCCGATTCCCGTCCCCTTCCCGTTGGCCGACGGTCTCGAAGCCGCCGCCTGGAGATATCGCTTTCGGGACTATGTGATTGTGCTAAACCGCAGCAAGATGTTTTCCATTCCCTTTCCAGAAGCTCTCCTCGACCGCCGCTGGCGCCCCCTCTTCGAGACGCGCCGCGACACGAAGGAACTCCTGCTCGAAAAAGACGGCGTCTTTCATCTGCGTTCCTACGATGTCATGGTCTTTGAAAGCCGCTTCAGCCTTCGGCGAACACCCGCAAAATGACCGACGATTTCTCGACCGTCACGGAACTGGAAGGCAATCAAGCCCATCTGGAACAACTGCGCGTCATCCTGACGCGCTACGAACTCGCGCGCCGTACGGCCGGAACCGGCGCCGTGCTCGAAGCCGCCTGCGGCTCCGGCCGCGGTCTGGCCTATCTGGCCGAAACCGCCGAGCGCGTAGTCGGCGGCGACTACACCATGGCCCTCGTCGAGGCCGCCCGACGCCACTACCAGGGGCGCATCCCCGTCTTGCGCCTCGACGCCCACCGCCTCCCGTTTGCCGACGCCTCGTTTGACGCCGTTTTGTGCTTCGAAGCCCTGTATTACTTCGCGGATGCCGACGCGTTCTTCCGCGAGGCCCGCCGCGTCCTGCGCCCGGGGGGGAAGTTGGTGCTCAGTTCCTCGAACCGGGAATGGGAGGGCTGTATTCCCTCGCCTTACAGCACCCGCTACCTATCCGCCTTGGAACTCGAGCAGTCCCTCTCGAAACTTGGATTTAAGGCCTCGCTTTACGCCGGCTTTCCCGCCGCCGTCTCTGAGCAGCGGGGCGTTCTGTCGCGATTGCGGCGCCTAGCCTCGCGTTCGGGGCTGATGCCCAAGACGATGGTCGGAAAGGCATTCTTGAAGCGTCTTTTTTACGGCCCGCTGCGCCGCTTAGGCCCCGAGATCGACACCGACATCCCGGTAGAACCCTTAATTCCGTGGAGCAGTTCCTCAGGGCCCGTTTTAAGCCATAAACTGATCTACGCCGTCGCCGAAAGGGAGTGACCTCAAGCCCTCCTATTTTCTATAATTACCTTTCATGGGTAAGCGATTTTTGGATCTTTCCGTGGCCATCCCGGTGCTGCTGCTTGCGACCCCGATTTTTCTGCTGGTCGCCCTCGCGATTAAGCTGGAATCCGCCGGCCCGGTCTTCTACCGCGGCAAGCGCGTGGGGCTCAACGAAACCCGGTTTACCATGCTCAAGTTCAGGACCATGGTCGCCGACGCGGAAAAACGGGGGGGGCCGTCCACGCCCAACGACGATCCCCGCATCACGCGCGTCGGCGCCTTGCTGCGCGCCACGAAGCTCGACGAGATCGCCCAATTCATCAATGTCCTGCGCGGCGAGATGAGCCTGGTGGGCCCGCGCCCGCAGGTCGAGTCCGATGTCGCGCGCTACAGCGCCGAAGAAAAGGCCCTGCTGTCGACGCCGCCCGGCATCACCGACTATGCGTCGATCCGTTTTCGCAATGAAGGCGAGATTCTCAACGGCAGCCCCGACCCGGACCGGGCCTACAACGAATTGATACGCCCCGAGAAGATCCGGCTCGGGCTTTACTATGTCCGCAACCGCTCCATTCCGACCGATCTGGAAATACTCGCAAAGACGGCCCTCGCGCTTTTGGGCTGCCGGGTGAAACTGCCATGAAATCACTGAAGACCAAGTCCGAAGCCGTCGCCAGCGAACGCATTTCGCGCATCTTCGCAAACAGCGCCGACCCGCTCGAAGCGCGGTTGGAGAACTTCCCGAAATACGCGCGGCGCAAGACGGTAACCCGCTATCTCGCGCTCTACGAAGTCTTCAAGAGGGTTTTGGAGGTCAAAGGCTCGATCATCGAATGCGGGGTGCGCAGCGGTTTCGGCCTGATGTCTTGGGCGCAATTTAGCGCCGTACTCGAACCGGCGAATCTGATGCGGCGCATCTACGGATTTGACACCTTCGCCGGCTTTCCGGATATTTCAAAGAAGGACCGCAACCCGCTTCTAAACCCCAAGAAGGGGGGACTCAAAGCCGATAGTTTCTCGGAACTGGCCTCGCTTATCGAGGTCTACGACAGCGACCGCTTCCTGGGGCATGTCGAGAAGATTCGCCTCGTGAAGGGTGACGCGATCGAAACCATCCCCAAATTCGTCCAGGACAACCAGCACCTGGTCGTGAGCCTGCTGTTCATGGATTTCGACCTCTACGAACCGACCAAGGCGGCATTGGAGGCCTTCGTCCCGCGCATGCCCAAGGGCGCCGTGCTGGCCTTTGACGAACTTGACAATCCCATCTGGCCGGGAGAAACGAGCGCGGCGCTGGAGTCCGTCGGACTGCGCAGCCTCAAAATCCAAAGACTTCCCTGGGATCCCTACATCGGATTCGCGGTGCTCGATTAAGCGATGCCCGCCTCCGCCCCGCATCCCGACGCAGCCCGCTGCCGCGAGTTCGCCCTGCACCTGCGGCGCAGCGCCATTCGCATGGTGCACGAGGCCCGCAGCGCTCATGTGGGCGGCTCCCTGTCGATGGCCGACCTGCTGGCGGCGCTTTACGGCTCGGTGCTCAAAATCGACCCCAAGCGCCCCGACGCGCCGGAGCGCGACCGCTTCGTTCTCAGTAAGGGCCACGCCTGCGCCGCTTTTTACGCCGCCTTGGCCCACCGTGGATTTTTCCCCGAATCCTGGCTGGAAACATTCTACCGGGACGGCGGGAAGCTTTCCGGCCACGCCACGCATAAGGGCGTCCCCGGCGTCGAGATTTCCACCGGCTCGTTGGGGCATGGGCTCTCGATGTCCTCCGGGATGGCCTACGCCGGAAAATCCGACGGCGCCGACCACCGCGTTTTCGCTTTGCTTTCCGACGGAGAATGCGACGAAGGCTCCACCTGGGAAGCGGCGCTGTTCGCCGGCCACCACCGTCTCGACAATCTCATAGCCATCGTCGATTACAACAAGATCCAAAGCCTCGGAGCGACCCGCGAGGTGCTGGACCTCGACCCCTTCGCGGACAAATGGACGGCGTTCGGCTGGGCCGTGCGGGAAATCGACGGACACGACATGGACGAAATCCTGAGCACCCTCTACTCGGCGCCCTTTAAGCCCGGCAAACCCTCCTGCGTCATCGCCAACACCGTAAAGGGCAAGGGCGTGGACTTCATGGAAAACAAATTGCTGTGGCATTACCGCAACCCCGATGCCGAGGAATACGCGCGGGCGATCGACCAACTGGAGGTCGGCGCGTGAGAACGGCTTTTCTGCAAACGCTCGAGGAGATGGCCTCCCAAGACGAGCGCATCTATTTTGTGACGGGGGATTTGGGATTTAGCGTCATAGAACCCTTTCGGGAAAAATTTCCCAGGCGCTTTCTAAACGCCGGCGTGGCCGAGCAGAACATGACCGGCGTCGCGGCCGGCATGGCCCTTTCCGGAAAAATCGTTTTTACCTATTCCATCGCCAATTTTCCGACTTTGCGCTGCCTAGAGCAGATTCGAAACGACGGCGCGTATCACGAGGCCAATCTCAAAGTCGTCAGCGTCGGCGGGGGATTTGCCTACGGCGCCCTCGGCTCTTCCCATCACGCTACCGAGGACCTCGCGGTCCTGCGCGCGATCCCGGGCATGACGGTATTGTCCCCGGCCGATCCCTTGGAGGCGGAACACGCGACGCGCGCCGCGGCAACGACAGACGGCCCCTTCTACCTGCGCCTGGGCAAGGCCGGCGAGCAGCGCGTGCATCCCGGCCCGATCGACTTTCGCATCGGGAAGGCCATCCGCGTGCGGGAAGGCTCCGACCTGACCGTCATCGCGACGGGATCGATCCTCAAGGCCTGCGTCGAGGCCTGCGCCGCGCTGGAAGTCGACGGAATTTCGGCGCGCCTCCTCAGCATGCATACCATCAAGCCCATCGACGCCGCGGCTATCGCGGAAGCCGCCGAGCAGACCGGGGCTATCGTCACCGTCGAGGAGCACAGCGTCATCGGCGGTCTCGGGAGCGCGGTCGCCGAGGTTCTTGCGCAGCATCCCGGACGGCGTCCTCCGCTCAAAATCCTGGGATTGCCGGACCGCTTCTGCCGCGATGTCGGCGGTCAATCCTATTTACTCAAGCGCAACAGACTCACGGCGGAAGGGATCGCCCGTGCCGCTGCCGCCGTTCATCGCGACCCCATCGACGCCACTGGAGTAAAACCATGACGCAATCCACCGACGCCCCCGCGCGCTTTCGCGTTCCCTTCGTCGACCCGCGCAAGGCCTACCGCGATTACAAGGACGAAATCGACGCGGCGATCGCCGACTGCCTTGAAAACGGCGACCTCATCCATCGCCGGCAGCTTTTTGATTTCGAGAGGGACCTCGCCGCCTACACCGGGGCGCGCTACGCGGTCGGTCTCGCCAGCGGCTACCACGCCCTGTTCTTCGCGCTGCTCGCCGCCAAGGTCGGTCCCGGCGACGAGGTCGTGACCGTCGCGCATACCTTCGCTGCGTCGATATCGGCGATCGTGCACACCGGTGCAACCCCGGTTCTTGTCGATGTCGCCGACGATTTCAACATGAATGTCGACGCCTTTGAAGCGGCCCTCACCGAGAAGACCAAGGCCGTCATTCCCGTACACCTCAACGGGCGCTCCTGCGACATGGAGCGCATCATGAAAATCGCCGACGCCCGCGGCATCGCCGTCATCGAGGACGCCTGTCAGGCCCTCGGCGCGACCTTCCGGGGGAAAATGTGCGGGAGCTTTGCGACGGGCTGCTTCAGCTTCTATCCCTTCAAGGCCCTCGGCTGCTACGGCGACGGCGGCGCGCTGATCACCGACGACGAGGCTGTCGCGAAGATGGCGGTTCGCTTGCGCTACAACGGCGAGGACAGGCAGACGGGGGAGTTCCACTACCACGGCTACTCGGCGCTGCTCGACAACCTGCACGCCTCCGTCCTGGGCGCCAAGCTGCGCCATTTCCCCGCCTGGGTCGAGCATCGCCGCGCCCTCGCCGATCGCTACCGCGCGGGTCTTGTGGGCGTGCCCGGACTCGGACTCCCGCATTTCGAGGGTGCCGAGTACCGCGACAGCTACCAGAATTACGCGATTCGCTCCGACCGCCGGGATGATCTGCGGGCTCACCTGAGCAAGTCCGGAATCGAGACCATCGTCAGTTGGGCCAAGCCGGTATGGGAGCATAAGGCCTTGGGTCTCGGCTCGCCCGATCTGCCCGAGACGCTCCGCATCTGCCGCGCGGTTCTGTCGCTGCCGATGAGTTCCGAAACAACCCCTGAACAAGTGGACCTTGTCATCGATGCCATCCGCTCCTTCCCCCGGTAACGCCGCCGCGCGCAGCACGCTGGCGAGCCGCTGCGAAACGCTGACTCAGTCGGAAATCCGCGCCATGTCCATCGAGTGCGAGCGCCTCGGCGGGGTGAATCTATCGCAGGGCGTCTGCGATATGCCCTTGCCGCGGCCGCTGATCGATGCCGCCGCCGCCGCGATCGCCGACGGACCCAACAGTTATACGCGCTACGACGGCATCGCCGAACTGCGCGAGGCCATCGCCAAGAAACTCTTGTCCTTTAACGGCGTGGAGGCCGACCCCGAGGGGGAGATCGTCGTAAGCGCCGGAGCGACCGGAGCCTTCTACTGCGCCTGCCTGGCGCTGCTCGATCCCGGAGACGAAGTGATTTTGTTTGAACCCTACTACGGCTATCATGTCACGACTTTGCGGGCCGTCGGCGCCGTACCCCGCTTCGTGCGGATGTCGCCCGGGGACTGGTCCTTTGACCCCGAGGCCCTCGCCGCTGCCTGCTCCACGCGCACGAAAGCGATCATGATCAACACCCCGGCCAACCCGTCCGGAAAGATCTGGAGCCGCGCTGAACTCGAGGGCCTCGCCGAGTTCGCCCGCTCGCGCGATCTCGTGGTGTTTACCGACGAGATTTACGAATACATCGCCTATGACAGCGTTGAGCATGTAAGCCCGGCCTCTCTGCCGGGTCTCAAGGACCGCACGGTCACGATTTCGGGCTACTCGAAAACCTTCAGCATTACGGGCTGGCGCATCGGCTATGCGGCCTGCCGTCCGGACTGGGCGAAGATGATCGGCTACATGAACGATCTCGTTTATGTCTGCGCGCCCGCTCCTCTGCAAAAGGGCGTCGCCGTAGCGCTGGGGGCTCTGGATGAGAGTTATTACCGGGAATTGGGTCTTGAGTTGACGGCCAAACGGGGGGTTCTCTGCGCTGCGCTGGAGCGCGCGGGGCTGAGGCCTCATGTTCCGCAGGGCGCGTATTATGTGCTGGCCGATGTTTCGCGCCTGCCGGGGCGTACGGGCAAGGAGCGGGCCATGCATTTGTTGGAGACGACGGGGGTGGCTTCGGTTCCGGGGGAGGCCTTTTATCACAAGCCGGAGGACGGCTACGGGCTGGCTCGGTTTTGCTTCGCTAAGACCGACAAGGAGTTGGAGGAGGCCTGTCGGCGTTTGGGCGAGCTAAGATGACAATCTTGTTATGAGACGGGGCACACAATGAGCCATAAACAGCACATTCCGATCAATAAAGGCAATTACAGCATGGAGGGCCCGGAGCGAGAAGAACGCTTCGAAGCCGCCCGTGGGGACGGCTGGGAAAAAGAATACCGCGAGTACCGCGATAGTTGGACGCGGCTGCCGCTTGCCCAGGAAGTCGCGGACTACCCGCTTCTCGTCGACGCGGAACTCTCTTCCGCCTGCAACCTTAAATGCCCCATGTGCTACACCATCACCGACGAGTTCAAGAGCAAGGTCGCCGTCCAGATGATGAAATTCGACCTCTTCAAGAAAATCGTCGATGAAATCGCCGGCAAGGTACCGGCGCTTAGGATCAGCTTCCGCGGCGAAGCGACCTTGCATCCTAAATTCCTGGAATGTCTGCGCTACGCCAAGGATTCGGGAATTCGCGAGGTGTCGTTTTTGACCAACGGATCGCGCATGAAGCCCGATTTTTTCCAAGAACTCGTCGCCGCCGGGGCGGATTGGATCACTTTGTCGATCGACGGCACCGGGGCGATGTATGAGAGCATTCGCGCGCCCATCAAGTTCGCCGAAATCCTGGAGAATGTCGCGAACGCAGCCGCGATCAAGCGCGAGCGCGGGCTCAAGAAGCCGGTGCTTAAGGTGCAGTCGGTTTGGCCCGCGATCAGCGAAGACCCGCAAGGCTTTTACAATACCTTCGCGCCTCTAGTCGACATGGTCGCCTTTAATCCGCTGATCGACTATCTCGGCAAAGATGAACTCACTCCCTATGTCGAGGGTTTTTCCTGCCCGCAACTCTATCAGCGCTTGGTGATCGGTTCCGACGGCAAGGCGATGATGTGCTCCAATGACGAGGAGGGGAGCATCTCCGTAGGCGACGCCAACGCGCAGAGCGTGCATGAGATTTGGCACGGCGAAGAGTTGAACGCCATTCGCGCCCAACATAAACGGCTTGACGGCTTCAAGGAATTCGCACCCTGCCGCAAGTGCTATCTTCCACGCAGCATCCGCGAAGACGAGAAGGCCGTGGTCGACGGACGGACCATCACAATCAAGAATTATGTGAACCGGTCCCAAACCATCGGTACCTAATGTCCCTAGGCGCGGTCATCCAGGCCCGCATGGGATCGACGCGGTTGCCGGGGAAGGTTCTCAAACCGATCGGCGGACGCCCGTTGCTGGGGCATATCCTCTCCCGCTTAGGCGCCCTGAAAAACATCGCCTCCATTGTCGTGGCGACCACCGAACTTCCCCAAGACGACACAATCGCCGCGTTTTGCTCCGAGAGGCGCTGCGGCCTGTTTCGCGGAAGCGAGGAGAACGTGCTCGGACGCTTCGTCGCCTGCGCAGAACGATTCGGGTTCTCCAGGGTTATTCGCTTAACCGGCGACAATCCCTTCACCGACATAGAGGAACTCGATCGCCTCATCGACCTGCACCGGGATTCCGAAGCCGCGTTCGCGCACTCACTGGACGCTCTTCCCGTGGGCGTCGGCGCCGAGATATTCACCCGGGACGCTCTGGAACAGAGCCTGCGGGAGGCCGACCAGCCGCATCATTTCGAGCACCTGGACGAGGTCGCCCTTGAGCATCCCGAGCGTTACCGAACCGTCACGCTTGAGGTTCCCACCCTTAAACGCCGTCCCGACATCCGCCTAACTATCGATACCGAAGAGGATTATCTCCGCGCCTGCGCCTTGGTCCGCGGCGCCGAAAACCGCGATTTGGCCACCGAAGACTTCATCTCGAGGCTGTGCTGACACGATGTTCCTGGCGACCACCGCGCTTCAGGATTTTTGGAACGAGGACGACGAGATTCTTTGTCTGGGTTCTTGGTGCCTGCGTCGGGACCGTATCCAAAACTGGGACTCTCTTAACACCAAGGTGCTGCCGAGTCCCTGGGATAACCGCGAACGCTTCTACGCCGCCGCCGACTACGCCGATCGCGTCTGCGACCATCTGCTCGGGGAACTCGGCCGCATTCTCGACCGGGAGCACGGCGAAAAGCACGGCCTGCGCTATTGGCGCATCCTCCTTGGGCCCTGGCTTCTGCACTACATTCATTCCGCCTATGATCGCTATGTCCATCTGCAGGAGGCCTTTCGAGTCGAACCGGGGCTTTCAACCTTGCTCCTGGACCCGTCGGCGTACACGATTCCGGTTGATTTTCCCCAGTCCTACCAGACGCTTTACGAGGATCTGGGCAATCTCCAGTTGATGTCGGAAATCCTCGTTGCCATGGGCCACGATTTCCCAACCCGGCTGCAGGCGAAGCTGCCTGAGCCGACCCCCCCCGCCGCGCGCCGCTGGCAGGAATCTGCTTTGCTGCAGGACGCGCTTTTTAACGCGCTGGGCCTACTATCTGCAAGAACGCACACTGTGCTGTGCGACCTCTACGCGCAGAAGCGGGCGTGGCCCTGGCGCATCGCACTGCGCAGCGGTTTTCGCTGTCTGCCCTTGAGGGTGCAGCACTCCTGGCCGTTTGCACCGGACAGTCCTGACCTTAAACGCCGGTCCGTCCTATCCGAAATGGAAACCCGCGATGAATTCGAGCGTATCGCCGCGCGCCTGATCCCGAACGCGCTCCCAAGTATCCTACTGGAAGATTACGCCAAGGCAAGAGAGACGACGCTCAAACGCCTGCCCCATCTACCCGGAACAATCGTGACCGCCAATGGACTGTACTATAACGAAACTCTCAAGTTCCTCGCGGCGGCAGGCGCCGAAACGGGCAGGAAACTCGTGACGGTGACGCACGGAGGGGGATACGGCCAGTTCCGCTACTCGGGACCGGAACGCCATGAGAGAGCCATTGCTGATTCCTTCTTCGCTTTAGGATCGGGAAACAACGGCGCGCCAGGAAGATTCCTTCCGAACCCAGGGCTCTCGGAATTGGCCGCGCTGCGCCGCCGCGCGCCGAAGGAGCGCACATACGCCTACTACATCGGCACCGAACACCCCCGTTATCTCTACCGCTTCCAGCCTTCGCCCGTCGGCTCGCAGTGGGATGCATACTACGCATGGGCGCAGCGCTTTCTGAGCGCACTGCCGGAGAAAACGCGCGACGCGCTTATCACCCGGGCTCCGAAACGCAGCTACGGCCAAGCCCCGCGCGAGCGCCTTACCGCCCACTGTCCCAGCCTGCGCTTCGACGACGCGGGACCGATATACCCGTGGCTGGCCGGCGCCAAAATCGTCGTCATGGACTATTTATCCACTCCGATCATGGAATGCTTGGCCGCGGATATTCCCATGATCGCCTTCTGGGACCCCGAGCGATTCGAGTACCGTCCCGAAGCCGCCAAGCCCTTTGAAGCCCTGGAACATGCCGGTATTCTGTTGCGCTCCCCGGAGGAAGCCGCGCGCAAGCTCGCCGAAGTATTCGACGACCCGTCCGCCTGGTGGGCCCAAGAAAATGTCCGGAAAGCGGCCCTTTTATTTCGCGATGCCTACGCCGCCGTCTCGAACGATTGGGCGGGCGATTGGGCGCGCGTCCTTGAAGAAGAAGCGTGGGCGGGCCGACCCGCTTGAGCACGTCGATTCGGCGACGCTTCGTTTTCACCGTTGGGACAAATCTTTTGCGCGGCCTCACCGGTTTTGCGACAGGTATGCTGCTCGCGCGCTGGCTCGGCCCCGAGTCCTACGGAACGATGTCCTTTCTGCTGGGGACCATGGTCGCGCTATGCCAGCTTTTAGATCTCGGTTCTTCTTCGGCCTTCTTCACCTTCCTGTCTCAGAAATCCCGTTCCCGGCGCTTCGTCTTCCTTTACTTCGCCTGGCTGGCATTTCAGCTCGTCGGTTTTTTGCTCATCGTGGGCGTCCTGCTGCCGGCGCACTGGCTCGCATCCGTCTGGCAGCAGCAACCGCGCTCTCTTGTCCTGCTCGCTTTCGCGGCGGCCTTTTTCCAGAATTCCGCCTGGCCCGCAATTCAACAGGCAGGCGAATCACAGCGCCGCACCCAGCGCGTACAAGGAATCGGCGCAGTCGTCGCGCTGGGGCATTTAGGCGTCGTCGTTCTGCTCGCCCGGATCGGGACGCTTGGACTCTACGCCCTCTTCGCCGCGGTAGTCGTCGAACATACGGTCGCCTGCGTTCTAGCCCACCGCGGCTTCACCTACACATCCAAAGACGACGCCGAGCCGGTTCTACCCCTTTACGCCCGTTATTGCACGCCCCTCATCCTTTATTCCATCGTCGGTTTCGCCTATGCGTTCTGGGATCGCTGGCTGCTGCAGCGCTTCGGCGGCTCGGTAGAACAGGCCTATTACGGCATCGGCGCCCAGGTCGCCTCGCTTGCCTTGATTACGACGCTCGCCATGCTGCGCATTTTCTGGAAAGAATCCTCCGAGGCCCATCACAGCGGCGACATCGAGCGCATGCGGCGTCTCTACCACCGCGTCTCCCGTATTATGTTCTTTATCGCCGCGGCCGTCGCCGGCTTTCTCGTGCCGTGGTCCAAGGCACTGGTACTCCTCTTGCTGGGGCCCGAATACGCCTCGGGCGCAGTCACTCTAGCCGTTATGTTCCTGTATCCGATCCACCAATCTCTCGGGCAAATCGTCGGCACGCTGTTTCTGGCCACCGAAAAAGTCGCGCTCCAGGTCAAGATTGGCATTGCCTTCATGTTCGCGGGCGTCGTGGTAACCTACTTCGTCCTCGCCCCGGCCGATGCTGCGCTCCCCGGGCTCGCTCTCAGCTCAAAAGGATTGGCCGTCAAGATGGTCGTACTGCAGTTGCTTCAGGTTAATATTCTCGCGTTTGTGGCCGCGCGCCTCTGGGGATGGAAATTCGAATGGCTGTTTCAGCCCCTGACGCTGCTTGTCTGTGGCGCCTGCGGGTGGCTGGCGCAGCGCGCGGCGGCCAGTATCGGCGGCTCCTTGCCGATTCCGGCGGCGATGGCACTCGGCTTGGCGTTCTACGGAACCGCGATGGCGTTTCTCGTCCTTTCCTTCCCGGCGCTGATCGGCCTCACGCGTTCCGAACTGCTCGCGGAATTGCAGCGCACACGAAGGGCCGTCAAACCAGTCTAACGGACATGCCACTGAACTTAACTGTAGGTAGCGAATCATGATTTTGTAAATTCGAAAATTCCCGCATCGCCGAGTACCTCACCCGCGGCCCGATGTTGGAGACGGGGAGGGCGGATCCACGCGGTTCTCGGCCAATAACTCGTCGATCTCGAAGCCCTCGGCGTGCGAGGCCTTGAGGGTCGTGAAGCGCCGGCCGATGCGGTCGCCCTCCCGCACGAGACACGGCGCAGTCGATCGTCCAGGCGAGCAGAGGCTTGTCTGCAACCTTCATGATGTTCTTACCCCTTACGCCCTTGGGGCCTCTCAGGGCCAGAATGCCAGCGAGAACGAAGTGCTATTTCCTCACGCGGAGAGTTTTCGAAGTTTCGCAGCAAGGCGCTCGGCGCCTCGGCCGTTAACGACTGAGCGCCCGACGCGAGCCATGCGGGCTCGCAGTGCGGGATCATCAAGGCGCTTGAGCGCGGCGAGCACCCGCTCGGAGGTGGCCTCACGTTGAGAGCCGGCGAACAGGCCGCAGCCCTTGCGCGCAAGCAAGCGCGCCAAGCGCCGCTCGTGCGGGGCCTCTTCCATTAGGATCATCGGTGTTCCAGCGCAGGCTAGCTCGAGGGAGGTGTTGCTGCCGAGCGTGATCGCAGCGTCGACCCGGGACATCAGGACCGGAAGGTTTTTCGGCGACCGAAAAAGGACGAAGGACCGATCCTTTGCGGATGTGAGCGCGCGGTGCAGTTCGGCAAAGCGGGCGAAATTGGGTCCGGCGATCACGGACTTGCGGACGCCAGGAAGGCGACCGGCCAGGACTCGCACCAGACGGGCCGTTGAGCCGGACGAATCGGTCCCGCCCATTAGAATCATCAGGTTCTTCACAGGCCCACGGTGCGACCGCGGCTTGGCTGCGAGCGCAGAAATGGCCGGGGAGAGGATCATATTCGAAGGGCCCATGGTCAGGCTCATGTCGGCGCCGGGGACATTCCGATTGACGGAGAGGGCGACGACCTTGAGACCGCCGGATTTGAGCGCTTTCACCATGGCCGGCGTCACCTGCAACGCGTTTAAAACGGCGGCCTTGAGCCCGCGAGAACGAGCGTCGACGGCAACAGACATCAATGTACCGACGGCAAGATCGGGAATCGTCTTGGGACGCCGACGAAACGAGTTGAGAATTCTGCGGGGAGTACCTTTCGTCAAGTAAGCACGGCATTCGACCGAAGTCAAAAGATCAACAAGATTACGCGTTACGACAGCATGACCACTGCCGACCTTCTTGTTGCACTCGGCTACGAGCGCCAATCCACTCATTCGAGATGTTCCCAGATCAGGGGCTCGCCGGCCCGGGCGACGAGCTCTTCTAAGGAGGGAATGTTGGTCAGGTCGATGGCGGCGGCGTCACGGGCGTCCTGCATATCCGCCTCGTCGACGAAGTTGTAGCCCAACGCGGCCATGGCGAAGCGGGGCTCATCCGGCCCCATCATTTTGTGCTCGACGCGGAAAGTTCTCATGAGGTGAAGACCTCATTGAGGCGCGGGCAGGCGGGGTCGCGAAGGATGCGGGCGGCCTCGGGGCCGTGATTGAATAAAAGATCGAAGGCGGTCATCGCGGGATGGAAGGGCTCGAATCGCTGGGCGTACACGGGGTGATGAAAGTCCTGGTATCGGACCTTGATTCCCGCGGCCACGAACTTGGTCTCATCCAGATATTCCTTGCCGGAGATACCGGACAGGTATTCGGTGGCGCCCAGCCGGCGGCAGAGCGCGAGGAGCTTGTCGGTGGCCGCGCCTTCACAGCCGAGCCCAGACGAGACGTGGACCTCCGCCTTCACCTCAAACTGCTCGAAAAGGTAGCGGATGGCCGCGATGTTGAAGTCGCTCAGTTTCGTCAGCGGGCGAGCGTATAGGTCATCGAGAAACGGGAGATGAGTCGTGCCAAACTTCGCGGCGGCGTAGCTCTGCGTCCAGGTGGCTAGGTGCTTGCGCCGCCAGCCGCCCGCTACCATCGCGGCCTCGGCGAAGGTCTGGGTGGCCTTGCCGGCCGTCTCAACGGGGATCGTCACCCACGCCCAGCCCTGGGCGGTCCGGACCTTGTTGCGGTTGTTGAAGTAGTTCTTCGAGTATTGCGCGTCGTCGAGGATGACGAACACGTCAGCCTGCGCCGCCTTGTCCACAAACCCCAGCCACGGGAAGCACTCGGGCTGGTGGATCGTGACGAGACGGGAGGTCACTTGCCGATGGCCATCTCGCGGCCGACGAGCACCTCGATCTCCTCCATGCGGTGGCCGACCTTGCGGGGCTTGACCCCCATCTTTTGATTGGCGGTGTCCGCCAGAGAGACGAGCGTCAAATTTGTGCGCTCGAAACCGGCGCGTTTGATCGCCGCGATATTATCGAGGAAGCGGCTAAGTTCTTTTTCCATCTAAGGCATTATACCAAATCACTAATGCCATCGCGTTGCGCGGCACCTTGGCCACGTGGTTCTCACTCCATAGCTAAAGTTTCGTCGAAGGCTGCGCGAACTCTAGGATGCGCTTCCATCGCGGTAAATCTAGTCCCCAGGCGGCATCGGGCAGCGCGAGAACCGAGTAGACATGTCCCCGACTGGTTCCCGCGTGTCCTTCCGCGAGCAGGGTCAGCGATTTTCCGCCTGCGAGGGCTATTCCTTCCACCCGAAATCTGCGGCCGTCAAAGGCGTCTCCGCCTCGACATCACGCACGACGGTGGAACCGATGATGCGCTCCCAATGCTTCGGAGCGAGACCGTAGCCGGGCCGACGGATGTCAATTGCCGTCTCAGTGACCGGCGATCCGGAAGCGATCTTCTCCATGGCCACGATGCTGACCCGGTTTGTGCGTAAATTGCGAAGTTCGTTCGCCGTCGGCGCTTTCTCAGACGAACCCAAAGCGGCTTGTATTCTGCCCGCGAACCCGACCAGTTCCCCGAACTCCCTTTCGTCCGAGGATATCTCGCGATCGGGGCCTGCCGCATTTCCCGCGCACCAATAGTGGCGCTCGATCATGTCCGCCCCCAGCACCACCGCCGCGCGGGAGGCGTCGATGCCCACCATATGATCCGAAAAACCGGTAGGCAGTCCGAACTCCGCCTTCATCGCGGCCATCGCCCTTAAATTCTGTTCTTCAATAAGGCCCGGGTAATTCGAGACGCAGTGAAACAAAAGCAAGTTCTCATTTCCGGTATCCATCACCGCCTCGACGGACTCGCGGACTTCCTGCATCGTGCACATTCCGGTCGATAGGAAGATGGGCTTCTTCGTTTTCGCGACTTCCTTTAAAAGGGGTAAATGGGTCGCAAGATCAGAACCGATCTTATACGCCGGCTGATCGAAACGCTCCATTAACTCGAGGTCTCTCAAATGACTGGGGGCCGAGAAAGCGACAACCCCTTTTTTGCGGCAATACTCGATGAGAAAAAGCTGGAGGGCGGGGGGGGTATAAGATTCGACGAATACCTCGTACTGAAGGCGTGTCCCCACCGAACCCATGTCGAAGCGATTTGATTTTGTCGTGACGGTCTCCGGGTCCAGCGTCTGAAACTTGATCGCGTCGGCCCCGGCGCGAACCGCCGAGTCCACGATGCGAACAGCCTCCTCCTCGTTGGCAAAATTTCCGGCGATTTCAGCGAGGAAAAAGCAGGGCTGCCCGGCTCCGATGTGAACTCCGTCAATCTCGACAATACTCGACATACTCTCTCCTCGGCGTCAGATGAGGACGGCCTCCTCGCGGATCAATTGAAATCCCTCGACCGCGTGCAGTCCGACTTGCGTCCCCTCCAGCATAGCCGAACCCCGGATGGCCTCGACCGAACGCGGGTGGGGGCTCTCCCGCATTTCGGTAGGAAAAAGACGGCACAGCTCTATCTTGCGATCGAGAAAGCCTGAAATATCGGAGTAGAAATTGTTGCGGTTGCCGTAGCGATCGATCGGAGGGGTCCACTCCGACCCGGTATACAGGTTGAAGGCAAGTACCTTTTCGCACGACGGCTGAGAGGGACGCGCGCCGATCATCGACGCCTCGAAAATCGTGCGATGATCGATATTCACATCATTTCCGTTGTTGGTCAGTATCCAATCCGGTTGAAAATCCGCGATCTCGCTTTCGATGACCCCGATGATATCCCGCTTCGGTTCCTCACTAATTCGTCCCACCTCGTAATCCAACACGCGAAACTGCGATGTCAGCACTTGGCTCATCGCATCCAACCCCTTGGCGATCTCTTGCCGATCCTTGGCGGGCCCGGCCGAAAAGTAGACATGGCGGATCTCGAATCCTGACTCCCTGAGCTTCAGCAGAGTCCCGCCGCAAGCGAGGATATCGTCATAAGGGTGCGCGGTAAATACGAGTGCCTTCCTCGCCATATTCAGAATAGCTCCCGGACGAGGTGAAAGGCTTCGGCGAGTTGGACATGGATCTTGCCGCCGTGCATTTTCGCGGTCAGCTTCATCGCTTCCAAAGACAACGGGTGAGGAAACGGCCGCAGTTCACGGTCATACACCTTCATCGCTTGCACCTTGGCGTCAAATTGATCGCTTATGTCGACGAAGGCATCCGGAGCTCGCTCCGCTCTCTCCAGCTTAGGAGACCAATTCGTAGACGACGGGATTTCGTAGCAGAGGATCTTGCGGATCATGTTCGCCTTGATGCCGTCAAGCCCGCGTCGTTCCGGGAGCTTCGCGGCCGTAATCGTCGCTGCGTAAGCGATCCGGTGATCCTCGTTTAGGTCGTTATAGTGATGCGAGAAGATGACTTCAGGCTTAAAACGCACGATCGAGGATTCGATGGCCTGAACAATCTCGAGGCTCGGGACGATATTGAACTGGATATTCGGAAAGTCGAACAGGTCGACATCCTTGATGCCGAGAATCTTCTGCACCGACTGGATATTGCCCTCGATCTCATTTGAGGACGGGCTGGTTTTCCTGGCCTTTACCGATCTGCACAAGTAGGCCGCGAAGACATCATGCCCCGCCGAGGATAGCTTTTTGATCGTCGCGCCGAGGCCGAACACCTCGTCGTCCGGATGCGCGGCCACGACGAGGACATTCATACCCGCTCTGCCATCCATTGTTCGGCGGCCGCGATTGCCGTCGAGTAGCCCACCGCTTCGTCCTGGGGCAACAGGTCGCCCTTGCCGTCGGCGATCCCGATGATCGTGCGCGGCTTCGCGAGACTATCGACGACGACCGTCCCTCGCGACCCGATGGCGCCCCCGGAGCACACCGTCGCCCCGCCGGGGATATCCATCTGTCCGATCCCGGAATCAAGCAAAGACATTGTCGCCAACTGGGTTTCCATCATGCCGATATACGCCGGGCGCACAAATAGGCCGAGCACTTCGGCGCCGCGCTCGCGGCATAACGCTATCCCGGCCTCATCCAGGCAGCCGTTGCCCACATCGACTACTAAACAGCCGGGACGCAGCATCCCTGCTTCTTTCGCGCCGACGCAGACGACGCCGGGCGTGCAGCAGAGGAGAATTTCGGACTCACGGCAGATGGCTTCGACAGTCCCGGCGGCGACGGTGCCGGGGCAATGCCGACCTGCAATGGCGGTGATCCCGGCGATGGTCGCCGCGAGCGCGGCTGTGTCGCGGCGATAGAGGGAAACATCGGCGCCGCGTTCGACGAGTCTAAGTGCGGTTTTTCCGCCGATATTCCCGGCACCAAGTACGCCGATCGCGGTCCCTTGGATTTTTCGCTTTTGGGACAGCAGGGCGTCGATCATGTCTACCGTGATGTCATTGGGCTTGAAAGTCAGGACCCTGCTTTTGGAGATCCTTTCAGCCAGGGTGGCGAGCGAAGATGCGAGTTTTCCTGATTTAGTCTCCGCATCCAGCAGAATAAAATCGACTTTTCCGTCTATTTCCTCAACGAAACGAATCGCTAAATCGAAATCACGAATAAGGTAGTTCGTGCCGATCGTCGTCGCCGTCTCGCGAAACCCGCCGATAACGAGGTTTCCGATGCTTTGATTGGCGGTGTCCGCCAGGGAGACAAGCGACTCCTTTCGCCGCTCGGATGCTGTGCGTTTAAGCGCCTCGACATTATCTATGAGGCGTTTTAGGTCATTCTCCATATCCGCTGATTGTATCAAATCAGAAATTCTATCGGTTACTGCAGCGCTTTGGCTGATCGCATAGATACCCTTATGGTTTAGACTTGCCGGTTCTCAGCAGTCCTCCTCCGCCGCCACGCATTCTCGAGTGTGCTGGGCGACGTCCTCCCGCTAATCTAGGCCAAGTGTAATTGGTTTTCCAAGGTGCATCCGGTAAACAAAGTGGGAGAATTCTCACGATAGTCTGTGTTCAGGCGATCGAAAGGCGCGTTCGGGTCAACCGGGAGCACCGACCAGCCTTTACCACCATCCTGCGCTAATGCGCAGCGCTCTTGACTTGTTTTATGTTATCAGATTGCCGCCCACGATTGAGCAACTCCAAAAACTTGAACCGCTTGTACTTAGTTGCGGGGATGACAGCGACCGACACAAGTTTTCTGCTCAAATAATCGGGCCAATCTCCAGGATAAGCGCAAGACCAGACAATTTTCCTAATGTCATCGTTTGCTCAAATAAACCGAATACCGGTAGCGTGCCGCTTGATAATCACCCAGATCGAATTCCGAATGGTCGATAATCTTCAATCCTGAGCCGCTCATTTCTGCTGCGTTTTGGAAGAATGACTTCGGCAGATAGAGGTGATCGGGGTTCGCCGCGGAGATCTTCTTCACCGCCTCGTGGCTTGCACGACGGATATTCTCAGCCTCCGCCCGCTTGGCCAAATCCGAGACCTCTCCGATATAGACAATCCCGCCCGATTTCGTGACACGGAGCATTTCAAACACCGCGCGTCGCGCTGATTCCTCCGACGAGAGATAGATGAACGTGCCGAAAGAAACCGCATGGTCATAGGAATCATTCGCGATAAAACCTAGATCCGTCATATCTGCGACATGAAACTCGCCGCTTTTAAAGTTTTGACGCGCGATGGCGAGTAGAGACGGCGAATAATCGACGCCCGCCACCTTCAACCCGGGGTAGATGGCCAGAAGGCTTGCAAGGAAAGCTCCCGCGCCACAGCCGCTTTCCAAGATGCTTTCATCTCCGCGCAAACCAATGGGCTGAGAAACCTGAAGGATCATCCGATTCCACTCATCGACGGAAAGTAGGTCGTAACCGTCGGCGTGATGGAGCGGAACACCCTGTTCCAAACCCTTCTCGGCCCATATATCCTTCCATACGGCATCCCGATTACTCATGTTGACAGCTCCTTGTGGCATGACTGCGCCATCTCGCGTATTATAGCTACGAGCACGGCGTTACTTGTTCCGTCATGCTACTGCGACATTCACCGGCCTAGAATCCAATAGTGCGGGCGTTGCTCTGGGCTGATAAATCCATCTTCAATATCGCGAAAGCCGGCGCGGCGCATGAGCGCTTGATATTCCCTTTGAGTTCGGCGCCACCCCCAGAATTGGCCCCGCGGGCGGAGCCCGCAGCCATCCAGCAACATCGCGCCAAATCTCCTCGCCGCACGCCAAAGAAAAAACAGCTTCGCCGTCAGGGTCACCGGTGTTTCCTCGAAGCTCCCGGAAAGGAGCAAGCATCGGCCCGCTTGCGCCGTATCGGATAAAAACGGCCGGATCGCGGCCAGCAGACCGACCATCTCATCATCGTCCAGAGCATAATCTATACCTGAAAGAAAGATAAAGTCGAAAGCAATACCCTTGGGCAAACAGTCCGGAATCAGGCCGAGGAATTTATGATCTTCGGGAAATTCAGATGCAATCCAACCCCAGGCTGAGGGCGCCACCTCATGAATGGATAAATCAAGATTTGGATTGCGAGAACGCATGAAATGCTCCATGGCGCCCAACCCGCAACCCACCGAAAGCACCTTGGCCCCCTCGTCGATTTGGTCTAGAACGAATTGCGCCCACAGTTCCTTTTCTTGACGCCACCATGGCGCGAGTTCCTCCCAATTCTGGTAGCGCTTAAAGAACTCGACATAAAATGCCTGATAAAACTCACGGCTAGCAATGCTAGAAGACGACGTTTCGAAAAACTCAGAAAACGGAATACCTTGCCACTCATCCTGATAGGTTTTATTCATAGCTTAACAGGGGCGTCCTTCCCGATACGGCACCATTGCCACCCCCCCGACTTCCTTCCACCATATCCAATTTTTTCTAGGCGTCCGCCAGTCCTTCCCATATACGAAAGCCAAATAGCCCTCGTCGTCGGCGGGGACTAGAAACCGCGATTCGCCATAAACACACTCCCGCAATTCCAACAGAAATTCCGCGGGCAGATTCCAACGGCACATCATTACACAGGGAAAAATCTTTGACAACAGCAATAACGGCGAGGCGAATGCCTTCCGCACAAAATGCGGCACATGATGGAGGACATGAGCGGACAGCACGCCCGCCTTATTGATCCAATCGTGGCCTCGCATTTTAGGAAGCAAGTCCAGGGGCTCCTCCGCGCCCAGTAATTTGGCGGCTCGATTAATCGAAAGCCGCCAGCCGGACACCTGAACCAGAAAAGTCGTCCGAGCATGCCCTTCGGATTCGGAGTAAAGAGTCACATCGATTTTCATATCGGAGCCGGTTTTCAAAAAGTGAAGACAGCCGTATTCCGGTCCGAGCTCTTCAACGATGAACCCATGGCGGCATAACTCTTGGATGATGCGGTCCTTGGCGCCCGGGGCGTTCCAGGCACCGAAATCGATATCGTGATCCCAGGGGATCAGGCGTCCCTCCCGAATTAGCCCAAGAAGCGTGCCTTGCTCGACCCAGAATGGCACTCCAGCGGAACGCATAACATCGACAGCGTTGTGAAAGGACTCATTACGGCCCATAACTACGCGCTCGCTGGCGTAACGCTAACCTCTTCGACAAGTTCCCCTTTAATCGCAGCGATCAGGTCGGCATTCTCGGTGGGCAAGCGCACGGCAAATCTGAAATAGGATTTGCCGTCCGAGAACTTATCAGAAATATCCCGGATGTAGATCTGCCTGCTGGCCAATAGCCGGTCGGCAAGCGCATCTTTCCGCGGAGAACGCTTACCAAGGCAAACCAAAACGAAATTAGCTCCGCTGCGGAACACCCGCTCAACGTCCGGAACACCTTTGAGCATGTCGCGAAATTCTTCGCGGTCGGCGATCGTGCTGGCGATGGAGTCGGAGAGATCTCTGCGATATTTAAGAACCATCTCGAGAAAATGTTCGGTGACGCTATTGAGGTTCCAGATAGGTATCCGGTCACCGAATCGCCCCATCAATCCACGATCAGTGGAATAGATATATCCAAGGCGCATGCCGGGGATTCCCAAGGACTTGCTGAGACTTTTAATCACGAGGACATTGTCTGAAGGAGTTTTCTCGAGCAGCGACAAAAGGGACGGCTCACCGGAGAACTCGATAAACGACTCATCGACAACAACCCGCTTCGTTGGATTTCCTCTGGCGAATTTCAAAATTCTCTCGCTGGCGAGTGTGGTTCCCGTAGGGTTGTTGGGATTTACGAAAACAACGACATCGACGTCGTTGACCTTCCCCTCGACCTCATCCCAATCGATATCGCCGCTATCGCCATACATCACTGTCTTTTCGAAAAGACGCCCATACTCTCCAAAGGTGGGGGCAGGGAGCAAGGCACACTTATGCCCGAACAATTCCCGGATCATAGGGAATACCTGGGAAGCTCCGTTCAGAACATGGATGTTGCGCTCATCGCACAATAGGAAATAGGATAGCTTACGGTTTAGAATACTCTGCTTAGAGCAATAGTTTTGGAGCAGCATCGGAAAACTATTCCGCAGCTGTGAAAAAAATCCGCTGCTTGGAAAGTACATATTTCGGATAAAACCGAAATCTACAGCGTCGAAATTCCAGAACCCTCCCCACGAGGTGTCTAGAATTTCGAGGCGCCGATCCTTGCCGAACTGGAATGAGGCCACAGCCAAATCGTTAGGGTCATCAATCTCCGCCCACGTTTTATTTCCGACGATCTCCGCGTGTATGACCTCCTGCTGCATATATACGAGCATCCCAAGTATCAGTTCATAATAGCAACGGTCATCAATCGCTTTCGCATAGTAAGTCAACAACTTTCTGAAGCTGCTGCTGCAGAATTCCTTTGAGAACTTATATATATTGAGAGTTTTGAATTTGTCGGAAAAATCGAATTCGGCATTTTGCAGATGGCCGGGGATAACGCTCGTGACCACATTGGCGTTCAGCGTGACGACTGTGCCATCCATCCCGTTTCGATATTTATCCACCAACGCCACGTTTTTGAACGGGGACCGCAGCAATTGGGCTATCACCGACGAATCGATCACGAGATCCGACTCGATGAGGAGAATATCCTCATTGATCTCGATAGAACCGATGGCTAGGGCCAAAGAATAAATATTATTCGTTTCGGCAAATTGCTCGTTTTTGATGAATGTCAAATCATTTTGGCCGTAGTCACGGCGAATGTGGCCCTCGAGCTCTTCGGCACGATAACCCGTGACCACGACATACCGCCGGATATCGTTGGCAATAAGGTTGTCGAAGATATGATTGATGATAGGCTTTCCGCAAACATCGATCAACGTCTTATGCGTGGTATCAGTAAACGGCCTCATCCGGTTCCCACAACCGGCCGCCAAAATCAAAGCGATCATGGATATCTGCCGCTCCCGGGACGACACAGCGCTTGGATATTAAAGTAGACCCTCTGCGGAAAGAAGCGAAATCCCATCTCGACGGCGTCGATCTTCGCCTGTCCGACCCGTTCCAGATACTCTTGAACGAGTCCCTGCTCGTAATCCCAGTTGTTGTAATAGCCGCCGGCGCGGAAGGTGCAGTCAAGCAACCGCAGTTTATTCATGCGAGTCAATAATACAAATTCAGAACGGCAGCCCGCCACGCGTACGGCTGCACTATTGTGGTTGTGTTAGATTTTCGGGTGTAAAAAATTTGAGGCGGCACGGGCGTGATTGGTTCAATGTAGTCGCTAAACAATCACAAACCAAGGAGCCACGCCCATGCACACCAGCAATCAGCTTATCGAACGCCAGGCTTTTCGTCAACTGCGATCTAAAGTTCGGCATGTCATCCAGCCGGGAACCGTCTGTAATGTCGTGGAAAATGAAATCAATTCTGCGATTACCCAGGCCCTTAACGCCCAACTCGAGGCCGAGCGCGACGAGGCGCTCGGACGCGAGCCCTACCGCCGCGGCGGGAAAACTGCTCGAAACGGTTACAAACCTCTTCGTGTCGCCGGCCTCTTTAGCGGCCTGACCCTCGAGCGTCCGGTCGTGCGGAAGGGATCCATCCGTCTTCCGCTGGTCGACGCGCTACGCAACGCCGGACGCCATCTATGCAACGTCCTCGCGGCGCGATTTTGGCTGCGAGGCGCTTCGACGCGGGCCGTCGCTGAAGAAATGCGCGAAGCGACAGGAGCTCGGATGTCGGCTTCGACCGTCACGAAGCTCACGAACGCGCTAGAACCGACCTTGCGCGCCTGGGAGAAGCGTCCGATCCCGAAGGGTCTTCACTACCTGCTACTCGACGCGCTGTACCTTCCGGTTCGGCGTCCTGGGTTCACGAAGAGACAGGCCCTGCTCGTCGCGATCGGCGTAGATCCGGACGGCCGTAGGCATGTCCTTGGGATCTTCCTCGGTGATCGCGAGAGCAAGGATTCGTGGGAAGCGTTCATCAAAGAACTGCTCGCCCGCGGTCTCGACGCCGATGCCTTGCACATGGTTGTTTCTGACGAGCACAAGGGCATCGAAGCGGCGGCCACCTCATGCCTCGGCATTGCGCATCAGTTGTGCGTCGTCCACAAGCTGCGCAACCTTCGCGCGAGGATCGTCAAGCGCGATTGGAAGGCTTTTCTCGCTGACTTCCACGAAGTATTCTGGGCCGTCGATCGAGAAGCAGCGATCCAAGCCCTGGGAACGCTTCAAGGACGATGGGAGAAGCGCTATCCAGGAGCCGTCGAAAGCGCCAAGCATCGGTTCGAGAATTTCGCAAGATTCTACGACGAGCCGCAAAAGTTCTGGACATTGCTGCGGTCAACGAATTTGATCGAGCGGTTCAACCTAGAACTTCGTCGGCGCTTAAATCCTGCCGGCACGATGCATTCGGAACTCGAGGTCTCGAAGATCGCCTGGAGCGTCAGTCAGGCCCAAGAAGTCAGATGGGCCAAGCGGCGGTGGAAATCGCAGCCGCGAATCCGCACGCAGGAGGCCGTTGTCGTTTGAAAATCGATCATGCGCGTGCCGCTTTTACACCTCGCAGATTGACATGACCACTATTGTCTCGCATCTTCGCTATAATATCCCTACATGTCCCCAACCCGTGTCAGCCGCCGCCGCATCCTTATCTCCCTACTCGACATCACCGTCGTCGCCTTAACCCTCATCCTAGCCTTCATCCTCCGTTTCGACTTCAATTGGGATAACCAGGTACTGGCGCCGCTCTTCACAGGCCTCCCAACCGCCATCATCATCTACTTCTCCTCCTTCGTCTTCTTCGGCCTCTACCGCGGCATCTACTACTACTCCTCCTTCTCCGACCTCCTCAACATCACCAAAGCCGTCGCCCTCGCCGCCGTCCTCACCGCAGCCGCCATCCTCTTCATCCGCCAAGGCAAATACCCCCGTTCCGTCCTAATCCTCCACCCCATGCTCGCCTTCCTCGGCGTCTGCTGGGTCCGTTTCGGCATCCGTTTCATCAAGACCCAACTCAACATGCCCCGCGCCTACACCGGAACAGAAAAAAGCGTCCTCCTCATCGGCGCCGGCGAACTCGGCGAAAGCCTCCTAAGACAAATCCAAAAAACCCCCGACATGAACTACCGCGTCGCCGGCTTCATCGACGACGACCCCGCAAAATGGCGCATGCGCATCCACGGCGTCACCGTCTTCGGCGGCCGAAACTCTTTGCGCGATGTCCTAGAACAAAAACAAATCGACGAAATCATCATCACCGTCGCCACCCGCCGCGGCGAACTGGTCCGCGCCGTCATGGACATACTCCAGGACATGCCCGAGCGCCCCGCCCTCAAGGTCGCCCCCGGACTCGACGAGATGCTAAGCGCCCCCGGCCAAGGCATGGCCGTGCGCCAAATAAAACCCCCCGACCTCCTCAACCGGGATGTCGTCAAACTCGACCTCGCCCGCATCGCGCGCTCGCTGGAAAATAAAATCGTCCTCGTCACCGGTGCGGGGGGAACCATCGGGGGGGAGTTGACCCGTCAGGTCCTGCAATTTCACCCCGCCGCGATCCTCCTGTTGGAGAGCCACGCCACCTCGCTGTTTTATCAGGACGCCGAACTGCGCAAGGCCTCGCGCGGGACCCGCATCGTGCCGCTGCTCGGCGACATCCGCGACCAGGCCCTCATCGACCGGATATTCAACGAACACAAGCCCCATGTCGTGCTGCACGCCGCGGCGCACAAGCATGTGCACCAGTTGGAGATCAATGTCGCAGAGGGCATCGCCAACAACATCTTGGGCACCTATTACATGGCGCAGGCCGCGCGGAAGCATCAGGCCGAGGCCTTCGTGCTCGTCTCGACCGATAAAGCCGTGCGGCCCTCCAGCGTTATGGGGGCCACCAAACGCGTCGCGGAGATGCTGGTCCGCAGCTTTTCACGCAAAGCCGAGCGCACGCGATTCGTGACGGTGCGATTTGGCAATGTGCTCGGCAGTTCCGGGTCGGTGCTCGAAATATTCCAGCGCCAGCTCGCCGAGGGGGGACCGCTGACCGTCACCGACGCCAATGTCACGCGATTCTTCATGACGGTCCCCGAGGCGGTGCAGCTGATCCTCCAAGCCTCCTCGATGGCGAAGGGGGGAGAGATCTTCGTCCTGCGCATGGGCACCCCGGTCAAGATCATCGAGATGGCGCGCAACCTCATCATGCTGTCCGGCCTAGAGCCCGACAAGGACATCAAAATTCAAATCACCGGCCTTAAATCCGGCGAAAAAATGGACGAAGAACTCGCCCTGGACCACGCCGACCTAAAGGACTCCGCGCACCCCTCCATCATGGTCCTACGCGAAGCCGAAGTCCGCGACCTCGAAAAAGACATCATGAACCTCGAAATCCTCACCCGCACCGCGCCCTCCAAAACCCTAGTCCAACTCCTCAACGAACTCGTCCCCTCCTTCACCCCCGCCTCCACCCACTCCTAACTCGGTGCCGGAGATGCATGAGTGCATGAGTTGACGCGGTCCCTATGCGGACGGCCCGCATAGCGAGCTTGACAAGGTTACACTATGTAACTATACTACAGCATATGATTACAGAACTCCTGGGGCACAAAGACTATCTCCGCATCCTGCTTGCATTGCGCAAGCACAAGGGCCTGCGCTTCAGTGAAATCAAGAAGGAATTGAAGCTGAACCCCAACCAAGTTAACCGCGCCTTGGAATACCTGCAAGAGGGTCTTTGGGTCATTGCGCGAGCGGTTCCCACCAAGGGAGGCCGCACACTCGCCCAATACGAATTGAGCAAACGAGCCGAATGCTTTCTAAACGACATCGTCGACCCCCTTCGCGATGCCGTCCGAAAAAATGTCGTCGCCTTGGGATCTAAAGAACTTCAGGAAGTTCAGAGCCTCTACCGCTAAACAGGACATGGCAGTTATCCGCTGGGACCAGGCTTCTGGCGTGAGGGCGAGCGTGCGTCTTCTCCGCATGACCCGCTATATATTCGTAAGAGGATTGCGGAGATTTGGAGAAAAGACGGCCATACGGTCCGCCTCATGGAAGCAGTCCCCGATGTCCAGGGAGAGACTATTCTTCAGAAGTTCGACCGGCTGCTGCGCCAAGGCGTCACGCATATTGTCGTCTACTGGCCGCCTCTCGCCAAGATGGCCACCACCTACACGGAACTGGTTCTGTTGTGCGACCGAGAGGAATTCCTGAAGAAAAAGAAGATCGACCTCTTACTCGTGCATCATGCTTCCGTGCTCTCCATATCGGAAGATGAATTCAAGGTCCTTGAAAAAGGAGACAGGAGCCGTTATCTGGAAGCCGTGGTAAAACTAGGACTCCGCGCCGTGAAATGGGAGACCGAGCAGAACCTGGACCACAAAATACGGTTGCTCTCGGCAGAACTCGATTCGTAGGCAGGGCCGAGCATCGGCACCCGGCACATCCCCAAAGGGCGCAGTTCTCGGCAGTTCCGGGTCGGTGCTGGAAATATTCCAGCGCCAACTCGCCGAGGGGGGACCGCTGACCGTCACCGACGCCAATGTCACGCGATTCTTCATGACGGTCCCCGAGGCGGTGCAGTTAATACTCCAAGCCTCCTCGATGGCCAAGGGGGGAGAGATCTTCGTCCTGCGCATGGGCACCCCCGTCAAGATCATCGAGATGGCGCGCAACCTCATCATGCTGTCCGGCCTAGAGCCCGACAAGGACATCAAGATTCAAATCACCGGCCTTA
>Ga0210032_1000236_pt1 | contig 47717 bp, 54 predicted proteins | sample CryGeyCG2114_250_2_FD_185458 | JGI IMG/M metagenome (GOLD analysis project Ga0210032, IMG submission 185458) | Groundwater microbial communities from aquifer - Crystal Geyser CG13_big_fil_rev_8/21/14_2.50 (SPAdes) (version 2) | ecosystem: Environmental > Aquatic > Deep subsurface > Groundwater ... | reverse complement strand
CCTCCTCCAGTGTCGCATGGTTGCCTTTCACCAACGTACCCAAGTTCCAGATGCGCACATCGTGCCGCGCCGCCAACAGATATTCCATGGCATGCCCCATCTCGCCATAGCCCAGGATCAGTACACGCAGTTTCATTTCGCTCTTTCGTCGCCAGGAATGCGCATCATAAAACGAACTCGCGGCCTGCGCCGGATCGGCATGACGGTTTTCCTTTTCGAACGCGCTCCTTGCTATCATGCGCAGGTCAGCATTGCACCCTCCATGAAAAATATGCCGCCCGAAGAGATAAACCCGTTCGACATTTACGATCACCTTGCGCGGGAGAATACGGTGCCGGAGAGTACCAGTGTATGGACCGAAATCGGCGAAGCGGAAGTCGCGCATACGCTATTCGGCAAAGCCCGGGTGCGCATCCGTCGCCGTCAGGATGACGCGCGCATGGCATGGCGCTGGACTGTGTTCAGCATCATGCTGGTCGGCGGCGCGGTGTGGCTGGTATGGACGCTTGCACCGTTGCCGGTGATGCGGATGACTTCGACGCCCGCCGCTGAAAAAATTGCGCCTCCCGCCATGGTGCAGAGCGAGCCGGTGCAGGATGACGACAAATCCCAGGTCCTATCAGTCATGCCCCGCGTAAATTTACCGCCCGCCCGCGCAGACTCCGCACCCGTGTCACCCAAGATCTTGCCGCCCGCCATTGTGATCCAGTCCGCTCCTGTGGATCCAGCCCAAAAGCGCCGTGCCGTCAGCGTTCCGGCCATGGCGCCGGCAGAAGTTCAACCCGCCATCGGCAGCGCGGTGGCGGATTCGCCGGGTTTGCAGAACCCCCTTGATGCGCCGCCAGCCAGCCAGCCGCCACCGACCACACCGCTGTCGAACTGAAGCGGCCTGTCCGTCTCGCTCACTGTAATACTTCAGCCAGAAAGTCCTGCAATTGCAGCCATGAATCCTTGTCCGCCCGGGCATTGTAGGCTAGCGGCAAATTGAATTTTCGGCCGTACTCATCCGCATCCGGATTGGTGAAACTGTGCAGCGTGCCCGGATACACCACCGTCCTGTAGTTCACGCCCGCATTTTTCATTTCCTGCTCGAATGCGGCCACCTGGGCGGCGGGAATCATCTTGTCGTCCGCGCCGGTGAAGGAACGTACCTGTGCTTTCACCGTGCCCTTCTGCGCGGGCGCATCGGTGGCCAGTCCGCCGTGGAAACTTGCCACGCCTTTCAAGTCCTCGCCCGCGCGCGCCATGTTCAGCACCACCGAACCGCCGAAGCAATAACCGATCGCAGCCAGCTTACCGCCGTCAACGCGCGGATCGTCGCGCAGCACCTTCATTGCCGCTTCGAAACGCGCTTTCGCCATCGGTTTATTCTGGGAAACCTCGGTGGCGAACTTGCCCGCGTCATCCGGGTGCTGCGCCTGCTTGCCGTCGCCGTACATATCCACCGCCAGTGCGACATAGCCCAGCTTGGCCAGCATATTCGCCCGCTTGCGCGCATAGGCGTTGTGTCCCCACCATTCATGCACCACCAGCACCGCCGGGCGCTTGCCCATCGCATGTCCTTCATAGGCCAGCCAGCCCTTCAGCGTCGTGCCGTTCGCGGAATAGGTGATCTCTTCACCTTCCACCGCAGCCAATGCAGGCGCGGTCAGGCAGAGCAGGGCGAGGGAAAAAAGCAGTTTTTTCATTGGAGTCTCCGTAGGATTGGGGGAATAGGATTGCAGAAAGGCATTCTACTTAACGGGCTTGTTGGCGGGCTGAATATCCTAATTTTCCGAACCCGGTCAAACCGGTTTTAGCACAGTGTTGCGCAACCGGTCTGAATTCACGAGAATGGCATCATGGAAAAGACTATAAAACTCCGTGCCTACAGCAAATCGGCAAAACCTGATGCCGCGCCGGACAGTCGCGCGTTGTTGGCGGAGGAACAAAATAAAACCCGCAATTTGCTCAAGGAAGTCGTCCGGTTGCGCGAAAGCCTGAAACAGGAACAGGCGAAATCCGCCGGGCTGGAGGCGAAATCAGATGAAATATCCGCCCGTCAAACGGCGCAATTGGAAAAAGTGAACGCACAGCTCGACGAGGAAAGGAGACTTTCGCTTGAATACATGCGAACCGTGTCGCAACTTCGCGACAGCCTCCAACAGGAACAAGCCAAGACCGCAGAGTTGGCGAACAGAGCGGATGAACTTGAAGGAAAAACCCGTAAACTGGCCGCGCTGGAGGCAAGAATTAAGGAATTGTCCGGCCGCATTGGCCGGATTGCCGCCATTGCCGCAGAAGGCGCCAGCGCCAGCGGCAAATGACACGGAAGCGCCAATCCATGAACCGATACAGCCTGCGAAAGCAGGCTTTTTTAGCGGCGGCCGCTTGATGCGCCGACCAATCCGGTTTTGATTTTTGGAATGGTTAGCTGCCGCTGACGCGAAACCAGCCGGTGATGCTGCGCCGGGTTGCGAGCGATGTCAGGACTTCGTGCGGGAAAGATTCGCTCAGGAAAATGATCATCGTGCCGAAAGCCGGGTTCACCCTGGCGATGACCGACATGCCCGTCGGGTCATAGACCACCAGTTCGCCGCCGTTGGCGGCCTGCCAGTCTTTGTTCAGATACAGCACCGTGGTCAGGATGCGGTTCTTTTTGCCCTGCAACACATCGGAATGTTTGGCGTAGCCGGCCCCTTTTTCATAGATGGCGTAATGGCACTCGTAGTCGAACAAGCCCAGAAAAAGCGCCGCGTTCAACCCCAGACGCAACTCATCCATGCAGGCCAGATAGATCCGGTCGCTGCTGTTGTCCGCATCCAGCCAATCGATCACATCGCCGCGTATCGAGCCGATCTCCCGCTTCGCCGCCCCTCTGCCCACCTGCGCGGCATGGAATCGTGCGGGATCGTCCTGGCAGCGTGCGAAGAGTTTCTCCAATAGATCATCCGCCAGCGGTTTGGCCAGAACGATGTAGCCGGTGTCTTCAAGCTGTTTGGAAATCTCGGCGATGTCCATAAGTGCGCGAAGTCTATCAGTTGTCCCTGCACACTCCCCGCATAAAAGAAAAGCCCGCTTTCGCGGGCCTGATGCCGGTCATGCAGGGCGGCAAAACTACATCGCCACCCGGGATGCGGCCGGATCGATCTTGCGCACCATCTGCAGGATGGACATACCCGCGATCGCATCCGGGTCGTACTTCACCATGATGGAATGGGGGTGCGGCTTGTGTTCGAATTCCGCACAATCAATACCGACACGTCCCGACAGCGTTCTTTCCAACTCCATCCTCTTCGGCGCATCCAGATCCGGATGCACATGGATCATCATATCTACTGTGTTCATGATCTTCTCCTTCACTCGGTGAATGAAAAGGACGGGCGCATTTCGCCGCATCCTCGCGAGTCATTGTAGGCCTCCGGATTGGCAATAAAAATGGGTACGGGAAACAGGGTTTTTGGGTTGCGCGGCTCATCAGGTTTCGTTCTGCAGCGTGGCCCGCTGCCCGCGCGACGCATCCACACCGCGCAGGATCAGCAGACCGACCAGGAAGAATGCGCCGGTCACCAGTATCGCCATCCGGTGGTCGCCCCGCGTCAGCCAGCTCACCAGCCCGTAAGTTACCGGGCCGAGGATGGACGACAGCTTCACCGCCAGCCCCCACAGGCCGAAGAACTCCGCGCGGCGCGCAACGGGAGAGAGCAGTCCGACCAGCGCGCGTCCCGCCGATTGGCTGGCACCCATGCACAATCCGGCCAGATTGGCCGCCGCCCAGAACAGCCCCGGCCCTTCGGATGCCCATGCCATCAGCACCATTATGATCCAGCCGACCAGCGTCAACGCAATGGCCGGGACATGGCCGATGCGATCCTGCAGGTATCCGAAAGAGAACGCGCCGGCTGCAGCCGTGATGTTCACCACGAAGATCAACCCCAGCGTCTGCTGCAGGGTGAAATGCATCACCTGCTGCGCATAGATCGCGGCCAGCGCGATCACGGTTTGGATGCCAGCCTGATAACACACCGTGCAGAACAGAAAGCGCCGCAGGTCGCGGTAATGCCGCGCATGGCGCATGGTTCTCAGCAGGCGCGCGAACGATTCCTGCAGCATGTTCTTGCCGATCAGATGCGGCTGCGGTTGCGCGCGTTCCTTCAATAGCAGAAAGGTCGGCAGGCTCGCCAAGGCGAACAGCACCGCCGTAATCAGCATGGTCACCGGCACGAAGTCCGCCGCCGTATCGCCGCGCTCCTGCGCCCAGCTCACATAGGCGAGGCAGATGCCCAGACTGAGCAGGCCGCCCACATAACCCAGACTCCAGCCCCAGCCCGACACCTTGCCCAGCGATTCCTTGCGTGCCAACTCCGGCAGGAAGGCGGCGATCAGGTTCTCGCCGCACCCGAAGAAGAAATTGGACAGCACGATCAGCGGGACTGCCAGCCACAACATGCCAGGCCCGGCGAAGTAGAGCGCGGCAGTGAACAGCACGCAACCTGTGGTGGTGATAACCAGTAGGCGCTTCTTTGCCGCATAGGCATCCGCATACGCACCCAGCAGCGGCGCGCTCAGCATGATCAGCGCATAGGAGAGCGCCAGCGACAATGTCCAGACCAGTGTCGCCCAAGGTGCGCCGTCCGCCACCACCGAGACGAAGTAGGCGTTGAAGAGCGCGGTGATGACGATAGTGGTGTAACCGGAGTTGGCAAAATCGTACATCGCCCAGGCCCAGACTTCGCGGCGGTTCACATCGGCGGCAAGGTTATGGCGCATGAAAGTGGCAACGACAGGATGGAAGGTGGCGGATGTTAACTGCTGGCGCGGGCGGACAGTATAAGATTCGCGCTGTACGGATTTTCACGGACAAGCAAGATGAGATACAGACACTACAAAGGCGGCAGCCACGAGGGCGCCTGCGAAGCGAAGCTGAAGGCCGCGCTGCCCGGCTAACGGACGACGGCAATCACCATGGATTTTGCGAGTTTATTGCTGCTGGCCGGATTGGGGCTGGCGATCTGGTTCTGGCTGCATAGCCTCCGCATCCTCGAGATCGCCCGCTATGCCGGTCGGCAAGTGTGCAAAAGGGCGGGTGTGCAATTCCTCGACGACACCGTTGCCAGCACCAAGCTGGGATTGGCACGCGACGCCAACGGCCGCCGCATCCTGCGCCGCACCTATCGTTTCGAATTCAGCGAAACGGGTGACAGCAGAAGGGAAGGGGAGGTGGTCATGCTTGGCGACCGGGTCGAAGCGGTCACCATGGAGCCGTATGAGATTCTGGAATAAGTGCGTTGTTGAGTGGGTTGGAAACCGTGGTACGACTCCTGTTTATTACCAAGCACACCAACAAGGGCAGCTAAAGCTTCAGCTTCGAAATATTCTGAGCAGTCATGCTTGAGTTCATTTTACGCGTTGTTGCCACACCGATGGATTGCGCGCACTGTGAAACACAGCCAGCACGACGATGTGTTGATTCCGTTCTCGGAAGTGGGTGCAGTAGGGAAAGCATCGAGCGACGGCTTTGCGCACGTCGCGGTACATCATGGAGAGTTGCTCTGGGGTGCTGGCGATGCGTTGTAGCAGGATTTGGATTTCGGACATGAATTCCATTCCAAGTCCGGGGCGTTCTTTTCGTACCAGTCGCACGCTTCGTCAAACTCCGTTCGCGCTTGTTTGCGGAAGATGGCTGGTCGCATTATGGAAAATAGTTACCGAAAAATACCCCCTACATCAGCTTCTTCAACTGATAAATCCTCTCCAGCGCTTCCTTCGGACTCATCTCATCCGGCTGCAGATCGCGTAGCGCCAACAGCAGCGGATGTTCTTCCGGCTCCGGTGTTTCCGGCGCGGCGGCGAAGAGGTCGCCTTGCGGGTTCTGTGCGGCGCTGTTCTGTTCCAGTTTCACTAACTGTTTCTTCGCGCTGCGGATGACGCTGTTCGGCACGCCCGCGAGGGCGGCGACTTGCAGGCCGTAGCTCTGGCTGGCGGCACCTTCGTTCACAGAGTGCAGGAAGACGATGCTGTGCTGGTGTTCGACGGCGGCGAGGTGGACGTTGGCGAGTTGTTTGAATTCTTCGGCTAGGCGCGTGAGTTCGAAATAGTGCGTCGCAAATAATGTGTAGCTACGGTTGAGCTCCAGCAGGTGGCGCGCGATGGCGTAGGCGAGGGCGAGGCCGTCGAAGGTGCTGGTGCCGCGCCCGATCTCGTCCACCAGCACCAGGCTTTTGTCGGTGGCGTTGTGCAGGATGTTGGCGGCCTCGGTCATCTCGACCATGAAGGTGGAGCGCCCGCTGGCGAGGTCGTCCGATGCGCCGATGCGCGTGAATATCTGGTCGATCTCGCCGAGCACCGCTTCCTGCGCGGGGACGAAGCAGCCGACATGCGCGAGCAGCGCGATGATGGCGACCTGGCGCATGTAGGTGGATTTACCGCCCATGTTGGGGCCGGTGATGAGCAGCGTGCGGCGTGTGTCGTTGAGCGTGGTGTCGTTCGGCGTGAAGGTGTCCACTTGCGCTTCCACCACTGGGTGCCGACCTTTGATGATGCTGATCTGTGCGTCGTCGCTGAATTGCGGTGCGCAGAAGTTGAGCGTGGCGGCGCGTTCGGCGAAGGTGGCGAGTACGTCCAGTTCGGAGATGGCGGCGGCGATGCGTTGCAGTTGCGGGATGAACGGGGCGAGCTGGTCCAGCAGTTGTTCGTAGAGGAATTTCTCGCGCGCCAGTGCGCGGTCGTTGGCGGAGAGCGCCTTGTCTTCGAAAGCCTTCAGTTCCGGCGTGATGTAGCGCTCGACGTTCTTGAGTGTCTGGCGGCGGCGGTAGTCGTCCGGCACCTTGTCGGCATTGGCGAAGCTGACTTCGATGTAGAAACCGTGCACGCGGTTGTATTCGACCTTGAGCTTGTCGATGCCGGTGCGGGCGCGTTCGCGCATTTCCAATTCGAGGAGGAAATCGCCGCAGTGGGTCTGGATGCCGCGCAGTTCGTCGAGCTCAAAATCAAAACCGTCGGCGATCACGCCGCCTTCGCGCAGGACGGAGGAGGGTTCTTCTTTGATCGTTTTCTGCAGCAACTCGACCAGCGTTTGGTCGGCTTGCAAGGCATCAGCAAGGCGCTCAATGAGCGGCTGATTTTGTGGGTCGGACTTCAGTCCGACGTCATTGTTATCGTGTCGGACTGAAGTCCGACCCACAAGGGCGGCCTGCAGTTGTGGCAAGGACTTCAGCGTGTCGCGCAGGCCGGAAAGGTCACGCGGCCTTGCGCTGCGCAGGGCGATGCGGGCAGTGATGCGCTCCACATCCACGCTGGATTTTAGGTGGTCGTGGACGGTGCGATGCAGTTCGTCAAGTTGCGCCACCGCATCCAGTCTCGCGCGTAGCACCAAACGGTCCCGCAACGGATGATGCAGCCAGTGCGCCAGCAAACGGCTGCCCATGTTGGTGGCGCAGGTGTCGAGCAGCGAGAGCAATGTCGGCGCGGGTTCGCCGCGCAGGGTCTGGGTAATCTCCAAGTTGCGCCTTGTGGCGGCGTCCATGCGCACGTATTCGTCGGCGTGGTAGACCTGCGCGCTGCGGATGTGGGCGATGCTCTGGCCTTGGGTGAGTTTGGCGTAGCCGAGCAGTGCGCCGGCGGCTTCGAGGCCGACGGTGAATTCGTCGCAGCCGAAACCGGCGAGGTCTCTGGTTCCGAACTGCTGGCACAGCGCGCGATGCGCGGTGTCGCGCTCGAAGTGCCAGTCGGGGAGGGATTTGTTGGCGGCGTTCTTGAACTGCGGCGCGCTGGTGCTTTCGGCGAACAGTATCTCGGAGGGTTGCAGACGTTCCAGTTCGGCGGGCAGTTGTTTGGCGGCGACTTCGGCGAGGGTGAGCTGGCCGGAGGCGAGGTTGAGCCAGGCGAGGCCGACTTCATTGCCGCGCGGGTGCAGCGCCAGCAGCAGGTTGTCGCGCTTCTCTTCCAGCAAGGCGGAGTCGGTGACGGTGCCGGGGGTGACGATGCGCACCACTTTGCGCTCGACCGGGCCTTTGCTGATGGCGGGGTCGCCGATCTGTTCGCAGATGGCGACAGACTCGCCCATCTTCACCAAGCGCGCGAGGTATTGCTCGGCGGCGTGATAGGGCACGCCCGCCATTTTTATAGGCTGGCCGTTGGTCGCGCCGCGCTGGGTCAGGGTGATGTCGAGCAGCTTTGCTGCGCGTACCGCATCATCCATGAACAGTTCGTAGAAATCGCCCATGCGGTAGAACAGTAGCAGGTCGGGATGCTCGGCCTTGATGCGCAGGTATTGCTGCATCATCGGCGTATGCGTGGCGGTCACAGCGTTCAGCCTTTCAGACCTTCCGTCAGATGCGGGGCGATCAGCTTGAGTAATTGTTCGTGAATGTGCGGATTGCCGGCACAGATATGGCCACTGGCCATATAGCTCTGGTTGCCCGCGAGGTCGCTGACGATACCGCCCGCTTCGCTGATGAGCAGCGCGCCGCCCGCCATGTCCCACGGTTTGAGACCGGTCTCGAAGAAGCCGTCGTAGCGACCCGCTGCCGTCCACGCCAGATCGAGCGAGGCTGCACCGGCGCGGCGCAGACCGGCAGTGTTCTGCATGACATCCTTGAAGATCGCCAGGTAGGCGTCCATATGCTCGAAGCGGGTGTAGGGAAAGCCGGTGCCGATCAGGCTGTCTTCCAACTCCTTGCGTTTACTCACGCGGAGGCGCTTGTCGTTGAGGAATGCGCCGCGTCCGCGCGTGGCGGTGAACAGGTCATTTTTGGTCGGGTCGTACACCACCGCCTGGGTCAGCACGCCGTTGTGTTGCAGCGCGATGGAGACCGCGTACTGCGGCACGCCGTGCAGAAAATTGGTGGTGCCGTCGAGCGGGTCGATGATCCACAGGTATTCCGATTCGCCTTGGGCGCCGCCTTCCTCTGCTAGAATCGCGTGGGTCGGATAAGCCTGCAGCAAAGCGTCCACGATGATGCGCTCGGCTGCGCGATCGACCTCGCTGACGTAATCCGCGTGGGATTTCTTGGTCACGGTGAGGTGGTCGAGGTTGTCGGCGGCGCGGTGGATCAGATTGCCGGCGCGACGCGCGGCCTTCACCGCAATGTTGAGCATGGGGTGCATAATTATTACGACCTTTTTAATGAACTGGGGAAATCCTGCGCGCATTTTAGTTTGAATCGGATGTTGAATAAACCCTAAAACACAACTTGCCCGCAGATTACGCAGATTCGCGCAGATTGAAAACCATCACCCAAACCAAAAATCGCACTCTAAACTTGGGGATCTAATCTGTGCGAATCTGTGTAATCTGCGGGCCGAGGTTTGATTTTCCATTGAACAAAATATGCTAGATAACATCAGAGTGGTGCTTAGCCACACCACCCATCCCGGCAACATCGGCGCGGCGGCACGGGCGATGCAGACCATGGGGCTGCGCCATTTATATCTCGTCAACCCGCGCCATTTCCCCGATGCGCAGGCGACCGCGATGGCCGCGGGCGCCGATGATGTGTTGCAGCACGCGATCGTGCGCGCCTCGCTGGATGAGGCGTTGCAGGGCGTGGCGTTCACGGTGGCGATGACGGCGCGGCTGCGCGATATTTCGATCGAAGTCAAAACCCCGCGCGAGGCGATGCCGCAGGTTTTGCAAGAGGCGGTGGCGCATCCGGTGGCGCTGTTGTTCGGCACCGAGATGTCCGGTCTGACCAACGATGAGGTGGGCAAGGCGCACTTGGGGGTGAATATCCCGTCCAACCCGGATTTTTCCTCGCTTAACATTGCGGCTGCGGTGCAGGTGATTGCATATGAGTTGAGCGTGGCAGCGGCAGCATTTAAACCGGAAAGTACGGCCATTCGGCCTGCGCCGCATGAGCGGGTGGAGGGTTTGTTTGCGCATCTGGAAAAGACCCTGGTCGAGATCGGATTTTTTACCACGCAGAATCCGGCACGGCTGATGCGGCGGCTGCGCCGCCTGTTTTCCCGTACCCGGCTGGAAGATGAAGAGATCAACATCCTGCGCGGCGTTCTGAGCACGGTGACCGCGTACAATGCGCGCCTGAAACAACGCTATGCGGAAGAACATCCCGATGTTCAAGAACATTAAAGAAGACATCGCCAGCGTATTCGCGCGCGACCCGGCGGCGCGCACCACGTTCGAGGTGCTGACCTGCTATCCGGGGCTGCACGCGCGCATCCTGCATCGGTTGACCAATAAGATGTGGCACGCCGGACTGAAATGGCTGGCACGTTTCACCTCGCATCTCGCGCGCTGGCTGACTGGTATCGAAATCCATCCGGGGGCGACCATCGGGCGGCGTTTCTTCATCGACCACGGCATGGGGGTGGTGATAGGCGAGACAGCCGAGATCGGCGACGACGTGACGCTGTATCACGGCGTGACTCTGGGCGGCACCTCGTGGAAGGAAGGCAAGCGCCACCCGACGCTGGGTAACGGGGTGGTGGTGGGCGCGGGCGCAAAGATCCTGGGCCCGATTCTTATTGGTGCCGGTGCGAAGATCGGCTCCAACGCGGTGGTGGTGAAGGACGTGCCGGCGGGGGCGACGGCCGCCGGAATTCCGGCGCGCGTTCTCGATGATGCCAAAAAATCATCCGGCTTTAACGCCTACGGTCTCAGCATCGACCAGAACGACCCGGTGGCGAAGGCACTGCACGGCCTGATCGGCCACAGTGTCTCGGTCGATCAGCGCATCGAACACATTCTGCAGCAACTCGAGAAGATGGGTGTGCAGCTCGAAGACGAGCAGGCGACGGCCGACAAGTTCGATCCAAACTACCTGAACAAGATAGTTGACTAAAAAAATCGGGTATCCTATGATTCTGGCCAGTCCGGTCGGCACAGGGTGTTTGTCCGGCAGAGGCTGGAGCTTCCAACTTTTTCGAGGGGTATGCGATGCGTCTGACAACTAAAGGCAGGTTTGCGGTAACGGCGATGGTGGATTTGACCCAGCGCGGCGGCAAGGGGCCGATCACCCTGGCGGCTATCAGCGAGCGGCAGAAAATTTCTCTGTCCTATCTGGAGCAATTGTTCGCCAAACTGCGCAAGAACAATATCGTCGCCAGCGTGCGCGGTCCGGGCGGCGGTTATTGCCTGTCCCGGCCGGCCAGCAAGATTTCCATTGCGGAGATCGTGCTGGCGGTGGATGAGCCGCTGGATGCCACCAACTGCGGGCGCATGGGCACCTGCATGGACGGCAAGCCGTGCTCGACGCATGAATTGTGGATGGAATTGAGCGACCGTATCTACGAATATCTGCATCAGGTGAGCTTGCAGCAGGTGGCTAACGGACAGGTGAAGTCGGAGAGTTCGCGTACTTCCACCATCGTAATGCCGTCAAAGACGGTTAGCGCGCCCCTTGCGGCTTGAGGAAAACAGGAAATGGCAAAGCAAATGAAACTTCCAATCTATATGGACTACTCCGCGACTACGCCGGTCGATCCGCGCGTGGCGGCGGTGATGATTCCTTTTTTGACTGAAAAATTCGGTAATCCGGCTTCTCGTTCGCACGCTTACGGCTGGGAGGCGGAGGCCGCGGTCGAGCGCGCACGCGAACAGGTCGCGGCACTGGTCAATGCCGACCCGAAGGAGATCGTGTGGACTTCCGGCGCGACCGAGTCGAACAATCTGGCGCTGAAGGGCGCGGCTAATTTCTATGCGAGCAAAGGCAAACACATCATTACCGTGCAGACCGAGCACAAAGCCATACTCGATACCGTGCGCGAGCTGGAACGGCAGGGTTTTAGCGCGACCTATCTGGCCCCGGAAGCGAACGGACTGGTCGACCTGGACAAGCTCAAGGCCGCGATCCGACCCGATACCATTCTGGTGTCGGTGATGTATGTGAACAACGAGATCGGCGTGATCCAGGACATTCCCGCCATCGGCGAACTGTGTCGCGAAAAGGGCGTGCTGTTGCATGTCGATGCGGCGCAGGCGACCGGCAAGGTTGTGATCGACCTGCAACGGCTCAAGGTCGATCTGATGAGTTTTTCCGCGCACAAGACTTACGGCCCCAAAGGGATCGGCGCGCTGTACGTGCGGCGCAAACCGCGCGTGCGACTGGAAGCGCAGATGCACGGCGGCGGACATGAGCGCGGTTTCCGTTCCGGCACCCTGGCGTCGCACCAGATCGTCGGCATGGGTGAGGCGTTCCACATCGCGAAGGAAGAAATGGCGACCGAGAACGAGCGTATCCGCATGCTGCGCGATCGCTTGTGGACCGGCCTGTCGAACATGGAAGAGGTGTATCTCAACGGCGACATGGAACGCCGTGTGCCGCACAATCTGAACGTGAGCTTTAATTTTGTCGAGGGAGAATCGCTGATCATGGCGATCAAGGACATCGCGGTGTCCAGCGGTTCGGCCTGCACTTCGGCCAGCCTGGAGCCGTCCTATGTGTTGCGCGCCCTGGGACGCAACGACGAACTGGCGCACAGCTCGATCCGCTTCACCGTCGGCCGCTTCACCACCGTCGAGGAGGTGGATTACGCGATCGCGTTGCTGCACGACAAGATTGGCAAGCTGCGCGAACTGTCGCCGTTGTGGGATATGTTCAAGGAAGGTGTGGATCTGAACAGCGTGCAGTGGGCCGCCCACTGACAGGCAGATAAAGGAGAAAGAAAATGGCATACAGCGAAAAAGTACTGGATCACTACGAACATCCGCGCAACGTGGGTTCGATGGACAAGAACGACGAGTTCGTCGGCACCGGCATGGTGGGTGCCCCCGCCTGCGGCGATGTGATGAAATTGCAAATCAAGGTCGGCAAGGACGGCGTGATCGAGGACGCGAAATTCAAGACCTACGGTTGCGGTTCGGCCATCGCCTCCAGTTCACTGGTGACGGAATGGGTCAAGGGCAAAACCGTGGATCAGGCGCTGGCGATCAAGAACACGCACATTGCCGAAGAGCTGGCGTTGCCGCCGGTGAAGATCCACTGCTCGATCCTGGCGGAAGACGCAATCAAGGCGGCGGTCGCCGATTACAAGTCAAAGCATGGCGCGACGGTGGAGACTGCCGCCTGCAACGCGAACAAATAGGAGACTGGCATGGGCATCACGCTGACCGAGAACGCGGCGAAGCATGTGCAAAACTTTATGGCCAAGCGCGGCAAAGGCGTTGGTTTGCGTCTGGGCGTGCGTACCAGCGGCTGTTCCGGCATGGCCTACAAGCTGGAGTTTGCCGATGCGGTCGGCGAGGGCGATCTGGAATTTGACAGCCACGGCGTGAAACTGCTGGTCGATGCGCAAAGTTTGCCTTATATCGATGGCATGGAGCTCGACTACACACGCGAAGGACTGAACGAGGGCTTCAAGTTCAACAACCCGAACGTCAAGGATTCCTGCGGCTGCGGCGAAAGTTTCACGGTTTGATGGGCTTGAAATTGCCCAGACGAACAGGGAATCTGGCATGAACATCGGGTCTGCCGATTTGCAGCAGGATTTTTTCGCGCTCTTCGATCTTCCCCGCAGTTTCCAGCTCGACAGCGCAGCACTCGATTTGAGCTATCGCGAACTGCAATCCCGGGTTCATCCGGATAAATTCGCCCATCTCTCCGATACCGAACGCCGCCTGTCGGTACAGTGGGCGACGCGCGTGAACGAGGCGTATCAGACCTTGCGTTCGCCGCTGGCCAGAGGGCGCTATCTGCTGTCGCTGCACGGGGTGGATACGCAAGAAGAAACCAACACGGCAATGCCGGTCGATTTTCTGATGCAGCAGATGGAATTGCGCGAGGCGCTGGAAGCGGCGCGGCAAAGCAAGGACATGGCGGCGCTGGATGAGATGGAGACGCGGGTGAAACAGATGATCGGTGCGCTGCAACAACAACTTGCGCTGGCGCTGGATGAGCAACGGGATGATGCGGCCGCCGCCGGTATCGTGCGCAAGCTGAAATTTATGGAAAAGATCGCGGAAGAAATTGGCGCCGCATTCGACGAACTGGATTCCTGATCATGGCATTACTGCAAATCTCCGAACCCGGCCTTTCGGCTGCGCCGCACCAGCACCGCCTTGCCGTCGGTATTGATCTCGGCACCACCAATTCTCTGGTGGCGACGGTGCGCAACGGCATCAGTGTGGTGCTGAACGATGATGACGGCGCAGCCCTGTTGCCTTCTGTGGTGCACTACGCGGTGGGTGGGGCAGTGCAGGTTGGCCTGCCTGCGCAGGCCGCACAGAATGCCGACCCGCAGAACACCATCGTGTCGGTCAAACGCTTCATGGGGCGCGGGTTGAAAGATATCGGCGACGCGGTTGATCTGCCCTACCGTTTTGTCGATGCGCCGGGCATGGTGCAATTGCGCACGGTCGCCGGGGTGAAGAGTCCGGTCGAAGTTTCCGCCGAAATCCTTAAGGTGTTGCGCGACCGCGCCGAACGCTCGCTTGGCGGCGCGCTGGTGGGCGCGGTGATTACCGTGCCGGCCTATTTTGACGATGCGCAACGCCAGGCGACCAAGGACGCCGCGCGGCTGGCGGGGATCAACGTGCTCCGGCTACTCAACGAGCCGACCGCCGCCGCCATTGCCTACGGCCTGGATAACGCCTCCGAAGGCGTGTATGCGGTGTATGACCTGGGCGGCGGCACCTTCGATATTTCCATTCTGAAACTGTCGCGCGGCGTATTCGAAGTGCTGGCGACCAATGGCGATTCCGCCCTGGGCGGAGACGATTTTGATCAGCGCATCTACTGTTGGATCCTGGAAAAATCCGGCCTCTCCCAATTGAGCGCGAACGATACGCGTTTGCTGCTGACCCATGCGCGCGCCGCCAAGGAACAACTGACCGACAATGCGCAGACGCAGATCACCGCCGTGTTGGGCGGGGGCGAGTTGGTCAATGTGACGCTGACCCGCGATGAGTTCGATGCAATGACGCAGAACTTGCTGGCGCGCACACTGCAACCGACGCGGCGCGCGCTGCGCGATGCCAGACTTTCGGTCGAAGAGGTCAAAGGCGTGGTGATGGTTGGCGGTTCCACGCGCATGCCGCAGGTGCAGCGCGCGGTCGCCGAATTTTTCAGGCAGACACCGTTGACGAATCTCGATCCGGACAAGGTGGTCGCGCTGGGCGCGGCGATCCAAGCCAATGTACTGGCGGGCAACCGAGGCGGGGACGAGTGGCTGTTGCTGGATGTGATTCCGCTCAGCCTCGGCATCGAGACGATGGGCGGGCTGGTCGAGAAGATCATGCCGCGCAACAGCACCATCCCGAGCGCGCGCGCGCAGGAATTCACCACCTACAAGGACGGCCAGACGGCGATGAGCATCCACGTGCTGCAGGGCGAGCGCGAGCTCGTGAGCGATTGCCGTTCGCTGGCGAAGTTCGAGCTGCGCGGCATTCCGCCCATGGTGGCCGGATCGGCGCGCATCCGTGTCACGTTCCAGGTGGATGCCGATGGCTTGCTCAACGTGTCGGCGCGCGAGACCAATAGCGGCGTGGAGGCGGCGGTAGCGGTTAAACCCGCCTATGGTTTGCAGGACGACGACATTACGCGCATGTTGCAGGACGCCAACCGGCATGCGCGCGACGACATGCTGGCGCGCGCCTTGCGCGAGCAGCAGACCGAGGCGCACCAATTGTTGGAAGCGGTGGATAATGCGCTGGCGCAGGATGGTGCATTGCTGGACGAGGCGTCGCGCCGGCGGATCCGCGCGAGCATGGAAGGTTTGCGCGCCGTGGTCGATGGCGGCGACCACAACGCGATCAAGCGCGGTATCGAGGCGCTGAATCAGGCGACGGTCAGCTTTGCCCAGAAACGCATGGACCTGAGCGTGTCACGCGCATTGAAGGGGCACAAAATGTCCGAACTGGAAAAAAATTAACATGACCCAAATCATCGTATTGCCGCATGAAGAACTTTGCCCAAAGGGCGCTCTATTCGAGGAGCAGCCGGGCAAATCCATCTGCGATGCATTGCTCGACCACGGCATCGAGATCGAGCACGCGTGCGAGAAATCCTGCGCCTGCACCACCTGCCACGTCATTGTGCGCGAAGGGTTCGACAGTTTGGCCGAAGCGAGTGAACTGGAAGAAGACATGCTGGACAAGGCGTGGGGGCTGGAAGCGAACTCGCGCCTGAGCTGCCAGGCGATTGTCGGCAAACAGGATATGGTGATCGAGATTCCAAAATATTCGATCAACATGGCGAAGGAAGGACATTCAAAATGAAATGGAAAGATGTGCGCGACATCGCGATCGCGCTGGCTGAAAAATATCCCGATGTCGATCCGCTCAAGGTGAACTTCGTTGACCTGCACAATTATGTGGTCGGGTTGGACGGTTTCGATGACGATCACGGCCACGGTGGCGAGAAGGTGCTGGAAGCGATTCAGGCGACCTGGATCGACGAGACGGAATGAGATGGCAAAACGATTGAACGCACGATCGAACCGCTGGCTGTATCTGGTCGGTGCGCTGGTGGTGGGCGGCCTGTTCAGTGCTGCCCTGTATTTACAATACATCCTGCGCGAAGAGCCGTGCCCGTTGTGCATGCTGCAGCGCGTCATCTTCATCGCCATCGGCGCATTGTTTCTCATTGCTGCCGCGCACAACGCCGGGCGCATCGGCAGCCGCATCTACTCGGCCCTGATCGCGCTGTTCGCGCTGGGTGGTGTGGCGACCGCATCGCGCCACATCTGGCTGCAACATCTGCCGAAGGACCAGGTGCCCGCCTGCGGTCCCGGCCTGGATTACCTGTTGCAGAACTTTCCGCTGGCCGAAGTGTGGCAGGAGCTGATGCACGGCTCCGGCGAATGTGCGGAGAAAGGCTGGACATTCCTCACGCTCGGCATTCCGGAGTGGTCGCTGATCTGGTATGTCATGCTCGGGGGATGGGCACTGTGGGTTGGATTCAAAGCCGCCAATCGTTGATCAAAAAACAGGGGCCGGATTACAGACGCGACCTTTGTAGCCATTGCACCACGCCTTTGCCGGCGGCATGACCGCTGGCGAAACAGGCTGTCAGAAGATAGCCTCCCGTGGGGGCTTCCCAGTCCAGCATTTCGCCCGCGCAGAATACGCCGGGAATTCGTTGCAACATCAGGCTTTGATCAAGTGCCGCAAATTCCACCCCGCCCGCACTGCTGATGGCTTCGCTCAAGGGGCGCGGCGCGACGAGTCGCAACGGAAACATTTTTATGGTCTGTGCCAGCAGAACGGGGTCGTGCATCTGTTCCGCACTCAACACCTCGCGCAATAGATTGGCTTTTACCCCTTTCAGCCCCAGACGGCTTTGCAGATGGCTGGCGAGTGAGCGCGCGCCGCGCGGGTGTGCCGCTTCCCGTTGCACCCGTTGCAATGGCCAGTCCGGTTGCAGATCGAGATGCAGCAACGCCTCACCGTTCACTTCGATTTCGTCGCGCAGGGCGGCAGAGAGCGCATAGATCAAGCCGCCCTCGATGCCGTGTGTGCTAATAAGACACTCCCCGTTCCGACGCAGATTACCGAAACAGGCGGCGATAGATTTTAGCGGCGCGCCCGCATAGCGCTGGCGGAAGTGATCGCTCCATCCTATGTCGAAACCGCAGTTGGCCGGACGCAGCGGTGCGAGGGGGATACCGCGCGCAGCCAGCAACGCGGCCCATGCGCCATCCGAGCCGAGTTGCGGCCAACTCGCGCCGCCGAGCGCCAGCACCGTCGCATCGGCACTTATCCGGCTTTCACCTTCCGGCGTGGCGAAACGCAATAAGCCGGATTCGTCCCATCCCAGCCAGCGCCGGCGCAGGTGAAAAGTCACGCCCTGTTCGCGCAACCGGTGCAGCCAGGAGCGCAACAGCGGTGCCGCTTTCATCTCTTCCGGAAAAACGCGGCCGGAGCTGCCGACAAACGTTTCAACCCCCAGTCCATGCAACCAGCGGCGCAACGCATCGGGCGAAAAAGCCTGCAACAGCGGCTCGATTTGCGCGCGCCGCGCGCCGTAGCGCGCCACAAAATCTTCGAAGGCTTCGGCGTGGGTGATATTGAGTCCCCCTTTGCCCGCCATCAGGAATTTGCGTCCCGCGCTGGGCATTGCATCATGGACGCCGGTGCGGATTCCGGCCTGCGCCAGCACTTCTGCGGCCATTAGTCCGGCGGGGCCGGCGCCGATGATCACGACCCCGCCGGCAGATGTTTGCTGTGTCATGGTTTAGTCAAACAAAAAAGGATTGTGCGATAGCGCGGCGGCGACGATATAGAGTAATACTGCCTGCGCCGACAGCCAGGCCAGCAGGCGCGCGCGGCGGCTGCGGGCGAAGCGGAATGCCAGCATGCCGAGGCCGATGTAAAGCAGCAATGCAAAGATCTTGGCCTCCAGCCAGGGCGAATTGAACGGGGTATAGCCCATTTGCCAGGCAAGCGCGATGGCGCTGGCCAGCAAGACAGTGTCGATGGTGTGCGGTACGATTTTTGTCCAGCGCCGGTGCGACACGGAAGATTCACTCAACATCCAGACGCCACGCAAAAAAAACAGGGTGAAGCTGAGTGCCACGGCGCTGATGTGGATGAGTTTGAGTACTGTCATGCGTCGACCCGTTCAGCGCGTGGCTAGATCGAAGCGCGCCTGCGCCCGTTGCTGCGCCAGCCAATACACTTCGGTCAGGTCGTCGATGCTGATATCGAGCACACTGTCCTGTTGCGCAAGCACCCATTCCAGGTCTTCCTGCTGCGGGATGATCATCAGCGGCTTTTCCGCAGCGCGCATGTGCTTGGGCGGCTTTTGCGGATAACGCCGGCGCGGCAGGAAATTGTTGATAAGCAAAGCCAGCAGCAGCGAGATCAGCGCATTGGCCAGCACGATCAGCGCGCTCCACAGTAATCCCATTTGCTGGAACTGGCTGGCACCGATGACCAGCGTCAGCGCGGTGGCCGCGCCAGGGGGGTGCAGGCAGTTCAGCACATACATCAGGAAGATTGCGCCGCCGACAGCGATACCCGCTGCCAGCAGCGGATCGCTGATGTACGCCATGCTTAACCAGCCGCAAATGGCCGAGAATAGATGGCCGCCGACCAGATTCCATGGTTGTGCCAGCGGGCTATGCGGCACGGCATAGAGCAATACCGCCGAGGCTGCCATCGAACCCAGCAGCAATAACGGGAATTGTGGTTGCGGCAGAAAGTGCAGGACACTGGCCAGCAGGAAGATGCCCAGGCCGCCCGCCACACCGCTGCGCAGTTTTTCGGCAAAAGGGGCGGGCAGAGGGTGTGGTTTGAACGATTGGAGCAGGGTCGTCGGTTTCATTTTGGCAGGGCGATTTTCACCGGCAACAAATCGGCCAGCGTGCTTTCGTTGAGCGAGGCAAGAAAAGATTTCTGCGCCTTGAAAAACAGTTTGCGCAAGCGGCAGCTGGGCAATAGCGGGCAGGCGTCATTGGTCGTGCCGTCCTTCATGCAGAACACCAGCGCCATGCTGGTCTCCATCCGTTCCACCACCTCGCCGATGCGAATCGCGCGCGCCTCGCGCGCCAGCAGGATGCCGCCGTTGCGCCCGCGTACGCTGCTCACCAGTCCCGCCGCGACCAGTGTCATGACGACCTTCATCAGATGAGTTTTTACGATATCGAAGGCTTTGGCGATCTCGGCGATGGTCGCGGGTTCGCCCTTTTGTCCCAGATAGATCAGGGTGCGCAGGGCGATGTCGGTGGATAAGTTGAGTTGCATGGCAAATTCCTCTGTTTGGCCTGGCGCGAATTATAGGCGACAGGCGGCCAGGCGTTGGGTGCATGAATAATACATTCAAAACTATTGCATGTTTGGAAAAACAGGAATACATTGCCAACAGATGAATCTTTAATACCGCTGATTTTTGAGGGGGTAATATGATTGAACCGGCCAGTCTTGCCAATTTCTTCACCATCTTCTTCAGCTCCGCGATGGTGATCATGCTGGGTGCCTTGTATGCGCTGTTGTTCGCCTATTCGCGCATCAAAGTCATCCCGTTTCTCATGCCTTTGGCTTACCTGTCCTATGCGGGATTATTCGCCTTCACGCTGATGCTGGCGAACGCTGCCAACCTGCTGGCGTACCCGCTGTGGGCGACGGTCGTGGTTTTTATGCTGGTCGGTTATCTGTTGGCGCCACACGCAATCTGGCACCTGTGTGTTGGCACGCATGCCGAGGTAAAAGCGCAGGCGGAAGTCCTGCCGGTCGAGAATTCTTAACCAGGAAAAAGGAGAGAAACATGGCAACCAGTCAGTGGTGGGCGTCGGAATCGTTCTGGCGCAAAACGGCAATCTGGGTGACGGGAGGCTCGTTCATCGTGCTGATCCTGTTGACCATGGATACCCTGCCGCAAATATCAACCGGATCGCAGCGTGTGCCGGCCTATTCTGTGATCAACCATCGCATTGAATACAAGTTCGACGAGCAGCGAAAAGTGCAGGTGCCGGTGCTTGGGGCGATGGAGCCCTTGTTCGGCAAGGAGTTGAACGAGGCTGAAGCCGAAGCGCTGGTGAAATTGGGCAAACTGACCATCCAGGCAAAGAACTGCATGAACTGCCATACCCTGTTGGGCAATGGCGCGTATTACGCCCCCGACCTGACCAAAGCCTGGCTCGACCAGTATTGGGGCACCAAAGAGATTCGCGAGGAGCAGATGGTCGAGTTCATCAAGGATCCATCCACCCGCCTGCACAACGGCATCGGGCGGCGCATGCCCCGGCTCGGTGTGACGGATGAAGAGGCGCGCGGCGTCGTGGCCTTCCTCAAGTGGATGTCCAGCATCGACACCAACGGCTTCCCCTATAACTTCAAATCCATCGAACAGGAGAATTGATCATGGCAACGCTAGGAAAGTTGGATAGTGCCAACCTGAACGGTGGGCAGAAGCTGGCAGTCAAATATTTCACTGTCGCACTGGTATTGCTCGGGGCGCAGGTGCTGTTTGGCCTGTTCGCGGGCATGCAATATCTCAAGCCCGACCTGTTCTACGAGACGCTCGATTTCAGCGTCAACCGCATGGTGCACATCAATGCCTTGGTGGTGTGGCTGCTGTACGGATTTCTCGGCTCGGTGTACTGGTTGCTGGAAGAGGAATCGGAACACAAGGTGGTCGGCCTCAAGCTGGGCAACCTGATCTTCTGGGTGCTGACGGCGGCAGTCACGGTGGTGGTGCTGGTCTATCTGTTTGTGCAGATCGGCCCCGGCAAGGAGTCCAGTCTGTGGCTGATCAACGAGGGGCGCGAATACATTGAAGCGCCGCGCTGGGCAGACATCGGTATCGTGGTCAGCGTGCTGGTGGTTTTCTACAATGTTGCCGCCACCTTTAGCAAAGGCCGCTACACCGGCATCGGCGGAGTCCTAGTGCTGGATATGCTGGCGCTGTTCGGCATTTATCTGGCCGGCATGTTCTACACCACCAATATCTCGGTTGACCAATACTGGTGGTGGTGGGTGATTCACCTGTGGGTCGAAGCAACGTGGGAAGTGATGGTCGCCTGCATCATGGCTTACGGCTTGATGCGCGTGCTGGGCGTGCGGCGCAAGATTGTCGAGACCTGGCTGTACATTGAGGTCGCCCTGATGTTCGGTTCCGGCATCCTCGGCCTCGGTCACCACTACTTCTGGATCGGCACGCCGGAATACTGGTTCAGCATCGGCGGTTTCTTCTCCGCGCTGGAACCGATTCCGCTAGTGGCGATGGTGGTGCATGCCGTGTTCGACGCAGGCGCGCGCCATGCCAAGAACTCCAACCATCCGGCCATGGCCTGGCTGATCGCGCATGCCTTCGGCAACTTCTTCGGCGCCGGCGTGTGGGGTTTCATGCACACGCTGCCGCAGATCAACCTCTATACCCACGGCACGCAATGGTCGGCTTCGCACGGTCACCTTGCCTTCTTCGGCGCCTATGCCACCATCATCATCGCCATGTTCTATCTGGCGCTGCAGTACTGGCGCGGCAAGACATGGATGGCGGGCGAGCTGCCGGGCAACGGCTGGAAATGGAAATGGTCTCTGGGCTTGCTCAACCTTGGCATGGTCGGCATGACTGTGTCCATGCTGGTCTCGGGCTACGTCCAGTCGCAGATCGAACGCGCCATCGAAGGATCAACCTGGATCGGCTATTTCGCCGCCCAGGCGCATCCCTGGTTCACCCAGGGCATGTGGTGGCGTGAACTGTTCGGCGTGATGTTTGCGGTCGGCTTCGTGCTGCTGGTGTGGGACCTGTTGACCATAGGCCGCGGCGAGACGCGCGCGATGCAGCCCGCTGTAGCAGAGGAATAGACAAGTATGCAATGTGAAAGGCCCACTCGTGCATAGCGGGTGGGTTTTTTTCTGCGCAATTCAATATTTTCACTTAAGTTTGGGAGATGATGATGAAAATGCACTCTGAAAAATCACATGTGGCGCTGGCTGTCGTGGCTGCGCTGGCGTTCATGTTCCAGGCGGGTAATGCGGCGGCAGAAGCGCGCGTGGCAGCGGAGGATGCCGCGCATCACGCGGGCAGTTCGCCGGTCGGTTCGGTGTTGATGCACAAGAATTCGAATGCGGATGCGCCGGCGATGACTGCGGCGGAATTCGATCAGGCACGCCAGCTTTATTTCGAGCGTTGCGCCGGCTGCCACGGCGTACTGCGCAAAGGCGCGACCGGCAAGCCGCTGACACCCGCGACCACGTTGGGGCAGGGCACGGATTACCTCAAGGCCTTCATCGGCTACGGCTCGCCCGGCGGGATGCCAAATTTCCTCACCTCCGGCGATTTCAACGAGCAGGAAGTCGATTTGATGGCGCGTTACCTTCAACAGGAGCCGCCCGTACCACCGGAATGGGGCATGAAAGACATGCTTGGCAGCTGGAAGCTGGTGGTCAAGCCGCAAGACCGCCCGAAGAAGAAAATGAACAAGGTCAATCTGCGCAACGTGTTCTCGGTGACCTTGCGCGATGCGGGTGAAGTGGCGCTGATCGACGGCGATACCAAACAGATATGGGGCATCGTCAAAACCGGTTATGCGGTGCACATCTCGCGCGTATCGGCCTCGGGTCGCTACGTGTATGTGATCGGGCGCGACGGAAAACTGGACTTGATCGACATGTGGTACGCGCAGCCGACCGTGGTGGCAACACTCAAAATCGGCATCGAGGCGCGTTCGGTCGAGACTTCAAAATTTAAGGGCTACGAGGACAAGTATGCGGTCGCCGGCTCCTATTGGCCGCCGCAGTACGTCATTACCGAGGGCGATACGCTCAAACCACTGAAGATTGTATCCACGCGCGGCATGACGGTGGACGGCGAATACCATCCGGAACCGCGCGTCGCCTCCATCGTGGCTTCGATGCTCAAGCCGGAATGGGTGATCAACATCAAGGAGACCGGCATGATCCAACTGGTGGATTACGCCGACATCAAGAATCTGAAGACGACCACCATCGAGTCGGCGAAGTTTCTGCATGACGGCGGCTGGGATTCGACCAAGCGTTATTTCCTGGTGGCGGCCAATGCCTCCAACAAGGTCGCCGTGGTGGATACCAAGCTGGACAAGCTGGCCGCACTGGTGGATACCGCAGCCAAGCCGCACCCGGGGCGCGGCGCGAATTTCGTGCATCCCAAGTTCGGTCCGGTTTGGGCAACCTCGCACCTGGGCGCGGACGTGATCTCGCTCATCGGTACCGATCCGGTCAAGCATCCGAAGCAGGCATGGAAAGTGGTGCAGGAGTTGAAGAATCACGGTAGCGGCTCACTGTTCGTCAAGACCCATCCGCAATCCCGCAACCTGTGGGTGGATGCGCCGCTCAATCCGGACAAGGAGTTGTCGCAGTCGGTGTCGGTGTACGACATCCGGAATCTGGACAAAGCACCCGAGGTCATCAACCTGGTCAAACTGTCCGGCCTGCCGGAAAGCAAGGCGGTGAAGCGGGTGGTGCATGCCGAGTACAACGCCAGCGGCGATGAAGTCTGGTTCTCACTGTGGGCGGGCAAGACCGAGCAATCGGCCATCGTCATCATGGATGACAAGACGCGCAAGGTGAAAGCGGTTATCAGCGATCCGCGTCTGATCACGCCGACCGGTAAGTTCAACATCTGGAACACGCAGGAAGATATTTACTAAACCGCATGATGTACCGCGAGGGGCGGGTTCATCCCGCCCTTCTTGAAGCCAAAAAAAGACATGAAGAAAAATCGCTTGGGCCGCGTACAGAAACTATTTTTGCTGTCGTTTATTCTGGCGGTACCTGGCGGTGCTGCATCGGCAGAGGAAAGTGAACTGGCCTTTACCCTGGATGAAGTGGTAGTGACTGCGACGCGGTCGGTGGTCGCCGTTGCAGACGCCCCTGCTGCGGTGACCGTGGTGAATGCCCGGGACATACAGAACAAAAATGCCTCACGCCTGGGCGATGTCCTGGATCAGGTCCCCAGTCTATATTTGCGCGGCGGGGCGCTCGGCCAATCGCAGGGCACCATTGGCACCAGCGGCATGTCATTGCGCGGGGTGGATCAAAACAAGACACTCATCCTGCTCGACGGTCAACCCATCCAGGATGCCAGTTCCGGCAAGGTGAATTGGCGCATTCCGTTCGTCGAGGATATCGGCCGGGTCGAAGTCGTGCCCGGCGCATTCTCTTCGCTGTACGGCAGCAACGCCATCGGCGGCGTGATCAACATCATCACCAAGCAGCCGGACAAGCACGAATTCACGGCAAGGATAAAGAAAGGCTGGGGCGATGCCGGCGGCGAGGATGCCAGCGTTTACTTCCGCGACAGGATGAAGAACGGGCTGGGATTCGTCGGCGGGGTCGGCTACCAGAACCGGGATGGCTATGTGAACGAATTTGTCGTCAAGGTTCCGGTAGTCGGGGTGCCCGGCACGCCAGTCACCGGCGCACAGGCGACCACAACGAGAGATGGCACACCGGCCTACCTGATTGGTGATCTGGGAGCGGTTCCCTGGCACGCGACCAATGCAACCGCCAAGTTGTTCTATGACTTGAACCCAACCGACAAGCTGTACGCCGGCATTAACCATGAGGAGACCAGAGTGGGGTACACCCATTTCAATACTTACCTCACCAATACCGCAAGCGGCGCACCTGTTTCGAGCGGGACCCTGGATATCAATGGGCAGCGTGTCGTATTGTCCGGATATGATTTTTCGCTGTGGTCATACGCGCCGCTGAACGAGACCGACACGCGATATTTTGCCGGTTACGAGGCAACCTTGAATGGCGCATATCGATTGAAGATGAATATCGGGAAAATCGAGCGTGCCTACAGCTTCACGCTGGCGGGTGCCACCCCCGCGACGACCTGGGACAGCGGACCGGGCAAACTGTCGGACACGCCGAACGAAGGTCTCGATGGCACCGTTGAATTGACCTTTCCGGTCGGTGCAAAGCAGGTTGTGGTGGCGGGTTTTGCCCTGCACAGGGATTCCGTGAATCAGCAAATCTTCGCGCTTTCCAACTGGCGCGATCCGGCTACACGCACGACGGTGAACAGCACGTTCAACGGTAAATCGACGACGACCTCGCTGTTTGTTCAGGATGAAATCGGCGCAACGGAATCGCTAATGTTCTACCTCGGTGGGCGCCTGGATAAATGGGAAACCCGGGGCGACAATTCATCGGCTGTGGCGCCGGTGGGCGCCAATGTCTTTCCGCAGCGCAGTGTTTCCGCGTTCAGTCCCAAGCTGTCGGCGGTGTATCGGGCAACCGCAGTTGCCACCGTCCGCGCCTCATTTGGCCGGTCTTTTCGCGCACCGGCCAATCAGGACCTGTACACCTCTTCGACCAGCCGTGGCCGGACGACCACCGGCGACCCCAACCTGCAGCCGGAGCGGGGTACAACATGGGAAGTGGGCGGTGAAGTGCGATTGGGCGAAGAAACCAGGCTGACTGCCACCTACTTCGAGACGCGGTTGAGCGACCTGATCTATGTGAGACAAGATTCAGCTACACAGTCGACGCGTATCAATGCGGGGTTGGCCAGGATCAGCGGGATCGAGCTGGCAGCCAGCAGCAGATTGACCAATTGGCTGGTGCTCAATGCCAACTATGCCTACATCGGCTCGGAGATATTGGAAAATGCGGCCGATCCTTTGAGTGTCGGCAAGCGGCTGGTGGATTCTCCGAAGAACATCGCCGGTATCGGGCTGACAGCCGAACAAGGTCGCTGGACAGGCACATTGAGCGCGCGCTATGTCAGCCACATTTTCTGGACAGCGCAAAATACCGACGTGGTGGAGGGCGTGCCGGGCAGCTACGATGCGCACACCATGGTGAACGCCAAGCTGGGCTATGCGTTTACGGATACTGTTAAAGCTACGGTCGCGGTCAACAATCTGTTCGACACACGTGCCTATTCGTACTTTCTGCTGCCAGGCAGGAATATGACGGCGGGGATGGATTTTTCGTTCTAGCCTTGACCGGAAAAACCGATGGCAAAGCGACGGCTCGGTTCATGCCTGTGCTCGGTTGATTTGCCTGACATGTTTCCGATACACCGCGATACTCTTAAAAACGCCTGCGCCAAGCAGGAATCCCTGCAGCGATAAACCCGCTGCCACCAGCCATGCCGCCCGGTCGAGGAACGGTGCGCCCGTTGCGGCCAGCAGCGTGGCCCATTGCAGGCGGTAGTGCCACCACATCCAGGGTTCCGGAATGATCTGCTTCATGTTCGGGATTCCGCTTTTCATTCCGCCGCGAAACAGATGGAACCAGACCAGGAAGGGGATGATCTTGTACAACATGCCATTCACCACCGACATTGCAAAGCCGAGCAGGAAGGCGAGTGCCGACAGGGTTCTGAACGCAGTGTGGGCGGCGGGGCAGAGCGTCGCCGCAAACGCAAACAGGGCGGCGCAGATCAGGGAGACCATGCCCAGGCGAAAGAAACTCAGGGTCGCATCCGGCACGCGTCGCCGGCGGCGGCTTTGCAGGTTGAGCGTGACGCCGGCAAAAATCACCGCCAGCAACCAGTACAAGGATTCTGCGGCGAGGGTGAGCGGGCGTGCGGCAGTTCCAAACAAGAGCGGCAAGAAGCCGGCCAATAGCAGGACGAAGAGCGCGGGCGCCAACGCGGCTGTCAGCCATTTGGGATAGTTCGGTGTGAGCTGGAACATCGGCACCACCTGATATGACACGCCGGCGATCAGCAACATCACCCAGCCGCCGAGGGAAAAACCGGCATGGGCGACGAGCCATTCCGGATAGGGCAGCGCGGCGCCCGTGGCAAAGCCGTGCGCCAGCAGGCCGCCGATGCTGCCGGCAATCGCCAGAGCGATAACGGCGAGCAGGATCGCGCTGCGGGTGGCATTGTTGGCGGGCGCGCGTGCCAGACTGATCAGGCTGGCGCCGGTGAACGTCAGCAAAGCCGGGCCCAGCAGAATCCAGGCGAGGTTGAACCACAGCGGCTGTCCGCGCATGAATCCGCCACACAATGCCAGTGTGCCCGCGAACAGCGCGGGCAGGGTGAAGCGCGCCACCAGTCGCGCGGCCGGCATTTTGCTGCCGACCAGTACCGGCAGGATCTGCTGTACTGCGCCGAACATCACTGCCGCCATGAACCCCAGCGTGATGCAATGGGTGGCGGCGAGCAGGGCGGGAGAATGCGTCTCGGCAAAAGGATTGCCTTCGCCCAGCGCCAGCATGACAGCAGCCAGCGGGAGAAACAGCGGTGCCAGCGCAAAGAAGCTGAACGGAAACGAGATCGGCGGCGACTGTTCGGTACTGAGCGAGGCGATGTTCATGCGGCGTGGTGAATCAGAATTTGAAAGTTGCCATCCGCCGGGGTTGCGGTTTGCCATGCAAAACCGTTCTCGCGCAGCACGTCGTACAGCGGGAAAGGCTCGCGGTGGATGCGCACCTGCAAGGCGCTTCCGGCGGGCAGGGTTTCCAGTGCCGCCATGATCCGGACGAAGGGCTCCGGCGGCGGCAAGCCGCATACATCGAGGGTAATGATCGATTCCATCGGCGGAGGATTTCAGACTGCCTGCATCGCGGCCAGCACCGCGCCCCGCGTTGGCGCGAGAATCCGGTCGGCGATTGGGTACAAAATTTGTTCTTCTTTGTAGTTGTGCTGTTGCATGGTGATGAGCAGCGTCTCCGCGATGCCGCTGTAACTTTGCGCGTTTTTTTCTTCCACTGCGGCGGCCATCTGTTCGAGCAGATCATTCATCTGCGCGTGTTCCATGCACATCATCTGCACCGGACCGGCAGGCCCGCCTGCCGCCTGCAAGGCGGGGAACAGCGCGTCCTCCTCCATCCTGAAATGCTGCGCCATATCCGCGCGAAAAAGATTAAATGCGACGGCAGCCCCATCCCATCTTGCATCCAGCACGGCTTCTTCGGCGCGGGCAAATTCGTCGTCACAGCTTTTATGCCGGGCGGTCATGGAATCCAGAATGGTTGGCATGGCGATCTCCTTGTTTGAGATATGGGTAGTGCCGCAAAAAATATTGGTTGATGACTCGCGGCATTGTAGAATAAAACATGCATTAATAATGCATATTATATAAACGAATAGATCTGTCGAGCCGGAATTTTCCGGAATCCCATCGGGCAGAGAGAGCGGGAACGATGCTGATCATTTTGGCGCTGCTGGCGGTGGCGAGTTTTGCGGGGACAATCGTGTTGTTCCAGCTTCAGGTTTTGGCGCCTGCTGCCGTGTTCCATCTTGCCTTCGCGGTCGGCGTCATGCCGTTGATTCTGGGTGCGATGAGTCATTTCGTGCCGGTACTCTCGCGCAGTGCGGCGCCGCATTCGGCTGTGCGCCTGCTGCCGTTGCCGATGCTGGTCGCCGGTGCGCTGGCGTTTTTCTCGCTGGCCGCAGCGCATCAGCTTTCCACCGTCGCAGCATCGTTTGCGTTGATTGCGGCGGCACTCTTTGCCGCGTGGATCGTCCACCGCGCGGCGGTGGCGGTGGGCAGCCCCCATCCCTGCCTGTATTGGTACCTTGCCGCAATCGGCTGCCTGCTGCTGGCGTTGCTGGCGGTCATCGCAATGGCGGCATGGCCGCAGCACTATCCGGCCTTGAAGCGTTTTCATCTGCATCTCAATACGTTGGGTTTCGTTGGGCTGACGGCAGTCGCCACGTTGCAGGTGCTGCTGCCAACCGTCGCCGGGCGGCCCGATCCGCAGGCGGCCACCCGTTTGCGGCTGCACCTGAAATGGGCGCTGGGCGGGACGTTACTGATTGCACTGGGCGCGGCCTGGTATGCACCGCTGGCCTATCTGGGGTGCGCGCTGTGGGCGCTGCCGTTACTGCAATTGGGCTGGTCGTGGCGGCGCCTGTATGCGGGCTGGATTTTGCGCCGTGACGGGGCGGCCTCGTCGCTCGCTGCCGCCTACGCCGGGTTTTGCATCGTCTTGCTGTTCGGCGCCGGGCATGCATCCGGCAGTGTCGATTCAGCGGATACCCTGTTCGTTTTTATTCTGGCTTTTCTGCTGCCGCTGGTCACCGGCGCGGTGAGCCAGCTGCTGCCGGTATGGTTCCGCCCGGGCATGCAGACCGCCTGGCATGAGCAGGTGCGGCAGCAGCTTGGTGCGGGTGGCGCATATCGAGCCGGGCTGTTTCTGCTCGGCGGACTGGCGGTGGGGTTGGGCTGGCACGCAGGGATAATGCTGACCCTCGCCGCGCTGCTCATGTTCCTGTGGCAGCTTGCCGCCACTTTGCGCCGCCAACTCGTGGGCCATCATTCCGGCGCATAGGCTTTACAACGCGCTTCTTTCTCAACCTGTTTACGACGACACTTTCCATCATGCTAAAAACCTTCACCGCAGCACCGCACCGCGTCATGTTCTTCGGCGGCGCACTGCAAACGCTCTTCGCCATGCTGTGGTGGCTGTTCGAATTGAGCGCGCGTTACGGCGTGATCGGCACGCCCACGGCCTGGCCGCTGTATCCGGCGTCGATTCATTTCTATTTGCTGATGTACGGCATGCTGCCGTTTTTCTTCTTCGGTTTTTTGATGACGACCTTTCCGCGCTGGATGAACGGCGCGGAAATTCCGGCAGTACGCTATGTGCCGGCTTTCGTGTTGTTGTTGCTGGGGGCGGTCGCGTTCTATGCCGGCTTGTTTATCGGCCGTGCGCTGCTGGTGATTTCGGTTATGGCCACCCTCGCGGGCTGGGCGGCTGGCATGTATGCCTTGTTGCGCTCGTTGCTGGAAACGCCCCACCCGGACAAGCGCCATCCGGTCGTGTTGTTCATCGCCTTGCTCCTCGGCTGGTGCGGTGCTGGCCTGTTCCTGGTCTGGCTGCTGACCGACAACCATGCCTGTTTGCAGGCGTCCATCCAGAGCGCGCTGTGGCTGTTCGCGCTGCCGGTGTTCGCCACGGTCGCGCACCGCATGCTGCCGTTCTTCACCCGCAGCGTCGCCGCCGGCGAGGAGGTGCCGCGCCCGTTCTGGCCGTGGTGGACTATTCTGGCGGCGAGCGTGGCGCACGGGCTGCTGCAATTCTCTGATGCCGGCAGTTGGCTGTGGCTGAGTGACATTCCGCTGGCGCTGGCCTCACTGTATTTGAGTTATCTGTGGGGGTTTCTCCGCAGTTTTCAGAATCCCCTGCTCGCCGTGCTGCATGTCGGCTACGCCTGGCTGGGGGTGGCGATGGCGCTGTTCGCGGTGCAAAGCCTGTGGCTGCTCGCGCATCACGGCACCGGATTCATCTGGGGCTTCGCCCCGCTGCACGCGCTCACCATCGGCTGCTACGCCACGCTGATCATCGGCATGGGCACCCGCGTCACACTCGGCCATTCCGGCTTGCCTTTTGCGATCGGCACGCCGGTCAAGCTGATGTTCATCGGCATCCAGCTCACCGCAATCGTGCGCGTGGCAGCCGACCTGTTGCCGTCGCACTCTGCATGGCTCCATATCGCTGCCTCCGCGCTGTGGCTTGCCTGTTTCGGCCCGTGGGTGTGGCGCTACCTGCCCGCCTACTGGCGCCCGCGCGCGGACGGGCAGCCGGGCTAATCGTTGGCCGCCATTGGGTGATGCATGGGCGGGGCGTATAATGCCCCGACTTTTTCACCCACTACCGAAAAGAAGCCAACATTGAATACCGTCAGTTTTGCCGACCTGAAGCTCGCTCCCGAAATTCTCAAGGCGCTCACCGAAGCCGGATACACCACCCCCACGCCGATTCAGGCACAAGCCATTCCGGCCGTGCTGGATGATCAGGATCTGATGGCGGGGGCGCAGACCGGCACCGGCAAGACTGCTGCTTTTGCATTACCTATCCTGCAAAAACTGTTGCCACACGCCAGCACCAGCACTTCGCCAGCACGCCATCCGGTGCGCGCGCTGATCCTGGTGCCGACGCGCGAACTGGCGGTGCAGGTGGAAGAGAGCGTGAAGGGCTACGCCAAATACACCCATCTGCGTTCGCTGGTGGTCTATGGCGGGGTGGATATCCGCACGCAGACGCCGCACCTGAAGACCGGCGTGGAGATTCTGGTGGCGACGCCGGGGCGACTGCTCGATCACATCGAACAAAAAACCGTGCTGCTGAACCAGGTGCAGATGCTGGTGCTGGACGAGGCTGACCGCATGCTGGATATGGGCTTCATGCCGGCGCTGAAACGCATCCTTGCGCTGTTGCCGCGCCGCCGCCAGAGCATGATGTTCTCCGCCACCTTCTCCGACGAGATCAAAAAACTGTCCGAAGATTTTCTGATCTATCCGACCCTGATCGAAGTGGCGCGCAGCAATGCCCTGGCCGAGAACATCACGCAGAAAGTCTATCTGGTCGAACAAGCCGACAAACACGCGCTGCTGGCGCAGTTGCTCAAGGGCGACGATGCGAAGCAGGTAATCGTGTTCACCAAGACCAAACTCACCGCCAGCCGTCTGGCGCGGCAGTTGCAGCGCGAGGGCGTCGCCGCCGATGCCATTCACGGCGACAAGAGCCAACTGGAGCGCCAGCAGGCGCTGGAAGCATTCAAGCAAGGCAAAGTGGCCGTGCTGATTGCCACCGATGTTGCCGCGCGCGGGCTGGACATCGACCATCTGCCGATGGTGATCAACTACGAGATTCCGCACGCGGCGGAAGATTATGTGCACCGCATCGGACGCACCGGTCGCGCCGGCGCCTCGGGCAAGGCGATTTCGCTGGTGTCGCCGGAAGAAGAAAAATATCTGGTTGAGATTGAAAAACTGATCAAGACCACAATCGAAAAAGAAACTGCTGTTGTGCCGCAAGTCGCTGCCAGATCATCGCGCCCGCCGGCTACGGCGCGCGAACCGCATCACGCCTACCACAAGCCGGCAGCCAACAAACCGGCGCACGATCCCTGGTTCGACCAGCCCTATATACCCAAGGTCACCGAACCGGCGCCGCCAACTGCCAAAGCGGAATTCGCGCTGGACAAACCGAAAGCGCCGGTTCCGGCCTTGTTCCGGCGTTCGAACTGACACCGTTATCCGGCGCGCGGTGAGTAGAACGCCATGACCGTCGCGCTGACCATCGTCCCCATCTTTCTGCTGATCCTGCTCGGTGCAGTCATGCGCCGCTGGTTCGGTTTGCGCGACGACTTCTGGCCGCAGCTCGACCGCCTGATCTACTACATCTTCTTCCCCGCGCTGCTGTTCCATACGCTGTCGCACTTCACCATCGACGTGGGCGCGGCGACGCCGATGCTGGGTGTGGCCGCGCTGTACATGGGGGCGGGCATTTTGCTCGGCCTGCTGGCCCGGCCGCTGCTGCATGCGCCGCCCAAGGTGTACGCCGCAACCTTCCAGTCGTTCTTTCGTTTCAACAGTTACGTCGGCCTCGCCATCGCCGGCAGCCTGCACGGCCCGCAAGGACTCGCCGCCATCGGCCTGCTGATGGGATTCATGGTGCCTATCGCCAACGTGGCCAGCGTGCTGATGCTGGCGCGGCACAGCGAGAGCCACTGGCTGCGCGAGATATTGCTCAACCCGCTGATCCTCGCCACCGCCGGCGGCATTACCTTCAGTCTGACCGGACTGGCTTTGCCCGCAATGCTGAACAGCACTCTGGGTTTGCTGTCGCAGGCCTCGCTGCCGATGGGGTTGATCGCGGTCGGTTCGGGCTTGCGGCTGAAGGGGTTGCATAGCCAGCGCGGCACCTTGTGGTACGGCGTGACGGCAAAGTTGCTGATCGTGCCGGCGATCGCGTGGGGATTGGCGACACTGTTCGGTTTGAGCGGTGTCTATTTCAACATCGCCGTGCTGATGGCGGCGCTGCCGGTCTCCACCATGGCCTACGTGCTGGCGACGCGCATGGGCGGCGACGGCGACACCATCGCCGCGCAGGTAATGTTAAGCACCCTGCTCGCCGCGCTGACCCTGCCCTTGTGGTTGTTCCTGCTGGGATTCTGAAAGTGGCAGTCTGAGCTTGGCCACCGTACCGCCGCCCTCGCGCGCATGGAGTTCGATTGACCAGCCGTTGGCAGCACACAGCTGCTGCACGATGGCCAGCCCCAGCCCGCTGCCGCCGGTGTCGGCGTTGCGCGAAGATTCGATGCGGTAGAACGGACGGAATACCTTGTCCAGCTCCTGCGGCGGGATGCCTGGGCCGCGATCGAGGATGCGGATCACTGCTTCGTCCCCTTTGCGTTCTGCATTGATCTCTAACGGCTGCCCGGCACCGTAGCGCACCGCGTTGCCGAGCAGGTTCTGTAGCACACGGTGCAGTGCGAGCGGACCGGCACTGACACCCAGTTCCGGCTGTACGCTGCAGCCGATTTCCCTGCCTGGTGCTCTGACCTCTTGCACCATTTCCCGCAACAGCGGCTCCAGTTCGAGCCTCTCCGGAGGTTCCTGTTGCAACGCCTTGCCCAGCCCCATGAACTCGCCAATCAGCGCGTTCATATCCTCGATGTCCCGGCGCAGTCGTCCGACCATTTTTTGATCGGCATCCTGCGGCAGCATCTCCACCGCCAGGCGCATGCGGGCCAGCGGCGTGCGCAGGTCGTGCGAAATGCCGGCCAGCAGGGTGGTGCGGTTGGCCAGCATTTCGCGCACCTGCAGCGCCATCCGGTTGAAGCTGGCAGTGAGGGTGGCCAGCTCCTGGATGCCGTTGTCGGGAAGTGCTTCGGGCAGATTTCCGCTGCCGATGCGCTGCGCGGCATGCGCCAGCTGCGCCAGCGGGCGTGTGATGCGGCGAGCCAGGATGAGCGCAGTGATCAGGCTGAGGAGCACGGTCGCGACCAACGCGAGCAGCAGCGTCATGGGCGGGTCGGTGTGCAGGCGCGACTTGGGGAAACCGATGCGTATCAACTTGCCACCGGCGGGGATATCGGCCCAGAACCAGGTGGTGTCAAGATCGGTCACCCTGACCGAAACGGGCTCGCCCAGCCTGGCAGACAGCGCATCATCGAGCAATTCAAGGTAGGGCAATGGCATCCCGCGTACAGGAAGCGGTGCGGCATCTTCGAACAGCATGAACTGGTGCTGGCGGATCAGTTCCAGTTCGAAATCCTTGCGCGTCTCCGGCGGCAGTTCCACCCAGGTCTTGGCCGACAGAACCAGCAGCGCGGCCAGGTCGTCGGCGCTGCGTTGCGCCATCGGCAGCATGACGTAATGCACCGTGGCGGCGACGAGGATGAGCTGGAACAGCAGCAGGGCGCCGGCGACCGTGCTGACGGTGCTACGGAACAAAGAGTGCGGTTTATGTCCGGCTGACATCGTCAGACTGTGTCGCCGGGCGAGAACAGGTAACCCTCTCCCCACACCGTGCGAATGAATTGCGGTGCGTTGGGATCGTCCCCGATCTTGCGCCGCAGACGGGTCACCCGCACATCGATGCTGCGGTCAAAAGGGGACCGTTCGTAACCTTTGAGCATATCCATGATCGTGTCGCGTCCCAGCACGCGGTTGGGATGCTCGGCAAAGATGCGCAGCAGGTTGAATTCGCCCGCCGTGAGTTGGATGGTCAGGTCGTGCTTGTGCAGCACCCGCGCATCCACGTCCATGCCGAACGGGCCGAAGCGGCGGATGTTCGGTTTATTTTCATCGCTCCTGGCTTGCCCCTGTTCATTGCGGCGCAGCAGCGCGCGGATGCGCGCCAGCAACTCGCGCGGGTTGAATGGCTTGGCCAGATAATCATCGGCGCCGACTTCCAGCCCGACGATGCGGTCCACATCCTCGCCGCGCGCCGACAGCATGATGATGGGCAGGCTGCTGCGCGTGCGCAGACGGCGCGCCAGCGATAAGCCGTCCTCGCCCGGCAGCATCAGGTCGAGGATCAGCAGGTCGACCGCGTGCTGCGACAGGTACGCGTCCATCTGTGTGCCGTCGGCGACTGCGGCGACCTGAAAGCCCTGGGCGGCGAGATATTCCTGCAACAGCTCGCGCAGTCCGGCATCATCATCCACCACCAGTATGTGTTTGCTTTCCATGTGTCCACTATAACTGAAGCGTATGGCGTCCGGCAGGGGAGGCACCGGTGCGGTAACACTCTGTTACAAACTGTTGCAGAACGGAAATCGTCAGGTAACTGCTCGTGTTCATGATGCAGCCATCAGGTAAGTGACCTGATTTAAACGAATCCACAACATAGGAGATCATCATGAACGCCAAAAAGATTTTACTGAACAGCTTGCTGGCTTTGGGCCTGGCCGGGATGGGTGGTGCATTCGCCGCCGAAGAGGTCAAAGTGCAGACCCGCGAAGAAGTTCGCACGCAGCATCAGGTGGAAACGGCCGGCATGACCGTTGAACAGCGCGAGCAATACCGCCTTGAACAACAGGCCAATATGACCGACGAACAGCGTGCCGCACTGCGTGCCGAGCAGCAAAAGGCCAAAGCGGAGCAGAAGAAGGACAAGTCCGCGACCAAGCAGGGTGGCGGCAGTGGAGCCATGCTGCGTGACGGTTCCGGTGCCGGTTCACAGCGCGGGGGCCAGGGCGGCATGGGTATGGGCCGTTAATAACGAGGGCGCGGACTGCCGGAAGGCCGTTCGCGCCCTTGTCCTGTGTCGATAGAGGTATGAAATGACACCCCGAGATGCAACGATGATCCTTGCTTCATTGCTGTTTACTCTGCTGTCGAGTACTGCAGTGTGGGCGGCGGAGAGTGAGCCTGTGCCACCTGCATCGAGTGAGATGACGCAGGAAGACTATGCCGCCTACCGGGCGGGTATCCAGAAGCAGCTCGAAGTCGCGCAACAGGCGGAGCGCAAGGACGAGACGCAAACAACGACGCGGCACAAACCCAACGAAGGTTACGGTCAAGGTTATCGTGAGCGGCAACAGCGCACACGAGGCAACGGCAGTACGGGGCGCGCAAGTGGACATGGTCGCTGACAGAAGGAGAGAGGTGATGAAACGAAGCAGATGGATGTTGCCGGCAGTTATCCTGTTAACGATGGGCGGTGTTGCATGGGCTGATGACGATGATTCCCTTTCGCTGGGTGTCGGACTCGAACGCAGTTCAGGCAAGTACGGCGGTGTCAGTACCACTGACACCACTTCCGTCCCCGTGTTCCTGCGCTACGCGAGTGATGACTGGTCGCTCAAGTTAAGTGTGCCTTACCTGTTGGTCACCGGTGATGGCAGCGTCATCACCGGTGGTGGCCACGGCGGCGGGCGCCGTACCACCACCAGCGTCACTACTACCACGCGCACGACGCGCAGCGGTTTGGGCGATGTGGTCGCTTTCGCCGGTTATCGTCTGTTGAGCAGCGACGCAGGCGATGCCGGGCTGGATGTGGCGGGGCGCGTCAAGTTCGGCACGGCCAATACCGCGCTGGGCAGCGGTGAGAATGACTATGCCGTGCAAGCTTCGACATACCTTGAGCTCGGCGACATTACTCCCAGCCTGATGTTGGGCTATGAGGTATTGGGCAGCTCGGCCACGGCGCAACTGGATAACGCCGTCTACGGCTCTGCCGGTCTCGATTGCCTGCTGAGCAACGAGACGAACATTGGCATGGACTATTGGTACGCCCAGCAGGCCTCGGCCACGGGTTATGCGCAACGGGAGTTGACGCTGTATGCGGCAACGCAGATTGGCACGGACATTTCCCTGCGTGCTTTTGTGATGAAAGGTCTTGCCGATGGCAGCCCGGACAGCGGATATGGGGTGTCGCTGTCTGCCGGATTCTGATTGACCGACTACTTTTTCAGCAACGATTTCAGGTCGGCGAAGGGGTTGTGCGTCGCCGCTGCCGGCGCGCCGGCAGCGCGGTCGCGCACCACCTCGTCCATCACGCGCGAATGCTCGTTGTCGTGGCAATACAGGCAGAGCAACTCCCAATTGCTGCCGTCGGGCGGATTGTTGTCGTGATTGTGGTCGCGGTGATGCACCGTCAGTTCGCGCAGGCGTGCGCCGGAGAATTCGCGCCCGCAACGTCCGCAGATGTGCGGATAGATCTTGAGTGCGCGTTCGCGGTAGCCCGCTTCGCGCAGTTCGCGCTGCTTGCGCGCCTCGGCCACGACGCGGTCTAGGCGGGCGTTATCGGGGGTGGTGGGTTTGGGCATGGCGAGTCTCCAATGAGAGAAATTTATCGCTACTCACTTCCTCCTTTAGCAAAGGGGGATCGAGGGGGATTTGAAATTCGGATGCATTCCAATCACCCTAGCCCCCCTTTTGCAAAGTGGGGAAAATTGAAATGACCCATCCGCCTAAATGTTGTGTCAACTATAGCAGGACGCGGCGCGGGCGAGGATAATCGCGCATGACCAAAACGCCCCCAACTCCCGCCGCCGCTGTCAGTTCCGCCGGACATTCTTTCAACGAACTGCCGCTGGCACCCGCCATGCTGGCGAACTTGCAGCAACTCGGCTACCGCACGATGACGCCGATCCAGGCCGCCAGCCTGCCGATCACGCTGTCCGGGCACGACCTCATCGCGCAGGCCAAGACCGGCAGCGGCAAGACCGCCGCATTTGCCTTGCCGCTGCTCACCAAGCTGAATCCGCGCCACTTCGGCGTGCAGGCCATGGTGCTGTGTCCCACGCGCGAGCTGGCCGATCAGGTCACGCAGGAGGTTCGCCGTCTGGCGCGCTTCACCGACAACATCAAGATTCTGTCGCTGGTCGGCGGCAGCACCCTGCGCCCGCAGCGCGACAGTCTGGAACACGGCGCGCATATCGTGGTCGGCACACCGGGCCGCATCATGGATCACATCGAGCGCGGCAGTCTGAAGCTGGACGAGATCAACACGCTGGTGCTGGACGAAGCCGATCGCATGCTGGACATGGGTTTTTACGACGCCATCGCCTACGTGATCAAACAGTGCCCGGCCCAGCGCCAGACCCTGCTGTTCTCGGCGACCTATCCGGACGGCGTCACAAGGCTGGCGCGCCAGTTCATGCGCGATCCGCAGGAAGTGAAACTGCCGGAACAGCACGAGGGAAGCAAGATCCGCCAGCGTTTCTACGAGATCAAACCCGAAGAGCGCTTGCAGGCCGTCGCCACGCTGCTTAAACATTATCGCCCGGTCAGCACGCTGGCCTTCTGCAACACCAAACAGCAATGCCGCGATCTGCTCGACGTTCTGCGCGCGCAAGGCATTCAGGCGCTGACGCTGAACGGGGACATGGAGCAGCGCGAACGCGACCAGGTGCTGATCCAGTTCGCCAACCGCAGCTGCTCGGTGCTGGTGGCGACCGACGTGGCGGCGCGCGGGCTGGACATCGCGCAACTCGAAGCGGTCATCAACGTCGATGTCACGCCCGATCCGGAAGTTCACATTCACCGCATCGGCCGCACCGGACGTGCCGACGAAGAAGGCTGGGCATTGAGTCTGGCCAGCCCGGCCGAGATGAACCGTGTCGACAACATCGCGAAGATGATGGGCAGCGAACCGGAATGGCACGAGCTGAGTGAACTGAAAAACGAAAACAACGCGCCGCTGGTGCCGCCGATGGTCACGCTGCAAATCCTCGGCGGCCGCAAAGAAAAGATGCGCCCCGGCGATGTGTTGGGCGCGCTCACCGGCGAAGCCGGATTCACCCGCGAGCAGGTCGGCAAGATCACCGTCACCGATGTTTCCACCTATGTCGCGGTTACCCGCGAGATTGCGCGCGAGGCGGTGAAACGGTTGGCGGCGGGCAAAGTGAAGGGGCGGGTGGTCAAGGTGCGGGCACTGGTGGAATAAACGCCGACCGCCGTGCAATAAGCCCCGACTAAATACGGTTACAGGTTAAAATGCCGTCCTCGAATTTACCCAGCCGGAGTAAGCCAAAATGCATGCATTCACCCCGTTGAGAACCCTGCCGCAGACCCAACTGTTCCGCAAAGGCGATGTCTTTGTCCTGTTTGGCGAGTTGTTTGGCCGGGGCTACGCCAACGGCCTGGTTAATCAGGCTCGCGATGCCGGGATGACGATTATCGGCGTCACCGTCGGGCGGCGCGACGAGAACAACGCCCTGCGCGCGCTGACCGCCGAAGAGTTGGCGACGGCGGAAGCCAATCTGGGCGGGCGCATCATCAATGTGCCGCTGATGGCGGGTTTCGATCTGGACGCGCCGGCGGGCACCCCGACACCGACCGATCTGATCGCCGACATGACACTCAAAAGCTGGCAGGACGACAAGCTGGATTGGGCGCAGATCGAGAAGTGCCGCGCGGTCGGCGTGCAGCGTTTCAAGGATTCGGTGGCCAGGGTGATGGCCGAGCTGGACGGCATGATCCCGGACGGTGCCAACGCCTTCTTCGCTCACACCATGGCCGGCGGTATCCCCAAGGTAAAGGTGTTTCTCGCCATCGCCAACCGCATTTACAAAGGGCGCGGCGAGCGCTTCATGCCGTCCAGCGCGCTGGTCAACAGCGACCTTGGCCGGCTGATCATGATGAACTTCGACGAAGTTACCGCCAACACTTTCCAGCATCTGATCGAGGGCAGTGCTGCCATCCGCGCACGGCTGGAGAAGAACGGCGGTCAGGTGCGCTACACCGCCTACGGTTATCACGGCACCGAAATTCTGATCGGCGGCCAATACCAGTGGCAGACCTACACCAGCTACACCCAGGGCAAAGCCAAGATGCGGCTGGAACAGCACGCGCGGACGGCCTGGGCGCAGGGCATCAAGGCGACGGTGTACAACTCTCCGGAAATCCGCACCAACTCGTCCGACATCTTCGTCGGCGTGGAGTTGTCGCTGTTCCCCCTGCTGAAAGCTTTGAAGCAGGAAGGCGGCGGCGCGTGGGCGGAAGCGCAATGGCAAGCCTGTCGCGAGGTGTTGCAGGAAGACGAATCGCTGGAGAATCTGCTGAGTACCATCGATGCCTACAACGACAGCGACGTGATGAAGGGTTTCCGCAACTTTGCGGCGTGGCCGATGGACAATACGGCCGAACTGGCAGAGGTGATGATCGGCACCTCGGAAGCGATCACCAAAATGCACAAAAGCCGCGACGCGCTGGTGACCGACATCCTCAGCGCGCTGGTGCTGGAAGGCAGCGGCCCGCTGATGTTCCGCGAGACTTCCGCACCGACCGCGCCGGTGTTGTGGCTGAATCACGACATCATCGCGCGCCAGCTCAATCTGTTGCACAACGCCTGATTCCGCCGCGCTGCCGCCCGGGCGGCAGCGCGCTTACGCGCCACGGTCGCTCCACAGCGGCATTCCGCCCGCCTCCCGGTAAGTCAGATAAACCCGCAGATCAAACTCCAGTTGCGCATAGTCCGGCTCTATATGGCTGCACAGTTGATAGAATGCCTTGCCATGCTCGCGCTCTTTCATATGTGCCAGCTCATGCACCACTATCATGCGCAAAAAATCCGGCGGCATTTCCTTGAACACCGATGCGATGCGAATCTCGCGCTTGGTCTTCAGGTTTGAACCTTGCACGCGCGAGATGCGGGTATGCGTTCCCAACGCGTTCTTGATCACATGCAGCGTGCTGTCAAACGCCACCTTGCTCAATTGTCCCGCGTTGCGCAGATGCGCGTTCTTGAGTTCCAGCACGTAGTCATACAGCGCCTTGTCGGTGCGCACATCGTGCGCCAGCGGATATTTTTGCCGCAATCTCCCGGCCAGCTGGTCATGTGCGATCAATTGCTGAATTTGCGCGACCAGCGCGGCGGGATAACCGGCAAGATAATTGGGCGGCGGTTTGGGAAGCATCCTGGAGGGGGCGGGGAACAAACCGGCTGCCGCCAAGCGCGGCGGCCGGCTCGAAACGCGGCGGCCTCAAATGGCCGGGGTCGGTTTCTTTTTCGGTTTCTTTGCTTCTTTGGTCTTGCGTTGTTGTCCTTTGGCCATGATCTCTCTCCTTGGGTGGATGGAATTACCGGCAATCCGATCGGGCAGGACAGATGAAAAATGTCATGCTCGCCGGCATTGCCGCGAGCAATGTACGCCAGTCGAATCGCCTTGGCTATCGGTGCCGGCGCTAACCCGCGCGCTCCCGCTTCAAACGGATTGCGATCGCCAGTTGTCGCGCTTCTTCTTCCTTGAGCGTGTCGTTGATCTCGCGCATCACACCTTTCAGGTCAACGGATTTTTCGACGCGCTCAAAGCGTCCGGTCAGCACACTTTCCTGGCTGAGTTGGCCGCTCTGGAATAGCGCCCAGATCTCGTTGCCGTAGTCGGTGGTGAGCAGTTCGGGGGCAAACTGGCCGAAGTAGGCAGCGAGGTTCTGCACATCGCGCAACAGCAACTGCCGCGCCTGATTGTTGGCGGAGGCGTTGATGGCCTGCGGCAAGTCGATGATGACGGGGCCGTGGCTGTCCACCAGCACGTTGTATTCGGACAGATCGCCGTGGATGATGCCGGCGCACAGCATGCGCACCACCTGGGCGATGAGAATGCGGTGATATTTGCGTGACACTTCCGCATCCAGCGCCAGATCGTTGAGGCGCGGCGCGGCGTTGCCTTCGCTGTCTGTCAGCAACTCCATCAGCAACACGCCCTCGTGGAAGTTATACGGCTTGGGCACGCGCACACCGGCGGCGGCGAGACGGTACAGCGCATCCACCTCGGCGCTTTGCCACGCTTCCTCCTGCGCTTTGCGTCCGTAGTTGGTGCCTTTTTCCATGGCGCGCGCACGGCGGCTGTTCTTCATCTTGCGCCCTTCGGTGTAGTCCGTGCTCTGGCGGAAACTGCGTTTCTCGGCTTCCTTGTAAACCTTGGCGCAGCGGATCTCGTCGCCGCAGCGCACCACATACACCGTGGCTTCCTTGCCGCTCATCAGCTGGCGGATGACTTCATCGACCAGACCATCTTCGACCAGCGGGGCGATTCGTTTGGGAGTTTTCATGTGCGCTTCCTGAGCGGTTCCAGCAGAGGTGACAGTCCGTTGTGATCCATCTCCTGCATCAACGCCAATAACATGCCGAGCTCGCCCGGCGGAAAGCCTTTGCGTGCAAACCAGTTCAGATAGTTGCCGGGCAGGTCAGCGATCAGCCGTCCCTTGTATTTGCCGTAAGGCATGACGCGGGTGACCAGCAGTTGCAGGTGTTCCGGGTTCATGGCGCTAGTGCAGTGTTGCATGCTATCTGGAACTTATTCGTGTCGTGAACGCGGTGTTGTAGGTCGGGTTTCAACCCGACATGTCGGGTTGAAACCCGACCTACATAGTTCTGCGCATTTTTAAAACTTTTCATACGCCATCAGGTAACGCCATTGCCCGGCCGGCAGTTTGGACATGGATATGCGCCCGATGCGCAGGCGCTTCATGCCGACGATCTGCAGGCCGACGGCTTTGCACATGTGCAGGATCTGTCCGGTTTGTACGCCCTTGAGCGCGAAGCGCAACCGGGCCTCGTTCTGCCGGCTGACCTTGACCGGCGGCAGCGGTTTGCCGTTGAAGCTGAGGCCGTGGTTGAGCAGCTTGAGTCCGTCTTCGCCCAGTTCGCCGGCCGGTTCCACCACGTATTCCTGCTCTATGGTGCCGGCATCCGCCGCCAGCTTGCGCGTGACGCGGTAGTCCTGGCTGAACACCGCCAGACCGCTCGCGCCGGCCTCCAGTGGCAGGCATTGCGTCAGATGCTGAAAGTGGTGTTTGAGGATGCGGATGCCGGAGTGGTCGTCCGCCGCGTGTGTCTCGGCGCACAGCATCTGCGGATTGAAATCGACATCAGCCGGTTGGTGAAACAGCAGGGTCACCGGCTCGACGGGGACGAGGGTGGCATCGGGATCGAGCTCGATCTTTTGCCCGGTCACCCTAAACTGCGGCTCTTCCACCACCTGTCCGTCCACCTTCACCCAGCCGCCCGTGATGTACAGCTCGGCCTCGCGGCGCGAGCAGGGAACCAGTGCGGCAAGGCGTTTGGCAAGGCGGACAGGCTCGGTCATGGGGGAATCGCTACGTAAACAAGGAGGCGCATTGTAAACGCTAACGTAAAACTCGCGCCGCGATGCGTTTGCCCCCTCGCCCGCTTGTGGGGCGCGGAGCGGGGTTGGGGAGAGGGAACGAGCATGGCGAGTCTCATAATCCGGGGTGACATACTCGTCATGCCCGTAGTCCCGGCCGAACAGCGGTAAAATCCGCGCATGGAAACCAATGACAAAGCGGCGCAGCGCCCCGCCCTGGAAGGCATCACCCTTGAGATGATCGTCACCCAACTCGCGGAGAAGATGGGTTGGGAGGCAATGGCAGATGCGGTGCCGATCCGCTGCTTCGCGCTCGACCCCAGCGTCAAGTCCAGCCTGAAGTTTCTGCGCCGCACGCCGTGGGCGCGGCAGAAGGTGGAGGAGCTGTATCTGAAGCTGATTCGCGCGGCCCGATAAACCCACAAAAAGCAGTTATCCGCAGATTACGCAGATTTCCGCCGATTAAACTCTGCGTACTCTGCGGATTGAACTGTCGTTTCAATCTTCCCCAAAACAATTCGACACCGGCACTTTGGTTTGCGCTCTGAAGCGTAATGTCAGGTATGAACGGCTTGCGCCACCAGTTTGACTCCCCGTGCGGCCCAGACGCGGCTAACAGTATCGAAGCGCGGTTGCGCGTCTGAACGCAGCGCTTTGTACAGTGCCTCGCGGGTAATACCGGACGCCTTGGCAATATCGCTCATGCCACGTGCCCGGGCAATGTCACCGAGTGCTGCCGCAAGCAGAGACGGATTGTTCGTCGTCAGGATGTCGGTCAAATAGGCTGCGATAGCTTCCTCACCATCGAGATAGGGGGCGGCGTCGAAGTCCGGCAGGTCAGTCACCTTGATACGTTTGGTCATGTTCGTTTCCTCCAATCAGTCCAGCAGTGCGGCCAACGTCTTGGCGCATTTGATGTCGCGCTTCTGGCTGCGTTTTGAGCCGCCCCGCCAGCAACACGATCAGTTGCGTTCCGCGTTGAGTGAAATAGACACGCCAGCCTGCGCCCAGATGAATGCGCAGTTCTGACACCCCTTCGCCAACAGACGCAACGTCTCCCATCAAACCCAGTTCCAATCGCTTAAGCCGAGAGACAACTATTCTGACGCAGGGGGGTGGGGGAAACGGGCATGGCAAGTTTCATCGTCAGGGTTGGCCTACTTGCCACGTCCGTTAGGCATATTTGAACTCAATCCTATGGATTTTTTTCAGATCCACAGTCTGCTTGGCTTGCCATAAATCGTAATTGTCCTGCATCGTCAACCAGCTTTCGGGGGAGCGTCCCAATGCCTTGGAAAGACGAAGAGCCATTTCAGGACTCACACCGCTGGTTTCGTTCAAAACGCGATTAAGAGTCGATGCGGCAACGCCCAATTTGAGGGCAAGCTCCCTGCAACTGATTTCGTTCGGCGCAAGATAAACCTCTTGAATAAATGCGCCGGGGTGAGGTGGATTGTGCATAGCCATTAGTGATAATCCTCGTAATCCAAAACAAATGCGTTGCCGTTCTCAAACTCGAACGTGACGCGCCAATTGCCATTTACCCATATTGACCAGCGCCCACGATCACTTCCCTTTAGCGGGTGAAGCCGAAAGCCTGGAATGTCCATATCATCGATAACCTGAGCGGTATCGAGCGCCGCCAACTGCATTTTGAGACGATTCGCGTGTGCTGGTTGGATTCCAGCCAAGCTGCCGGACTCAAAGTATTTTCGCAGACCTTTGTGGCGAAACGATGTAATCATGCGTGAATGATAGCGCGTTGCGCGGTGCGCAACAAGGAGCGGTTGTGTTGCCTAACATCCGAGGTAACCGGCCTGGACTCCGGTGATTTCAGGGATGCGTGAATGCAAGACTTGACCCTGTGCTTCTCTCGTCATGCCCGTAGTCCCGGCCGAACAGCGGTAAAATCCGCGCATGGAAACCAATGACAAAGCGGCGCAGCGCCCTGCACTGGAAGGCGTCACCCTGGAGATGATCGTCACCCGGCTTGCGGAGAAGATGGGCTGGGAGGCGATGGCGGATGCGGTGCCGATCCGTTGCTTCGCGCTCGACCCCAGCGTCAAGTCCAGCCTGAAGTTTCTGCGCCGCACGCCGTGGGCGCGGCAGAAGGTGGAGGAGTTGTATCTGAAGCGGATTCGCGCGGCCCGATAAAATCAACCGCACGCCCCGATCTCCCCGCGATCTTTGGACCAGCGACTTGCTCAGCCCGCTGGTTAATCATCCCCATGCGCGGTGAAGTGCTACGAATCAAGATTTGCCCTCGGCGGATTCTTGCTTTTAACCAAAAAGTGCTTAGTATTGGCAACCCAAAGGAGATTGATTATGCGGACGGTCAAATTTACATCGTGGCAGGACGGCGATTTCTTTATCGGCTTCCTGAATGAATATCCCGACTACCAAACCCAGGGGATGCACAAGGAAGAGCTTGCCGAAAATCTAAAGGACTTGCTGAATGATCTGGAATCTGGACATGTGCCATATATCCGAAAAGTTGAAGAATTGATTGTCGCGTAAATGAAAAGACGTGATTTGGTCAAGGCGCTTGAAGATATGGGATGCGTCCTTGTTCGTCACGGTGGCCGACATGACTGGTACACCAACCAGCAGACCAAACAATCCCAACCCGTTCCCCGTCACAGCGAAATCAACGATAACCTTGCAAAAGCCATAATCAAGAAATTGAGCTAGCGCTTGGCAAGACAGCCGTTGAGCATTTCCATTTATCCCCACGCGCGGTGGTGTGCTACTTTGCCAGACCCCTGTGATTTCGGGGATGCGTGAATGCAAGACCTGACCCCGACGGTTCGTGCATGCATTTGTTTGTGCCGTCCCGCTGCATGGGCTAGAGTTCATAGGCAATAAATTCAGCTAGAGGATGTAGTGAAGATTCGTAAACTAAATGAGCAGGACATCGAAGCGGCACGCGCGTTGCAGTTGCGTGTCTATCCAGAGATTCCCGCCTTCACCCGACAGCAGTTCATGAGCCTGCTGGAGAATTTTCCACAAGGACAGTTCGTCGCCGAACTAGGTGGTGCAGTCGTCGGCATGGCGGTGTCTTTGGTCGTTCTGTGGGATGACTACAGTCTTCATCACACATGGAATAGTGTGACAAATAATGGGTTTTTCGACACGCACGACATGAGCGGGCGTACGCTCTACGGTGCCGAGGTCTGTGTCGATCCCGAGCTACGGAATCAAGGTGTCGGGCATGGCCTGTATGAGGCGCGACGCAAGTTGTGCCGCGCGATGAATCTGAAGCGCATCATCGCAGGCGGGCGCTTGCCGGGTTATAGCAAGCAGGCTGATCGAATGGTGCCGGAAGAATATGCCAAGCATGTGATCTGGGGCGATATCTATGATCCTGTGCTGCGTTTTCAATTGGGCGAGGGGTTCAACTACTGCGGCATCCTGAGAGGCTATCTGCCAACGGATGTCGATTCACTGGGCAATGCAGCGCTGATTGTCTGGCTCAATCCGGATTTCGATCCCGATCGGCCGACTGTGTTGCCGTCCGCAAAGTTGTCGAAGGAGAAGAAATGAGAGTCCGCATCGCTGCTGTACAGTACAAATTACGTCATGTTGATGATTGGGAAGGTTTTGCCAATCAAGTGCGTTTTGTCCTTGAATCCGCCGCTGACTACGAACCTCATTATGTGTTGCTACCGGAGATTTTCACCACCCAGATACTGTCGTTCATGGATAACGAAGATGTGCCCAAGGCGGTGCGCCAGTTGAGTGAATATACGGATCGTTATGTCGATCTATTGCGTGGGATGGCGATGAAGCACAACTTCTTTCTGATCGGTGGCAGCCATCCGACCATGCGTGAGGGCAGACTGCTGAATAGCGCTTACCTGTTCACGCCGGGCGGCGAGGTACATACCCAAGACAAGATCCATCGCACACGCTGGGAAAGAGAGAAGTGGCATACCGATCACGGTGATGTGCTCAAGATATTCCATACCCCGCATGCGAAGATCGGCATCTTGATCTGCTATGACATCGAATTCCCTGAGTTGGCACGTCGCTTGTCGGAAGAGGGCGCGGAGATCGTATTCGTGCCTTCGTGTACTGATGACAGGCAAGGATTTCTGCGTGTGCGCTACTGCTGCCATGCACGCGCCATCGAGAATCAAATCTATGTTGCGATGACGAGCACAGTAGGAAATTTGCCGGTGGCGGGTTTGCGATTGCACTATGGTCAGGCATCCATCATCACACCGTCTGATTTCCATTTTGCGCGCGACGGGATCGCCGCCGAGGGTGTGTTGAACGAAGAGCAGATCGTGGTGGCCGATGTCGATCTGGCTTTGCTGGACGAGAATCGTTTGAAAGGCACCACCATTCCTTTGTTGGACAAGCGCAATGATTTTTATGGTGAGAAGCCTGTCACCATCGTTGCGGCATAGTCAATTAGGGTCAGACTCGAATTCATCTGTTCGTAGTAGTTTTACCGCGTCTTAACCGCACGCCCCAATCGCTCCGCAACTCGTACAGAACTCGCAGCCGTCCTTTTTGATCAGTGTGGCGTTGCCGCATTCCTTGCATACTTTGCCGGCGATGGTTTTGAGGGCGGTCGGTTTGAGTTGTCCT
>Ga0210032_1000217_pt1 | contig 51465 bp, 24 predicted proteins | sample CryGeyCG2114_250_2_FD_185458 | JGI IMG/M metagenome (GOLD analysis project Ga0210032, IMG submission 185458) | Groundwater microbial communities from aquifer - Crystal Geyser CG13_big_fil_rev_8/21/14_2.50 (SPAdes) (version 2) | ecosystem: Environmental > Aquatic > Deep subsurface > Groundwater ... | reverse complement strand
AAGACGGAGCAAACGTTGCCGGCGGTTTTGGATTATATTCTTTTCAAATGACTTCAACCGGACTCGCGGCTTATTTTGATAACATCGTAGTTACACAACTTGCACCATTGGATCCTCCTTCAACGGTAATTTTCACAGAGAACTTTGAATCAGGTTCTGCCGACGCATCATGGGCAACGTATTATAAAAACGAAGATAAACTCGTTGCCAAACCAATGGCGAACGCTCCCCAAGCTCTCGCCACCGGCGGGAACTACGTTGGTTTGCTTCAAGACATTGATGGTACTTATACCGGTTCTGCGGTAGCTGTTGCCGGAGACCTTTCCTTAAAAGATTATTCCATCGAAGCTGATGTTTATTGCTATGTAAATCAATCTCTCTCAGCTTACTCCGGGCTTGTTGTTTATGCCGATAGTTCAAAAAAAGATTTTTTTAAAATCCGAGCAGACTTTGACGCCAGCAATCGAATAAATCTTTCCGGACTAAAATCCGATCCGGCAACTTTTATGCCTCTATTTAGTAAAGATTTCAAAGGAACCGACAACGTTGGTCTCTATCCAACAACAGATGGATGGCATAAATTGAAATTGGAAGTTAGAACGGTTACCGATACTATCATTTCATTCTCGGTTTATTTTGACAACCAATTATTGGCAGGCTGCCCCATCAGTTATGGAAAAAACGGTGTTAACAATTCAGGCGGTTTCGGTCTCTATTCTTTCCAACAAGGAGCAACCGGACTCGCGGCGTACTTTGATAATATCGTAGTTACACAGCTTGCTCCACTTGCCGTTGAAGATCATGCCCCGGTTCCAGTAGAATATATTTTACAACAAAATTACCCGAATCCTTTCAATCCGAGCACAACAATAAATTACAACCTTCCTACGAGCGGTTTAGTTTCTTTGAATGTTTATGATTTATTGGGAAGGGAAGTTGCTTCTTTAGTTTCTACAGAACAATCTGCCGGACACCATAGCATAACATGGAACGGCAAAAACAATTCCGGGAACGCAGTTCCTTCCGGCGTTTATCTTTATTCTCTCAGTTCCGGAAATTATAAGAACACAATGAAAATGATTTTAATGAAATAATGCTCTAACTCAATTTGCAAAGGTCTGTTATTTGGATTGTTAGTTAGTTGTTTCAAGTAACAGATCTTTGATTTTTTTTTGCAACATGACATTTACAAATTAGTATTTAAGGGAGGATTCCCCTTGAGAAAATACGTTAGAAATAGTTCGGTCTTTTTTTTCGGTTTAACATTATTATTATTTACCGCTTCAGTAAACATTTTTGCCGGAACAACCGGCAAAATTTCCGGAGTTGTAAAGGACAAAAGCACCGGTGAAGCAATTCCCGGATGTTCAATCTCTGTTGAAGGTACCTCACTTGGCGCCATTTGTGATGTAAATGGAAAATATTTCATCATAAATATTAGGCCAGGCACCTATAATCTTGTCGCCTCGATGGTAGGTTACAAAACTTATAAAATTACCAACATTCAAGTGATTGTTGACTTAACCACTAAAGTAGATTTTTCAATCGAAGCGACTACAATAGACCTTGGCGAAACCGTGGTTGTTGGTCAGCGTCCGATCATCGAAAAAGACGTCACCTCAAAATTATCTATTATTAGTTCTGATGAGATTATTAATATGCCTGTTGCAAATTTTCAGGAATTACTTTCTACCAAAGCTGGATTTACGACAGATGCTGACGGCAATATCCATGTGCGGGGTGGACGTTCCGGAGAGATTGCTTATATGGTTGATGGAATGTACGTTGAGGATCCGCTTTACGGTGGGTTTAATTCTATGGTCAACAAAGACGCCATCCAGGAAATGGTGGTGCTTAGCGGAACGTTTAACGCTGAATATGGAAATGCAATGTCGAGCATCGTGAATATTGTAACGAAAGAAGGAGGAGAAACGTTTAAGGGAAAGTTTGAATATACTTCTCCAATGATAAATCAATCTCCATATCGCATGAGCAATCCGTTCAGCGGGGTTGAAGATGCTTATCTATATGAGAATAAAACCATACTTGATAAAGTTAATTTTAAACCTCAAAACCTTGACATTCCCGTTAACGGAATGTTAAATTTATCTTTGAATGGACCGGTTTCTTTTATTCCGGATCTCACTTTCTTTCTTTCCGGCAGGGTAAAAAATGAGGACAGCTATTTACCGCATGGATACAATTTAGAGAGAGACGGATTTACTAAGCTTACATACAGAGCAACTCCGATGTTGAAGCTTTCATTGTCTGGACAACTTACGAAGAATCAATCTCAAGGTTATAGTCATGCATGGAAATATTTAAGTGAAAATCAAGCTCACTCGCTGAAGAATACATCCCGCTTCGGTTTAACCGTTACCCACACTCTGAATAATAGTTTATTTTATACAGCTCAGGTTTCCCGTTTTGAAAACACGATGAAAGTTCAAGTCGGTGATAAACAACCGGCAGATTATGTGCGCGGACAAACCGGGAAAAGCGTTTACTTTTTTATCAGTGGAGATGATGGACAATATTCCGACGACAAAACCGTTACTTACAGCGGCAAAGTTGATGTTACTTACCAGGCAAATAATTATAATCAATTAAAGACGGGAATTGAATTAAAGAGCCACAGCATCAACGTTCACGAAGAAGATGAACCATGGCCTTCCGGTGCGCAATACAAAGATATCTATGAACGCACTCCAATTGAGTTGGCGGCGTATGCTCAGGATAAAATAGAATACGATTACTTAATTATTAATCTCGGACTTCGCTTTGATTATGCCGATCCCCGTGCTTCTATGTGGCCCGATATCCGCCATTTTGGTTCTTTCGATGCTAACAATAATTGGATACCGTCGAATGAAGAAAAAATTACCTCAAAAACACAGTTGAGTCCCCGTATTGGGTTAGCTCATCCCATTTCCGATCGCGCGGTTCTTCATTTTTCTTACGGACATTTTTTCCAAAATCCGGATTACAATTCTCTCTATTATAACCAGGCGAAGGATCTTTCAACTTCAATGCCTCTCGTCGGAAATCCCGGAGTTAAGGCGCAAAAAACCGTTGCTTACGAAACCGGCTTGAAATATAAATTGAACGATGATTGGGCTCTCGATGTGTCTGCTTGGTACAAAGACATTACAGACCTGCTTTCCACTCTTCAAATCAGTTACCTTTCGCGGGATTATGTAGTCTTTTATAATTCCGATTACGCAAGCGTAAAAGGAATTGATCTAACGCTTCACAAACGATACAGTAATTATTTTTCCGGTTCGATAGATTATTCCTTTATGGTTGCCAAAGGAAATAATTCGCAGCCGCTTGCCGGTTTTATTGATGCATTTTCAAAAGAAGAAATTCCACATCAAGAATATTTTTTAGATTTTGATCAACGCCATGACATAGCAGTGAATGTTAATTTCAATGTTCCCCGAAATGAAGGACCTGAACTCTTCGGAATAAAACCACTCTCCGATTTTAATTTTAACGTTCTTTTTCAAGCAGGCAGCGGGCTGCCATATACTCCTTATGTTGACCCGACAGTGAGAATTGAAGTTAACTCCGCTAGAAAACCCTGGACGTCAACCGTTGATATTAGAGCGGTGAAAAAAATCTGGATTTTCGACTTTGCAACTTCTGTTTTTGTTGAAGTAACAAATTTGTTTGACACGGAAAATGTCCGCTATGTTTATTCACGCACCGGCAAACCGTTTGATACCGGGCAAGCCGGATTAGTTGGTTCTTCTCCCGATGCAGATCATAACCCGGCATATTTAGATCCGCCGCGAATTATTAAAGCCGGTATTCAATTAATTTTGTAAACGGAGATCGATGAAATGCTAAAATATTTACTAAAAGTTTTTACACTTACAACAATTGTATCTCTTTTTATTTCCGTATCTAGTTTTGCTCAAAAGCAGAACTGCAACTCCTGCCATTCCGATTTGAAACCTGAACAGATCGCCCGTTTTCAAAAAACGCATTCATCTAACGAGCGCGGCTTGGGTATAATGGATAAAGGACAGGTTGCAAACTATCTTGGTAACTATGGAATTCTCTCAAGTTTTCATGAATACTTTAATAATGCGATTCATTGGCCCGCATCCGCAAATAATGAAACGCAATACAGCTTCGGATTAGGCTTAGTAGTTGCAACTCAAGGAAACGTGATTACTTCCGTTGTTGGTGGTCCATCAGAAAAAGTGGATTGGAGCCCGAAGGACGGTTCGCGCGGTAAATTATTTTCGGGCGATGTTAAAACTCCGCCGCCGGATGAAACTCCATTTCTTGCTTCAAGCGATAATCAGGATACATGGCCCGAAGGATATTTTGATCCATCTGGCAGCTGGATAAGCACACCCGAAAAACGGCATTGGCCCGGACATTTCAGAATTGATATTGATCCTCTTTCCACAAATTATGGAAAAGAAGTTCCAAACGAGTTTGTTTCCGATAGAGATATTTATTCCATTTTTGACGACAATGAAAATTTTAACCCGAAAGGGAAAGTTGGAATTGAAGTTGAAGAAACGGCGTATTCTTACGGAAGACCGTACGCTGAAGATTTTCTTATTTGGGATTTTACAATCCACAATAAAAGCGGCAAACAATTAGACAGCGTTTACGTCGGTTACTTCGCTCTCTTCAGACCCGATTACGATAATAAAGATTTAATAAATATTCTTCCAAGTAAATCTGGTGCGAACGGTGACTTTGTTTACATCTGGGATGTGAATAATACTAAAGATGGCGCCTGGGCAAATGATCCGAGCGCTATGGGAATGATCGGGCTGAATATACTTGAAACCCCTAAAAATATGGGCGTTACGGATTTCCATTTTTTCAACCGCGAAGTGGCTCCAAAGATTGATGAAGAAATGTGGCCTATAATTACAAGTGATCCCTCAAGTAGTTTTGTTCCGATACCCGATGCAATATTTCATGGTGCGGATAGAAGAATGGATACCACGCATCCCGACAGTTTGAAAAAATATTTTCCGGAAGGCGCTCCACTTGATTTTTTTATGACAACCGGTCCATTCACTTTAGCGCCTGGAGAAACGGTAAAATCTTCAGTCGCTTTAATTATGGGAAATTCAGGAACAACTCCTGATAAACCCGATACTTCCGATCTTATGAAAAATTACCGGATGGTTCAACAGATGTACGCACTCAATTATCAAGGTTCAAGTGCACCTCCTATGCCGAAAGTTGTTGCTCAGCCGGGAGATAAAAAAGTAAAAATCTCGTGGGAATCCGATTCGGAAAATGCGAAAGATGTGATTACCGGAATCAGTGATTTTGAAGGATATAAAATTTATAGAAGTGATAACCTTGGTAAAACCTGGGGACCGCCGATCACCGACAATTACGGAAATGTAATCGGGTATAAGCCTATAAAAATTTTCGATTTGATTGATGGAATTAAAGGTTCTGATCCCGCTTATAATCAATCGCTTGGCGATGATGTTGGTATTAAACACAGCTTTGTTGATGAAAATCTTATTAACGGTATTGAGTATTGGTATTGCGTAACAGCGTATGATCAGGGTAATCAGCAGGCTGGCGCTTTGGAGCAGTCATATCAATCTTCGCTTGGGCACTCATTATTGCAGCAGAACACGGTTTCCGCTATTCCGGGAGTTGATGCTCAAAATTATAGAGCGCCGGATTATTCACCCGTTTCGGGTACCGAAGGAGCTATTCCTGCTCTTGGAGGAATTTCTCAAGGACTTGTTAAAGTTGATATTGTGAATTCTGTTGCAATAACCGACAACAACTATCTCATTACGTTTGTGGATTCCGCTAAACAAGTTGTTGGCGACAAAACCAATTATGTCCTCGGATTTAATCTCTACCGCGTTTCTCCAACAACGGGTGAAAAAACTTTGCTGCTCGATCATCATCTTTTTTCCGATGAAACCGGCGACAACTTGCCGATTGTTGACGGTTTTAGATTAACGGTACAAAATAGTCCTTCGGGCATTGCAAAAATTGGATGGACAAAAGTAAATGGAGATACTTGTACCTTCGATTGGAGAACCGGACCGGTAGCAAAATATGCGGGACGCCTTGATATTATCCCTGAAACAGTTTATACGGTAGATGATATAAAAATTACTGTTGATACAACGTTGAACGGCGGACTTGAAGCTCAGTGGTATGATTTCTTCACCAATGCTAATCAAAGTACAAAACAGCATATTCCCCTTAAAGTTGAGATCATAAATGATCCGGCTAATCCGGTTGATATAAGTGATAATACGTGGCTGTTTGAATTTGCGATACAAGCGCCGGAAGATTTTAGACAAAATTATTACAGTCCTTTGGGCTGGGATCTTGCTCCTGGCGGGAAAGGATTTACCGCAGGAAGCTCGGGATTTTATGAAAAATATACTGATGTACTTGTTTTTGAAAAGCTGATAATTGACCCGGTAACGCATGACACTACCTATGAAGGTCTGTACTTGAACACAAATAATTTTCCTGATAATTACATAAACGCCAACGGCGATTCGGTTCATAAAAAAGCAATTGCACCCTCACAAGGTGATGAGTTTAGCATCATTACATACAAACCGTTTAGAAAAGAAATTTCGTACGAATTTTCTACAAAAAAAAGTGTTTATTCTAATACGAATGAAGTTGATCTGAAGAAGATCCGGGTTGTTCCCGATCCTTACATTATTTCGAATGTGTGGGAGACCGAACAATTCGGTAAAAAGTTGATGTTCAATCATTTACCAAATCAATGTAAAATTTCAATCTTTACTATGGCAGGCGACCACGTTGCCGATATAGATCATAGCAATAATTTAGGCTATGAATATTGGGATATGCGGTCATACAACGATCAGTTTATAGCGTACGGGTTATATGTGTATGTTGTCTCAATGCCGGACGGACAGAAAAAGGTTGGCAAATTCTTGGTTATTAAATAATAAATCCCAAGCCTTTGGAGAAAAAGTAATGAAAAGATTAGCAATAGTATTAATGATCATTTCTCTTCCGATAAGCAGTTATTGCGGGGGATTTTCAAAAGTCGGAACGGCGGCAGCGCAATTCCTTAAAATTAGCGCCGGAGCCAGACCTATGAGCATGGGCGAAACATTTGTTGCAGTTGCCAACGATGTAAATACGTTGTACTGGAACCCCGCCGGCATTACGAACATTGATAAAATCAGTGTCGGCGCAAGCCATACGCAATGGTTCGCGGAGATTTTTCACAACTACGCCGGGATGGTTATTCCTTTAAGCGAAAGTGACGGCTTGGGGATAAGTGTGCAATCGTTAAGCACGAATGAACAGGAGGTGACAACCGTAGAAAAACCTGATGGCGCAGGAATTTATTACAGTGTAAACAATGTTGCGATCGGACTTTCATACGCAAGAAAACTTACCGATATGTTTTCTGTGGGTGTAACGGCAAAATATATTCAGGAAGATTTGTTCAACGAAAGCGCGAACACTTTTGCTTTGGATATCGGAACATATTTGCAAACAGGTTTTCATAATTTAGTAATCGCAATGTGCGTTTCAAATTTCGGCGGCAATATGCAGCTTGAAGGACGCGACTTAATTCAACTTGCCGATATCAACAAAAACATTTCCGGTGAATATAATCCCGATGCAAGATTAAAAACCGAACCATATTCTCTGCCGCTTAATTTTCGTGTTGGCGTGTCGATGGATTTGTTCGGCGGCAGTGATCCACTCTTTAGTTCCGGAGAGCATAGATGGACAATCGCCGTTGACGGGAATCATCCTAATGATAATACAGAGCGTGTGAATTTCGGCAGTGAGTATTCATGGGATGAAACCGTTTTCGCGCGAGTTGGTTATAAATTTAACTACGATGTTGAAAACTGGACTTTTGGAGCAGGCGTAAAATTAAATTTGGGCGGGCAAGGGGTCGGTGTTGATTACGCTTTAGTTGATTACAAGGATTTGGGAAAAGTTTCCCGTATTTCAATTGAATTGGGATTTTAATTTCTTAGTGTAACTAAGTGTCTTAGTGCCGTAACATTAAAGTGCAATATTTGGCAGAATAGTAATGAGACAAATAAAGCAATAGAATGACTGAATGAAGATGAATAGATGAATGTTTTTCATTCAACCATGCAATTATTCAAACATTCAGCCCAAATTATTTGGCATTTATTTTTTTGATTCCCGGTTTATCCCGCTCATTGCGGGGTTTATCCGGGGTAGGGTAGAGGTTTTTCACAACAGAGACACGAAGGGCACAGAGAAACTCTTTGAAAATATTTTTCTTTGGGGAACTATTAATTATTAAAACTTTGGAGTATTTCAAAATGAAAAGAATAAATTTTACACGACTCTCTATTATTACGTTAATATTTGCTGCTTTACTCGTTCATGATCTTCCCGCACAGGAAAAAGTTCTGGCTGAAGAACAGGGAACAATGACTCTTCCGAAAGGAGTTTCAATTTACCTGCTCGATAACGGGATGCAGGTGCTGTTAATTGAAAATCCGGCGCTGCCGATGGTTGGCGCAAACTTGATTATCAAAGTCGGTTCGGCGTACGAATCATTTTCAACAAGCGGAATGAGCCATATGCTGGAACACCTTCTGTTCAACGGAACTACGACCAGGGAGCAAAAACAATTGTACGACGATGTAGATATGATCGGAGGCTACAATAACGCGAGTACAACGGAATTCTACACAAATTTTATGATGGTAACCCCGTCAGATAATATTAAAAAAGGAATGGAAATTCAGGCTGATATGCTCTTCCATTCAACACTGCCTAATGAAAAGTTCGAAAAAGAAAAAGGTATTGTGCTCGAAGAAATTTCTAAAAGTCTTGTTAATCCCGGTGAGCAATCAGAACGGAATACTCTTTCGATTCTTTACAGCGGGCATGCCCTTTCACTTCCGACGCTCGGAACCTATTCCACTATTCAATCTATGAAGCGCGATGATGTTCATGCATTTTATAAAAATTATTACGTCTCCAATAACATGATCTTGAGTGTTATCGGAAATTTTCAAACCAAACCGATGCTTGCAATGATCAAAGGTATTTATGGTAAAGCAAATCCCGGGCAGGTTAATTACGATCTGAATCCGCAATTGGCAACCGGGTTTCAAGTTCCTAAAGTATCCGCTAATGAAACCGATCAAATTTATTACCGTTTCTATGACGGCGAAGAAAAATTTATACAGTTGTTTTATCGAATTCCGCAAGTAGGTTCAAAGGAATATTTTGATTTGATGGGAATAGTACTCAATAAAAGCAAAGACGAAATTCAGTCAGCGATGAAAACGGAATTCGGGAAGAAGATAAAATCGGTAAATCTTAGTACAAGGCTATCTCCTCTCAAAAACTATCTTGAAGCAACGATACTACTCGAGGAAGATATTGATTTGAACGCAGTTGCTAAATCTCTCTCTGCAAAATTAGCAGGCTTGAGTTTCGCAATTTCTACTGAAACCGTGCAATACGAAGCGACCAAAGCACGCACGGAGTTCGTAAGAAATATCGAGAAACCTCACATGTTTGGAATCTATAACTCAAGCGCAATAGTGCTTGATGGAATTGAATCTGTGCTCGCTTCTTTCAGCGGAAATGAATATTATCCGGCGTCCAAAGAGTTGGAATCGTTGAAGATTACGTCGCTGCCATTAATTATTGTTCAAACTCCTTCAACCAAGAAAGAGAACGAAAATACCGGGGTTGTAAATAATGTAAAACAGTTTAAAGACGAAGCAGCCGGAAAAAATCTAATCGTTGTGCAAAATGAGGTGAGCAATCTCCTTGCAATTCATTATTTAGTAAAACATAAAGCGGTGTATGAATCAAAGTACGGAAAAGATGCAGCAAAAATTCTTCACGATTGTTTGGATCAGCGTTTAAAATCGCCGGATAATAAAAAACTTAGTAGTCAATTTGGATTTACGTTTACCGTAAACGATAACCCGATGATCCCTATGGACGATATTTATCTGCATCCTGATTTTGGTTATATCAGGGTTGAAGGACTCGCCGACGATCTTTCGGGCGCTATAAATTATATGAATAATGCGCTTAAAGATTTTACGCCTACTGAAGAAGAGTTTAATAAATCAGTTGAGAAATTCAAGAACACGCATATGATGATGATGGGAGGGGATAAACCGAAAAAAGTTTTTGATGCAGAGTACAAGAAAATGGTGTATGAGCCAAATAAGTTTACTCAAGATCAACCGGCGCTAACGTTTGAAAATCTTTTAGCTTTTACGAAAGAATATTTTCAGCCGTCAAATATGATTATTTCGGTTGTTTCTCCAGGCAGCCCCGACACGATAAATACTCTTTTCAGTTCGATGAATTTTACGGCAATTAAAGATGAACCCGCGGCAGTTACAACAATATTACAAACGAGAACAAAGCCGGAAACGATTGATAAACCCGGTGGTGGAGAACGTTCTTATCTTTTTTATGGCTTCGAAAGTGAAATTGATCCGAAAGATGCACCCGCTGTTCAAGCGCTCTCACTAATTCTGTCAGACAATATCGTTTTTGATATCCGCGAGAAACAGGGTATGGCTTATCACATGAGCGCGGGGATTGAAGTAGTAAAAAACAGAGCTCTTTTCTATATCAACCAGGGAACGCGTCCGCAGAATGTTGACAAACTCGTGCCTCAATATCCCGGGTTCTTTGGGAAAAAAGCGGCTGATACGCTCACTCAAAATATTGTTGAGAAATCAATTAATATGTATCTGGGCAGAATGATGTTCAGAAGACTTTCGAGCATAAACCAGGCGTTCTATCTCGGAAGTTCGGCATATCTTTTTAATGATTATAATTATGATAAAAATTTTCTCGATGCTCTAAAAAAAGTTAAACTTGAAGATGTTAAAGCGGCGGCAAAAAAGTATATGATCATTAAAAATTCGATGACCTTGATCGTAAGATGAAGGATCGCCGGATATACATAGTTAGCTAAAATATTCTGCGCAAAATGAGAAGAATATTTGCTAAGTAGAAAATAGTTAAGCGCCTGGATGAATGAAAGTGAATGGATGAATGTATTTCATTCAGTCATGCAACCATTCAGTCATTCGATGATTACAAATTATTTAGTTCTGGCTCTGCCAGGTTATGGATTAAGAAAAAAGTATAAAGTTGTAATGAATTTTAATTGGAGAAAATAATGTTTAAAAGAATTCTTTTTTTGTTCGTCACGATTTCGGTATGCACCGCATCGTTTGCCGGTTCTACGGTACATCATAAATTATCGGTAAATGTTGATCCGGTAAAGCATTCTGTAGATGCCGTTGATCAAATCACCATTCCCGCAGATCAAGTGAAACCTAATATGACGTTCATTCTTAACGGCGACTTGACGGTCTCTTCTTTAACTCCCGGTGTTACAATTAAATTGGAAGAAAGCGGTGTAAAAGTTGAAGATTTAGGAATGGATCGTGAGGACCTTGACCTCTCATCAGAATTTAAACAGAATAAATACTCGATTAATTTTGTCACCGAAATAAAAGGTGATGTAACATTTACGTTGAAATTCAGCGGAATGATAAACTATCCAATCAAACAAATTGGTGAAGAATATGCAAGAGGATTCAGTCAAACACCCGGCATCATTGATGAAAAGGGAGCTTACCTCGGAGGCTCTACCTATTGGGTCCCCTGGTTTAATGAAAATTGGATCAGCTTTGAATTAACGACAACAATGCCGAAAGGTTGGAGCGTTGTAAGTCAAGGGAAAAGAACGTTTAACGAATTAAAGAACAACGAACAGACAAGCACCTGGAATTCTCCCGATCCGATGGAAGAAATTTATTTGATCGCTGCAAAGTTTAATGAATATTCAAAATCTGCCGGCGCAGTTGATGTTATGGCTTTTCTCCGCACACCGGATGAAACACTTGCGAACAAATATTTAGAAACTACCGCGCAGTATTTGGAGATGTACCGCAAACTTATCGGAACTTATCCTTTTACAAAATTTGCTTTGGTTGAAAATTTTTGGGAAACGGGATACGGAATGCCGTCGTTCACACTTCTCGGTGAACAAATAATAAGATTCCCTTTCATACTTCATTCATCATATCCCCACGAACTTCTTCATAATTATTGGGGCAACAGCGTTTATATTGATTTTAAAAAAGGAAATTGGTGTGAAGGTTTAACAGCGTATATGGCGGATCATCTCATCGCAGAACAACGGGGACAGGCGGATGAATACCGCAGGACCACATTGCAAAAATATACAGACTATGTAAATCCGTCGAACGATTTCCCTCTCAATAAATTTATTTCAAGAACCAATCCTTCATCGGAAGCGGTTGGTTACGGCAAAAACTCAATGTTCTGGAATATGCTTCGTGAGTCGGTCGGCGATGAATTGTTTGTTAAAGGATTTCAGAAATTCTATCGGGATAATAAATTTAATGCCGCTTCTTTCGATGATATTCGCGCTTCGTTCGAAAGTGTTTCCGGCAAAGATTTGAAATCTTTTTTTAGTGAATGGGTTGATAAAAAAGGGGCGCCGGAATTAAGCGTTTCAAACGTGAAATGTGTCAAGAAGAAGAATGAATATCTTCTTCAATTCACACTGAAGCAGCTGCAAAAAGAAGATGCCTTTGCTCTTGATGTTCCCGTTGCTATTTCTTTTGCTAAAAATGTGGTGGTTGAAAAAGTTGCAATGACAGGCAAAGAACAGAATTGTGCATTCACCTTTAAAGAAAATCCCCGTTTGGTACAGGTTGATCCGCAGTTCAATTTATTTAGAAAACTTAACTATAACGAAATCCCTCCGTCGCTTTCAAAAATTTTCGGAGCGGAAGATTTGCTGATCCTTCTTCCCTCAAGAGCTGCAAAAGAAAAACTTGAATCTTACCGGGCTTTAGCAAAAATCTGGTCGGAGGATAAAACTAAAAAGATCGAAGTTTCGCTTGATAGCAAATACGACAAACTTCCTGTTAACAAAAATATTTGGATTTTCGGTGCAGACAATAAATTCACCGGGGTAATTAAAAATAGTTTGAAAGATTATAACAGCGAAATAAAAAATGACGCGGTTACTCTGGGCAAAACTTCTTTCCCTGTCGCTAATAATAGTTTTATTGTTTCGGTTCGTCACCCGAATAATCCCGATAATGTTCTTGTTTATCTTTCAACTGAAAACAATGAAGCGGTTCCCGGACTTGCCAGAAAATTGCCTCACTACGGCAAATACAGCTACCTTGTTTTTGAAGGAGATGAGCCGGCTAATATTGGAAAAGGTGAATGGAGTTCTGTTAATTCTCCTTTAACTGCAAAAGTTATAACCCACGGAGAAAAAAGCAGTAGTGATGTTCTTCCTGAATTACCAAGACGGAAAGCGCTGGCGATGTTGACTCCGGTTTTTTCATCCGAAAGAATGTTAAAGACAGTTCAATATCTGGCAGGCGATGAATTAGCCGGTAGAGCTCCCGGCTCAACCGGGATGAACAGTGCGATTGATTTCATTGTAGAAAAATTCAAAAGTGCCGGACTACTGCCCGGTGCAGATGACGGAACGTATTTTCAATCCTGGGAGGAAGTTGTTGACGCAAATGGGAAGAAAGCTTCAGTTAAAAATATTATCGGAATAATTCCAGGAACAAATCCTGATCTGAAAGATGAATCGGTTGTTATCTGTGCACATTACGATCATCTCGGATTAGGCTGGCCCGGCGCAAACAAAGGGAACGAAGGGAAGATTCATCCCGGCGCCGATGATAATGCGAGCGGTGTTTCCGTTATGCTCGAACTTGCAGAATTGCTTGGAAAAAATTTAAAGCCGCAGAGGTCGGTAATCTTTGTTGCCTTCGCTTCGGAAGAAAGCGGGCTGCGCGGATCAAAATATTATGTGCAGAACATGAAACGTTTTCCTGCAAAAAAAGTTATCGGTGTGCTGAACTTTGATACGGTTGGAAGATTGGGCAATGGAAAATTATTAGTGCTCGGCGCTGCAACGGCTCGTGAATGGCGGTTCATCTTCATGGGCGCAAGTTACGTTACCGGTGTTGAAACTGAAATGGTAACTCAAGAACTTGACGCAAGCGATCAAAAAAGTTTTCTGGAAGTCGGCGTTCCCGGCGTTCAATTCTTCTCAGGTGCAAATGCTGACTATCATAAACCATCAGACACACCTGATAAAATTGACGGAGCCGGATTAATTAAAGTTGCAGCGATTGCACAAGAAGCTCTACTATATCTTGCAGACAGGAAAGAACCTCTCTCGTTCCAGGGGCAGGCAGTAAGCGAAGTTAAAAAACTGCAAGCGGCTCCTGCAGGTGAAAGAAGAGTTTCTACAGGAAGCGTGCCCGATTTTACTTTTTCAGGTGAAGGTGTAAAAATAGCTGATCTCTCTCCTGATTCTCCCGCAGCTAAAGCAGGATTACAGAAAGGTGACATAATAGTAAAATTAGGGCAATTCAAAGTTACCAACTTGCGCGAATATTCGGACGCGTTAAAAAGTTTTCAGCCGGGTAATATTGTTGATGTTCTCTTTTTACGCGATGGGAAAGAGATCAACGCAAAACTTGAATTAATGGCGAAATAAAAAAATAAACAACATTAAAAATCTATTGAGGAGTTTATAATGAAAATCTTTTTTCTAACTACTAAAGCTCTATCTATAACGAGACTTTTCTTTACGATAAGCATTCTTTTTTGTTTTTCGGCAACGCAGAATTACGGACAAATACAAGAACAAAAAGAATTGAAAGTTTGGTCAATCCCCAACATTCACGAAGGAGCAGAATTTTATTTTTCTCCTGACGGGAAGAGTATGATAGGCAATGCTAAAATGAAAGACGATCCCGTTCATCAAGTTTACACTTTTAATATTGATGGAACCAACATTTTGCGTATTAACGATAAAGGTGAAGACGCTTGTTCATTTTATTTCCCGGATGGAAAACATCTTCTTTATACTTCAACAAAAGACAATCTCGAAATGCCGAAAGGAAATTATTCCGATCCGAAAAATTATCCGCAAGGGGCTGAACTCTATGCATGCGACCTCGACGGCAGCAACGTGAAAAGGTTAACCGACAATAAAGTTTATGACGCAGAAGTTTCCGTTTCTCCCGACGGAAAGTGGATTTTATTCAGCCGACAAATAGATGGCAAATTAGATTTATGGAAAATGAAACCCGATGGAAGCGAGCAGCAACAAATCACTTTTACCCCTGAATGGCAGGAAGGCGGTTCATTTTTTATTGATAGTGAAACAATTATTTGCCGTGCATGGGATATAAAAGATGAGGCGCAGCGCGGAATGCCGATGAGTATTTTTACCATGAACGCTGACGGTTCGAATAGAAAACGAATTACAAACGACAGCGGTACAAACTGGGCTCCGCACCCGGCACCGGATAGAGATCATTTTGTCTTCGTAAAAGTTCTTCCCCAGCATAATTATGAAATTTTTTTGATGAGTTTAAAAACGGGTGAACAAACTCGTCTAACTTACAACGATGCTTTTGATGGATTCCCGGTTATTTCTCCCGATGGAAATTTGTTATCATTCGACTCAAACCGGGACGCTAAAAATGGAGACAGAAAACTGAGTCCTTACATGATGGATATTTCGTCGTTACATCTTGGGGTAAAGAAATAATTAATCAAATCAAAAAATCGGGAAATTCGAAAGGACGTTTTCAGTTTATGAAACCAAGCTGTTGTTTGTTATCGTTTTTGTGCTTTTCTATCATCACAACTTGCTCTGCTCAAACCGAACACACTCGGCAAAACGGGAATGAAGATTCTCGTCATTCTGTTTTTGGTCCGCCAATGCCGGCACTCTGGGAGTTTCAATTATCTAATCTAAAAGAGGACGGGCAGAATATTTCGTCATTCAATTTTTATAAGAAAGATCAGCGGAACAAAACTCTTTTCTTTAAGATAGCAAATAATAATCTGAACAACAGAAATGAAATGCGTGTAAAAGAAATTACAGGCGGCGCAGTTCTTTTTCCTATCAATGATGATGATCACCTTCAACTTGATATTGGCGGCACTTACGACGTAATGAAAGATACCTCGTTACCGGGCAAAGCTTTTTATTCGCGAATTACTTTTCGACCGCAATCAAATCTTTGGTTTCGTTTTGGTTCGGAATATTTCGATGGGTATACTTTCGGCAGCCGTTCCCCGTATCGCAGCACCATTCTTAATTCAAATTATTTTGTTGGTAAAGTTGTGGTGAGTTCGTTTTCGCTTATTGGATTAGTTGGGAAAGGGAAAATTGATAACCAGATGAATACCCGTTACGGTTTTGCGGGAATTGTTGAAGGTCCTTTTAACCTATTTGTTTTGGGAGGATATATTAAAAGCACACAGCAAAAAGAGAATGTCCGGACGCTTGCAATCGGCAGATGGGCTCCGTTCCGCCCGGATGGATTACCAAGTTCGATTTTTATTTGGAAACATAAAGAGAGTTATGATTTTCAACTTGGCGGACTTTTCTGGGGACAAAAAAATCTTTTTGTGCATCCCGCGGCAGTTGGCATGAGTCAAGGCATGTTCATTAGCAGTACGGCGTTAAGAGAAAACAGTGAGCTGCGGCAAGGACAACTGATGAGTATAACCGATGATTACCGGAACGCTGATATAACTTTGTTTTATGTGTACCTTGACCAGGCTATTCAAATGGGTCCCGGTAAATTAAATCATGTTGGATTTAGAGCGATAGAGTTATTTAAAGTATTTGATGAAGCAAGATTTTCTATTCTTTCTAAACCTGTAATCGGCGTCTTTTATAATGAAGAGACGAACCCGGAATTCAATATGGTCACCCGCAACTTTGTTGATCAACAAAATTCATTTTTTTCATTCCAAGCCGGCATAACTATTCAAGAGAGTTTCATTCTCAATGTGATTAATGTTCCGCAAAAATCGGAATGGACGGTTGCTCTTTCCTTTGTTTACATGGTTGATAGAAACAATGAAACCCGCTGAGCAAGAAAGATTATTTAGAAAACTTCCAACTGCAAATTACACCCGGATGATTTTAATCGAAATGAGTTATTTTAACAATCGAATTCTCGCATAATCAAGCAACGCTCCGTTTATTTCTCCATTCATATTATCATCTGAATTTCTAAAAGTCAGGGTAAAGGTGTGTTCGCCCTTTGTAAGATAAACCTGGACAGAATTGCTAAAGTTAAAAACATTCCAACTGTTCTCACCGAACTGGGGCATCACGATGGCGCCTGCAAATTGGGTATCAACCATTAATGAACGGATTGCGCATTTGTTATCTGTATTGATTGGTCCATTCCCGTTTGCGTAGCGGTAATCAATGGTATAAAGACCTTCTTTTTCAGTTGTAAAAGGGAAAGTTATATCGCTGTGATGCTTTTCAATTTTTGCATAACCTTTGCCGGAGTAATTTGGATATGTATTCTCGTAAGTTGAAACGTAATCTTCCATTTCAATAATTTTTTCTTCGCGTCTCACAGTAACCGGTTCACTTAAAAAAGATGCAACACTATTTTTATCAATCGTTTTAACTTGATATGCTTCAAGGGAATATTTTTGTGAGCAAGTAAAAATATTCTTTTTAGTGGAAGCGAATTTTTCTCCGTTTTTGTAAACAATGTATTGAACTGCTCCGGGAATTCTCTCCCAACTCAATTGCCCATTGGTTAATTTTATTTTTGGAGTTTCCGGCGCGTACTCATTCTTAACGAGATTGAATTTTGACTTCGCAGTTTTCCCACTCATTACAATTTCAATTGTATGTTTCCCTTCAAGTGAAGTTTGAATAAAATTATCTTTCAAAACTTTTCCATCGAGTTTAAATGTTTTAATCCCATCGCCAAAGCCTTTAACGGAAATAGTTAAAACTGAATTTCTGTATTTGAAGTTGGAAAGAGTCCTTACACCTGAAAAGTTTTTTGGAATGAAGGGAGTGAAGATAAGTTTATCCGGCTCAAATTGCATCCCGAAAAATACTCTGTACGTCATCGCTAAATTTCCGGCAACGCTCCACAACTGCCGGTTGGAATTAATTTGCGTACCCACATAATCGCCCGATGTTGCGACAAAATTTTCTTTGTTCGAAAGGAATAACGCCGCAGCACGGTAAATGGAAGCAAGACCGTGTTCGACAGATTTTTCATTTTTAACTTTTGCCGACGCCATCGTCCAATAGGCTTGAACAAAAGCCCAAACCGCATCGTTGTGGTACGGTGGGATGTTTGGCGTTTGAGGATAAACGCACGGAATTCCAAATTTTGTAACGGGAGTATTTGCAACAATTTCTTTTTGCCGTTTCGAATCCGGAATTTCAAACAGCACGCTCAACGCTTCACCGAGCGCTTCAGACTTGGGCGAAAGCGATTGATAATTCCTTCCGTATAAATATTGTCCAAAATATTTTTTCTCCGGTATCCACATCAGTTTATTCATCCCCTCTTGAATTCCTTCAGCCGCAGAAATGAATCTGGAAGCGTCCTCTTCCAGTTTGAAAGCGTCCTCATCCAGTTCGGAATCATCCTCATCTAATTCAGAAACGTATTCATCTAATCCAGAAACATCCTCATCTAATTCAGAAACCATTGCCGCTAAAATATTATAGGTTTGAAAATGTACCGCATTCGTTCCAAGATTTTTTGACTTATAAATATCATTCGGATCCATCCAAAGCGGATAGGTTTGTTCGCGCCAATCCAGGAAAGAAGATTCGCCGTTGAACAATCCGGTTTGTTTATCTCGTACGGTTTCCAAATCTGCAAGCGCGGAATTTTTAATGATTGAAAAACTTTTTCGCAGCCAATCTTTATCGCCGGTAACTTTATAAATTTCCCATGCAGCCAACGCCCACGTCATTCTATCGGAAGAAACAGGCCAAGCGCCGCCGGTTCCGGTATCTTGAATAATTTTTCCGTTCTTAATTTTTGCCAACAAACTCGTTTTAGCGGCATCGGGATTGATGATCGCAAAGGCAAGATGAATTGAATAGCTAATGTCGCGCGTCCAGACACCGGGCCATTTTTCTCCCGCCATAAATGCACCGTCATCGCGGATATCTAAAAGCATTTCCTCTATCGCCTGGTTGTAAAGCGCATCAAGTAAAAGTGATGATGATTTTAATTGTGGATATGATGAAATATCTTTTGCTAATTTCCATTGTGCTGCAAGTTTATTTTCATCCGAAGCAACAATATCTTTTTTAAAGAGAAGTTTTATTTCGTAAATACCGTCGTTGTTTTTATCGGTTAATTGAAATTGTTCTTTTGTACCGAGCTTTTGAAAGTCCCATGAAAGAGGTTCGATATTCCCGGCGACAAAAATTCCGGTGAAATCTTTCGCGTAAAACTTTTCACCGCTGAACAATTCATAATAACCTTTCTCTTGAAATTCTTTCAGCACCTGCCGCATATCAACGCGGAGGGTCAATTCAACATCGTCATTTAGATATTCGGTTTGTTCATTAACGGCTAAAGTATCGGCTACACCAAAGACAATAATTGGCGAGATCATTCTTCCCTTCACCGGTTTGAGTGTAAGCTGATGATTTTGCGCAAAACCACGCTCGTTATCCAATCCATTTAAACTGAATTTAAATTCCAATTTATTTTGCGCGGCTTTTTTGTAAACGCTTTTATAAGAAGAAATAATTTCCGTTGGTGAAACCGCTTTAGCTTCAAAACTGCCTTGTATAACTTTTTCGCTGGTTACCGTAAAATCTTTAGATTTATAAAAAGTATTTTGAGGGAATGACATTGTTGAAAGAGAAATAACCACGATAAACAGTATGAAGCGTTTCATAAAAATCCTTTTACAAATTTAGTAACTTAAAATTAACAGAAAGATATGAGATAGGAAAGAGATGAATGGTGCATTGCTGCCGAAATATTGCAAACAGAAAAACCCGGTTATGAACTTAGAATGGTTTATATTTTGATAACGAATTATAAAGTTTTCAAAAACTAATTCGGCTAAAATTGTGAGCCTTTGGTTTTATTATGTTTATCGAGTGGAACTAAATTAAATAGGAGTTCAAAATGAAAAGGTTGCTTGTACTGCCACTGTTTTTTCTTCTACCTCTTTTGGGATATTCGCAAAACTCATGTCCTGACACACCCAGCGTGGTATATGAAGGGAAAGAATATTACACCGTACAAATAGGCAGCCAATGTTGGTTCAAAGAGAATCTTGATGTTGGAACGATGATTGCGAGTTCTTCGGAAGCTGATTCAATGAGTAATAACAACATAATCGAAAAATATTGTTATAATAATGATCTCACAAATTGTACTGCATACGGAGGGTTATATCAATGGAACGAAGCAATGCAATATGTAATAACGGAAAAAGCGAAAGGAATCTGTCCAACGGGTTGGCATATACCGACATATGCAGAGTTTCAAACATTAGAAGTTGAAGTGAGTAATAATAGTAACGTATTAAAAGCAGTTGGACAAGGCACGGGAGCAGGCGCTGGCACAAACACAAGCGGTTTCTCAGCGTTACTTGCAGGCCTTCGCGGTCAAAATAGCGTTTTCGACGGTTTAGGGATCAATGCAGGTTTCTGGAGTTCAACGGCAACATTTGACATGGCACTGTGGTACACTCATAGCCTTTTCAGTTTAAACTTATACTCTTCTGAATACGGGTACAGCATTCGGTGTCTTAAGGACGAAGTAACGACCATTAACGACCATTCAAATAATTCCTCCATACCTGGAACATTAGAACTGTTTCAAAACTATCCAAATCCCTTTAATCCGAGTACGGTTATCTGTTATCAAGTATTAGGGAACAGTTTTATTACGCTTACCATTTATGATATGCTTGGCAATGAAGTTACAACTCTCGTTAATGAAGTAAAACCGCCCGGCATTTATGAAGTTACTTTCGATGCACAACAAACAACTAACCACCAACTACTAACAAGCGGAGTATATTTCTATCAACTTCGCAGTGGGAGTTTTGTGCAGACTAAAAAAATGATTATTTTAAAATAAGAACATGTGGTTTGGAGCTGCCATCCCTTGTGGGGATTGTAGCTTTTTAAGTGAAATACTTATATTTAGTTAGCAAAACATAATGGGAGTTCAACATGAGAAGATCGTATCTTTTGTTTCTCTTTTTTCTATTGTCTTTTTCTCTTTACTCTAATAAAGGGAATAAGATAAATTACTCTTATGATCAAGGAGATAATTCAACTAAGGGGAAAAGAGAAATAAACAAAACAAACACAAACGACCACAACCAATACATTGCTATTAACCAGATATTTATGTGGGTTGGCAACAATGGCATGGGTTCTCATGACCCACGTACAGACGGTTCGGGATTTTATTGGCCCGGCGGAGAAAACGCAATGATATCTGCTATTTATGAAGATGGATTAATTTGGGGCGCGAAGGTTGACCGAGAAATTCGTGTCAACGGTTCAGTTTATCGCCATGGTCTTCAAGCAGGAAAAATTCTTGCTGATGGCACAGCCGATAATCCCAATTTAGAAAAATACCGCGTTTATAAAATCCGTAAAGGCTGGGAATCACTTCCACCGGGACCAGAGCGAGATGCTTACGAAAAAGATTACAAAGAATGGCCGATAGAAGATGGAGCTCCTTACATTTTAGATAAAAATGGAAACAAAGTACCGCAATTTGTTGGAGATGAAGTTCTCTGGTGTGTAAGCAATGATCTTGATGAGGCACGTACTATGTACACCTACGGAACTTTGCCAATTGGTTTAGAACAGCAGATGACGGTGTTCGGATTTAAGAAACATGATGATTTGGGAGATATGGTATTCAAGAAATATAAGATCATAAACAAAGGAGAATTAACGCTCAATGAAATGTATCTGGGTTATTGGTCAGATCCTGATTTGGGGGATGCCAGTGATGATTATTCCGGTTGCGATACTTTACTAAAATTAGGATATACTTACAACGGTGACAATAATGATGGAGGTTATTATGGGGCAGCCCCCCCTGCTGTTGGATATGTGTTTCTGCAGGGTCCGGTTGTAAAAGGTTCAGCAACTGATAGTGCGAAAATTTTTAGTGAATGGCGGCAAGGGCATAAAAACTTGTCTATGACTGCGTTTATCTTTTATATTAATACGGCTTTTACTCCTGAAGCCCCGACAGCAGCATCTTTTTATAATAATATGCTTGGAAAATCGGCAAGCGGTCTTCCAATCATCGATCCAAATACTGGGATTGCAACTTCATTTATGGTATCAGGAGATCCGGTCGTGGGAATCGGATGGTACGAAGGACCATCTGGCTGGCCTGTAGATTATCCACCATATGAGGATCGTAGACATTTGATGAGCTCCGGTCCATTTACTTTGGCTCCGGGAGATACGCAGGAAGTTGTTATTGCTATAGTAATCGGTCGGGGGACAAGTAATTTAAATAGCATCACCGAGTTAAAGAGAAAAACAAAAACAGTTCAAGTTGCTTATGATAATGATTTCAATTTAACCCGGACTCCTGACCAACCAAAAGTCAGTTCCTTTAGCGACGACGGTCAGATCACTTTGTACTGGGAACCTAATTCGGAAAGTTACGATGTTGTTGATCCTCTGATAATTGGGAAAGGGAAAACCGATACGACTTACACTTTTGAAGGTTATAGAATATGGCAATTCTCTGATAGAGAAGGTTTAAATAAAACTTTGCTCGGAATGGTTGATCTCAAAAATGAGGTAATTAAAGTAACTCAACCCGATGAGATAAACGGTGTAAAAGTTGAACAAACTGTTTTTACTCTTCCAAACGCAGGATTAAAGCGGTTTTTTACCACAAGCAATGATCAAATAACAAAAACCAATTTAAACAACGGAAGCCCTTACTATTATGCAGTAACTGCTTTTGCTTATTCTAAAGAAAGTGAACCAAAATATCTTGAAAGCGAACCGCAGATAATTGAAGTGCGGCCTGCCGCTCAACCTATTGATGTGACCTTCGATTATAATAATGGTGATTTTATTCCGGCAAAACAAACTAAAGGAATTTCAGACGCTGATGTAAATTTATTTGTAGTTAACCCTTTAGCTTTAACCGGAGATACTTATAAGATTGTTTTTGATAATGATTCTTTGATAATTAGAAATTATGATAACACGAGGGATTCGCTTGTAAACTTAACCTATTGTTTAATAAACACATCCAAAACACTCGTGGATACAATTCTGAACCACCGAACGGACTTGGGAAAAGACAGTGTAACGAATAAACTTGTGACTGAAGGATTTACGATAGTCGCAAGAAACACCGGCTTGGATAATATCCTTGCAGGGAAGACAATGAAATATAGAGTTAAGAGTGTTGAGGAAATTAATGGTCCGGGAGGAAAAGTTTTGGATACCCCGGTTGATGTTTTCAATGGAAATTTAAATTCAACCAAGGCTTGGACAATTTATCCCCGCAGTAGTGCTAAGCGATTGAATTGGCAATTCCTACAAAGCGAAGAAAGCATGGGTTATGAGAATTATGAGATCCGCTTCAATGATTCGAGTTCATATTTTCTCGCGGGTTTACAAAATGGTTTAAGTGAAAAGACAATTATGATAAAAAAAGATTCTCTCTGCAAAACGGAAAAACTACCTTTTACTGTTTGGTCTTTAGGTAGATACGATAATCCTGCTGATGCGAAACGACTCTTTTTAAAAGTATTAGATAGAACTGCGGGCGCACTTGATTCTAATAAAGCAATTCCTGATCGTAAGTGGACGCATTTACCCAACGGCGAATGGGAACAAGTTTATGCTTTCGAGTCAGAGACTCTTAATCATGCTTTTCTTCCAGATGTTGAAACCGTAGCATCAAAAATACTTGATCATAAAATTGGCGGCATCTCATTTAGTGGAGAATTACCTTCACCTGGTACGGTTATTAGAATCACCGGGTATAAACCACTGATGAAGGGAGACGAATTTACAGTAACGGCTCCCGCAGCAAACACGACTAATTTAGCTAATGCAAAAAATAATATTGACAAGATAAGTGTTTTTCCTAATCCCTATTTAAGAGCCCACTCGCTCGAACAGAGTAGGTATAATAGATTTGTTAGATTTATCGGATTACCGAAACAAGCGACGATTACTATTGTTTCACTTTCCGGTGTACTCATAAAAAGATATGAGAAATCGGGGGACTCTCAATTTTTAGATTGGGATTTGAAAAACATGGATCTCTTTCCGGTTGCCAGCGGAATGTATATAGCCTATGTTGAAATTCCGGGTGTCGGCACAAAAGTTCTCAAAATTGCTATTATTCAAAGAACGCCATAGATTTTTTTTAAGCTGCCAAATTCGCTTGCCCGTTTAAATGAAGTGAAATTTGAGCGTTGTTTATGAGGATGAAATGTTATTGGCTTTAACCAAAAGGTTAAAGCCAAGAGAATTTTTCATGATCGCATTTCACGACTTGATTCGACAAAACGATTTGCAGCAAATTAAACAAATTTGCCACACGATCTTACTTTTCAACCACAATTTCACTTACATGACTTTTTCTTATTTCCACTAACTCACTAACTCGTTTAAATAATGCGGGAACTTTAACTCTGTACTCTTCTACTTTTGTGTAAACGATCGGTACAATAAGCAGCGTTAAAAAGAGAGAACTTGTTAGTCCTCCTATCAACGCCCAGGCCAAACCTGATTTCCATTCGGCGCCGGGAGCGGATGAAAGCGCTATCGGGGTCATGCCGAAAATCATAGTTAAGGTGGTCATGAAGATCGGGCGGATTCTCATTCGACCCGCATCAATTAAAGAATCAGTTACACTTTCCCCTTGCGAGCGCATAAAGTTTGTTCTATCAACAATTAAAATTGCGTTCTTTGCAACTAATCCCACCAGCATAATGACACCAAGAATGGTAAAAATGCTGAGAGATTTCATCGTTAATGCCAACGCAAGCAAAGCGCCGATCATTGCAAGCGGAATTGAGAACAAAATAACAAAAGGAAAAACGAATGAATCATAGAGCGCAACCATCACCAGGTAAGTGAAAAGAACTGCACCTAACAAAGCAATGCCCAGATCACCGAATGATTGGCGCTGATTTTTCACATCGCCTAAAAATGAATAAACAACTCCGGATGGAAATTTGAAACCGCTTAATTGCTTATCAATTTCCTGCGAAATTGCGCCTGAAGTCTTACCGGTTTGCACCTGGGCAAAGATGGTTACCGATGCGCTTCTTGCCTGCCTGGACAATTTTGTCGGTCCGGTTGAGCGAAAAATATTTGCAAACTGTTTAAGATAAATTTGTTGCCCTTTCCTATTTACAAAACTTATCGTGCCAAGTTGACTTGTTTGTGAGCGGTCAAATTGATCTAACACAATTCTTATGTTATAATCTGTGTTCCCTTCCCGAAGCCTGGAATCGTCATCACCGGTGAGTGCGATTTTTAACGCCTGCCCGACTTCAGCAACCGTTAACCCGAAACCGGCTAATTTTCTTCTGTCAATTTCGATGCGTGTTTCAGGATTACCGTCTTCAGCCGAAAGACGGACGTCCGCCGTTCCGGGAATATTCTTAATAATATTCTGTACTTGTTTTGCGGTTTTAACAACATCCTCATAGTCAGGTCCGTTAATTAATAGTTGAATAGGAGTTTGATTGGCGACTCCAAAAATACCTATCGGGTTTACGCGAACTTTTACACCGGGAAATTTTTGCGTTGCCATTTTAATATTATTGCCGACGTCATCGGTAGATTTTATTCGTTGTTTTCTATCAACAAGAGTAACTGCGAGCTCGGTTGTATTACTTGAAGGGAATCCGAGCAATCCTTCATTTGAGGCGCCGACATTAGCGTAAATTCTTTTAACTTCCGGCATCCCGCCGATAATTTTTTCGATTTGCTGTGAGACTCTGTTCGTTTGCTCAATAGTGGCGCCCGGGGCTAATTCTATTGTTACGGCAAACTCACCACGATCGGTTTGAGTCATAAATTCGGCGCCGATAAAACCAAGCGGAACTAAGGCGAAGCTGGCGACAAATGCGGCAATTGTCATGAGTGCAACTTTTCCTCGATTTTTAAAAGCCCACTTTAAGAGTTTTATATAATACTCGGTGAGGTCCCTAAATCTCTTTTCAAACCAAACAGCAAATTTACCAACCAAAGTTTTAGTAGTTAATCTTTCTAATTTGGCAAACCGCGAGGCAAGCATAGGGGTAACCGTAAATGAAACGAAGAGCGACATCAATGTTGAAGCCACAACCACTGCAGAAAATTCTCTTAAAATATTTCCGACAATTCCGCCCACTAAGGTAAGCGGAAAGAAAACGGCAACGTCAACCGCCGTGATAGCCAATGCTGCAAACCCAATTTCATTTCTTCCGCGCAATGCCGCAATTCTACTCTCTTCACCTTTTTCAAGATGATGATAAATGTTTTCCAACACAACTATCGAGTCATCCACAAGAATACCCACTACAAGGGAAAGCCCGAGGAGTGTCATCAAATTAAGTGTAAACCCGAATCCCCAAATAACAATAAACGTGGAAATGAGCGAAGTAGGAATGGCGACTAAAACAATAACTGAATTACGAATGCTGTGCAGGAACATCAGCATAACAATTGCCACAAGAAAAACAGCAATTGCCAGATCCTCTTTCACCGCATTTGCCGCATCAATGGTAAAGAGTGAACCGTCTTGTGCAATTTCAAATTTAACGTTATTGCTTCTGTAAACAGCTTCAATTCGTTTCAACTCTTTCTTCACAAGATTTGCAACTTCAACGGAGTTTGCGTCAGATTGTTTTTGCAGAATAAGTCCGATGGTATTTCTGAAATTGATACGGGCAATGTTAGCATGATCTTTAATCCCGTCTTCAACCTCTGCAATGTCCTGGAGTTTTATTTCGCCGCCCTGTCTTGATTCACCAATGGTTAAATTTCTCAATTCTTCAAGCGAAGAAAGTTTTCCGGCGATCCGTACAATAAATTGTCCATCACTATCTTTAATTTTTCCGGTAGGGAAATCCAGGTTTGAAGTTTTAATCGCCTGTGTAACTTGCATAATAGACAAGCCATAAACACGCAGTTTTTGCAAATCGAGATTAACTTTTATTTCGCGCTCTTCGCCGCCGACGAGAGCAATTTGCCCTACGCCCGGCACACGTGAAAGCAGCGGTTGAATTTTATCTTTTGTGAATTGATAAAAAGATTTGGGGTCCATATCGGCAGAAATACCCATCCGCAAAATAGGAACTTCATCAAGAGCGATCTTAGAAATTGTGGGGGCTTTTGCATCGTTTGGAAGCTGTGCAGTTACTTGTCCTACTTTTCTCTGTGCATCCTGCAAAGAAAGGTCTGTATTTGCCGACTGCAGAAGCTCAACAATAACAAACGAAATTCCTTCAGACGAAGTTGACCGGACTTCAGAAACTTTATCCATTCCCGAAACAGCATCTTCGATAACTTTGGTTACACCGGTCTCGACCTCATTGGGAGAGGCTCCGGGGTAAACCGTTATTATGGTTATAATCGGCGGTGAAATTTTTGGCAGTAATTCATATTTTAACTGCTGAAATGCGAAAAAGCCCAAAACAATTAGCGATGCAAAAACAACGATAACTAACGAGGGTCTTTTAATTGATAATTCTGTAATGGTCATTTTATAATTTCCTTATTCTGTTAAAGTAAAGACATCCATATGCCCGCCTCAGGCGGGTTTGGGGGGTTTCTACTTTAGTATTTCAACTTTAGTGTTATCAACAATATTATTTTGTCCGCTTACAACAACTACTTCACCTTCGGTCAATCCGTCGAGAACTTGAATAGATAAGCCTGATTCGCTGCCGACGGTTATTGAGCGAAGTTTTGCAATTCCGTTTTCAACGACATAAACCTGGGGTGTTTTAACACTGCCCACCAAAGCTTCTCTTGGAATAGCAATAGTTTCTCTTGATTTAAGAGAGGTGAATGAAACCCGTGCGAACATTCCTGCTTTAAGCTGATGTTTAGCCGCATTAATGATGCTTATTTCAATGGGGAAAGTATGCGCGTCATCTCCCTTTGCCCCGATTGATTCAATTTTTCCGGTGAAGACTACCCGTGGATAAACATCCGAAGTAACAGAAACCCGGTCACCAACTTTTAAGATGAACGCATCCGTTTCAGAAACATTCAATTTTATTTTTACACGGGAAATATCAACTATATTTGCAACAAGGGTTGCTTGCGGAGCGCCTTGAACCATCGAACCAAGATCAATGAAGCGCGAGGTAATAAAACCGGAAATGGGAGTCTTGATTTTTGTATCAGCCATCTGCCGCTTTGCAACAATGTATTGCGCTTCAGCATTTGCCGCACCAAGTTTTGCCATATCTAACTGTGCATCAGTTGCCGCTTTCTGCTGAAATAGCGTTTGAGTTCGTTCATAATCTTTTTTTGTTTTTTCATAATTAGCTTCAGCGCTCATCAACGCTGCTTTTCGCAATTCATCATCAACTTGAAAAAGCGCCGAGCCGGCAGATTTGTAATCGCCGACTTTTGCAAATACCGCTGTAACTTTTCCGGAAGTTTCTGAAACAATATTTACATCGTTGTTCGCATAGATTGTTCCGACAAGGCTTAACGATTCGGAAAGATTTTTCTTCGATGCTTTTTCAACCGTTACATAATAGGTTTCTTTTATCCCACCGGCGGTATAGGATGACATTTTTTTCTTGTTCATAATCAGGATAGCGACAATAACTATTAGGACTGCAATTACCGATATAATTAATTTACTTTTTTTCATATTCGAATTCTCCAATAATTAATTTTTTTAAGTTTTCGTTTTCCTCTCTTTTGGAGAGGGTTAGGGAGAGGCTATTCTCCAATAGATTTATCTAATTTCGCTTTTGCCAATTCAAGATCAACTAAAGCGGAAGTGTAATTTGTTTTCGCGCTGAGCAGAGCAACTTCAGCGTCAATTAAATCTGAACTGAGTGCCACGCCGTTTTTAAATTTCTCCGAAGTGATACGCTGGTTTTCAGCAGCTTGTTCAACCGATAATTTTGTAATGATAATTTTTTGTTTTGCCTGCTGATAATTCAAAAAGTTTTGAGTAACCTCAAGCGTGATGCCGTCTTTCAACATTCCAAGCGCATCAAGAGACTGCGCAAGTCCCGCTTCCGCCTGGTCGGTTTGATGCGAAGTTGCGAGCCAATTCCAAATATCCATACTCACCATAATCCCCGCATCCCACGTAGCTTTGAAAACATCTGTTGAAGGAAAAACACGCTGATTCGGACGATTGTAATAATAATTTCCGTAAAGACTTACTTCGGGATACCAGCGTGATTTTGCCATCGTTACGCTTGATTCACTTGCTTTAGCGCGGTAGCCGGCGGCTTTTAATTCGCCACGTTTTTCAAATGCTTTGTTCAACATTGGCGTTAACTCTTCATCTGTTTTTGCTTGATATTGCGGAACGGATTTAACTTCCACTTCTGTAATTAATTGAACTCCGAGCGTGTTATTCAAATTTACTTGGGCAAGTTGAACTCCGTTTTGCACTTCCAATTGTTTCAACTGAACATCGGAAAGCTGGACTTGTAATTTTAAAACATCATTATTTGTCAGCATTCCTTGAGCGAGCAAATTGCCTGCATCTTTTAAATGCGCTTTCATTTGTCCGACAATTTCATCAACAACTTTTTTCATCTCCTGCGCTTTGAACAAAGACCAATATGCGTTGCGCACTGTAAATGCTGTCTCAAGTTCATCTTTGGTAAGTTCAACCTCGGAGGCTTTTAATTGATATTCCGCCGCTTCACTTGAGCTTTTTAACCGGAAGCCCGTGAACAACGGTTGAGCAAGAGACATCTTCAATTGATAGTTATTTAAAATTGATGGCGAGAGCACGAATGGTCCTGTAGGCATCATGATGGTGAACGGATCGATCTTACTTAATCTTGTGTAAACACCTGTAAAGCGGATTGAAGGCAGGCGGCTTGAACTTATTTCATTTACGCGCGCCGAACTTGCTTTTACCCGCATTGAAGAAGAATGAAGCGACTTACTGTTTTTTAATCCAATTTGAATAGCTTCATCAACAGTTATTGAAAGTTTCTGTTGCGATAAAATTTGCGGAGCAATAAAAAAGAAAAGTATTGCCGTTATGATGAGATTATATTTATGCGACATTTGGGGTTTCCTCTGTTTGTTCATTTTCAGTTTCACTAAATTTTTTCCTTCCATCTTCAGTTAAAATTCCTTCAAATATTACATTGATTAGTGTGTTATATACCTGGTCGGCGGAAAGGGGTACTTGCGCCAGCACTTCCGGCGTGAGCAAGTTTTGTAATGAAAAGACGTACATCAGCACGACAATATTTTTGTTGATGTCGCTGCGGAAAATACCGTGTTCGACTCCTTCATCAACAAGTAAAGTGAATTTTTCCCACGCTTTTTTCTTCATAAAGAGGTGAATCTTTTCCCAAATTTTCGGGTAGTAGGTTTGTAAATCGCCCATCATCGGTCCTTTAAACTTCCCAATATGTTCGGAAACGTATTCGAGCATCAATTTTACTTTTTGGACGTAGGAGTAATTTTTATTTGCAAAAAGATTGTTGGTGTAATCTTCAGTTTGCAAAGAGATGGATGAAAAAATTTCATTCAACAAATGTTCTTTGTTAGAAAAATGTTTGTAGAGAGTTTTTTTGCTCATTCCAAGAGCAGAAGCGATTTCTTCCATCGAAACTTTAGCGCAGCCAAATTGATGAAACATTTCGGCTGATTTTTGAATGATCTTTTCTTTTAATTCTAATTCGTCGTGCATTTTATCCTTTGTAATCAAGAAACATTTATTGTTTATTTCGTTTCCATATAAACCAAAAAAATAGGGAAATCAGTTCCCGAATACTCTAAAGAAACGAAACTTGTATAAAACGTTTCCAAAATAACGGAAAATTTTATGCAATGTCAAGAAAATAATTCATAATCGAATAACCTCGACATTGACCTCCCCACTCCAGGCAGGTCGGAGGTAAAGTCAACAAGAAGCGCCTGGCTTTAGTTCAATTTTAGCAGTTATTTTGAACAACACTTTTTGCTACTTTGCTAATTATTCTACGATCCAAAGAGGTTGTGTGATTATTGCGAAAAGAAATTTATTTCGCTTATTAAATAAGCGAACTTAGTAATTCTTCGCATTAAGGGAAATGAATCTCGCTCTATATTTGCAATTTTCATCCTAACTTTAAAGATCGCGGCGATTCAAACTATTATTATGCGTAAGGTGAGCCTTTTATAACAGGTATTAAAAATGACACGAATGAATCGAATTTGAAAGAATACATTTTCTTCGTGTAACTTCGCGTCTCCTTCGAGAAACTTCGTGTAACAAAATTCTTTCTCGAAGTACTACAAAGATTTTCACGAAGTGCGGTTCGTTAGAGTTTTTAAAATAGTACAAAATCGTAGCGCATCCCGACAAGCCGGGGAGGTGTTACTGGGTTTAACACCAAATTATATTTTTCCGTGAGTTAATAACTGTTTTATTATGGGTTGTCCGCTAAATTTTTTAGATTTGTTCATGCTCTAAACTATTTTGTGATTTAAGTAAATGCAGCCACAATAAGGAATTTATCATGACGAGTTTCCCTTGTCTTTTTACAGGATTCAAATAATTAAGCCCATGTTAAAGCGATGCAAAAATCTTCATTCAGAATTTTAATTGTTTTCTTTTTTATTTCGCTCTATGAAGTTGCTCCGGCTCAATTCGGCTCTTTTGCATTCGAAAGATTTACCATTGAAGACGGTTTATCTAACAATTCTATTAATGCGGTGCTGCAAACAAGCGATGGATTTTTGTGGGTTGCTACTAAAGATGGATTAAATCGTTTTGACGGTCAAAATTTTGTAATCTTTAAACACGATCCAACTTCAACAAATTCACTCCCTGAAAATTATATAATGAGTTTGTTTGAGAGTCGGGACAGTACCTTTTGGATAGGAACCTGGGGCGGAGGCTTATGCAAATATGATCCCGTCCATGAATCATTTATTCGCATAGAAACGCATCTTAAAAACGATGCGTATGTTCAGTGCATCAGTGAAGATGGATTTGGCTGGCTCTGGTTTGGGACTTATACCGGCGGACTTTTCAATTATAATCCGAAAACAAAGCAGGCATCCAATTTTAATGTTGATACCAATAGCCCGCTGCGGCTTACAAACAACAATGTCACGTCTTTTGTGATAAATGAAGATAATAGTTTATGGATCGGTACTTGGGGAGGAGGATTTTCTTTTTTCGACGAAAAGAATAATTTCGCAAAACATTTTTTGCACACCCAGAGCAAAAATTCCTTATCGCATAACAACATCTGGTTTGTGCAAAAAGATGAACACGATAAAATTATTATCAGTTCGGATTTAGGAATTGATTTGTATGATCCAACCACCGAAACATTCACACACAATTTAAATCTTGAAGAGAGAGTTCAAGTCATCTTAAATTCATCGGTCAGGCAAACTTTCCGGGATAATTATAACAGACTCTGGATTGGCATGTATGAGTATCGCGGACTTTTTATGATTGAAAAAGACCGTAAGGGAGAGACGCAAGTTCAATACATCGTTAAAGAAGAAGACGATCCCCAATCATTAACGATGAATCGAATTAGATGGATTTATCAGGATCACAAAAAAAACATCTGGATTGGTACTGAAGATGGTTTAAATAAACTTCCGGCGACAAAACCATTTGTGCAATTTAGATTTTTCCCATCTCGCAAGATGAGTTTGGGGGGCAGGGTTGTTAGTGGAATTACTGAAGGGCAAGACAGCATTCTCTGGATCGGATTTGGCGGCGCCGGTTTCGATAAAATTGATCTGAAAAATAATGCCATTCAACATTTCAAAAACAAGATTAATAATCCGAACAGTTTGAACGAAGACGATGTTACCGCAATTTATGAAGATAAGTTCGGGATGGTTTGGGTTGGGACAACTCACTCCGGTTTAAATAGGTTTAATCCAAAGACACTTACCTTTAAGCGATTTGTTGTTGATGCAAAAAATTCCGAAAGTGTTAACTTAAATTGGATTCAAGCAATCTTAGAAACAAAAGACGGGACTTTACTTGTGGGGACAAACGCGGGGCTTGAAGTTTTTGACCGGTCAACGCAAAAATTAACTTCATTCAATCCGCCGGTGAAAGGGAAAACCACCTTTCCGAAAATATTTTCTACAAATGCGCTTTATGAAGACAGATACGAAAACCTTTGGGTTGGGACCTGGTTAGACGGACTTTTCCGTTACGATAAAAAAAAACAACAATTTTATCAGTATGTGCCGGAATCTAAAAATCCTTATAGTATCAGCACAAATAAAGTAACGTGTGTTACTGAAGATTCGCATGGGTTTATTTGGATCGGAACACACAGCGGCGGAATAAATAAATTCGATAAAACAACGGGAAAGTTTTATCGCTTTTCTACAAAACATGGTCTGCCAAACGACGTGGTATTTGGAATTCTTGAAGATGGGAAAGGAAATCTCTGGATTAGCACATTGAATGGTTTATCAAAGTTTGATCCGCGGACAGGGAAATTTCGCAATTATGATGTCTCCGACGGCATCACCCATAATCAATTTAACTGGCATGCAAGTTTTAAAAACAAAGCAGGGCAAATGTATTTCGGCACAATTAACGGATTCATTTCTTTCCACCCTGATTCCGTAAAGATTGACCCCGATCCTCCTTCTGTTGCTCTGATATCTTTTAAAGTATTTGGAAAAGAAGCCGCATTACCGCAATCGCTTCCTGCAACAAAAGAAATTCTACTCAATTACGATCAGAACTTTTTTTCCATTGCATTCACCGCTTTGGATATTGCCCCAAACCATAAACATCAATTTAAATATTTTTTAGAAGGCATTGACCCCGACTGGGTCTTATCGGATCAACAATCAATTGCGTTTTACACCGATATTAATCCCGGCAAATACAAATTTTATGTTGAAGCGAGTAACGCTGATGGCGTGTGGAGTAAACCGGTTAAGCTTTCGATTCTTATTTTTCCCGCCTGGTGGATGACCTGGTGGTTTAAAATTTTCATCATCATTTGTTTACTAGTGCTGGGATATCTCGCTTACTTATACAGGCTGAAGCAACTGCTGGCGATCCAAAATATTCGTCTAAATATTGCGAACGATCTGCATGATGAAATTGGAAGCAACTTGAGCAGCATCAGTGTTGATAGCCAGATGCTTTTGAGAAGTTCATCATTGGATGAGACAGAGCAAGAACTCGCATCCTTCATCGGCAATACTGCAAAAGAAACCGTAGAAACGATGCGGGATATTATTTGGTTTATCAATCCTCGAAATGATTTCGACACGGATATGGTTATCAAAATGAAAGAGACGGCTGCAAAACTTTTAGCCGGAATTATCTGGACGTTTAATGTTGCTTCTGATGCAAAATTGGGAAAGTTTAATCTTGACGTCAGACGAAACATTTTTCTTATTTATAAAGAAGTGCTGCATAATATCGTCCGGCACGCAGAAACGAAAACCTGCTTGATTGATATGAGTGGAAATGCAAACTTCATAACGATTCTCATAAAAGATGAAGGAAAAGGATTTGATCTGAAAACAGTTCAGGAGAATAACGGACTACGCAGCATCAAAAGAAGAGCAGAAAAAATTAACGCTTCACTTAGTTTAAAAAGCGAAATCGGGAACGGAACATGTGTCACTCTTGTTGTTTCCTTCGGTAGGCATAAAAAAATTAAATCAAATTGAATTTTAGAGCGCGGTAAATTGCATGGTTGATGGTTGAGTTTTGATGGATAATGGAATTGTAGTGAAGCGCCAAAAAAATTTCGGCATAAAAAAACGCTTACTTTTAAATACTATAACAGTTGTTTCTAAACTGAAAAATACCTTTAACGCGGTATGGGAATTTTCTTAATTCATTCAGAACTTTAAGAAGGTGAATATGCCCAAAACTAAAAACATAAATTACAACGCTCACAACATCTGGTTGATTGAAGATAATGCACACTTTAGGAGAACAATGCAGTGGCTTGTAAATAGAGCCCCGGGAATGCAGTGTACACATTCATTCGAATCGTGTGAGGATGCATTGTTGAAATTGGGGAAAGAAGAACTTCCCGAAGTAATCCTTCTTGATATTAATCTTCCCGGTATGAACGGGATACAAGGGATTGAAAAAATAAAATTGATTTCACCGGAAACTTATATTGTTATTCTTACAGTTTATGACGATAATGATAAGGTTTTCGATGCTCTTTGCGCCGGGGCGTCCGGGTATTTGTTAAAAGATTCGGCGCCTGAAAAAATTATTGACAGTATTGAAGAAGCATTGGCTGGCGGCGCACCGATGAGTATTCAAATTGCTCATAAAGTCTTGGAAATTTTCAGCCATCTTAAACCGAAAAGATCCGACTATGGTTTGACTCCCCGCGAGAAAGAAATTCTACAGTTAATGACGAGCGGAATTTCAAGACAGCAAATTGCGGATAAATTGTTTATCAGTTTTCATACCGTTACCTCGCACTTAAAAAATATTTACAGCAAACTTCACGTGAACAGTAAATCAGGAGCAATTTCTAAAGTGTACAAAGAAAATATTCTCTAAAACTTTTCTAATTATCTTCTTAATCCTAACCATAATCTCACTCCAAGCTGTAGCCATTGGTCATCGGTCAATGGTCATTTGAAAGACATCTGATTATTGAACACTTACCAACTCCACCAAAATACCTCGAACGAGGGATTGTCCCCCTAAAGTGTCTAACCTAATTTTCTTTTGTGTTCATGGAAAATCTCGAAATCATTTTCGTAAGACATTTTTATAGTCGTTACGTTTAATAAACACTAAATAAAACAAAAAGGAAAAGGTGCTGTTATGAAAAATCTTTTACAAAGATTTGTGCTTTTGATTGCTTTGTTCATACTGTCTTCATCATTCTCCTACTCACAGGTAGGCTGGTGGAAATTTGACAATCCAAACAATTTAACCGCTGCTGAAGCAGGTTACGGAAGTGATCTTGTGTTGACCGGAACGGTCTCCGCAGTAGTGGGTCCAACGGAAGCTAATGGTGCTGTTAGAGTTCCGGTCGGAAGTTATTTTAAGTGTAATCATGGATTAACTCCAACAGGCGGCGGACTAAAAGTTAACACCTACACACTTCTTATTGATTTCAAAATTTCTGCTGCGATGTGGCATAATTTTATTCAAACTGACTCCTTACCCGGTGGAAGCGATGGCGATTTTTTCATTAAACCGACAGGCGAAATGGGAACATCCGGAGCCGGATACTCAACTTTTACCGCTACGGTTGATACATGGTACAGATTGGCAATAACTATTGAAAATGGTGTGCAAAATAAATCTTATATCAATGGACAATTAATAAAAGACTGGAGCGCTTATGATATTGATACCCGATATGCTCTTTTCCCATGGATTTATTTCTTTGCTGATGACGATGGTGATGATGGTGAAATTGATGTGGCTGAAATTGCTATGTGGGACCATGCTCTTTCCGCTTCTGAAGTTTTAGCCTTCGGAAGTGTTGGTGGGATATTACCTGTTGAACTGAGTTCTTTTAACGCAGTTCAGTTAAAAGGAAGTGTCGTTCTTAATTGGGAAACCGCGTCAGAAAAAAACAACAGCGGATTCACCATTGAAAGAAAAAGCGAAATCGAAAACTGGAAATCACTTGGCTTTGTTCCCGGTTACGGCACTTCAACTGAAAAACATAACTATTCTTATACCGATCAATCAATTGGTTCCGGTAAATATTCTTATAGATTAAAACAAATGGATCATAACGGTACGTTTGAATACTCACAAGTTATTGAAGTTTTATTAACTCCGTCTGAGTTCAAAATGTATAACAACTATCCAAATCCATTTAATCCTTCAACTGTTATTGCGTATGACCTTCCGGCAGATGCATTTGTCACTTTGAAGGTTTATAACACAACGGGTGAACAGGTTGCCGAATTAGTTAATGAATATCAGGTTTCCGGAAAATATAACAAAAGTTTTAATACATCATCTGTAAGCAGTTCTTTACCAAGCGGTATTTACTTTGCCGAATTACGTGCGAACGAAAAAGTTCAAAGAATTAAAATGCTGCTGTTAAAATAAAGAGTAACTTTCTCAACGGTTGTCTTGGGTTTTTCTTTTCGAAAGTCTAAGACAACCGTCTCATTTTAAAATACCTCAAACGAGGGATTGAGGGAATTACTCACCCGGTATATGTTTACAATTAGGAGTAATTTCTTCTTTCAATCACTAACGATCATCAATATTTTTTTAGGTGCAGAATGAAACGGATTTCAATTTTTACTTTGTTTTTTATACTCGTTTGTAATACGGTTTTTTATTCACAGGCTCCTGAGCGTAAAGGCTGGTGGAAATTCGATAATGCCGATTCTCCTTTAAAAGCTGAAGTAGGATATGGAAATGATTTAGAATTAGTCGGAACTCATCAAGTTGTTGATGGGCCCGATGTAAATAACAACGCTGTAAAAATTGGGGCAGGAAGCCGCTATAAAATGTTTCATGGAATAGCACCGAACGGCGGCGGGACAAAGGTAAATGAATACACACTCGAATTCGATTTCCGCGTTTCCGTGTTTGCCGGATGGCATTGTTTCTTTCAAACCGATCCAACAAACGGATCGGATGGAGATTGTTTCATCAACACTTCCGGAAGTATAGGCGTTTGGGCAACAGGATATTCTCCCCATCCCATTAATATAAATGAATGGTACAAATTAGTTGTTTCGGTTAAGAACGGAACACAATATAAATATTATTTAGATGGGCAATTATTCCATGACGGAACAATTCAAGCGATAGACAGCAGGTTTTCACTTGATAGTTTGCTGCTTGTTTTTGCCGATGAAGATGGTGAAGACGGTGAAATTGAGTGTGCAGAACTTGCAATTTGGGATCGTGTGCTTACCTCCGCAGAAATCTTTTCTTTGGGAAGCTTTCATGACATTGATACGACTTCTCCTAATAGTCCAGGGGATTTAGTCGTCGTTCCCGGCACCTATCAAAATCTGATTTTGTGGACAGATGTGCCTGGTGAAGATGGTGAAGTTTATGATATCTATTATTCGGAAAAGCCGATAACCGATATTGCTCAAGCTGAAATACTTAAATTGGGTGTTGCAGAGAATTTGCAAAATGTCGAACAAATTCTTCGATCTGCAGTTACCGACCAGGATTTGACCTATTATTATGCTGTACTTTGTAAAGACTATGCCGGGAATTATTCTACGCCTGCTTACTTAAACACTCCTACCACAAACAAAGGAAAAGGTGTTCCCACTATCGCCAAAACAGCTCCGGTTAATTTCATTGCCGATGGAGATTTAACAGAATGGACAAATGTCCCTGAGATCAGAATCCTTCGCTCTGAAGGAACCGGCTTCGATGCTCCGAGTGGTTTGCATGACGGAGACGCTGACTATAGCGTCATAGCTTATTTAGCGGTAGATAACGATAATCTTTATTTTGCTGCGGATGTTACCGATGATATTTATAGCTGGAAGCAAAGAGATGACCCATGGATGAACGATGCCATTAATTTTTACATCGGTTTGTTCGATTCTCACACCACTAATTTCTCAGTTTATAAACGTGGCGCAACTCCGCATTATCAAATTCTTTTTGATGAAGAAAAAGTTACTACCGGTTATAGCGACAGCTTATTATTTCCCGGCACAAATTATTTCTTCGGGCAAAAAGCCCTTACCCCCGGCTATCTCATCGAAGCCAAAATTTCATTCATTGATTTAGCCCAAAAACGTAATTTCGACTATGGAGGTGATAAAGATAGTGTTTTCCATCCTGTAGAAGGAATGAAAATTCCGATAGATTTCTCTTGTAACGATGCTGATGCTTCTGGTGAGAGAGAATTAGTATTCTGTTATTCTCCTTATAATGAAGATCAGTCATGGATTTATCCTTCTCGCTGGTTGTGGACGTGGATAGGGAATAAGATGAATGTTGATCCAAATGGAATTGGGGAAGGATTGGTTGCAGCTAATTACCGGCTGGAACAAAACTATCCAAATCCGTTCAACCCTTCAACGAAGATTACTTATTCTCTTCAAAATCCTGAGTTGGTTACATTGAAAGTATTTGATGTTCTTGGACGAGAAGTTTCAACTTTAATAAATCAATACCAGACAGCGGGAAGCCATACGGTAAACTTTAATGCCGCAAATCTACCAAGTGGAATTTACTTCTACAAAATAAAAGCCGGTTCTTTTCAGAACATTAAGAAATTGATGCTATTGAAATAGATAGCAATCGAAAGCAACCAATTAAACAAGAATTTTTTATCAACCTTTAAATTTGGATTTCTATGAAGCAGGGCTCAATTTTCTATGTACTTTTTATTTTGATATTCAGTTCATCATTGTATTCGCAGGTTTCCACACGCAAAGGCTGGTGGAAGTTTGACGATGCAGCGAATCCGCTAAAAGTCGAGTCGAGCTTTGGAAATGATTTGCAGTTGATCGGAACTCATCAAACGATTGATGGACCGGAAGCCGGCAACAACGCAGTAAAAATTGGTGTCGGAAGTTATTACAAATTGACTCACGGAATTGCGCCGAACGGCGGCGGTGTTCTTGTAAATGATTACTCAATTCAAATTGATTTTCGTGTCCCCGCAATTGACGGCTGGAGATGCTTCTTCCAGATTAGTCCCGCAAACAATAGTGACGGAGATTGTTTCATCAACACAGCCGGAAATATTGGAACAGCCGCAACAGGGTATTCCTCTTATGCGGTTAAAGCAAATGAATGGTACCGGTTTGTCCTCTCGGTAAAGAACGGAGTTCAGTACAATACGTATTTAGATGGACAGTTGCTGCGTAACGGAACAGTCCAAACTGTTGATGGACGATTTGCGCTTGATAGTTTACTCCTTGTATTTGCTGATGAAGATGGAGAAGATAAAGAGATTGATTGCGCAGAACTTGCAATCTGGGATCATCACCTAACCGGAAGTGAGATAAGTTCATTAGGGGGTTACGGACACGAAGTAACCGGTCCCGGGACAAAACAATTAATCCTTGTTCCTTTTCTCAATGAACCCACAACAAATTCGGTTTATGTCTGCTGGCATGACACTTCAGCTGCCACTGCAAAAGTTGAATACGGAACAACACCCTCGTTGGGGCAATCAGTTTCCGGCACAAGTGAAATCATTGGAGAACCTTACCGTTGGCATTCTGTAAAATTATCTGGGCTTCAACCTTACACCGAGTATTATTATAAAGCTGTCAGCGGAAGCGGTTCTTCTGAAGTTTACTCTTTCAGGACATTACCCGATAGTAGTTCGCAAGGCAAGATCAGATTTTTATTGCTAAGCGATACACACAGCACCGACACCACGATGGCGGTGAAAGTGATTAAAGAGGCAAAAAAGAAAATTCAGCAGCTCTACGGAAATGACATACAGAATCAACTAAATTTTGTTTTACATTCAGGCGATTTAGTTGTTGACGGAAACAACATTGTACAATGGACTGATGAATTTTTTGCTCCGATGGCTCCGGTCTCTCCATATATTCCGTTTATGACGATTACCGGAAACCATGAAGCCGAAAGTCAAAATTATTATAAATATATGCACTATGACGAAGTCTCTCCTGTGCCTGCTGTTGCTGAAAAATTTTGGTCGTTTAGAGCGGCGAATACTTTGTTCATTGGATTGAACTCGAATGCTATTACCACAATAGGATCACTTCAAAAAATCTTGGTTGATCAGATGTTGGTGAAAGCTGAAGCCGATACTTCCATTGATTTTGTTTTTGTCATCTCTCACCATATGGTTGTAACTGAATTATGGGGTGAAGGAATTACTCTTGATGGTGGACCAAACTATATGAAAACCCAAATCTATCCTCTTTTAAAAAAATATTCTAAAGTAGTCCAACACTCTTACGGACATACACATGGATTTGAAAGAGGAACGGTTGAGTCCGAATCGCTCAATCCTCGGGGCGATTTCAGAATGGTCTGCGGCGGCGGCGGCGGCGGCGCAACCGACCGATGGGGTGCATATAAGAATATGGATTTTCCGGAAATCCAAATTACTCTTGATGACTACTTTTATCAGATTATAGAAATTGATCCGGCAAAACAAACATTTGAAGCATCTATGTACAGTTTAGGAAATGGAAGTAAAAGCCGAGACTCTGAGTTGCGGGATCATTGGTACAGAAAAGTTAATCAGCCGGCTCCGGGAAATCCCGTTACTTCTGCGCCGACCGTTGATACAAGCAAAGTCATTTTCAATACTTCGCCAATAAGTGGCGATTCTTTAATGACCGTAAAAATTCAAGCTGCGGATAACGAAAGTTTTATTTCATCAACACTAGATACAATGGTGCATTGGATAGATTTATACGGTGGTGCAGATGCAAGTTTTAATCCAATTGATTTGAACAGCGGGATAGATTTAACCAAATTGTCGTTCAGCAGTAAACGATTTGATGCAAGCAAACAATATTATTATCGTGTAAAATACCGCGACCATAATTTGAAATGGTCTGGTTGGTCTAATAGCACTACCTTTAATGTTGCTACCGATATTAAAGATAACACTATTCCAACGGTTTATGCTTTGGATCAGAATTTCCCGAATCCATTCAATCCTGTCACAAAGATAAATTACCAGCTGCCGAAAAACAGTTTTGTAATGCTGATCGTTTATGACGTTTTAGGAAAACAGGTTGCTTCTTTGGTAAATGAAGAACAAGCTGCCGGAGTTTATCAAACAACTTTTGATGGCAGCGGGTTGAGCAGCGGAATTTATTTCTATAAAATTCAAGCCGGAGATTTTGTTGAAACAAAAAAACTCGTTCTGATGAAATGAGTCCCTTTGATAGAGGTATATGCGAAATAACAAAACCTTTATGTTATCAATAACAGGAAGAAGTTGAAATGAAAAGGAAACTATCAACTATAAGAATCGTTTTTATAGTTGTCTTTTGTCTTATTTCAGAAGCGTTCGGTATTAAAACAATAACTGCGGATAATCCAAATTTTCAATACACGGGAAGGATTGACTTTTCAATTCCCGGACAGCCGACGATCTTCTGGCCAGGCACTTTCATTAGGGCAAATTTTGAAGGACCTTTACTCCTCATTATGTTGGATGATAAAACCGGGCAATCTTTTTATGATGTTTTTATTGATGAAGATTATGAACATCCTCATTTGATTGATTGTCTCGCAGGGAGTAAAATCTATGTGGTAACCGGTTCGCTAAAGGATACTGTTCACAACCTCCTCATTTTTCGTCGAACCGAGGCGTCCACAGGTCCTACTAAATTCTTAGGAATTCAGATCAACGATGGAAAGACATTAGTCACTCCTCCGGCAAGACCCAAACACAAAATATTATTTTACGGCGATTCGATTACATGCGGATATGGGGATGAAGCTCCCGATAACGGCGCTGATGACAACCTGACACAAGAGAATAATTTTTTAGCCTATGGCGCGGTAGCTTCTCGTTTATTGAACGCCGATTATATGTGTATTGCAAAAAGCGGAATTGGTATTATGATTAGCTGGTTTAATATGGTTATGTCTGATTATTATTATCGTCTCAATCCCGATAGTTCAACAAGTTACTATGATTTTAGTCAGTTCACTCCCGATGTAGTAGGAATAAATCTTTTCCAGAATGATAGCTGGCTATTGAGTACCATGGATTCGTCTAAAATTACTAACGCATACATAGATTTTGTACGGGAGATACGACTTCATCATCCCGATGCATTCATTGTTTGTTCGTTGGGAAGTATGGACGCTACAAAAGCAGGTTCGCGTTGGCCCGGTTTTATTGATGAAGCTGTAAAATATTTACGGGAGATTGATAACGACACCAACATCGGAACCTACTTTTTTCCATATGATCCAGCATGGAGTAAACATCCTCGCGTGCGGCATCATAAAGTAATGGGACAAAACCTCGCCTCTTATATTAACGATAAAATGGGATGGACAACCGGGGTTGAAAATGATTCCTATGCACAACCGCCAAATAATTTCCAGCTTTCACAGAACTATCCAAATCCTTTTAATCCTACCACAGTTATTAATTATCAATCAGCGGGCGTCGGTCATGTAACTTTAAAAGTTTTTGATATCCTTGGTGACGAAGTAGCAATCCTTGTTAATGAAGAGCAGTCCGCTGGAGCTTATCAAATTACTTTCAACACTCAACTAACTACTAACCACCAACCGCTCTCAAGCGGCGTTTATTTTTATCAACTGAGAGTGGGGAGTTTTGTACAAGCGAAAAAGATGGTAGTTCTAAAATAATTTTCTTGTTGTTAGTTGTGTAACAAGCACCACAAGCCTCTCTTCGGAGAGGCTTGTTGGTTTAATCATTATTCTTAAATTCATTTACTACTTTCATTCAGCTATTTTTCTTCATTCAATTGTACTTCAAGTAATTTTTTCTAGACACATGCTTGCTAAGAATGCTCTTATCAAATGCATTTAGCAGGCGGAAAATATTTTACTAACTCACATTACGCAAAAGACAGAATCAGTGTCTTAATCGTGATCTTTATCTTTTTCTTAATCCGCGTTAACTGCTTAAAAACGAGTAAGATTACGATTATGATTATGATTAAGTCACCTTACGCAGAATTTGTAATACGAAGCGGTAGCTTCGTAAAAAACAAGCATTTTATCGAAGCTTCGCTTCGATTTACAATATAATTTCTCACTTTTGCGTAACGTGAGTGATTAAGATGATTGTTTGATTTGCTACTATGTAACGCACATTAATGATTTAGTATATTTGTATCAAGTTATTAGAGATTAATATGAAATCAAAACTTATCATTCTTCTCACTGTTATAATTCTAACGTTTACAATTTTTCTTCTTGTTGGACTCCATAATTCTGCTAAAAAGGAAGTAGTTCAGCGGTTCCAATCCCGGCAGCTTTTTACCGCCCGGCAGTTATCCAAAGAGCTTGAAACCTGCCTCCGCGACGAATCCCGCGCAGTTGAGATCCTTTCTACTTTACCCGTTTTGAAAAATAAAAAAACAGATGCGGCTGCCAAAGCTGTTCAAGAATATTTTGAGTATCTGAAAAAAGATCATGTAAAATCCATTAGTATCTATGATGAAAAAGGAACGATCATTTACTCGACCTTGAAAGACGCTATTGCTTCCGACCAAAGCGATACAAAATTTTTTGCTTGGGCAGCACAGAGAAAAAATAAAGGTTATCAATTTATAATTGAAGATGTGCCGCAGACCTTTGCACAATCGAGTAAAAATTCTTCTTTTCAAGTGATGATCGTTGCTCCAGTTTATGGCGAATCTCCCAGCAACTTTATCGGTCTTGTTTCTGCCGTTGTGGATTTAGATGATATTCTCACCTCTTTTTTTAAGCCGGATAGCGCTCATCATAGTAAAGAAAATGCATGGCTTATAGACAAAGACGGAACCGTGTTATATCAAGCCGAGCATCCGGAAATGATGATGTTTAATGTGCATCAACAGGATGAATCATGTCTCGAATGTCATACTTCGTTTAAGTATGTTGAAACAATTCTTGCCAAACCCACTGGCACAACAGCATATCAATTAAAAGAAAGTTCTGAAAAATTATCAAGCTTTTTTACGATCAACTACAAAAATATTTCATGGAAAGTTGTTGTTAATACTCCTCTTAATGAGGTTACTGATTTTGTTGATAAAAATAGTCTCCAAACAGTAGCGCTTATCGTAGTTATCTCACTTATATTACTCATAAGTTCCTTTTTGCTATTACGCAGTAACCGGTTGAAAGCAAAAGCTGAAACCGAAGCGGAAAAACTTCGCGGACAACAAGCGTTTAATTTGATTTTGGAGAGCGCCGGCGAAGGTATCTTTGGGCTTGACTTAAATGGCAATCATACTTTTGTTAACCCGAAAGCTGCAGAATTGCTTGGTTTTAAAATTGAGGAATTAATTGGCAAACATAGCCATACCTTATGGCACCATACCCGACCAAACGGTGAACCGTATCCCGGCAAAGAATGTCATATCTATGCAACACTTCACGAAGGGATTTCCCATACCGGCGAGGAATATTTTTGGCGAAAAGATGGAACAGGTTTTTCGGTTGATTTTAGTACTACACCAATTTCGGAAACCGGAAAAGTTGTAGGCGCTGTCGTTACGTTTCAAGATATTACAGAACGCAAGCTTGCGGAAGAAACTCTCCGGGCAAGTGAAGAACGTTTTCGTTCTGTAACGCAATCTGCTAACGATGCGATAATTATCTCCAACAAACTCGGAACAATTTTAGGATGGAACAAAGGGGCAGAAAAAATATTTGGTTTTGCCAATACAGAGATAATTGGTAAATCTCTTGAGCTCATAATCCCTCCGGATTATCGTGAGAAACATTATACCGGGATGGAACGGCTCGTCGCTGAAAGTGATCGTCACATCGTTGGGAAAACAATGGAACTGCAAGGGTTACATAAAAGCGGGAATGTTTTCCCGGTAGAATTATCGCTTTCAGAATGGAAAACTTCTAACGAAACTTTTTATACCGGGATTATTCGTGATATATCCGAACGCAAAAAAGCAGAAGCAGAAGAGGAAAAACAAAGAGAGATTTTAGAAAAGTTAAATGATCTCTCGGGGCTTTTGGCTGAAGATATGACGCTTGAACAAAGCCTTGAAAAAGGATTGCAGATAATCCTCTCGACATCCTTTTTACGTTTAGAACAAATCGGCGGACTTTTCCTTTCAGAGATTGGGAAAAATGAATTGGTTCTTAAGAGCAGCGTTAATTTACCTGAAGCCATCCAAACCATGTGTGCAAATGTTCCTTTTGGTCACTGTCTTTGCGGTCGTGCAGCAAGTACCGGCAAAATTCAATTCGCTGCTTGCGTAGATGAGCGGCACGAAAATCATTATCAGGGAATAATAGATCATGGGCATTACACTATTCCCATCTTTTCTGATGGAGAAGTGCTCGGGGTTATTGTTGTTTATTTACCAGTCGGACATCTTTCCAATCCTCTTGAAATGAGTTTTTTACGTTCTGCAGCCGATGTATTCTCTGGTATTATTATCCGCAAACACGCTGAAAATGAAATCAAATCTAAAAACCAACAACTGCAAAAAACAAATTCCGAGAAAGATAAATTCTTTTCAATTATCGCACATGATCTTAGAAGTCCTTTCAGTGGCTTTTTAAATTTAACCGAGTTGATGGCTGAAGGAAGTGAAGATTTTTCTAAAGTTGAATTAACGGATTTTAGTAAAGCTCTGCATGATTCCGCATCCACCGTTTATAAATTACTAGAAAATTTGTTGGAGTGGGCGCAAATGCAAAAGGGAACAATAAGTTTTGCTCCCGGTGAATTGTCGTTGGCTGAAGTTGTTTCTTTCGGCATTGATACCATCAATCAAAGAGCTCTGCAAAAAGGAATCACGCTCATAAATGAAATCCCGGAGACTCAACAAGTTTATGCGGATGAAAAAATGATCAACACGGTTCTCAGAAATTTTTTGTCGAATGCAGTTAAGTTTACCAAACGTGACGGTAGAATTGTTGTGCGAAGTAAAAAAATCGACGCTGAAATGATACAAATTTCCGTGCAAGATACTGGCGTTGGTATGGCGGAAAAAGATGTAAACCGGCTTTTTAAGATGGAAGAAAAAGTTAGTTCAAAAGGAACCGACGGCGAACCAAGCACCGGATTAGGTCTACTGCTCTGTAAAGAATTCGTTGAAAAAAATGGTGGAAAAGTTTGGGCGGAAAGCACAAAAGGCGAAGGCTCTATATTTTATTTTACGGTTCCCGAAAGCATGCAAAATAATTAGTCTTTTCTTCGTGCAAGAATTTTTTGTTCTTACACGAAGGAAAAAATCTTCGTGGTTCTTCGTGCAAGAATTTTGTTACACGAAGTTCTCGAAGAAGGCACGAAGTTACACGAAGGAAAATTAAAGGAGTATGTATGGATTTTGAACCGTTAAGTAAAAAAATTATTGGCGCGGCTATTGAAGTACACAAACATTTGGGACCTGGTTTATTAGAATCAGCCTATGAAGAATGTTTGGCGTATGAGCTCACTACAAATGGATTGTTCGTAAAAAGACAAAAGCCGGTTCCTGTTGTTTACAAGGAAGTAAAACTTGAGTGCGGGTATCGCATAGATATTTTAGTAAATGATGAAATAATAATTGAAATTAAGTCTGTTGAAACACTGAATCCAGTTCACGAAGCGCAAGTACTAACATACATGAAGTTTGCTCAGAAGAAAATTGGACTTTTGATTAACTTCAATGTAACAGTCTTAAAAAACGGACTCAAACGGTACGTTAGATAAATTTCTTCGTGGTTCTTCGTGAAAGTTTCTTCGTGGTTCTTCGTGCAAGAATTTTTGTTTTGTTCTGACACGAAGCTCTCGAAGAAGGCACGAAGTTACACGAAGAATCTTGGTCGAGATTCTTTTAATGAAAGTTTTTAATATATAAAGGTTACTCTTATGAAATCAAATTTTATTATTGTTGCATTAACGGTTATTATTTTAACGATAATTACGTTTCTTCTCTACGATTTGCATAACTCATCAGAAAATGAGATCACCAATAGATTTAATGCGCAGCAGCTTACCGCCGCAAATCAAATTTCAAGAGAAATAAAATCTTTCTTATGCAAACGCGCTCAAGGGATAGAAATTTTATCATCATTGACCTCACTTCAGCAGCAAGAAATGAAACCCCTCATTTCAGATATACAAAATTACTTTGGCCATGTAAAGGATAATAATGTCAAGGCAATCAGCGTTTATGATGAAAAAGGAACGATCCTCTACTCAACCGCTAAAGCTGTCATCGGGCGCAACTACAGACAATTGGACTACTTCCAATGGGCGATGAAAAAAGAAAACAAGGGAAAGCAATTTATTTCATCACTGATTCAAAAGACTGATAACAAAACTCAACCCCTTGCCTATTTTCGGTTTCTTATTGTTTCACCTATCTATCAAGTTCAAGCTAATAAATTTGTAGGCATCATAACAGAAACGATTGACTTGAAGGAAGTGCTGACCTCTTTTTTACCTCTGGTTAGTCCATACACGGCTAAAGAAAATGTCTGGATTCTGGATGAGGATGGTACAGTGTTATTTCAATCCGAGCATCCGGAAATGGTGCTTAGAAACATAAAACAGCGGGATCAGTCATGCATGAAGTGCCACACATCCTTTGATTATGTTGAAAGAATTCTTACTGCAAAAAAAGGAAACTTTGGATATAGACTTAAAGAAAAACCTAAAAAATTAGCAAGTTTTACATCGCTGGAATTTAAAAACATTTCCTGGACGATTGTTCTTAATCTCCCCTCGGAAGAAGTAACAGGCTTTTTAGCCAAACAAAACAGAAGCACATTAATTCTTATTGGACTGATTGCTCTAGTGCTTATAGGCGGGTCACTTAAGATTTACCAAAGCAACCGCTTAAAAGTTAAAGCAGAAGAGAATGTAAAAGAACTCCGCGAAAAACAAACCTTTAATTTAATCTTGGAGAGCGCAGGCGAAGGTATTTTTGGTCTTGACCTTAACGGCTATCATACGTTTGTAAATCCGGCGGCTGCGGCATTACTTGGTTATAAAATTGAAGAATTAGTTGGTAAGCATAGCCATTCTATTTGGCATTATGCTCTCCCAACCGGTGAACCTTACCCTTGTGAAGATTGCCATATTTATGCTACTCTGCATGACGGCACTTCTCACTCCGGCGAGGAATATTTTTGGCGGAAAGATAGGACAGGCTTTCCGGTTGATTTTAGCACGACACCAGTTTTAGAAAATGATAAAGTTATTGGAGCTGTTGTAATATTCCGCGATATCACCGAGCGTAAAAAGATGGAAATTTCTCTCCTTCAGCAGCTCAACTTTTCTAAGGCATTAAATGAAATAGCAAACATAATAGTTTCATCGGAAGACAGCAGCGCTATTTTAGAAAAAACAACGGACATCCTTGGAGAAGCACTTAGTGTTGCCCGTTGTTTGATTTACGATGCTAATTTCACTACTAATCAACTAACCGCTTTTAGCGAAAGGTTAGACCCAAAATCTTCTGATATTAAACCAACCAAAGGAGTTTATCCGATTGATGTTTTCATCAGTGGCATCACTGAAATGAGAAAAACCAAACAATATTTAACAAGCCACTTTGATAACATAAATCCCGTTTTGTTAAAAGATCATTCCGATAAAATATTACACGAGCAAATGAGTATTAAAAGCGCTCTCTGGTATCCATTCGCTTTTTACCCAGATGGATACCACATTTTAGTGCTTAATGAAACCCATCATAAAAGAGAATGGACAAATGAAGAAGTTAATTTTCTTGATTCTGTTAGCCACCAGGTTAGCATTGCGTTGGAAAAAATTCGCCTTCTTGAGGCAAAAAAACATTCAGAAGTAGAAATTAAAATGCTTGCCACTTCTCTTAAAAGAATAAATGAATGTGTCAGTATTACCGATAATGAAAATACCATCCTTTTTGTGAACGAAGCATTTCTAAAAACGTATGGATATAGTGAAGAAGAAGTTCTGGGAAAAAACATAACGATCGTTAGTTCATTAAATAGTCCACTGAAAGCAGTTGGTGAAGTACTGCCCGCAACGCTGCAAGGGGGGTGGAATGGCGAACTTATAAATCGTCGAAAAGACGGAAGCGAATTTCCCATTTATCTTTCTACGACAATTATTGAAAAAAAAGATGGGAAGCCGGAGTATCTTATCGGAATAGCGATAGACATTACCGAACGAAAACAAGCCGAACGAGAACTTATTAAAGCGAAGGAAAAAGCCGAAAACGCTAACAGCGTTAAAGACGGGTTTATCCAAAATATTTCTCACGAGATCAGAACCCCGTTAAACGGTATTTTGGGAATGACGAGTGTTATAAAAGAAATTTTTTCCCCATACATCACGGAAGAAGAAGCCACGTTCTTTGAAGCAATTGACAAATCCAGCCGGCGAATAATAAGAACCGTTGATATGATTTTAAACTTTTCAAGGCTGCAATCAAACGACTTTACTATTGCCCCCCAGGAAATAAATCTCTCATCAATTTGTGAAAAACTTTGTGCGGAATTTCAGGAAGCCGCAAAACAAGCGTCTCTTGAATTAACTTACGAAGATAACTTGGGAGACGTAATTCTCTATGCAGACGAATACACGGTAACACATTCGATTTCTGATTTACTAGATAACGCCATAAGGTTTACTAAGAAAGGATTTGTAAAAGTTTCTCTTTTCGCTGGAACGAACAATGAAGTAAAACTTGAAATAAAAGACAGCGGCATCGGGATAAAGGAAGCATATCTTGAACATCTTTTTGAACCCTATAGGCAGGAAGATATGGGTTATAGCAGGGCTTATGAAGGAGTTGGACTCGGTCTTCCGCTGGCAAAGAAATTTCTTGAACTGAACAACGCAAGCATTTCGGTTGTAAGTAAAAAAGGTGAAGGAACAACTTTTACGGTTGCGTTCGTCAAAACGATGAATCCGAAAAAAGAAATTGCGGTACCGAAAAAAATCATTAACAATAGTATACCAGCTGTAAGAGAAAGAAATGAAACGGTTCTAATCGTTGAAGATGATTTAATAAACCGGAATATGATAACCAGATTTTTAAAAGGATACTATCATTCATTAAGTGTAAGTTCCTCCGATGAAGCGCTTCACACCTTAAAAACAAATAGCGTTGATATCATTTTGATGGATATTTCAATTCGAGGATCAAAGAACGGGTTGGAATTAACTGAAGAGTTAAAGGCATTAAAAGAATATCAACTAATACCGGTAATCGCGGTAACTGCCCACGCATTTGATCAGGACAGAAAAAACGCATCAGAGGCAGGCTGCGATGCGTTTTTACCCAAACCATTTACGAAAGAATCGTTGCTGCAAATAATTGGAAAGTTCATTTAATCTTGAAACAGTTATCAGATTTCGAATAAGAGTAAAGGCAACCTAAAAATATTTTATTCCAATTCGTGAACAAGTAATTCTCCGGTACACGAGGAACAACAAACGTTAAGATATGGTAGCAAGTTTGCCACAACAAACAACCCACCGGTCACGAAACGAAAAATATATTTCTTCATTGCGCGTATTTTTGCAGTCTTGTGTTTTGTATAAGATAAGAAATGCCTTGCGCGCATTGTTTCCATCTATCAAAGGAATGTGTAACAAGATAAGCTTTAACATCATTTTCGCGGTTGCTCATCTTGATAAGTTTTAGAGAAATAGCTCAAAAGAAAGCATAACTCCAAAAATTTTTTGGGTCTATGTCGTTTATAGTGGGTAAATAGAAAAATGGGATTAATTTTGGGGGACAAAAATTTAACAAAGAAATAACGGGAATAATAAAAAATGAACTCAGTAGAATTATTTAAGATGGCATTAGGG
>Ga0210032_1000209_pt1 | contig 52546 bp, 48 predicted proteins | sample CryGeyCG2114_250_2_FD_185458 | JGI IMG/M metagenome (GOLD analysis project Ga0210032, IMG submission 185458) | Groundwater microbial communities from aquifer - Crystal Geyser CG13_big_fil_rev_8/21/14_2.50 (SPAdes) (version 2) | ecosystem: Environmental > Aquatic > Deep subsurface > Groundwater ... | reverse complement strand
CTGCATCCGGACGAAGGTACGGGAAGACTCGTGGAAACCGGTCCGGCGGCACAAGTTCTGGATCGGCCCGCCGATTTGAGGCTGTGCGGCTTTCTCGCCGCAGCCGGAGAGCCGTCGGACAACGGAAGGAACCCTATGGAGAGGAGAATAAAATGAGAATCATCATCATCGCGGTCGTATTCTGCCTGCTGGTCGCGCCCGCCGAGGCCCAACTCTTGAAGCTTCGCCGGACCGATCTCGGGAACGGGCAGGCAAACCTTATTGAGAGCCTGAGTCTCAAGGGAGACCTGCGTCTTCGTCATGAGAGCATCGCACGCCGATCGGCCGGTCGGCCGTCGCGCCAACGGCAGCGTTTCCGGCTCCGCCTGGCGGGGGAGATCGGCCTGCCAGAATACCTAAGCGTGGGACTGCGCCTTGCGTCGGGAGCCGGCGAGCAGGTCTCCTCGAACCAGAGTTTCGACAATCTTGGAAGCCAGAAAGGGATCTTCATCGACCGGGCCTACCTCCAATGGAAGCCGGCACTTGCGCAAGACGGCGCGTTGCGCGTTTCCGCCGGAAAGATCGCCTATCCCTTGTGGAGACCCTATTCGGCCGACGCCGTTTGGGACGCCGATGTGAGCCCGGAGGGGTTCTCGCAAAGCGGCGAATGGTTGTTTCCGTCCTTAGGCGGCCTCTTCTTCGCCAACGCCCTCCAAATGCGCACCGACGAGGACTCCGGCTCGCGAGCCGACCAGTGGCTGCTTGCCCAGCAGGTGGGAGCCGAATGGAAGCTCCCTCTGGGCACGCGCCTGCGCGCGGCCGCGGCGTTCCATCATTGGATCAACGAACGGGCGGGCACCTTCGGTCAGGTCGCGCTCAATCAAGGCAACCGCCGCGACGGGGCTGGAGCTCTGCTCCGCGAGTTCGATGTATTGGAATTGACGGGGCAGTATTCGCTGTGGCTTTCTCGGATTCCGCTGCGCGTACAAGGCACCTGGATCAAGAATACGGCGGGGAAGGGGAATTTCGCCGTCGGGCCGGGCGGCGCCCAGGATTCCGGCTTTCAGACCGGAGCGATTCTCGGTGAAGTCAAGGACCGCAGGAGTTGGGAGCTTGCGTACTTCTACAAACGGGTCGAGACCGACGCCACGGTCGCCGACGTCGCCGACTCGGATTTCGGTCTGGGCGGGACGAATCGCCGCGGCCACATCGTCTGGGCCGCCTACTCACCGCGGGACTGGATGCAGTTGAAAGCCAAGTTTTTCCACACCCGCGTGATCGAGGAGGGTCTGGCACCGGGCCCCGAGGATGTCAACCGGCTGCAGATGGATTATTCGATCTTCTTTTGAGCCGCAGCCTTCCGTAACATACTAATGGTGTTCAGTCACTCACCGGGGGACAATGGATATCCAGCCGTGGATCGAGACCTGGGGCCACCCCGCCGTCTTCGCGCTCGTGCTCGCCGAGTTCCTCGGCCTACCCGTTCCGAGCGCCTTGGCGGTCGCGGCCGCCGCCGCGCTTCCCGGCGCTCCCTTCTCTTCGGCCGGCCTCGTCGCCACAGCCTGCGCGGCGGCGCTCATCGGCGACAGCGTGTGGTATCTCGTCGGCAGGGCGCGCGGCGAGGGACTTCTCGAACTCTATTGCCGCGCGACGCTGGGCAGCGCGGCCTGCCCGCGGCGCACGCGAGACTCCTTCGCGCGCTTTGGAGCGCCGAGTCTCGTCGCCGCGAAGTTCGTCCCGGGTCTTTCGACTTTCGCGGCGCCGATGGCAGGGCTACTGCGCGTTCCTTATCCGGTATTCCTCGCATGGGACGCCTTGGGCTCGGCGCTATGGGCGGGGACCTTCGTCCTCGCCGGGCGAAGCGTCGGGACCCTCGTTCTGCAGCGATGGGGGGACACGGCGCGCCTTTGGGGCGGCCGCGCTGTAGGCGGTCTCGCCGCTGCGGCGGCGCTCTTCGTGCTCATGAAATGGCTCAGGCGGCGGACGCTCGGTCCGGCGGACATCGGGCAAGTTTCGGACCGGAAGGCGCTGTAACGCCGCGTTGCGCATCGTCGTTTATTTGTGAAGCACCCCCAAGCCGATTCGGGCGCCGCCGCGATCGGCGTCGCGGCGGCGCCCCTCGGTGAAGCGCGATCCTATTTAGCGGGCGCCATCTCGAGCTCGGCGCCGAGGTTCTTGCCGATGCGCTGGATGAAGTTGCCGGCGGCGGCCACGAAGGCCAGTTCGGCCGTCTCGACCGGGGAGAAGTGCTTCTTGAGCCGCTCGATCGTCTCGTCGCCGGCGGCGACCTGCTTGGTCGTTTCATAGGCGAAGCGGACGACGGTGCGTTCCGCCTCGGTCAGTTCGGACGCTTCGAAGCCCTCGGGGCCCAGCAGGGCGATCTCCTTGTCGGAGAGTCCCGCCGTCTTGGCCATGGGCACATGGTGACCTTGGCAGTAGGCGCAGCCGTTGGCGCGGGCCACGGTGAGGTAGGCGATCTCGCGCAGGCGGGGACTTAGCGAGAGTTTGTTGAAATAGGCGTCTAAGACGGCTCCCATGGCCTGCGTGGCCGGGCCGGAGTGGCCGATGAGCTTGACGACGTTGGGAACCATGCCGAAACCCTTCTTGAGATTTGCGTACACGGGCGTCGCTTCGGCGGCTTCCTGTCCTTCGTGGGCGTACGGTGTTTTGGGCATCTGCAATCCTCCTGGGATGAGTCCAGGTGAGTGGCGTTTAAGCGTGCATCGTTACGGTCGTGTGCCGGGCGGGAATCTGGGTCAAGGCCGTCCCCTTCTCCGGTCCGCTGACGGCCCGCTTCAGGACCTGCGACCAGAGGCTCTCCGACTCCCGGTCGTAGAGGAGCACATCCGAGTTGTAGAGCAGGCCCGAAACGCCGAACGCGCGCCGACGCCCTCCCGCGACCGCGTCGAAGACCATCGCCGTGCCGCAGAGCGGACAGTAGGTCACCGCGATCCGGCGCGCGCCGAAGGCGTCGTTGACCACTTCGTGCCAGTTGAGGATGCGAATCGGATAGGCCTTGGCGACTCCGCCCGACGCAACGCCGACGACGCGGTCCTCCGGGGAGAGCTCCGCGTCGGCGGCCGCGACGAAGCGCGGGTCGCTTAGGGCCGGGATCCCGTCCTTGGGCGGGCCGCCGCGATGGATATCGGCGGCCGGCACGAGAGATCCTTCCAGGTCGAAGCCGTTAAGGCGCGCGGGCGCCGCCTGGGCTGAAACGGCGGCCAGCAAGGCGGCGAACGCCGGGGCAAGGCCCGCGACGCTCATTCGACCGCCGTCAGCGTTCCTCCCACGCAGTTGGAACACCGGCCGTGTTCGGGGACGCATTTCGGGCACCAGAGCATCGCGCATTTCAGGCAGCGCTTCCAGCCGCCGTCGGCGGTTTCAGACTGATAATTGCATTTCCGGCAGGTTAGGGCGTTGTCTTCCATGGTAGAGGTAAGTGTTCGAAACCGGCGCCGCGCTACAACTGCGGCCGCACAGGCGGAACGGGTGCCCTCCATCGAGAAACCGAATTTTTCTTTTTCTCGAGCTTGCGCCGGTCTCTGGTCGAATTGGTAAAATAGCGACACGATGCCGCTCTCCGGAGCCCATAAATATTTCAATAAGTTCACGGCATGGTCCCGGCATGAAGGCATGATCAGCGTCGAAGAGCCGGAGGCCCTGGATGAATTCTTTGTCAGTCCCGGCCGCATTCCCGAGGACGGCCGCGAACTGATAGGAGCTCTTTTCAAGGATTGGTTCCTCCTGGAACGTAGGCTGACGCGGTGTGGATTAACCCCGCTCGATCTTTTCATCAAGACCCACCAGCGGCGTTTTAGAAAGACCGAGGCGGCCGCCTATCGAGAGATGAGGGAATCCAGCCGCTTCGGCATTTTCAAACTCACCGCACGAAAGGCGGGCGAGTGGCTGGACTTGACGCCCATCCCGCGCGGGGAAGCTTGCCGCGTCATCGATGTGAAGGCTTCCGAGGACGGCCGGGAGGGACAGTTTCTGATAGCCCGGCTCTTTCGGTTCCAAGATTCCTGGGCGCTTTCGAGTTTCGTCGTGCGGCTTCCCGATGTTGCCGACTATCACTTGGAGCGCCTCATGCAGTCGCGCGGCGATAAACTCGAGGATGAACCCATCCGCCATCGGTTCGTCCTTGGATTGTTCATGCCCCCCGTGGATTGGGAGAGCGAGGGCCTGCATCGTGTGCGCGCGCGTCTTGCATCGGTCCTGCAGCGTTGGCGCGTGGCCGATATCAGCGTTGCGCAGATCGAGGACGACATCCTTGCCGCGCATAAGATAGCGGCCACGGAGCACCCCCTTTCCCAGGTCATTCTAGACAAGGCGCCGTCCGTTGAGGCGGCCAAGGAGGCCGCTCCCCTTCTTCAGGCGATGTGGAACCTGACGCTGCCCGGCGAGACGCCGCGGCCCGGACCTAAGGAGAGATCCCTGCTCGGGGACTTGCAACGGTTCGTCATGAGCCGCCTTACCGATGAAGAGACGGCAAGCGATGCGCTTAGACCCACGGCGCGAGAGCTGACGCGGGAGTGGCTTGCAGCGCCGCAGAAGGAGTTGGACGGCAAGAGTCCCGGTGAAGTCATTCGTGAGGAACGACGGGCCCGTGGGAATCCTCATATGGAAATCGGCTATGACATCCAAGTGACGCCGATGGCCTGCGGTGAAGAGGAGGAGCGTGGATCGATCATGGTCAACCAGGGCATAGATCTGCTCCAAGCGGGACAGGCTGAGGCCGCTCTTGATCTTTTTTTGAAAGCCTATCCACTGGTCAAGGATGACCCGGAGGCGTTTCGAGTCATGGGCAATATGGCGACGGCTTACACCATGCTGGGCAATCGCGAGGAAGCCCTGGCGATGCTGAGGACGGCCTTGAAGGCAAACCCTGATTACGAGGTTGCCCGCAATAACCTGGGGCTCCTCGAATCCCTAAGCCCCGATGAGTTTAAGCGCAGACACAGAAGCGGGTTTTTCACGAAAATGATCATCATCAAGGAGCGCTGAAGGAGGGAGGCTCTTAAGCCAAATTCCTGAACCAATCCGGCACGGTTTTCAGCTTCTCCACCGGTCGGCCGCGGGAAACGAGTGACCGCGCGTATTCCGGTCAATTCCAGCCATCGTCTCGGGCGAAACCCACCCAGCGGATCGGACCGAACCCCGCCAGTGTTGAAGCCCAGCGACCGCTCAGAACCACAATCGAAAGCTGCCTATTAGTCGATAGTCCGTTTTGAGGGCGGCCCCGTTGAGGCTTTGCACGGCCGGTAGCTGCGCAGCCAGCTCGAATACGGTCCTCTTGGACACCCACTGCAGCCCAGGCGTCAGGAACAAATGGTAGCCGCCCGAGTCGTCGTCCGCGACGCCGCCGGCCTGGTTCTTGGCCTGGTAGACGCTGTTGGCCTCCAATACCCCATAAAGGAAGCTGGGCAGACCCTCCGCCTCCAACCTCCTGGGCCAAAGGCGGTATTGCAGGGAAATATTCTGCTCCAGCGAATCGCCGAACTTGAAGTCATCGGCATGCGTGTTCCTCCGGTAAGATAGGTCCGCGTCCACCTGAAAGGCAAGCCACTGGACGCTCCATACCGTGCCGAAGATCGGGTCGTAGGACCCGGACCCAAGCTGTACGCTGGGCGGCAAGACGCCTAGGGCGTCGGACTCATCGTTTCTGCCGCTGGGCCACTTGAGCCCGGCGAAGACCGCTCCGCGGCTGGTTTGGCCGGCGCTGCTGCGAGCAAAAACTTCATACCGGCCGACGGTCATAATGTCTCCCAGCCCGGAGGCCCGCCGGACCGCTCCGGTCGACTTGATCTCCAGCCTCTTGTCCAAATAAGGGAAAACCCCCATCAGCGCCAGCTTCGAAGTGGCCCCGTAAACCAGCGTGGAGGGGACCGCCGCGACATCCATCTCCCGTCCCATGGAAGAGGGATCATCATGCATTCTCATCCAGACTCCCTGCCCGCGAAAGAGCATTCCGCCCGCATGTACGGGAAGAGCGGTGTTGAAACTGATGGGGGCGGCTACGGCGTGCGGAACATGGGCGACGAGCAGCGCGCAAGACACGAGAATCCGCAGCGCTTTCACGGGTTCTCCTTCCGAGCCGGCGCTATTTCCTTGAGTTCCGCAGCCTTGAAACCGGCCTTCTCAACGGCCTTGCGGACCTCATCGAAGGAAACGGTCTTGCCCGGCTCAAGATCCAAGATCGCCGTGCCCTGGCCCAGGTTGACGCGGGCGGAGCGCACGCCGGCAAGGCGGCCTAGGTGTTTTTCGATGCCGTAGGCGCAGAATGGACACGCCATTCCCTCGATCCGCACCAGCATGTCGCCGGAGACGCGCTCGGCGACCGCGGGGACTTGGACTTCCCGAGCGTCGGCGACCGCCCCGGCGTTGCCGAGGCTCAGGACCAGGATGCGGTCATTGGCGGTGTCGACCGCGAATACCCGTTCCTCCGGCCCGGCGGCGATACGGGTCGGAGAGTAGACATCCGGGTGTTTGTCGCCTGCCGGTTTCCATTCGCTCCTGAAGTCTCCCTTGGGTCCGAGCAGGACGACGCGCTTGTTGGCCGAGTCCGCGACATGAACATTGCCGCGGCCATCGACCGCGATGCCGCTGGGCACATGGAAAGCTCTATGCGAGAAGAATCGCTTCCATGCGGAGCCCCATATTTCCAGCACTCGTCCATCGGGCGTGAGCTTCTGGATTCGGTGGTTATAGGCGTCGGCCACCATCAGGTTGCCCGAGCCGTCGAAATCCAGGTCCGTCGGGTAGTTGAATTCGCCTTTGCCGCGCCCCTTCTTGCCGATGGACCTAAGCCACCTGCCTTTGGGATCAAAGACCTGGATGCGGTTGTTGTAGAAATCGGCCACATAGACATGTCCCGCCTTGTCGACCGCGACTCCGGCCGGCGAACGGAATTGGCCGTTTCCCTCTCCCGGTTCTCCCCATCCCAAAAGACTCTTGCCGTCCGGGGAAAAGGCCTCGACGCGGTCCGCTTCGTAGTCGCACACATACAGCGTTCCGTCGGCAGCGACCGCCGCGTCCACGGGCTTTTTGAACGCATCCGTTCCGCCGAACTCTGCGAGGAATTTACCTCTCACCGAGAACTTCTGCACCCGACGATTCCGCGAATCGGCCACATAGAGGTCGCCTTGCGCGTCTACGGCGACGCCCATGGGCTCTTGGAACTCCCCGGGGCCGGAACCGCTCGTCCCCCATGCGGCTATGAGGCGATAGCCCGTGACATCAGCCCCGGAGGCCGCCACGGAAGCTGCAAGGAAAACGAGCGCCGACATCGATCTCATGATATTTCTCCCTTGATCTCATTAATGGCTGCGGTGACATTACCTAGGCAGCAGGCGCCCTGGGGGTTCTTGCGTTCGCAGTCGCAAACCCCTGCCTTCACCTGCGCTCTGATCCGCTCGGGGATGTCCGTCGTTCCCGTTTTAACGATGTCCCGGCGCAGGTCGCCCCGACTGTGCTCGAAGCAGTAGCAGACGAGGACCTCGTCGCCCGCGTCCTTGATCGTTATGAGCCTGAGGGTCTCGCCGCGCTTGATCACGAAGCCTTGCGGGTTGCAGTAGACCACCTCGCACTCGGGGTTGAGGCAGAAAGCAGCATCCTCACCGATAGACGCCCGCAGGTGTTGTGGGACATGCTGGTCCAAGGTCAGCGCCGTGACCTTGCGTCCCGCGTTGCCGCAGACCGGGCAGGGGCAGGTCGTGGTTTTTATCTTGCAGCAGGATTCGTGGCTAGGTGCCCGTTCTTCCATCGTCGTCTCCTGGCAAGACCTGCGCCTCATATCCGGCGGCCGCGACGGCTTGGAGTACAGCGTCGGCGCCGACCCCGTCATTGGTCTTGACGAGAGCCGTTCCCTCATCGAAATCTACCTGTGCGGAGTAGACGCCGGGGACCTTCTTGACGGACTTCTCGATCGACACGGCGCAGGCCGTGCAGGTCATGCCCGACACCTTGAGCGCTAAGGTCTTCGCGCCCGCGGGAGCCGTGCCCGAGTCGCGGCTCAAAAGGCAGGCGGACCAGGTTGGGAATGTGGCCAGGGTCACGGTCAGCGCGGTCAGGCCCCAAAGGCCGGCCTTCATCGCTTTGCTTCCGGAACGGATATTGCAGGAGCCGTCCGCGCAGGCGACCTCGCGTTTGCGGTAGGCGAAGTAGAATCCCGCACCCAAAACGACGGCGGTGACGCCCAGGAATATCGGGCGATACTGCGTAACTCCCGCGGCCAAGCCAAGGCTGCCCAGGCCCAAGGCTGTGAGAACAAGCGGCCCAATGCAGCAGATCGATGCGAGTCCGGCCGAGAACAGCGCGGCCAGCCCCATGAGTTTACTGTTCATTTCTTTTTCCCTCCTTCTTCCAAGCTCTCCAAGATCGGACAGGCGTCGGTGGTGCCGCGCTTAGCGCAGGTATGGACCAGCCGGTTGAGGACCCGTTCCATCCCCCGAAGAGCGGTGATCTTTCCTCGAACGATCTCAAGCCGCGCCTGCGCCTGTTTGCGTACCGCCCCGCATTGGGTCCGGCGGCCTATCCGCAGCTTGAGCAGCCGCGCGATCTCGTCCAAGGTGAAGCCTAATTCCTGGGCGTTCTTGATGAAGCGGAGCTTGCGCACGGTCTCAAGGGCGTAGAGCCGGTAGCCCGAATCGAGCCTGATTTCCGGCGCGATCAAGCCCCGCCGTTCGTAATAGCGCACCGTCTGGATGTTGACGCCGGCCTCGCGGGCCACGCGCCCGATCTTCAGTTCCGCGTTCATGGTCCTTCCTCCAAGTATAAACCGTGTACCTGAGTATAGAGTCAAGGCCCGCGCTTCACAAATCGGCTTGCCGACCGTTCAGCGGGTAGGGGAGAGGGTTTCCAGCCGCGGCGAACGAGAAGGTGATTTCGTTCCCTATCGGGGACGAATCGTCAATTCAACGACAGTTGACAGTGCTTCGGGTTTTCCCGTGAAGCGCCCTTCTGGATCTCCAGGAAGTTGTCGAGCGCGGGATTCGCCGCCATCAGCACGCGCGTCAGCACGCCCGCGTCGCCGGTCAACCGCTTCGCGCACAGCGAGGTCGCGGCTTTAAAGGCCAGGTCGCTCATGTCCTCGTCGGTTTTCGGCTCCCAGCCCGCGACGCGCAGGTACTCATTCGAGAACGAGCGCAGCTCCCGCGTCCAGGTGTCGAACAGGCCGTAGCAGGCCGTCCCGGTGCAGTTGTAGCCGAGGGCTTGGTTGATCTTCTGAAGGCGGCGGCACAAAGTCGTGCCGGGGGTCTTCTTGCAGGTCAGCACCTCCGTCTCTTTATCCGTTTTTGCCGGGGATTCCAGCTTCCGGGCGGCGGCGGTCTTCCTCTGCGACTCGGGCGCCGCGGCGAGAGTCTTTATGCCGCCGGGAAGCGCCTCGCTTCCTTCGACGGAGTCGAGCGCTTTCGCATCGTCGGCGAGTTCGGTCAGGTTGACGGAAAAGGAGGCGGCGCCGCTTTGGGCCTTCGCTGCTTCCAGGGTTTCGGCGTATCCCGCGGCGCTGCAGCTCAGCGCGAGGACTGCGATCAATATCGTTTTCATGTCACCTCCAAGAAAGTTGCGGCCGCCTCTATTCTAAGCGAAAGGGTCTAAACCCTTTATGGGTCTGTCGTCTTGAAAATCAGGGTCGAAGGACCTCCGATAATGTCATGGGCTCTTGGAGCCGGATCGAGCCCCGGCCGTCGCAAACGACCGAGGAAGGAATCGCGCGGGGCTTCGTGCCCTTGAGCGACCGCTTTTTCCCCGATCATCCGGACGCTGCGGAAGTGTTGTGCCTGCTCGCCAGTCCGCGGATATGCGCCTCGGGGAGGTATTTGAGGGGACGCAAGGGCAGATTCGGCATGCCGCCGATAAACAGCGTCTTGAACGCAGCGCGCACGGCGCGCATCAGGCCCGGTACGAGGCGGACGCCGCTGAGCACGCCGTTTTTGTAGACGTGGATCTGAAATGAGCCGGGCCGGTCCCATTCCGCGCGGATCATGCCCCGGCCCGCCGCGCTGACGAAGATCGAGCGGATGGCCTTAAGTTCGAACAGGACGAGCGCCCCGCCCAAGCCCGGTCAGAAGCGCGTAAGTTCGCGTTCCGGCGGCCCCGTCAGCACGGGGGCCTGGTCGCGGTTTTGCCGGCGAGCGGCGTCCTGCACCTTGGGCTTCAAGTAGCCGAACAGCGAGCGGGCGGTCACGCCCCCGTCGCCGGTCTTCGCCTCACCGGCAAAGCCTTTCAGGAAGTAATACGTGAAAATCCCGTGGCCTTGGTCGCCGAGCGTGCTGGTGATCTGATCGCCTGCCGCCGCGGCAAACACCGTCATCTCGGCCGGCGGCGCCGCCGAGCTCACCGTCGTCACCAACGGCCGCGCGCCCTTGGCCAGCACCGACCTCCCGCCCGCGCCCGAGAAGCAGGCGTCGAGTGCGACGACCACCTCCTTCGCGTCCAACGCGGACAGGCGCGCGTAGAGGCGCTTGAGGGGGTAGCCGGTGTTTTCCAGGAAGTTCGGGTCCCCGTCCCAGGGGATCAGGTAGGCCTCTCCGGTTTTGGGATCAGGCGCTCCGTGGCCCGAGAAGTAAAAGAACACGCGGCTTTCGCGCGTCGCGTTGCGCGGCAGCCAGGATTCCAAAAACTTCTCCAGCGATGAACGACCGGCCTTCTCGCCGCTCAGTTCGACGACGTTGCGGCTGGGGTAGCCGGCGGCGATCAGATGGTTCTTCATCGCCTCGGCGTCGTGCTCGGCGTATTGCGCGTCCGGAAGGTCCATGTACTTCTCGATGCCTACGACGATCGCGAAATCGTCCTTGCGCTCGGGATGCCGGTAGCGCGGCGCGTCCACGTCGGAAACCGGCGCCCGCGCGGGAGCCGTTTGGGCTCGCGTCGCGCCCGCGACCGCGGCCTGCACGATGCCGGCGATGTCCTCTTTGGAAATGCCGCCGGACGCCCGCACCGAGGCGGCTCGTTCCTCGTCGGTCGGCCCTTCGGCGGCCCGGCGCCGCAGCGCCTTAAGCGCGCGGGCGAAGCGCAGCGCCGGCTGTTCGTTCGGGAAGAAATACGCCAGGTCGCCGCAGTGCGGACCGAGCGGAATCTCATAGGTCAGCGACCGCGCGCGCCCCGCGCCGCCGGTCTTGTACTGGTTGATCGCGTCCCCGCCGATCGAATCGTAGGGACAGCCCAGATTGACCGACCGGGTTTGATCGGAAAGGAGTCCGTGGTAGGCGTCGTAGTTGAGAATCAGACGGTCCTCTTCGACCTGGGCGATCCCGCCGCCTTTCATCGTCGCCATCACGAAGGCCCGCTTCTCCAGGATGCCGCTGCGCGCGGCCGCGAGCAGTTCCTTCTTCGCTTCTAGGAAGCCGAGGCGGGGGGCTTCGGCGACGGGCTTGCGGGCGACGACCGTGGCGCAGCCGGCGAGCAAAGCGGCGGCGAGCGCCGCGAGCAGGGATCGTTTCATCGCGAGACTTCCCGGGCGGAATGGGCGACGGCCTTCCCCGTTTGGGGATCCGCACGGAAATATCAGGGGAACAGTCCTGCCAGGGGAGGGCCTCAGCGGACGCTGAAGATGCCGTGCACCTTGCACATGTCGCGGGGGAACATGTCGAAGTTGCCGCCCGCGCCCCAGGAGTTGCGGGTCTTAAACACCGCCTTGCCGTCGTCTCCAACCGTGTAGCCGGAGATAATCAGCACGTGGCTGGCGAACATCGCGCCCGAGACGTAGCTGACACCCACCGGCCGCCCCGCCTTGAGCTCCGCGAGCACCGACTCGGCACGCCCCGCGCCAACCGACTCGCAGCGCGCGTCGGAGAGCTTCAGCTCCTGAGGGGCCGCCGCGTGCAGGCTTTTGACCACCCGAAATCCCGCGAGTTTTCTGCGCGTCGCTTCGCGCTGGTCCTCGATCGCGCGGTCGTTGCCGAGCAGGTAATTCTGCAGAATCTTCCGGGAGGCCGGGTCCTTCTGCAGTTTCTTCCAGTGCGTGCGCGGGTTGTAGAGCAGCTTCACGTACCACGGCATCTCCCGGTATTCGCGCTCGATGCCTTCGAGCGTTCGCCGTTCCGCCTCGCGGTAGCGCCGGTAGCGCCCGAGAAAGTCCGCGTACTGCGGTTCGGTCGCCACGCCGTGCTTGATCGCGAAGTCGATGTCCCCGGTCGCCAGCAGGGTGATTGAAGACCCGCCTTCTTTTAAATCCGCCTTTCCATTGTAGGTGTACCCCCGGTCCAGGATGCTGCCGCTGTAGATGTTTCCGTTCAACACCGTGTTCTGCAAAAAGAGGTCGGCGTCCGAGAACGCCTGGTGCTCTCCGTATTTCCGGTAGTACGCCGCCTCGAGCAGGCCGATCGACGCGAACGCGTGGCAGGAGCCCACGTCGCCTTGGTTGCGCGAGCCTGTGGGGAACTGATCCGAGTGGTCGACGCCTTCGCCCGGCTTGAACTTCCCGGCCGGGGCCGCGCGGCCGGCGATCGGCGGGGGCAGGACGCCGGTCTCGCCGGTGATCTTGCGCAGCGCGTTAAGCGCGACGGCGCTTTCCCCGGCGAAGCTCGCCGCCGGCAGGGAAAGCGCCAGGATCGCGAAGAGGCGTCGGATCATGTTCATACCATGCCCCCGGCCGCGGTTTCGGGCGACCCCCGTTCGGGCAGGGTCCTTTTAGGCAGAAGGACCTGGGAAAAGCGCCGCCACGGTTTCGCGGCGAAAGCATTCCCTGAAATCGGGGGATCGTCTGACGGGTGTTAGCCCCATTCGGGGAGTTCTATGCGTGTGGGTGGAGCGTCGAAGTATTCCCGTTCAACCGTGTTCAGGTTCTTGACGATCCTGGGAAGGCTCTCGCTTCGAGCGTCCATTGAGAACCAATCCGCGGCTCGGTGGAACCGCTCCAGAAGGCGGGCATGATCGACAAGTCCGCATTCAACCACCATGGCGCGGATGTCCTTAATGTCGTCGGGCTTAAAGCGCTTAAGCTTGCTGACGACGACGTCGGCGGCATCCAGGACCTCGACCCGGAAGCGACGCAGGTCGGCGAGCGACTTCGCCGGATGAAAGTCGGGCCGTTGCGGCAAGAACGGCAGACCCGCCGGAACGAAATCGATGTAGAGGCGGTGTCGTTTGTGAAGATCCGTTCCCGCTCCTGCGAGGTCGCTCAGTCGCCGCTTGATCGGCGCGGTCAGTTGTCCGGTTTCTAAAACGTCGCCGTCCTTCGTGCCGCGTTCGTAATCGGCTTGGAGCATGAGGGCGCAGGAGCCGAGGACTTGAAGTGTGATCTTTCCTTCGCCTTCAGGCTTCCAGCGGCCATCGATGTCGCGCAAGAACGCTTCAATCGCCGCCACGGGCCTGCCTCAATGCCGACGCGAAATCTTCGGGTTGGAACCGGGTTAGGATGCGCCACCTTTCCGACAATGGCGAGCGTTCCTGCCGGACTTCCCGCACCGATTCGTCGGTCGTGATGTCGGAGTCGAAAAGGTCTTCGGCCGCCTCGGGCGGCGGCGGATTGTAATCGATTGAGAAGTCGAGAATTTTGCGGGCTCTGCGGTAATCCAAATTCCACCGGTTGGAAAGCCGCGAAGATTTTAATTCGAGGTCCAGCGCCGCGCGGACGTTTTGGAGCAGCCACCCGAAACGCCGTTCCAGCCGCAGGCCGACAAGTTCGTCGCGCAGCGCCGGTAGATTGAGAGCCGAGCAGTTTTCAACGATAACCGGAGCCAGCGACGTGATGTGTCGCGGGGATTCCGCGGATACCAGGACCTCACGGATAAGTTCGCGGGCGGTGGTGAGTTTTTCGGTCGGGAGGGCGTCTTCGGGCTCGTGCAGGTGTCGCGCGCCGAGTCTGGCCAAGGCCTTTTGAATCCGCGGCAACGCCGGTCCTCGCTTCTTCGGAAGGAAGATATCAAAGGATACGTTGAATAATTTAACGATGATCAGAAGCTGTTCCGCGGTGAAGGACCCTTTACCGTGCTCGATTTCGGATAGCCGGTTTTGGGACAGATCGAGGTATTTCGCCAAATCAGCCTGAGTCCAAAGGCGTTGATGGCGGATTTCCCGGACTTTCTCTCCGATGTGTTTTTGGTACGCGGTAGTGGTTTCTGTCGTCATATCGATTATTCGATATAATATCGGTATAGCGATATTATAATAGAATAGTGTAATTATTTCAAGTGTTTATATTTTAAGAAAATTTAAATAGTGGAGTATTTTAGCCGCCTGAATTCTTCTTCTCGTGCTCGCGCAGCATTTGGCAGAGCGGGCAATCGTCTTCAAAATCCGATTCGAACCCGTCGCCCAACGCGCCCGGGCCGAGCAGGCCTTCCAAATGCTTCATCGGCAGTTTCGGCGCAAAACCGCGGAAATACTCTTCCATCGCGGCCCGCGCTTGGCGGACTTCGCCTTTCGGGAGCAGAACCCCCACCAGCGAATCGCCCCGGTCGATCTGTAGCATGAAGCTTTCGTTTCCGTCCCACTCCGCGCGGCAGAAGCCGGAGCGGCCGTCGCTGAGTTCGATCGTGCCGATCTCTTCCTTTTCGAAGCGGTTGAGTTCGCGGTCGAGTATTTCCGGGGTCGGGGGAACGCGCAGGCTTTCGTTGTCGATGAAAATGTTCATAGTCGCCTCCTCGTGCGGGGTTCTTCCCACAAGTACGCGCGAGGGGGCGATGGTGTTCCCTCCCCGGGCCCGTACCCCTTCTCCTCGATGCAGAGTGCGCAGTCCTCGGCGCAGCCTTTGCCCGTCGCGAGTCCGCGCAGATGCGATTCGGGGAGGTCTTTAAGGGGATGCAGCGGCAGATTCGGCATGCCGCCGATAAGCAGCGTCTTGAACGCGGCGCGCAGGGGGCGCATCAGGCCCGGCAAGAGGCGGGTTCCGCTAAGCACGCCGTTCTTGTAGACGTGGACCTGAAAGGAGCCGGGCCGGTCCCATTCCGCGCGGATCAATCCCCGGTTCGGCGCGCCGATGGAGATCGAGCGGACGGCCTTGAGCTCGAACAGGATCAGCGCGCGGGACACGGAACGCGGATCGGCCTCGCGAAGAAACGGCGCGTCATCAAGTTGCAGCTGCATATCGCCTCCCGGAGCCGGCGGGCTCCACCCCTTGTACGGACGAGGAGGCGAAAAGGTTCCTTTCTTTACGGGGGTCTGACCCCCGTAAAAAAAGACCCCGCCGGCGAACCGGCGGGGCTTTCTTCGAATCGGCCGCGCTTAGCAGCCGCAGGGGGTTTTCGGTCCCATGGTATTCCTCCCTTAGGCCGGAGCCTTTTCCTTGGTTTTGAGCACGAGAGCGTCCTGCATGCCGAACGCCTCGTAAATTCCTTTCGCGCTCGTCGCGGCCGCGACCTTGTGTCCGTTCTTCAAAAGGCTTTCGACGATGAGCTTGCCGAAGCCCGAACTGCTTCCCGTGACGAGTACGTTCATGTGCGTTCTCTTTCCTTTAGTTAGTGACGAATGAAATCAGATCGTTTCAACGACTTCATCCAGCGCAAACCGCACCTTCGGCCGCGCCGCGTACGCGTCGTCTTCGGCGCGGCGTCCGAGCGCGCAGAGCACCGCCGAGCGCAGGCCCTTCTCCTTGAGCCCCAGAATCTCGTCGAAGCCTTCCTTCTCGAAGCCGCCCATCGGGCAGGCGTCGATTCCCGCCTGCGCGGCGGCGAAGAGCAGGAAGCCGAGCGCGATGTGCACCTGTTCGTTCATGTAGGCCGCGGCGTCTTCCTTGGAAAGCTTCGCGACGAAGCCTGAGAGCATCGACTCGAAGCCTTCGAGGCTTTTGAGCGGCGCGTTCGTCCGCTCCGCCGTCGCCCGCACGAGCCGCGTGACCGATTCGGCCCCGAGTTCGTCTTCCCGGCAAAGCACGACGAGCGCCGACGCGTCTTCAACCTGCGCCTGCCCCCACGCCTTTTCGCGAAGCGCCTTGCGCAGCGCGGGGTCTTCGACGAAGAGGAATCTCCAGGCCTGGAAGCCGAACGAGGACGGCGCGAGCCGCAGGGCTTCCTTCAGATAGTCGAGTTCCTGCGCGTCCAGCTTCGCGTCCGGTTTGAACTTCTTGATCGCGCGGCGCCAGTTGAGCGCTTCAAGTACTTCGCCGGTTCGGGTCTGTGCTGCGGGCATAGGTCGTTCTCCTGTTGTTATTTAGACTAATTGTTCCACAATAAGGCAAAAAAAGAGTTCATACGAGCCCCTCGAAGGCGACGTCGAGGACGGCCTGGCGGTCCTCGCAGCGCGCGCCCCCGCGCGCGGCGACCGCGAGTCCGGTCACGGCGGCGTGGAGGCTCCCGGCCACGGCGTCAGGGGAGTGCTTGGTCGGGAGCTCCCCGGCTTTCTGACCGCGGGCGATCACGGCGGCGAGCAGGCGGTGCTTTTCGGCCATCATCGCGTGGACGACCTTGAGCGCTTCGGGATCGTCTTGGGTCGCGCCGACGAGCGTCGTCACCACGAGGCAGCCCTTGCTGGCCGTCGGGCAGCGGCACAATTCCTTCAGCTTGTTCTTGAGTTTTTCGAGCACCATGCGCGCGGGCTGCTCGAGGGTGAGAATCTGCCGGGCGTCTTCGAGAGACCGGCCGCAGTAGGCCTCCAGCGCCTTGAGGTAGAGCGCGCGCTTGTCGCCGAACTCGTTGTACAGGGACTGCCGGTTGACGCCGGTGGCTTGCACCAGGTCGCAGAGCGTGGTGGCGGCGTAGCCTTTCTCGATGAAGGTCATGAGGGCCTTCTGGAGGGCTTCGGTCGCGTCGAATTCCTTGGTGCGGGCCATGATTTAATTATAGAACGATCGTTCCAGAATGTCAAGGGGAATAAACGGCGGGCGGCTGGGGGTCCGATTTTACCGGGGTCTGACCCCGGTACAATCGCCGCGCGTGCGGCTCAGCAAGGAGGCCGCCAATTTGGGCCAGAGCGTGAGCGCGCGCAGCGTCAGCTCCGAAGCGGCGGGTCGAATCAACAATGCCTGAAGCCGGCGCCCCACGCGAAGCCGCGAAGAAAAACGCCGCCGCCACGCATCATCCCAACGCCCCGCGAGATCCCCGTCCCCGGCGATCATCAACTCCGCAAGAAGCACCGCCGACTCCAAGGCCATCGCCTGCCCGTCCCCGCAAAGCGGCGCAATCATCCCTGCCGCGTCGCCGATGAAGAAAACAGAGCCCGAACTCGTCGCCTTCGCCGTGAATCCCAACTGCGCCACGGCCAGCGGCTTACCGTCCGGCCGCAGCGCTTCCATCCGGCCGCGCAGACTGGGACTCAGCCCCCCTAAGAGCCCCGCCGGATCGCGGTGGAGGTTCTTTAAAACGCGCGACCGGGCAAGAAGACAAACATTCACCGCACCGCCGTCGACCGCGTTGACCCCGCAGTAGCCCCCGTCAAAAAGATGAATCTCCACCGTCCCGCGCAGCTCCGCCGCGATCGACTCGGCGCCGGGCAGGAAGGCGTGGTGACGCTTATAGCCGACGAAGGGGGAATGACGGAGCAGGCTGCGTCCGGAGGCGGCGACGACTCGGTCGGCGAGCAGGCGACGCTTCTCGCGGGTCCCGTCGGGAAGAGTCCTCTCGATCTCCAGCCGGACGCCGCCCGAGTCTTCGTTCATACGCGTGACCCTCGCGCCCTCGAAGGCCGACGCTCCCGAGCGTTCGGCATGGCGAAACAAGGTCTCATCCAACGCCGCGCGGCCGAGCCCCATCGCCTCCGCGCCCAGGTCGATCTCGACGCTGCGGCCGGAGGGAGAGACGAAGCGGGCGCTCGTGATCGCGGCGGGACCCAAGGCGCGCACCGCGTCGAGACAGCCGATGCGCTTTAGGAGGGACTGTACCTCCATCGATAGAAACTCGCCGCACAGCTTTTGCCGCGGGAAGCGATCGCGTTCAAGCAGCACGGGCCGTCTCCCGGCGCGAGCGAGCAAAGCGGCGCACGCGCTTCCGGCCGGGCCGCCGCCGACGATCGCCGTGGAACAGCGCTCGGGCAGGTTCACCGCGGCACCGCCATCTGCCAGCGGAAGGCCCAGCGCCAGCGGATCTCCGGCGCGGGCAGTCGGGTTTGGCGGCACAACGCCTCGAGTTCGCCGCGGCTGAAGCCGCGCAGGACGGAGAGCGGCGCGTCGTGGCGGATGAGGCGGTTGCCGGAGAACAGCGCGGTCATCGAGCGTATGCCGAGATAGGCCAGCGGGTGGCGGTGGAGATCGTTGACGGCGACGCCGAGCCGCGCGCGCTCGTGCATCGCCTTGAGCGCGCGGGCCGCATCATCGCCGGGGCAATGGTGAAGCAGCAGCCCCGCATGGACGATGTCATAGTCCTCGCCCGCGTCGAGCGAGAAGAGATCGTCTTGCGAGAAGGAAAGTCCAGGTCGCCGCCGCTCCCGGGCCAGGGCCACCGACCCTTTGGAGAGGTCGATGCCGTGCAGCTCCGCCGCGATCCCGCGCGACGCGGCCCAATCCAAGATGACGGAGCCAGCGTCCCCGTCGCCGCAGCCCGCGTCGAGAATCCTCAGGCGCTTCGTGCCGGGCGGGGTCAAGGCGTTTAAGGCGCCGAGCGTGGCGGCATGGCCGCCGAGCCGCCGGTTGATGAAAGCGAGTTGTCGAAAGGTCTCGCGCAGTTCCGCTTCGGGCGAGTCGTCTGCGTCCATGAGCTCCAAAGCGTCGCTGCGCCGGCTGAAATCGACGGGAGTCATCGCGGGGGAAGAAAGAGCGCGCCTTCCATCGTCAGCCCGGGGCCGAAGCCGAGCGCCGCGAGCGGGCCGGTCTCGCCGCGCGCGAACTCGCGCTCGAGTACGAAGAAGATCGTCGCGCTCGACATGTTGCCGCAGTCGGCCAGCACGCCGCGCGCGGAACGCGTTGAGTCGTCATCGAGGCTGAGCGCCTCGCAGAGCGCCGAAACGATGCGCCGCCCGCCGGGATGCGGCGCCCAGCGCCGGAGATCCTCCCGGGCAAGTCCCGCCCGCGCCGACAACTCGGCGACGAAGGCGGGGGCGTGCGCCCGGATCGTGCCGGGCACGCGCCGATCGAGGCTCATCTCAAAGCCCGTGTCGCCGATGCGCCAGGACATCTGGTCGCGGCTGTCGGGCGCGATGCGCCCATGCGTCGCGGCCAAATCGGCCAGGCCGCCCGGCCGCGCACCCGGCGCCGCGAAGACCGCGGCGGCCGCGCCGTCGGCGAATAGACTGTTGGCGACGAGAAATTCCGGACGAAGGCGCTTTTGAAAATGAAGCGAGCATAATTCGACGGAGACGACGAGCGCGACGGCGCCCGGGTCGGCCCCGATGAAGGCTGCGGCCAGCTTCATCGCGTTAAACCCCGCGTAGCAGCCCATGAAGCCGATTTGGGTGCGCGAGACGTCCGCGCGCAGGCCGAGATCGTCGATGAGCTTCAGGTCGGGGCCGGGGGCGAAGAAGCCCGTGCAGGTCGCGAAGACGAGATGGGTCACCTCTTGCGCCGTGAACCCCGAGCGCGCGAGCGCCGCGCGCGCCGCCGCTTCGGCGAGGGGCGGCGCCTTAAGTTCGAAAACTTCCATGCGCCGCGCGGTGCTCGGGAAAGGCTCCAAATCCCCGCTTGGGGGGAAGAACTCGAAGTCGGCGGAGTTCGCCTGCGAGTAATCCTTGAGGACGCTGTGGCGCCGCTCGATGCCCGAGGAGGAATAAAGCCGCTCGATGAACGGCACCGCGCGTTCGCCTTCCTCGCCGAACGACTCGCACGCCGCCGCCGTCATAAAGCGCATGACGGTATGCTGCGAGGACGCGTTCTCGGGCAGCGCGGTGCCGAGGGCGTACAGGCGAGCGGGGGGGGAAGAGGGACGCATACGAAAGGATACGACTCTCCGGCGTGCCGCCGGAACCCAGGCGTCTTTAACTCAAAAGTAGTATCGCAAGCCGATACCGGCGCCTAGGCCGACGCTGCTGTCCGGAGTGAGCCGGAAGATCGGAACGAGTTCGCCGCAAACATGCAAAACAAGGCCAATAGTGTTTTTATCTTCATTCCCTCCTCCACGGCGCGAGTGCGAGCGGTGCGATACACGTGCGCCGTAAGCATAGCAGCGCAGATGGATTGCATAAAGTAGATAAACTGTCATATATACATACAGAAAATAGATACTTTGCCGGGCGCTCGCGCGGCCCGCGGGCGGACCGTCGACTCGCGCGCCGCGAAAGTTTCAAAGTGACAACCTGACGCTGTCGGCCGAATTGCTGTAAAATAGCGCGTCTTCCTGCGCGGCGCGCCATGCCACTCAAAACGATCTGCGGCCCCTTCCAACCCTCCTTAGAATCCGCCTTCGTGAAGGCGGTTTTGGACGCCGCCCCCGGCCTCAAAAACAAGCTCGCCGTCGTCGCGCCGAGCCGCAAACTCGCCGACCGCCTGGAGCGCCTGCTCGCGAAAGAATCCGGTCTCAGCCTCCTCAACATCCACTTCCACACCTTTCACTCATTAGCGCATCAGGTCGTCGAAGACTCGCAGCAGCTCTCGTCTAAAATCATCACCGACGGGTTGTTTCACGACAAGCTCGTCGACCAGCTGCTCAAGGACAACCCCGAGCAGCGCCCCAAGGGTCTCGCCGCCGCCTACCGCAGCTCCATCCGAGACCTCATCGACGGCGGTCTCGACCCCGACGAACTCCCCGACGACTTTCTCGATCTCTTCAAAGACCGAGTCGTGCGAGCGCGGATCGAAGACCTGGTCCAACTGCTCAAGCGATACTTGGAGAGGCTCAATGCGATCGGCGTCTTGCCGCCCGCCGGAGTCGCGAAGCTCGCCGCGCAGGTGGTCGCCAACCAGATGGGCGGCCTCGGCCGGTACAGCCGATTGCTGTACTACGGCTTCTACGACCTCACCGGAGTGCAGGGCGATTTCTTTCACGCCGTCGCCGCGAACCACCCCGTCACCTTGTTTTTTCCGCTGCGCATCGACCATCCGGCGTTCGCGTTCGCCAAGAACTCCCTCGATTCCCCCAGACTCCGGCTCGGCGGCGACAAGCCCCTGTATCTGGATCACCGCGAAAACGAACGCGCGCTCAAAGGCGCGCTCGACCGGCTTTTCAACGCGCATAAGACCGAACTCCCCGAGCAGAAGCCCGCCCTCACGATCTTCAACGTCTCCGGAACGCGCGACGAGATCTGGCGCGTCGCGAAGGAAATCCTCCATCTCACGGAAAGGAAGGAAAACCCGCTGCAGTTCCACGAGATCGGAGTCGCCGCGCGGACTCTCGAGCCCTATCAGGCCGCGATCAAAGAAGTCTTCGACGAGCATCGCATCCCGTACAACCTCTCGGCGGGAGAGCCGTTGCTGCGCCATCCGGCCGCGAAGCTCGCGCTGACCTTGCTCACGCTCCATAAACGCCAATACCCCTCGCGCAGCGTGCTCGACATTCTCGACAGCCCGCTGATCAGGAAGGGAGAGCACAACCTCAACGCGTGGAAGAATCTGATTAAGCGCCAGGCGGTCCACAGCGGCTGGCTGCAGTGGGAAGGGAAGATCGAGCCGTTTACGAAGAAGGACTTCGAGCTGTTCGAGGACGTCAAGCGCGAGGAAGGAGCGGCCGGGCCGGTGATCGACAAGCAGGACACCCGGCAGTTGTGGAATTTCCTCACCGGCCTGCGCCAAAAACTGCGCGGCGGACAGGGGCTCAGCGGCTGGACCGCCTGCGCCGAGCACGCGAAGCAAATCCTCGTCGAGACCTTCGACGCGCCGAAAGACGACCCCGCCTGGGAAGCCGTGCTCGCGGCGCTGGAAAGCGTGAAGGTGTTCGAGCTGGCGCAGCCCGATGCGCTTTGGGAGGATTTCCTGGAGGTGTTCGAGGAAAGCCTGCGCCGCGGCGTGTTGGAGCGGCGCCGCCGCAATCTCGGCGTGCGGGTGACGGGCGCGATGGACGCGCGCGGCGAGAGCTTCAAGGCGCTCTTTCTCGTCGGCTGCCGGCAGGGGCTGTTCCCCCGGACGATTCATGAGGATCCGTTGATGCCGGACTCGGCGCGCGAGGTGCTGCGCGGCGCGCTGGGCTATTGGATCCCGCCGAAGCTGGAGGCGTACGAGGAAGAGAAGCTGCTGTTCTACCTGCTCTGCGCGTCGGCGTCGGAGCGGCTGTACTGCGTTTTGCCGCGTTCTTCCGATGAGGGCAAGGCGCAGACTCCGTCGACTTATTTGCAGGAACTCTGCCGCGCTGCGGGAACGACGCTCGACGCCGAGCGCAAAGCCTATGTGCCGCGGCGGCCGTTTGACAAGATCGAGGCGCAGCTGGAAGCGGACGCGGCCTCGCTGTCCCCTAAGGAGATCTCGCTTTTGCTCGCGCGCGGGCATCACGACGCCAAGCCGTTTTACGAGCGTCTCGGGCATTGGGACGCCCAACTGCTGACGGGCTGCCTGGAGCGGCTCAAACCCCTCAGCTCGGCGAAGGAACTCACGGCGGTGGATGGGCTGATCGAGCCGCCGACGGAATTTTTGAACGCGCTCAATACGCGCGGGCTTTCGCCGTCGGCGCTGGAGACCTTCTCGGCGTGCCCGTTTAAGTTCTTTTCGGAGAAGCTGTTGGGGCTGAAGTCCGTCGACGAGCCCTCCGCCTCGGGCGAACTGCTGCCGTGGGTGCAGGGGAAGCTCTATCACGCCATCCTGGAAGAGTTTTACGAAGCGCTCGGCAAAACGGGGTTTTGGAACAAGGACGACTCGCGATTCGAAGGGGAGTTGGAGAAGGCGATCGAGACGGTGTTCGGCGCGAACGATTGGCGCACGATCGGCGTGTACCCGGTGTTGTGGGAAGGGGAGAAACGGCGGATGCGCTCGCATCTGTTTAGGATGGTGCCCCACGACATCGAGCTGCTGCGCGCGATGGGGCTGACTCCGGCGTTGTTCGAGGCGGAACTGAATGCGCAGGCGGGCGGCGTGCGCCTTCACGGGCGCATCGACCGGGTCGACAAGACCGCCGACGGGCAGTACCGCGTGGTGGACTACAAGACGCGCTGGCATAAGCCGAAGCTGAAAAATCTCGTCGGGGGGATGAGCCAACTGCAGGCGCCGCTCTATCAAGAACTGCTGGAAGGCGACCCGAAGGTGAAGGCGGGGCCAGGGGACATTCTCGGCGCGTTTTACATCGCCATCGAGGATTCGCCGGAGACCACCGCGCACGATTGGATGCAGGAGTTCAGCGGGGCCGAGTGGCGCGCGTCGCGGGGCGAGGTGCTGGGCAACATCAAGAAATTCCTCGCGCAGATGCGCCGCGGAGAGTTCCCGATCGTCCCGGGCGAGGACCGCGGCGGGGCCTGCGAGTACTGCGACTTCGACTTCGCGTGCCGCAAGGCGCATCCGGCCTCGCGCTTTCGCGCGGCGCACTCGAAGGCGGTGAAGCTGTTTGAAGCGGCGCACGAGGTTCAGGCGCTGAAGGCGAAAAAGAAGGCGAAAGGGGGCAAGAACGGTGGCTGAACCCGTCGACCACGCCGACCGCGAGCGCGCGCGCACCGTTCTCGACCGTAATTTCGTGGTTGCGGCGGGGGCGGGCACGGGCAAGACCACCTTGCTGACCGACCGAATTCTGTTCTTGCTGCTGAAGAAGGGGTTGAGGGTGCAGGAGATCGTCGCCCTGACCTTCACCGAGAAGGCCGCCGGGGAGATTCGCGAGCGGGTGACGCAGAAGTTGATCGACCTGCTGGCGCCCGAGCGCGGGGAATGGGCCGAGGCGTTCTTGGCCGATCTGGGCAAGGTGTTGGACGAGGTGAAGCCCTTAATCGAAAAGGCGCTGGAGGCGATGGACCGGGCGCAGATCGGGACCATCCATTCCTTCGCGTCGCATATCCTGAAGCTGTATCCGCTGGAGGCCGGCGTGGATCCGGCGTTCGAGGTGGACGACGGCAGCGCGCTCGACGAGTTGTTCGAGTCGGAATGGGCGCTGTGGCTGGAGGGCGAACTCGGCGAGGCGCCGGCGGACCGCGAGACGCTCAAGAAATGGACCTTGCGCAAGGAGCGCTGGCTGGAGCTATTGCGCTTGGTGCGGCTTGAGGATTTGGCGGCGCTGGCGCGGACTCTCTGCGAGGAAGAGGTCTCGTTGGCCGCGTCCGTTTCCACGACTCCTTCGATTTGCGAGCGGATCAAGACCTTGGCGGCCGCGACTCGGGCGCTGTGCGCGGGCAAGCCCGGCAAGGACAACAAGGGCGGGCGCTACGCGATCGAAGAGGATTTCGAACGCGCGGCGGACGCGCTGGAGGCGGCGGCCGCGCCCGTGGATTTAGCGGGGCCTTTGCCGGAGACCTTCGCGCGTTTACCCGAAGGGAAGAATCTCCCACGCGACAAGTGGCCTAGGAATTGGGCCGAGATGGACGAGCGGGAAATCCTTGAGCAGATTTCCATTTACGGCCGCGCGCGCGACGCGGCGCGCAAGATTTCACCCGAGCGCGAACGGCTCATCGCAAAATCCGTCGATCTCCTGACCCCGGTGGTGCGGCGAGTGCGGCGGTTGTACGCGCGGCGCGGGAATGTGGGCTACTACGGGCTGCTCGCCATCGCGCGGGATCTGGTGGTCAAGAACACGGCGGTGCGCGAGGCGCTCAAGGGGCGCTTCAAGGCGATCTTGATCGACGAATTCCAGGACACCGACCCGGCGCAGGGGGAATTGCTGTTGTTTCTCGGCGAGAGACTCGGCCGGTCGGCGAAAACGCGGGACGCGCTGAAATTCGAGCCGGGCAAGTTGTTCGTCGTCGGCGATCCCAAGCAAAGCATCTATCGCTTTCGCGGCGCCGACATTCGCGCCTACGAGGAATACAAGAACCTGCTGCTGGCCGACGGCGCGGGGCGCTGTTCCTTGGTGCAGAACTTCCGCTCGCACGCGGGGGTGCTGGGTCCGGTCAACGAAGCTTTTTCGCGCATCATGCGCGAAGAGTCGGGCCTGCAGCCGCCCTATGAGGCGATCACCCCGCGGCCGCACGAGAAGGGCGAGCCCAAGGAAAAGGGACTGGAACTGATCGGCATCACCGTCGAAGAGGGGAAGCTCTCTTCCGAGGACTGCCGCGCGCAGGAAGCGGCTTGGATCGCGCGGTGGATATCGGAGCATTGCGGCGAAGGAAAAAAGTTCCGCTTCGGCGACTCGGCGCTTCTGCTTCGGACCATGTCGAGCCTGGCGACCTACCTGGAGCCGCTCAAGGACGCGGGCATCCCGTACGTGGTCGAGGCGGAGCGGTTCTTCTACGACACGCAGGAAGTCATTGATTTCGTGAACCTGCTGCGCGTGCTCGACGACCCGAGCGACCGGATCGCGACGGTGGGGCTTTTGCGCTCGCCGCTGGTCTGCCTCGATGACGAGGAAATCTACCGCTTGTCGCGACTGCGGCTCTTGTCGTTTTACTCGGCGAAGGAACTCGACCGCGCCGGCATCTCCAAGAAGGCCGAAGACCGTCTTAAGCGCTTTTTCGGCGTGCTGTCGCGTTTGCACGACCGGGTCGGGCGCGTGCCGCTCGGGGAACTGGTCGGGTCGATTTTGGCGGACAGCTTTATCCTGGAGCTCTGCTCGGAGGCGTATCAGCGCGATCAGACGGCGTCGAACCTGATGAAATTCGGCCGGATGGCGGCGGAAGCGGGCGACGAGGGCGCGACGCTAAAAGAGTTCATCGGGTTGATCGTCGAGACGATGCGCGAGTCCGCGCAGGAAGGCGAGAGCCCGTTGGCCGACGAGACGCTCGACGCCGTGCGCGTGCTCACGGTGCACAAGGCGAAGGGCTTGGAGTTCCCGGTGGTGTTTTTGCCCAACGCGGCGGCGGCGCCCAAGGGCGGCGGCGAGCCTCCCCTTTACAAGGTGGACTGGGTAGCGGGTACGGCGGGTCTGCGGCTTAAGAAGCGCAATGTCTGCGACGCGGCGATGGCGCTGATCGAGGCGGAGGAGACGCTGCGCGAGGATAAAGAAGGCCTGCGATTGCTGTACGTGGCGATGACTCGCGCGAAGGAGCATCTCGTCGTGCTCGGCAACGCGACGAAGCGGGACGCGAAGAGCTTCGCGGGCCGGTTGGAGGAGGGCGGGCTATGGACGCCGGATGCGATCACCGCGGTTTCATTGGAAGAGAAGATCACGGCGAGGACAGTGCCGCAGACGGGCAAGAAGCCGGCGCTCAAGCCCGCCGCGCTCGGCGACGCCTGGAAGACGCGCGAAACGATTTGCCGTGAAGTGCAGGGGCGCGCTCCGTTCGTCTCGCCTTCTTCCCTCGGCCACGAACCTGAGAAGCGGCCGCTCGCCGAAGGCGGCGAGGACCCGAACGCGGAGGCCGCGCGCGCGTTCGCCGCGTCGGTGGGCATCGTCTGCCACCGCGTACTGGAACTGTGGGATTTCGCCAACGAACAGGGCGTCGACGGCGAGCCGTACAAGGCGGTGTTCGAGCGCGCGATCGGGGAACTGACGCGCGCGGAGCCGGGCGTCGACGAACGCCGCCTGCGCGACGAGGCCGAGGCGATTCTGGAATCCTTTCTGCGCTCGGAGGCCGCGTCGGAATTAGGCCGCTCCGAGATCCTCGCGCGCGAACTTCCCTTTGTGTGCCCGTCGCAGGACGGGCGCGTGATGCACGGCTATATCGACCTGCTCTACCGCGACCCGAAGGGCCGTTTGGTGGTCGGCGACTACAAGACCCGCGACCCCAAGCCCGGCGAAGAGGCCGAGACCGCGCGCCGCGAGTTCGGCCCGCAGGGTTCGGCCTACGCGGACGCGATCGAGCACGCGCTCGGAGAGACGCCGGAGTTCCGCGTCATTTTTCTGCGCGCGGGGAAGACCGTCGCGTGTTAGGTCATTCTTGTCCGCGAGGGACGCAGGACACTTGAAATACCGAGCCGGGTTGTTTACCCTTTTGGGATGAAAATTCTCAAGCTGCGCCGCGCCCCGCTTGCGATATCCATACTCTTTGCGTCGGTCGCGGCGGCGTTTATCGCCTGCGACAACGGAAGCAAGGATGAGGAGGATACGAATTATCCCGATATTCCCATCCAATTTCAATGCGTCAAGCCCGGCAAGCATTGTCTGAGCAGCGCCGACTGCTGCGGCGGGTCTACCTGCAGCGATAATTTTTGCTCCGGCTCCAACCTAGGCGCCGGCCTGCATTGCCGCTCCAGCTCCGACTGCGGCGGGGCGAGCGTCTGCACCGGGGACGTCTGCACGGCGACCAGCCCCCAAGCGTGTTCCAAACCCGGAGATCACTGCGATACGAGCGGCGATTGCTGCGGCGGGTCCACCTGCGGCGGCGGCTTTTGTTCGTCGACTGGGTCGTGCTTCGAGCGCGGCAAGCATTGCGGCACTTCCGCGGATTGCTGCGGCGCGCTGACCTGCAGCTCGGTGGGAAGCGGGCCGAAGGTCTGCCTCTAGCCGCCCGACATTGTCCTAGGCCATCGGGGGCTTGTGAAATGGGCCCCGACGCCCCTGCAAAGGCGTTCCCCTTCGACGCTAGAATGGGGCATTCCCACGGAGGTGGCGATGCTCTTCATTCTAGTTTCCCTATTCGTCCTGATGCCGCAGGCTTCTCGCGCGGCGGGTTTCCCGGCGCTGACGCCGGTGACCGTGAGGCCGGCGGTCAACGCGGCCGTCGACAACCGCAGCGCGCTGCTGGTCCTTCTCGATCACCCGAACCCGCAGGTACAGTTGAACGCGCTGAGATCGCTGCGCTACTCGGTCGGCCAAACCGAGTTCGCCCGTCTGAAGGTCCTGTCGGTGATGGAAGACCCGCGCCGTGCCCGGGACGTGCGCTATCAGGCGATCAAGACGCTCGCCTGGGTCGCGGGCTACCCCGACGTGCAAAGCCGGTTGATGTTCTACGCCGATCATCCGCAGACGGCGCCCGACTTTAAGGCGCTGCACATGAAGGCGCTGTACACCCGCGCCGCGGGAGACCCGCGCGTGCGGCTGTTTCTCATGAACCGCATGGCGACCGAGCGCGATCCGGTTGCGTTGTCCGGCGCGATCTGGGCGCTGGGCGAGGCGTCGCATTACCCCGACACGGCGGCGGTGCTGATGCGGGCGGCGCGCTTCGCGCCGACTCCCGCCTTGCAGGACGCGGCGATGCGCAGTCTTTCCCAGGGTACGGGGCGTCCGGAAGTCCGGGCGTTTATCGACGCGGTGATACTCGGCCGCGTTCCCGTTTCGTTGGAAGCGCGCCAGAGCGCGGTGCGGCTTTCGGGGACGATCCCCGGAACGCAGCGGGCGCTCGCGGTCTTGGCCGCGAATCCCCGCGCGATCGACCCGCGCTTGAGCGACGCCGAGGCCGCGCGTTTGTCGGCGGTCGCGACCCAGGCCTTGGCGGGGGACCCGCGCGAAACCGCGGTGTACTTCCATCGCGCGTTTTACGGCTACGATCCGCTCGACGGCGAATAGCGGTTCAGGCGCCTCGTCGTTTTTGACTTTCCCGGCTATACTGCCGGAATGAGAGTCCTACTCCTGCTGCTTTTCGCCGCGCCGGCCTTCGGGCACGGCGGCGGACTCGACGCGGACGGCTGTCACCGGGACAAGAAGCGCGGCGGCTATCACTGCCACAAGGGCGATTTCGACGGGCATTTCTGGAAGACGCGCCGCGAAGGGCGCAAGGAAATCGGGAAGTACCGGAAGTCCGTGCTCACGCATCAGGAAGCCAAGGAACTGACCGGGTTCACCGATCAAGCCTGCGCGCCGCAGGACGGGCGGGGCGCCGGACGCGGACGGGCGTTTTTCGGCTGGGCGTGGACCGGGGTCAGCTGCGGGAAGGTCACCGGCTCCCGGTGCGAAGGAAGCGCGTGCGGCGCGCTGCACCGAACGCGGGAAGGCTGCGAGCGGGCGCGCTTTCGCTGTCCGGCGAGTACCGAGTATTACCGCCTGCTTGAGAAGGAATGCGGCCGGTTGGATTCCTGCTGCAAAAACTCGGTGGACCGGATGCGAAACAACGGAACGCGGCGCGCGATCGGGAACGCCTGCCCGGAGGGCTATTCCCGCGACATGTTGAGATGCGAATCCTCCTATGCGTGGTGCGTCCCGGACCGTCCCGCCGAAGAACCCAAGGACGAAGGCGACGACTGATCCCGCCGATTTTGTAGACTCGCGATGTGGAAGGGTTGCTCGCGTTGATGCTGCCGCTGGGGGCTGCGCTTAACACCGCACCGGTTCCCTCCGCACCTTCCTCTCCCGCCGCCTTCGCCGCCCCGGCGGCGACCGTCGAATTCACAGGGTATCTGTCGTCCTGGTCGCGCGCGGAGGGGGGAATCCCGACGCCGGGGATTGTCGACCGGAAGGTTTCGATCAAGATGGGGATTCCCGGAAATCCCGGAGAGGCGACCACCGCTTCTTTGAGTATGGAATTGGACGGTCTCGGAGTGGGGCTCAGCCTCTTCGCGATTTGCCCGCACGGGTCGCCGCTCGGGGCCGACGGTTCTTGTGAGAAGCTCTACTTCCAAGTACAGACCGCTCTCTCCGGACGCGCGAAGGCGTTCTGCGCCTCGTCGCTTTCCAGGCACGACGCTCTGCCGTTTCCCGTCCAGCAGTGCGGCGCGCCCGACCTGGACGATGAAAGCCGGACGGTGGGCGTGACGCTGCATCGCGATCCGTTCACCGTTCCCCGCGAATAATGTCCTCTGGCCGGGGATTTGCTTGCTCTTCACCCGGTAAGCCCTCGCGCATGGGCTTGCGTCGCCTGCGAGTATTCGGGCTCGCAGCGTTGATGCTGTGCGCCTGCGGGCGCGCCTACCAACCCGGGGACTTCGGCTTCTTCGAACCGCCGCGTTCCGGCGTGCAGGGCTGGCTCGTTCCGGAGACTTTGGACGGAAAACTGATGTCCCCGGAGAACGTGTTCAATCTCTTCGGCGAGGTGGGGCCGCTGTTTACCGAGGCCGACATCGAAGCCGTCGAAGTGTACCGGCGCGCGGAGGAAAACGGCAACACGACGCTGACCGGAGAACGGGCGAAGCCGGGGCTCCGCGTGTATTTCAAGCAAAGCTCCTGGGAGCGCATCCGCGCCGATTCGACGAAGATCACGCGCCGCGTGAAGGCGGCGCTCGCGATGTACCGCGGCAAGGAGGTCGTCGGGCAAGCGACGGTGCTTGAGCCGTTGGACGCCCAGGCGGCGTTTGGGAGTGAAAACGACCGCATCGGGTTTTTGATGAAAGGGCTCGTGCGCCGCGACCCCATCGACGAAAAGGAATTCCGCTTCCGGCGCATCGAATGGCTCAAGGAGTTCGTTCGCGGGCATCCGGACGATCTCCGGGCGCTGAAGCATTTGGCGTGGGCGCTGGACCGGGACGGACAAGACGTTCTGGCGCTGGACGCGTTCGAGGAATTGTGCCGCCTCGCCCCCGTCTCGGACCGGGCGGAGTCGTCGCTTGCGTCGCCGCCCATCGTCAAACTGGAAGGGTTGGAGACGCTCGCCAAGCTGTACGCGAAGCGCGGGGAGTTCGAGCGGGGGATCAAGTTCCTGCGCGGGATTTATCTCGAGGCGGCGGAGGAAGCCGAAGGGGGAAAGATCCCCGCGATCGACGCCTTTCGATTGCGGTCCTCGGTGCGGCGCGCGATTTTGCTGCTCTATCTGACGGCGGGGGAGCGGGATCACGCGATGAAGCTGTTGGGAACTTTTTCCGGGGAGATGCGCGAGGAGATTTCCCGTTGGACGATCCCGGATCCGGCGGCTGCCTTGGAACTCGCGGAGTTGGAACTGCTCCTGCCCCGCATGCGGTAACCCTCCTCAACAGGCGGCAATTCTGTTTCCCGAATACCTCTAGGTTTATAGACCTAATTCAGACTATCCCTTATTGCCCTTGGGGGGCGTAAAAGGCGGCGCTACCCTATCGGTAAGACGCGCAGGAGACGCCGCCATGAAAGGGAATCGGATCCAACGGATCATCGCCGCATTCACCGCGGGCTCCTTGCTCGCGGCCTCCGTTCCCGAGACGGTCTGGGCGGTGGGGCGGGCGGTGCTTTCGGCGGCGCCGACGACGGTTTCCGTCAACATCGCGGCGCCGACGGCTTTCGGACCGGCCGCCGCAGGCGCGAATCTTGCGTCCCTTGCGCCCGGCGGACCTTCTCTTTATTCGAATATGCCCGCGCTCACGCCGGCCTCGTTGGCGCTGCCCGCGGCGCTGCCCTCGGCCCCGGTCGCGGCGGTTTCGCAAGCGGTGCGCGCCGAAGCGGTTCCCGCGGCCGCGGCGTACCGTTCTCCCGCGGCGCGATCCTCCGCGATCGGCTTAAAGCGTAAAGCCCCGGAAACAACTCCGGCGGGCCGGGATTTCAAGTCCACGCACAAGCGCGTGAGCGCCGCGCTGGAACTTCCGGGCATTAAGAAAAGCGCGGCGGCGGAATCCTCGCACGGCGCCGCGGCGAAGGTATTCGCGGCGCTGGAAGGAACGAAGATTTCGGGAAACGACGCCGACGCGGTACCGGCGGGGGGTTCGCTGTCGGGCCGCGCGCGCGGACTCCGGCTCAACCCGGCGGCGGCTCCTCTGAACGTCCGGCCCGAAGGAATTTCTGAAAAGGTTCCCGGACGAAGCCCGAAGGGGAAGGCCGCTCCGAAGCGCACATGGAAAACGATCGGGATGGTCGGCGGCGGCCTCGCGCTGCTGGCGGCCGCGCCGTTTCTGACGGCGTATTCCGGAGTCGCCGCGGCGATGGGGAGCGTCACCCTCGGCGTGATCGGCATTCCGCAGATCGTGCGAAATTTCAAGCTCAAGCAAAAGGGAGTCGGCGACCTCGCGATCGAGAGCTCTTTGATCTGGTTCGGCGGCGCGGCGCTGATCTCGGCCGTGTCGATCGGGCAGGTGGTGCTGTCGGGCGCCGCGCTGATGAACCCCGCCTCGCCGGCGTTTTGGTGGAATCTGGTCAACGTTCTGGGCGTCGCGCAGTCGGCGACGATCCTGGGACAGATCAACTACTACCGCCGGACGAAGTCCGATTTGATTAAGACGCTCGCGACCGCGGCGGCGACCGCGGCGCCGCTGGCGCTGATGGCGGCCGGCGCGCTGATGTCGCTGACCGCGTGGATCAACGTCGCGTTCACCGGGGCGATGACGCTGTTTTTGATTTTGAACATCCCGCAGATCCGTCAGAACCTGCACACCTGGCTGACCGAGGGCCGCATTCCCGAGGGCGTTTCGCCGATGTACCCGCTTCTGGTCGCGCTGGGCAGCGCGTTCCATCTCTACGCGGCGGTCGTGGGCTGGGACCTGCGGTGGATGTTCAACGCGATCCTCGCGATCGCCGGATCCGCCACGGTGCTGACGCAAATTTACGCGCCGAAGACCTCGAACCGGATTCTCGGACCGCTGGTGCTGGGCGCGGAGAGGTTCGCGGCGGCGGTCGAGAAGCGCTTCTCGTTGTCGAAGAGGGCGCGCCTGCTGCGCCGCGCGCGGGACGCGGTCTCCCCGGCGTTTGAAGGGGAAGACGTCATGCGCTTCGTGAGCCCGGACGCCGACGCGCAGATCAAGACGATGCTGGAGGGCGCGGGAGCCCTCCCGGGCCGGAGCGCGATCATTCTCCAGGCTCCGACGGCCGCGGGCAAGTCCACCTTGGCGGTGGAACTCTCCAAAAAGCTGGGAAACCGGATCAAATCGTTGGAAGTGGACCGCTACTTTAAGGCGCTCAAGGACGTCCCGGTCGACGAGGAAGGGTATCCCGATTTCGACCGTCCGGACAGCCTCCATCTCGAGTGGGTGGCCGAAGACATCAAGGCCCTGCTGCGCGGGGAACGGATCGAGCTTCCTTCCCACGACATGGCGAGGGGGACGACGGACCGTCGTTCAGGGGAGTTCTTCCAACTGGGACCGAACGACGTTTTGGTGATCGATTCCATCTTCGCCTCGCACGACTTGATTCTTGAGGCGATCGGCGATTCAAAATCCTTGAACCTGCATCTCTTCGCGCCGACCGCCGCGCGTTTGGCGCGCCGCTTGGCGCGGGACACCAAATTGCGCGGCACCTCGGTGGCCGAGAATCTCGGACGCTGGCCGAAGATCCTCGAGAACGAAGGGAAGTACATCCGTCCGATGCGCGCGCGGGCCGATCTCGACATCAATCTGATGACGGAGAAGGAACTCGCGCGCCTCGAGGAGTTCTATGCGGAGATTTTGGCCGAAGCCTGGGCCAAGAACGGCGAAGACCCGGCCCTTGGGGCGGCTTTGGCCGCGATGATCAAGGCGTCCTTAAAAGCCGACCGCTGATTTTCTTTGTCGACCAGAAGGAGATCCGTTGCGTGTAATTGCGCCCGAACGAACCGGGAACTGTCCCCGGGGACAGTTGCTCTCAATTGAAATTTCCGTTGCGGCATGCACACGCGTGATGCGCGGGAGCGCGTCGCCTGGAGCCCGTCGGCGTAAAATCCATTATGCCGAGGGCAACTCTCGTATTTCCCCTCGGCGCGCTTGCGCGCCGAGGCCGGACGCCCCCCGCGGGGGCGTCCGCGCCGTTGGGGCATTCCGTCCTTGAAACTACGGGAACATGGAGGCCCGTCCTCTGGCAAAATGGAACATCCGCGCGTATATTCAATTCGGGCTCGGTGCGGCTTCCCGAACCGGGAGAATCTATGAAGCGTTGGATGCTTGCTCTGTTGGCGTTGTGTCTGGCGGTCGGTCCGTCGCTCGCGCAGGACGATGAGAACCCTGGCGCGGAAGGCGAGCGCGCCGAAGAGGGGATGAAGCCCGGAAAGGGTTCCCGCGGCAAGGGAGAGCGCGCGGAAAAGCGCAAAGCCCCCAAAGAGGTTCAGGAGTTCCGCGAGGGGATGCGGGCGAAGCAGCAGGAATTTCAGAACGCGATGAAGGAGAAGCGGGAGGGACTCGCCAAGAAGCTCGAGGGACTCGAGGGCGAGAAATGCCGCGAGCTCCGAAAAACCGAAATGCAGGCGTTGAAGAAGGAGCGCGAGGCGCATCGCGCCGCGATGGACGCCGAGCGCGACGCCTTCGTGAAGGCGAATCCGGAAGCGGGCCGGTTCTTTGAGAAGGGCCGCAAAGGGAAGGACGGGAAAGCCGCGAAAGGAAAGAAGGGCGAGCGCATGAAGAAGCGCGCGAAGAAGGGCGGGATGAAGCTCCGCTGCAAGGGCGACAAGCCCCCGAAGAAGGGCGCGAAGGGCAGGAAGAACAAGGTCGAAGACGAAGCGGACGCCGATGAGGACGGCGAAGCCGAAGACTAACGGATCGCGATGGGGGATTTAAAACGCGCCGACGGCGCACTCTCTTGGCGGTGGATTGGGGTCAGCTACGGGGTGTTTATCGCTTCGGAACTGCTGCTCGGAGGACTCGTCGCCAGGCTGATCGCTGGGAAATTCGTCGGGCACGTGGCGCAGCTGCGGCTCGAGGCGATCCTGATCCTGGCGAGCTACTACGCGGGCGGCTTCATCGTGGGCTTCGCCTCGCCGCGCGTGCGCGTGGCGGAGCCTGCGATCGGAGCGGCCCTTTCCGTGGCGACGACCTTCCTGATCGCGTTCTTCTCCCCGTTCGGATTCCTGAGCTTCAAGACCGCGCGGGTGGTGATGGGCGGCGTCATCGCCTTCTTCTTGGCGTTCGTGGGCGCGCGCAGCGGGGAGAAGGCCGCGGCGATGATGGGCAACGACGCTTCCGCGGACTACGTCGAGCGCTCTTGAGACCGGGCGCTAGGCTCCCTTTTTCGAGGAGGCCCAGCGGGCGTGCAGGTCGTTTTTGGCTTCCTCGTAGTAGCGGTTGAGTCCGTCGAGGCGGGCCGGGTCTTCGAGAAAGCGTTCGGCGAGGGCGGCCTTCGCGCGGTCTTCCGCCGCCGCGCCGGCGCGCGCGTTGGGTCTCACGACCCGCTCGAGGAACTTATCGCGGTCGATCTTGGCCATGACGGGATGCGATCCGTACTGCAGCGCGTTGCGGACCATCGCCTCGACGCCGCCGAAGATCCCCTTGCCGCCCTTCACGCCTCCGAAGCCGAGGCGCTGGACCAAGGCGTGGTTTTCCGCGTAGAGCGGCTGCCCGCCGTAGGCGGCGAGAGCCTCGCCGTAGATCCGCTCGATGCGCTCGGCGACGAGCGCTTGATGTCCGAACGCGACGATTTCATCTTCCACCGACCCGTAGGGATAGTCGGCGCCGAAGCGCTTCTCGATCTGCTCGCGGCTGATTCCATGGCGGGCCTCGTGGGAAATCATCGGCAGGGAGAGCAGCGCGAGATGACGGTACGCGTCCGGCGCGGGGGCTTTCGCGAACAACTCCCGTCCGAATTCCTCCATCGTCTCCGCATTGATGTACACGAAGCCTTTTTCGTACTGGGCGATCTGCCCCTTCATGGCGAAGAGTCCGGGGCGCGGCGCCGCCAAAACGATTTTCGTCCCGCTGCGCTTGAGGAAGGCGTCCACCTCCGGATCGAGTTGCGGGAGCAAGGCCGCCCACTGAGCCTGAAGGGCCTTTGGCGATCCTTTGAACCATACTTCGCGCGTCGGAGGGTGCGCCGGCGGGGTCCTTCCCTCCGAGGCGGTTTGAAGCTCGGGCGAGACGGGAAGCCCCATCGGGGTTTGGGCCGATCCCGCGAAGGGGACCGCCAAAAGCAAGGACATGGCCACGAGGCGGCGCATACCCCCATAATTTACCCGACGCCCGTCGTCTTCGGGAGCGGCCGACGACCCACCCGAGCAACGGCACAAGGACCTAGGTTGTTTTGCGCCCGGCGTGCGCCCGCGCGCGATCGAAATTGCGTCCTCTCTGGAGACGACCCCGCGCCGGGACGCCGCGCGGCCGGATCGCAGTTGGTGGAGCACGCAGATGCTCTTCCAGACGGAGGGGGCGTCGAAGAAATGGACGGCGCGGGCGTTCGCGCTGGCGCGCGAGTACTACCGTTTCGGCTCCGCGGCGGTGACCCTCGATGGTACGCGGCTGGAGGAAAGCGGGGGTATCGTCGATCGCGGGATGCCGGGCTTCATGGCTCGTCTGCGGCGCGCGGAGAATTTAGAGGCGTTGGAATCGACGGTCTCGGTTTATTATCTGGGCGTCTACCTCTGCGAATTCTCGTTCGAGGCGTCGTGGGCCCAAGTCTCCCGGCCGTCCGTCGCTTGGTTCAGCGGGAGGCGGGAATTCAGAACAACCGCATCGTCGCGATCGGGCGGGCGCTTCAGAGCTCGGGCCTGCGGCAGCGCTGGGGCAACGGTCTGGATTCGTTCGACGGGGCGGCGACCTATTTGATGACGCGTTTAGGCATGTCGGTGTTCAAGGATTTGGCAGAACGCGATCGCTTCCGAGATGATCTGCACCGCACTGTGTGGCTGCGGGGGGCCTGCGCCGGACGCCTGAAAAAATTCGAACGGGAAAAGCGGTCGGAACCTCAACGCTCGTTGTGGCGCTGCGAACTGTTCGTCTCCACGCAGGGTCAGCCGTTGTCGGTGCTCGATATCGAAAAACTCCGCCTGGAGAACTCCGGCCGAGTCCTGAGCGTCCGGTGGGAGCTGCACCGATGGCGCCCGGTCGCCGTGGTCGCGACGCCTGCGGACCACGATTTATCGGCGCTGCGGGCGATTTTTGGGGACTCCCGGGTCGTCGTGTTGGCTGAAAAATAGCGAAATTTAAAGGGTTTCCCCATTAGGCCATTGGGCCCCTTAAAATCGACCCCATCGCCCCACGCGCGCCGCGCGCCTCGCGGCCATCCTTAAGAAATGAGGAGGTGGACTTCCCTTAGCGTCGCGCTCAGCGCGGTGGTGGCGTGGGTTCCCGCCGTCCAGGCGGGCCCGGTCGCCAAGGGGAACGCCTCGGCGGGGAACGCGTCGGTCTCCGCCCCCGCTTCCCTCGGTCGTCCCGGCGCGGCGGTCGGCGTCGATTCCTCGATTTCGCTCGCCGCGCCGTCTGTGGCCCCGGGGGTCTTGCCTCAGGTCTCCGCTCCGGCATACGATTTTGACGCGCCCGGGTTGAAAGCGCGGGCCTACGCGAAAGAAATTCAGGGACGCGAACGCGCGGCGGCGGCGGCGCAATTCCTACAAGACGACCGGACTCAGGACTGGCTTCGCGCGAACGCGCCGGAGCGCCATCGCGACCTGTTCGAGAAAGCCGCCGGGCTCAACGATCTTCGCCTCATCCTCAAAACCTACGACAACCCCGATACGCTGCGTTTGGCACTGCTCGCCCGTTCCGACATGACGCAGGCGAACTCCCCGCGAAAGATGCTGTCCTGGATCGATGCGGACCCGTCTTTGCATCCATTTCGGGACCGGGTGGCTGCGGCGTTCTGGGAGTGGGAGACGCTTGAGGAGCCGCAGCGCTGGGCGTTGAACCGGCGCAGCGTGACGCCCGAACAGTGGGCGGCCGTTTCCTTTGAAACTCGGCGTCGGTTTCTGCGCGGCGCGGGACAGGAAATGATCCGAGGAACCGGGATCGGGGGGATGCCGAAAAGCGAAACCCATTTGGAAACGCAGCGCCGGGCGCTGCTTTTGGGTTGGGGAGCGTTCGACAACGACGAAAGATTCGAGCAAAATGAACGATTCAAGAAGGGCGCGACCGCGTTTCGGAAACTGAAAGAGGCGAAAGAGAAGTTGGAGTCGTCGTTGAGCCCGACGCTGCGCGGCGTGCTCGACCAAGCCGAGAAGGAAACCGATCCGGACCGGGCGCTGCATTGGCTGAAGATCGTTTTCGACGGGGTGGGAGATAAAACGGCGAGTCGCGTCGTATCGCGGGCCGCCGAGCCGAACGCGGATCAGCGCTTCACCGATCAGCATCGCCGGGCGCTCGGGCTGTTCATGAAGAGGCATCTGCTTCAGGAAATCGCCGGGACGCAGGCCGGGGACATGTTGCTCGAGTTCTTCCGCACCCAGCCGTTGAATTTGCGGATCGGGCCGCTGAAAGGTTCTCGCTACGCGCAGTACGAGCCGAAGAGCAACGAGATCGCGATGAGCGAGAAGATCGTTCTCGATTATCTCCGGGCCAAGGACATGAGCCTCGACGCGCTGTTTCAAAACGGGCCTGCCCTGTCGGACCTGATCGCGCTGCTCGCTCCCTCGTTCGTGCACGAGGCGACCCATCAAACCCAGTTTCAGGCGCTGGTCGAACGGGGCGTTCCCCCGGGGACGGAGCAATGGTACGACACGACCTTGGAGGTCGAGGCGTTCTCCCGACAGACCTTGTACGTTCACGAAAAGGCCCGCACGAGTGAACGCCACCGCTTGCTTTTTATCGAGGGTCAGCGCTGGATCTCGGCCACGCGCTCGGACACGCAGCGGGCGCAGACCTTCAAGGACGATCCCGAGAGATTCCGGATGGAGATCCTCGGAGCCTACGCCGAAGTGAGCAATCTTTCCGGCATGGCGGCCCGTCGGCTTCGCGACCGCCAAGGGGATCTTAAAGGCGAGCGCGAAGCGCGCCGCGTGATCGGGGCGGAATTAGCCCTTCGGTCGCGCCTTCCGCGCGCTGAACGGCTGCGGCGTGAGAACGAAGGCATGGATTTGCGGGCATGGTCGGAGCAGGGAAGCACGCCCGTCGACCGGATCAAGACGAGTTCGCTGCGGGCGTCGCTGCGCCACCGGGATCCGAGCCGCGGATGGGTGTACGACGCTTACCGCTATCTCCGAGACCGCTACTCAACCGGCCTGCGCGAAATAATGACCCGCCTCACGGAGCTCTATCCGAAAGGATAGAAAGCCCCCCCAATAAGAATATAAGTATGGACCAGGTCCCTATTTTTAGTTGAACCAAGGGTGCCAGCGTTCGGGATCTTGGTGGTCCATGAACGCGACTGCGGTCGCCATCAGGCACGGGTCGAGGGAGGGAACTTCCTTCCAAAAGGAAATCCGGTAGCGGTCGTTGGTGAAGCCTTCCCGATCGATCTTCCCAACCGTGATGCCGTTGTACCGGATCGAATAGCGGGCGCGGAAATTTCCCCAGAGATGTCCGAACATCTTGCGGGAAAGCGCGGTCAGAAAGGATTTCTCCACGATCACGGGGCCGGGACCGCCGAGACGATCGTAGAGCCGCCACCGTCTGCGGAAGAACTGGGTTCCGGAACGCTCCAAACGGAGGTGTTCCCGCCCGGCGTCGTCCATGAGAGAGAATTGCGCCGAGAAAAATCCGCCCGCCTTGCGCATGACGCAATAGAGCGGCTCCCCTCGGGTCGTTTCCAGTTCGAGCCGCTTCTTGGAGAAGACACCGAAGAAGGCGCCGGTGCCGAACGCGGTCGCGCCGAACCAGACGAGCATATCCACCCAAAAGGCGGCGGTGACGGGATCGGCCCTCGGGTGATCGGCGATTCCGTACGCGGCGAGCAGCGCGGCGCTTAGCGCCCAGAAGCCCCAGGCGCGCAGCAGCCGGGCGAGGCGCGAGGCTTTGGTGCGCAGGACGGCGCCGGTTCCGGTGAGCACGACGGTTTTGTGCCAAACGCGAAAGCGGCGGCGCTTGACGACGATCGGATAGCGTTCACGATGGTGAATCTCCTCAAGCGCGCGCGGCGGCTTGAGGCCGGGAAGCGGCGGCGGCGCGGCGGCGGGGAGGGCGCGGGCAAGCGTGGCCGTGACGTCGTATCCGGCCTTCGGGAGCGGGCGCACCCGGATACCGGGGTAGGGTGTTTCAAAACCGTTCAAGCGAAGCCCGCCGGTTCGCGGTCATCCGGCCGGGGAGGAAGCGGCGTCGTCCCGACGCTCGCGCGGCGAAACGCAGGCAGGTTGGACGCGGAACCCGGAGCGGCGGCGGCGGTTTGTTTTCCGCGCGAGGCGACCCAGGCGGTGAGACGCCAAACGAAGCCCAGGCCGACCAGGAACATCGTGAACGCGAGCATGACTTCGAAGCGCTGCGGCCACGGGGAAACGCGATCGGGTTCGTACATCAGCGCGCGCGCCGGTTCAGGCGTGGAAGGGGCGGAGGTTTCTCCTGCGGGAAGCGGCGCGGGGGAGTCGCGAAGTTCCTCGGGCATCGGCATCGCCGTTGCCGCCCCTTCGCCGGGGAGTTGCAGCGTTTCGACCGCCTTCATGACCTGGGTTCGCGTGAGTCCGGAGGCGAGGAAGGCGTAGGTTTCTTTGGGTCCGTTCACATAGCCGGTAAAGAGCGGCTTGTCCCGGTGCTGCGACTCGATCGCGAGCAGACGGCGTCCATCCGCGGTCGTGAACGCGCGGATGCGCGGTTGCACGGTCGCACCTTGAGCCTTGAGCCGATCGGCGTCGCGGCCGTTGAGCGCGAGCTGGTCGGCCACCGTGATCTTCGACTTCATCCGGGTCAGGCGCAGGCGCGCGTACGGAGAATGGGCTTCCAGGACGATGTCGTCGCGCCAGGCTTTCGCGGGTTCCATATCCGCCGGGAGCTTCATCGCGGGCGCGTCGAGCGAGGCGATTGCGGCTCCGGGGAAGGAGAGCAGCGGGAGCAGGAAGAGAAAGAGGGCTGATTTCATGGTCTCGGCGTTCGCGGCCTCGTCTTAATCTCTACACCCCCGGCCACCGAGGGCACGGCCTATTGTACCCCAATTATGTCCGAAATTTACTGATCCAGATCAACACGCAACGGTAGGCCTTTCGGCCCGCTTTTCGCGGGGATGCGCGCGCTCAAGGCGGCGGCAGGCACAAGAAAGCTATAATGGGCCTGCGTTTCCATGATTACCCTTCGCGACCTCCATAAATCCTTTCACAAGCAGGAGCTCTACGACCGGGCGAACCTGCAGATCAATGTCGGTGATCGGTATGCCTTGGTCGGCCCGAACGGGGCCGGAAAATCGACGCTTTTTAAAATGATTTTGGGAGAAGTCGATCCGGACGGCGGCGAGATCGCGGTCAAGCGAGGGGTTACCTACGGGTATTTGCCTCAAGAGAACGCCCCCCTTGGAAACCGCACCGTTTTGGACGAGGCGATGGCCGGCCAGGACAGCCCGGACGGGCGCAAGATCGCGGAATGCAAATCGATCCTGATGGGACTGGGATTTAAGGAAGGGGAATTTTCCAAGCCTTGCGGGGAGCTCTCCGGCGGTTGGGCCATGCGCGTCGCGATCGCACGGCTGCTGCTCGACGAGCCCGACATGCTCATGCTCGACGAGCCGACAAATCATCTCGATCTTGCGAGCCTGCTGTGGCTGCAGGAGTATCTGGAAGTTTATCCGGGCGCGATCTTTCTGATCTCGCACGACCGCGACTTCATCAACAACGTCTGCAATTCCATCGTCAGCGTGCAGAACCATACGCTGAAGGTGTACCGCGGCGATTACGAGTACTACCTCCGAGAAAAGGAAAACGAAAAGCGTCTTCTCATTAAAGCCTGGAACGAGCAGAAAGCCGAAATCGCGGCGATGGAGGACTTCATCGCCCGCAACCGCGTGCGCGCGTCCACGGCCAACCGCGCGCAGAGCATGATCAAGCGCTTGGACAAGCTCGAGCGGATCACCTTGCCGGAGGAAGAAAAGAAGGTAAAGATCCGGTTTCCGCAGCCCAGCCGTACCGGCGTGCGGGCGATCGAACTGAAGGGACTGTATAAGTCCTACGGTGACGTGAATGTGTACGAGGGGCTCGATTTCGAGATCGAACGGGGATTCAAGATGGCCTTCGTCGGGCACAACGGGGCGGGGAAGTCCACCTTGCTCAAGGTGTTGGCCGGCGAAATCCCGTTTGAGAGGGGCGAGCGGAAAATCGGTTTAAATGTGAAGGTCGGATACTTTTCCCAGCATCGCGCGCATCAGTTCGCGGGCAACCGGACCGTGCTGCAGGAGGCGATGGATAACAACCGCCTCAATCCGGAACTGACGGTCCGCACGATTTTGGGGACCTTCCTCTTCCCCGGCGACACGGTGTTTAAGAAAACCGAGGTGCTGTCCGGCGGGGAGAAAAGCCGCCTTGCACTCGCGAAGCTGCTGCTGGATCCGCCGAACGTGCTGCTGCTCGACGAGCCCACCACGCATTTGGACATGAACTCCGTGGACGCGCTCGTCGCAGCGCTGCGGGAATTCGAAGGGACGATTTGCGTGATCAGTCACGACGTCTACTTCATCAATCAGCTTTGCACTCACGTGGTGCACGTGGATCACGGGCACGTGACGGTCTACCCCGGCAATTACGAATATTTTCAGCGCCGTCAGCGCCAGAAGGAAGCCGAGGCGGCGGTGCTGGCCGGCGGCTCCGGCGCGGCGGCGGCCGAGGCCGCGTCGAAGCTCACCGAAAGGGACTACCGCAAGCGGAAATCGGCGGAGCGCGAGAAGGAGCGCACGGCGAAGCGGCTCGAAGAATCGTTGGAGGAAGGGCATCAGCGGCTGGAGGAACTCGCCAACCGCTTGGGCGACCCGAAGGTCTACGAGGATTTCGCTCTCACGCAGAAGATCGGCGATGAGATTCAGGCGCTACAGGATTCCATCCAAGCGCAGGAAATGGAACTCTCCCGCCTGAAGTCCGCGTAGCGGGCTACTCGTCCGGTACGAACAGCGCCCCGATCGCCCTCCGGAACCGCTCCATCTCGCCCGCGCGGTCTTTCGGCGCAGAGTACATGTAGGCGACGGTGATGCGGTTCGGCCCGTCGATAATCGTGAAATAGTCGTGATGCGCCTGGGGCCGTCCGTCCTCGGGCGTCGGCACGTTCGCGCAGATGCCGACCTTCCTCCTCCGGTACTCGGAGGGTTTCGGCTCCCGTCCCGCGCGCGAGCAATAATCCCGCGCGTAGTCCTGATCCCCGGCGAGCACGTCGATCCTGTGCGCTCCGCGCGCCCAGAAGGCGACGGCCTCGTGTCCGGTGATGAACTGAAAACCCTCAAGGCCCGATTTGACGAGCAGCCACCCGGTTTCGCGGACCGGATGGGTCTCGCCGGCCGCGGGCGCGTCTGTTTTCGAGGTTCGGGCGGCCTCCTTCAGCATCTCGAGCGAGGTTTTCGCCTTCTTCTCGAAGGTCCGGCCGGTCAAGTCGCGAAACGCTCGGGAGGAAGGAGGCGGCGCGGGCGGCGGGAGCAGCGCCGCGACGAGGCGGAGATTTCTCATCGAGGAATAATTTAGTCGGAAAACGGCGATTTGTCACGGCGCTGGACGAAGTTCTTCATTGGAGGCATAATCCCGGTATGGCCAAGCTCGTGGAGCACCGTTTCAACGACGAGTGGATCGTCCAGTCGCTGCTGGACGAAGGCGTCACCGACATCGAAGCGGTGTACAAGGCCCGCTTGGAGAAGGCGCCGGAATTCGCCGAGTTGCTTCTCGACGGCAAGCTGTGCACCGAGGATCTTTTGTACGCGGCGGTGCGGCGGCGGCACAAGATCGCCTCGACGGTGCCGGATCCCTCGGAGATCGAGCGGATGGCGTTGTCGCTTCTTCCGGAGCGCCTTTGCCGGTCCCGGCTCATGATCCCCGTCTCGTGCGATCACGAGAAGGTCGTCGTCGCGATGGCCAGGCCGATCGATCTCGACGGGGTCGCGGACATCGAGAAAATGACCGGACGCAAAGCCGAGCCCCGTTTTTGTTTGGCCCGCAACGTGCGTCAACTGCTGGACCTGTTGCTGTCGCCGGAACTCGTGTTGGAAGACGTGACGGCGCAGCTGCGTTCGGAGGCCGCCCAGGTCCAAGTCGTCGGGGACATGGCGGACGCGATGGGGGTGTCGATCAGTTCCCCAGTAATTCGCCTCGTGGATACGCTGATCGCGAAGGCGGTCGCGATGAAGGCCTCCGACGTTCATTTCGAACTCTCCGACAACGAGTCGGTGATCCGCTTTCGGATCGACGGGATCATGCGCAGCATCATGCGCATCCCGCTGTACAGCTCCCGGCCCGTGGTCTCGCGCATCAAGATCATGGCGAACCTCGATGTGGCCGAGCACCGACGGCCGCAGGACGGCCGCGCGAAGCTGATGGTCTCGGGAGCGGAGATCGGCCTGCGCGTTTCGATCCTCCCGACCGCTCACGGGGAAACCGCCGTGCTGCGGCTGCTCGACAAACGCGTCGCGAGCGTCCCGTTCGACCAGTTGGGATTTAGGGATTCTCTGGCGTCGCGCTTCCGGCGGCTGATCACGGCGAAGCAGGGCTTCGTGCTGGTCACCGGACCGACCGGGTCCGGAAAGACGACGACGCTCTATTCGGCGGTCAACCTGCTCAAAAGCGAAACGACGAATATCGTCACCGTGGAGGATCCGATCGAGTACAAACTCGACGGAATCAATCAGGTCCAAATCAACGAGAAGCAGGGGTTGACGTTCGCCGGCGTGCTGCGTTCCGTGCTGCGCCAGGATCCGAATGTGATTCTCGTCGGGGAGATTCGGGACCGTGAGACCGCCGAAGTCGCGTTTCAAGCCGCCACGACCGGACATTTGGTGCTCTCGACGCTTCATACCAACGATACCGTCGGAACGGTCGGCCGGTTGTTGGATATCGGGATCGAAAAGGGGCGGATCGCCTCCGGCTTGACCGGCGTCACCGCGCAGCGCCTGGTGCGCCGGCTCTGCGCGGTATGCCGCGTGCAGGAAGACGCCTCTGACCCCGCCGCGCTGCGCCTGCTCGAGCGGTTTTCTCTGCCGAAGACGGTTTGGGCTCCGCGGGGCTGCACCGAGTGCCATCTGACGGGCTATCAGGGCCGCGTGGCGCTGATCGAACTGCTGAAAATCGAACGCGAGGTGAAGGATCAGATTTCATCCGGCGCGAGCGAGAACGAGATTTACGACGCCGGCATCCGTACCGGACGGCTGTACCCGATGACCCTCGACGCGATGTCCGCCGCCGTCGAAGGCCGCACGAGTCTAAAGGAAGCGATGGCGATCGTGAACGCCTTCGACATAAGGGAGGCGACCCAGCGCGCGCCCTCCGCATACAGCGCCGGGACGCCGCCGGAAGCCCTCGCAGCGGCGGATTCCGTCACCCGGGCGGCCGACGACGAGGCGCCGGAGGCGGAACCGGGGACGAGGCGTCGACGCGTTCTCGTCGTGGACGACGAGAAAGCGATCCGCGTGATTCTTAAGATCACTCTGGAACGCGCCGGGTTCGAGGTTCTGGAATCCGACGGCGGAGAAACGGCGCTCGCCATGGTGCTCAACGAACGGCCGGAGCTTCTTTTAACGGATCTGGACATGCCGGGTCTCGACGGACGCCAGTTGGTGAAGGCGGTGCGGGGAGACCTGGGGATGCTCGACATGCCGATCGTCGTGCTGACGGCTAGCGCCCGGAAAAATCAGCGCGAGGATCTGCTGGCCGCCGGGGTCAACGACTACCTCACAAAGCCCTTCGATCCGAAACTCGTCGCGAAGCGCGTGGGATCGATGTTCGCGCGGCGAGGGCTGGCTTGAAGTTCGCCGCGCCTTTATGAGGTCGCCGTTTTCCAGGTCGGCGCTCGACCGTCACCGCTATGCGGCGGGGTTTTGTCTGTTGGGGGTCGTCGTCCCCTACTGGCCCCTCCTGCTGGGGCCCGGCGCGGCGCCGATGGCGGGACGCTTTCTCGCGGTCGCCGCGGCGGCCTCGGTGGACGCGCTTCTGATTCTCGGCATTCGGGCCACCGTGATTTCGTTCGGCCGGGAACGCGGGGCGCTTCGCTACGCGCTGTTTCTCATGGCGTGTCTCGCCTTGTTTTTCGTCGTCGGATTTCGCAACGCGGCCGGGGTGATGATTTTCGTCGCGGCGCAGTTCCCGGATTTCTTTTTGGCCTTGCCTCAGGCGGAAGCCGTCGCCGTCTTCATGTTCTCGGGGTTGGCGTTCGCCGTTTTCGAATACGCGCTCGTCCGCCGCCTGATCGCGGCCGACGGATCCGTCTCGGATCAGTAAATCAGGACGGGCTGGGCGGGGCGGGCGCTGCGGCGTCGGCGCTGGTATTCGGCGACCTGCGACTTGCCGTAGCGGGGATCGATGAAGCGGCGGGTCCGGGGCGCCGGGGCGTCCGAGTAATAGCGTTCCTGAATCCGGCGCTGATAGCCGCGCTCGGCGGGTTCTGCGTAGCGTGGGGCCGGTTCGACGTAGCGTGGGGCCGGGCGAGGAGCGGGCCGGTAGGCGTAATTCGGCAGCGGGGCGGGGGCGTCGCGGAAATCTCTTTCGTAGCGAACCGGTTCGGTCTCGCGCGCCGCAGTGGGCGCGCCCATCGCCTCGTAGACCGCGTCTCCGTCTTCGGCGGGATTGCGGTAGGGCATTTCCCATTGATCGGGTTGTTCGTAATCGCCGAGCCGGCTCGCGGCGGGAATTTCCTCGCGCGTCGTGCGGTGGTAGATGAAATTCTCATCATGAGGCGCCGGGGTGAAGAAATCGCGGGCGAACTGTTTGACCCGGGACGGTTCTCGGTAGCCGGCCGCGTCGTAAGGCCGTACACCGGCCGCGCGGCCGCGAACGATCGCGCCGAGGCGTTCGATGAATCCCGTCGGGCCGTCTTCATAGCGCTGGGAGACCGGTTCGTAAGAGGCGTAGGAGGGTTCCAAACGCGGCGCGTCTCGGTAGTCGCCGGCGTCCTGAAAATTCTCATAGCGCGGCGCTTCGTAGGAAACCGTGCGCGCGGATCCGCCGATGCCGTAGCGGCGCATGATGCTCGCGCTGATCGCGGCGCGGCGGGGGTCCCGCGCCGCTTCCCGACGGGGTTCGGCGGCGCGGAAGGAGGAAAGCGGGTTGGCCGCGGCTTCGGTCCGGGCCGCACGCGTGCTCCCGTCTCGGGAAGTGGAATAGGTGCGGACCGGCGGCGCGTTGCCCAGGGCGTCGCGCAACTCCGCGGCGGGCGCCGTCGCGGGACGGTTCCAGGCCTTGGCGAACAGGGGCTGCGTCATCACCGGGGCGGCCTCATACGCGTAGCGGACCTGCGGCGCGGGTTGCCGCGGGGCCCGGCGCGGCTCGTCCTTTCCGCCGCGGAGCTTGCGTCCGATCGCGGCGAAGAAGCTGGTGCTGCGGGGGGTCCCATCGGAGTCGTAGCCGTCGGGGCGGCCGGGCGAGACGCCGAGTTCCTTCTCGATCGCCGCGAGCTGGGGTTCGATCTGTTCGCGCTTCTCAGGAACGAGCGCGAGGGCCTGTCTTAAATCCGAGAGCGCGCCGCGCTTGTCGCCGAGCGCCGAGCGGGCGAGGCCGCGGTTGGCGAGCGCGAGCCCGTGCGTGGGTTCGACGCCGAGCACCTTGTCGAGATCGATCGCCGCGCCTTGGTAGTCCTGGGCCTGAAACAGCGCTTGTCCACGCATGAACAGCGCGGTGGTGGAGTGAGGGTCGCGCTCGAGACAGCGGTTCAAATCTTCGACGGCTTCTTTCGTGCGTCCGGCTTGAAGGAGAATCCGGGCCCGCGGCACGCGGGAGCGCCAGGCTTCGCGGTCCATCGCGACCGCCGCGGTGTAGGCGCGCAGCGCCTCCTGTGTCCTTCCCATGTCTTCATACACCGCCCCGCGCATCGTATACGCGATGGCGGAGCTTTCGTTGGTTTTCAGAGCGATGCCGATGTTCGCGAGGGCTTCGGAGCGGTCTCCGGCGGCGCGGCGCTGCAACGCCATCCCCAGGTAGGCGGGGACGTAGCGTTTGTCCATCTTCGCGGAGCGGATGAAGTCGTCCGCGGCGTTGAGCGAATCCCCTAAAATGAGACGGCCGAAACCTCGCGCGGCGAAAGATTCCGCGCTGTTGGGGGAAAGCCGGATGGCGAGTTGTGCGTCGACGCGGGCGCCGGCGTCGTCCCCGAGCTCGGTCCGGACGATCGCGCGAAAACCGGAGGCCGTTTTCCACAAGGGGAACATCCGCATCGCCCGAGTGATCACCGCCTCGGCTTCGTCCAGGCGTCCTTTGCGGTAAGCGTCCACTCCCCGCCGCATGACTCCCACGGCTTCCCGGCTCGGTTGGGGGGAAGCGTGGAGCGCCGGCGTTGCGGCTTGGATCAGGAGGAGTCCGGCTGCGACGGGGAGCAGGCGCTTCATCTCTACAAGGGTGGCGCCGGACTGCGGGTTGAACCACCTTCGAAGAGCCTAGGCCCGAATAGGCCTAAGGGCCTAGAAGCGAAATTTGGCTTGGAGGACGGCGGGGGGGGCGTGGGCGCGGCGGGGGCCCCCCGGAGCACGCCCGGCGATATGATGGCCCAATAGGCCCGCCGCGATGCCGCCGCCGTGGACGGCGAGGGCTTCGGCGTAGTCTCCGGAGACGTAAAACTTGATCCCGACCGCGGCGGCGATGAGGCCGAGGAACAGCCCGGAACCTGTGTTGATGTACTTATGGTCGAGAGCCGGATCCATCCACAACAGGAATCCGCCGCCGGGGACCAGCATCGTCCCGATGCCGACGAGGGTATCCTTCGACACGCGGACATCGTTCGGGTCGCGGCCGGGGTCTTCGTAGCTTTCCTGGTCGTAGTAGCGGCGGCGTCGCCCTCCGTCATCATAGTCGCCGGGGGGGAGTTCCCGGCGGTATTGGGCCATGCGCAGGCCCAAGCGGTCCCCTGCGGCGGAGGCGGTCAGGGCCTGGGTGGACAGGATCAGGAGCAGGGCGAGCCAGCGCATGGTCTAAGTATAGAGGAACGGGGGAATTTGTCCATACCGCGTACCGGCGGCCTCGCGCTGCCTGCGCGAGCACGTCGCCGCCAGCGGCGGCGTTCCCGCTCAGTAATCGAGGACGGTTTTCGCGCGGCGGTTGAGCCGCCAGCAGTCGCCGCGGGAATCGGTGCACAAAGGCTTCAACTCCCCATAGGCCACCGTCTTCATCCGCTGCTGGGGGACTCCCATCCGCTCGTAGTAGTCGCGCACCGCGATCGCGCGCCGCTCGGACAAGGCGAGGTTGTACTCCTCGGTGCCGAGTTCATCGGCGTGCCCTTGTATGGAGATCGTTCCCTCGGCGGCCTGGATCAGACCGGCGTTCTTCTTGAGGATGTCCCGGGCTTCCGGGGTCAAAGTATAGCTGTCGAGGTCGAAGGTGATCGTCTTGATGCGGCTCGCGGCCAGCGCGGCGAACTGGGCCTTGTCCAACCCTTCCATGCCGAGAGAATCCCGCATGCCGTCGGCGTTGAGTTCTCCGGCGTTGGCCGTCCAGGTGGTGATGCGGCCTGCGGATTTCGAGGTTTGACAGCCGGTCCCGAGAACCACGGCGAGGGCGGCGAAAATCAGGGATTTGGGCATCGTTTAAGACCTCCGGTGCGTTTTCCTTCAGATAGGATAGCACAGGTTGGACGGTTCCGAACTTTAAAGTGTTAGACTTCCCCGATGGAGGCGCTCTTGGCCGCGGTGATCGCGATTTCCCCGGCGTTCGCCGGTCCGTTGGCGGGCGACGACCTCTCGCGTTTGGAAGAGGCGCGTTCGGCGCCCGCATGGCCCCACGCGCGGTTGAGCAAGGACGGGGGGAGCTACCGCCTGCTCGGAATCGCCAAGATCGATGCTCCGTTGTCGGACGCGCTGGCGATCGTCCGCGACGTCGCCGGGTATCCGGATTGGGCGTGGGAGGGCATCAACACGCGGCGGGGGGGCGAAGGGGAGTACCTGGTCCATCTGGAACGCTTGGAGATCGAACCCGGTGAGAACTTGATCCGGGTCCGCTATCACCTCAACCGCTTCTTTAAGGGGGAACGGCGCTTCGCGATGCGCTACGCCGCGGCCCTCGACGGCAAGGAGGCGGTGCCCACTCTCGCGATGACCTTAGCCCGTCCCACGCCGTTCGTGCGCGAACTCTCCGGGGAAATCCGCTTCTACCCGGTGGAAGGAGAGGACGCGTTCTTCGTCCACTTCATGGGCCGGACGAAAATCCACTGGGCCGTGTATTGGCTGATTCCGACGGCGTTCGTCAGAACCGACGCGGAAGAACGCGTGCTGACGGTGTTGGAGAACGCGGCGAAACGCGTTAAAACCCGGAAGCGTTAGAGCCGCGTTTGCGGCGAAGTTCCCGGATGCGCTTGGCGCGGACGTAGCGCAGGCGCTTGCGGTCCTGTTCGACCGCGGGAAGCATGTCCCCGACGACGTTGAGCGCGGTCTGCGCCATGTCCAGGATGCGGTCGCCGGGCAGGATCATCGTGTAGACCTGGGTGACCTGACCGGAGGCGAGACCGGTCTGACGCAGGACGGGTTCCAACAGGGTGATGTTGGACGCGGGAATGCCGGGGGCTCCCATCGCGATGACGAGTACCGCGAGCGCGGTGTTGAAATACTGCATCATCGTCGGCGCGGCGCCGAACATGGAGAGGGCGTAGAACGCCGTCAGACCCATGTAGAGAGCCGTGCCGTACATGTTGAACACGCCGCCGAGCGGAACCACGGAGTTGCGCGTCTTTTTGGAAACGCCGATGGCTTTGAGCGCTTCCTTCTCCGTGGGCATCGTCGCGCTGCTGGAAGAGAGGCTGAAGCCGACGAGGGCGGCCTTGAGGATTTCCTTGAAGTCCTTGGCGCGGGCGCCGAACGCGAAGTAAGCGGCCAAGAGCGCGAGCAGGCCCACCGCCATGCCCGCGAACGCGGTGATGTAGTAGCCGCCGAACGAATGCAGAAGGCCGAGACCGCCGGTCGCCATCGACATGGACAGGAGCGTCGCTACCGCGGGGAGTCCGACGAGGTCGATGAAGCGCGGGAAGATCTTGTTGATGAGTCCCGTTGCCTTCTCGCCCAACTCTCCGGCCTTGACGAGGGCGGGCGCGGTACGGCCGTTGATCGCGAGCCCGACGACGGCGTCGTAGAACTTCAGCACGGAGCCTTTCCATCCCGGCGGATAGTCCCGCCGGGCCGAACCGTCGGCCGCGGCGCGCGCGCGTTTGTACAGCCGCGCGGCCGCGGTGAATATGCCGATGATTGGAGCGATAATGGCAGGTTCGAGTCCATACTGGTTGCCGGGGCTCTTTGGCAGAAAGAACTCTTAGGGTTCAACTTGAGTTGGGGCGCGCCGTCCGTCGGCCGCGCCGATGGCGGCGGAGGCCGGGGGATCTCCCTCTGGAAACGTAGTCAATTGTGCAACGGACCGTTGCACGATTTGGCCACAGCCGGTGGCCAAATTGAAGATTCAAACGACGGTCGCCCAATTGTGCCGCAGGCTGCGGCCCAATTGGACCATGTCCCATTTGTCCCGTTTATGTCTCATTTCTGGGGCTCCGGCTTGATGGTCCTCTTTGAACGCCGCTTTGGAGCGGGCAGTTTTTTGACGGCCTCATCAAAATCCTTGTCCACCTGTTTCGGTCGTCCGGCCTCCCGCACGCGGAACTTCTCATACTCCAATTCCGCCTTGGCCAAGGCCGTCTCGTGGGATATCCGCCCGGCATGGGTGAGGATTTCGCGCTCGCTCAGCCGCAGGAAATCATCAAGTTTGGCGATCCAGTCTCCCATATGCATTGGTTTGCGGCTCCGGGCCTGTAATTCAGCAAATTCCAGATAGGCGGTGACTATGCGGTTAAGCGCCTCCAGTTCTTCGATGGCGAGATAATTTTTGGCGACCATCGCGTCTTCTTTGCGCGGGCGGCCGCCGGACCATGATGTAAGGCCCATATTCGGCCGGCCTGAGTCCGCGCGTCGGACGATGACCTCGGCGGCGGTCTGCCCATGCGCCGCCCAATGCATCTTGTTCTGCACCGTGGCGAAGAACGTCTGCGAGGCTTCCACACCGGGATCGTAGTCGATGCTGGTGGCGTAGATGTCGAGCACCTTGCGCCAAAAGACCCTTTCCGACGACCGGATATCCCGGATGCGGGCAAGCAACTCGTCGAAATAATCAGGAACGCCGGGACCGGGTGGGTTCTTGAGTCTTTCGTCATCCATGACGAAGCCTTTGACGAGATATTCCTTGAGCCGCGCAGCCGCCCACTGCCGGAATTGCGTGCCGCGCGGGGAATGAACGCGAAAGCCGACGGCAAGAATGGCATCGAGGTTGTAGTGGTCGATCGCCCGGGCGACCTGCCGGGCGCCTTCGGAGCGAACTATCCGGAAATTCCGGATAGTTGGAGCGGGAAGGAGTTCCCGCTCCTTGTAAATGTTCTGGAGGTGCTCGTTGATGGTGCGGACATCTTTCTGAAAAAGCTCCGCGATAAGCGCCTGTGTGAGCCAGATGGTCCCATTTTCGAAACGACATTCAATGCGAGTTCGGCCGTCCTCGGTCTGATAGAGGACGATCTCACCCGCGCCGCTGCTTGCCTTGGATTTCGACCGTTTTTTTGAGGACATATCCTGATCTGATTTTAACAAAAAGCCCCTCAGCTGGTCGGCCGAAAGGCTCTTCTTAAAATTCTGGCCGTGTAGGATTCGAACCAGTCGGCCGTTAAGACCTACCCGAACGGACCCCCTTCGGCCCTTGGGCGACGCCGCGTATGGGAGTACGCTATCGGCATGAAATTCCCGCTTTGCGCCCTCGCGGCGCTGCTCGCCGCGCCGGCCTCGGCCCAAATGAAGTTCGTCGCGCCCGTCGTTCCGATGACTCCGGCGCTCGGAAAACTCGCGCTCCCGACTCCGTCCCTAAGCCCCGGCCTGGGGTCCAGCCTGCCGGTGATCCCCTCGCTGACTCCGTCGATGGCCGCGGTTCCGGGATCCCTCTCCGTTCCTAAGATCGGCCGCGTGGTTGCGGTCGCCGCCGCCGAACCGGCGCGGCCCCCCGAATCCTTCCCGAGCGAAACGGCCGTTTCAGTCGCGGAGTCCTCGCTGCATCTCGCCCAACGAGCCGATTCCCTGGCGGTCGAGCGCGGTTTGCGGGTCGACTTGATGACCGGGGCGCAGTTCCTCGCGGTCGTGGAAGACGCCGCGCGCGAACGCACGGGGGCGGGTGCGGCCGCGGTGAACGGCTCGCTCGTGCGGGTTGTTCGGGCGCTGCTCGCTCCGGACGCTCCGCTGCGTCCGCAAATGGGGCGCTTGCTCGGGGTCTGGCAGGTTTTTAATCAGGAAATGGCGCGCGTCGCCGAGGAAACCGGAAACGTGCGGGCGGTCGTCGACGAGGCCGATCTCTTCGCCCGGCAGGT
>Ga0210032_1000192_pt1 | contig 55166 bp, 62 predicted proteins | sample CryGeyCG2114_250_2_FD_185458 | JGI IMG/M metagenome (GOLD analysis project Ga0210032, IMG submission 185458) | Groundwater microbial communities from aquifer - Crystal Geyser CG13_big_fil_rev_8/21/14_2.50 (SPAdes) (version 2) | ecosystem: Environmental > Aquatic > Deep subsurface > Groundwater ... | reverse complement strand
TAAAGTCGCAACATTGCTGGTAAATAAAGTAAGCACTAACTCCAATGGAAGAGCATGGTCTAATAGGCTTTGCAATGTTTGCAATAAGGTTTCTGAACTCCCCACATCCATATGAGTGATTTCACCCTGATGATTAAAACAAGGTAAACAACCACCACCATCAGAACTGACTGTCACCTGAGCAAGGGGCAGTTTTCTCTCCATCAATTTGAGAATGGCAGCATCCGCTTCCAACCCTGGCTCTGCCGTTCCTTTTGGGAAAGCGGTAATATCAATATAGCTACCTTTCGCCAGTAATTGACAACTATCTTCAAATAAATCTAAGTTTCGATTCACATGAGTTGGGTGAAAAACTCTGGCTGGAATCTCTGTTTCTTCAATGGCGCGATGGATCAGGCTTAACTTGCGATCTCCATCTCCAAGGTGAAAATGTATCACTCCTGCCTTACCGGTAATCAACCCGGAAACATGGGCATCACTGGCTAAACGTGCCACCTCATCAAAAGTGGGTTGGCTAGAGCGATGATCGCTAATAGCAAATTCACCAATACCTATCATGGGTTCGATAAACACCAAATCTTTTTTGGCGCTTCCCATAAGGGTGGTCAATGGATAATGATAACCTCCGGTCCAACAATAAGCAGACATCCCCTGTTCTCGTAACGCATAGACCCTAGATAAAAGATTAGCGCTGGAACGGGTGATATCATCAGTTCCAAGCAATCCCACCACGGTAGTGACGCCCACAGATGTAAACTGCTGAATCGGTACAGGCATCACCTGAGACGAAAATCCATTCTCTCCCCCACCTCCTGTAATGTGGGCATGACAATCAATAAAACCCGGCAACAACCTTTTTCCTGCTAAATCAATTATCTCAACACCCCAAGATGGGAGTACTTCGATAGGATTGTGACTAAGGCCAATAATTTTTCCTGATGCAATCAACACATCATGAATGCCTATATTTTCAGGAGAGTAGACCTGCGCATTTTTCAGCAAAATCAGGGAATAAAATGAATGACGGGACAATCGATCTTTCTCGTGTGACTAGGGTATTTTGAGATTGACACTCAAGCGTCTGAAAGTCAAATCCTATGCTTAAAATCATTCAATCTAGCAGATTCTATGACACTTATACCCTGATACTTGAAAATGCCTGTACCTGGCGAGGAAGCGATGATAATTAAAGGGTTATTCTCTTTGCAAACTTAACAACAAAGAGTAAAGTAGATTTTAACTCAAGATTTTTAGCAATTTTTTCACTGTCATATTACCGCGTAAAATGCTAAATAAATCCTTAAATATGACAACACAACTCAACAAAGGATGCCATTCTTTCAATCACTTACAGCTCGTTTTTTGTTCAATACAGCTTTTTAAAAAAGAGTCACAGTGCTGTCATATTTACTCACTATAATAGTGACTTTCATCTAACTTGAGTCTGTTAGATAGTTAGCATGTTCAACTTAAACCTTCATTAGGATTTTATGTTCAATTTGGATACCAATGAATGACCGCTTCAGAAGAGTCAATTAACGGCATTAAGCAAACAATGTCCAAACGACAAAGAATCCTGATTGAGCAAGCCTTGGCAGTTCAACCTAAGCTGCCATTGTTAGTTGACCCAGCTCTGGCCCTTGACCCCGTTTCAGTATTAAAAATTGAAGATCTTATCCACAAATTCAAAAAAGACTACACCTTTGTAAAGGTTAGCCATAAGATACAACAATCTGCTGCTGTTTCTGATCTCTATATAGAGGTGATATGATTAAATAGGGTGATAACGAGCAAATTTTCACCCGCCCCAATACCAAACAAACTGCAGATTATGCAACAAGACAGCAAGACAGTATGGATAAAATAACCATAATAAACTCAACCAATCTCTATTCTATACATTTGAGGACAAATCATGGACAAAAGACAAATTAGCCAACATATTTCTAAACAATATAATGAAGAACTCGAAGATCTTCGTGAAAAAGTGCTCGCCATGGGCGGCATGGTCGAGAAGCAAGTAGAAGATGCTCTGCAATCATTGATAGATCTCAATGTTGAAGATGCTCAAATCATCATTGAAAAAGACGCTCAGGTAAACATGTTTGAGGTCAAGATTGATGAGGAATGTACTCAGGTACTGGCAAAACGTCAACCTGCTGCCAGCGATTTACGCCTGATTGTTGCCATTATCAAAACCGTTACCGATTTAGAAAGAATCGGGGATGAAGCAGAAAAAATTGCAAAAATGGCAGTGGCATTAGCCGAGGATGAACGCACTTTCTCACCTCAAAGGAATCACCTCAATTCACTCAATACCTTGGGTAAACATGTTATCGACATGATCAGATTGTCTTTAGATGCCTTTGCCAGAATGGACGTGGATGCCGCGATGGATGTCGCTCGATTAGAACTCAAAATTGATGATGAATATGTAGGACTTTCCAGACAATTAATTACCTATATGATAGAAGATCCACGCAGTATTTCTTCTATGTTAGATATCTCCTGGGCTGCTCGTGCTTTAGAGCGAATAGGTGATCATGCCAATAACATCGCTGAGTACACCATTTATTTGGTACAGGGTAAAGATGTACGCCATACCAGCATCGAACGAATGCAACAAATCGCTAATAATAAAAGAAAATAAAACTCACGAATACTGGAAGTTAAATATGTCGACAAAAATACTCATCATAGAAGACGAAGCCCCCATCCGAGAAATGCTTATTTTTGCATTACAAATGGAAGGCTTTGATTTTTTAGAAGCGAGCACCGCCGAGCAAGGACGCTCTGTGCTGAATCGATGTATAGAAGAGCATACAACATTGCCTGATCTTATCTTATTAGACTGGATGCTTCCAGGGGCTTCCGGTATTGACCTGGCTAAAAAACTCAAAAAGATCCCTGAGTTAGAGCTCATTCCCATTATTATTTTAACCGCCAGAGGAGAGGAGGATGATCGAATTAATGGACTCAATTCCGGGGCAGATGACTATGTCATCAAACCATTCTCTCCCAAGGAACTGATTGCACGAATTCATGCGGTTTTACGACGCCATAGCAAAAAGACTCCGACAGAACTCAAAGCAGGCAAGATTAGATTAGAACTGGGTGGGCATAGAGTCTATATTGACGGCACAGAAACACATATTGGTCCAACAGAATTTAAACTCTTACAATTTTTACTAGAACATGCTGACCGTGTCTTCAGTAGAACGCAATTATTGGACGCTGTTTGGGGGCAACAAATAGCTGTGGAAGAGAGAACCGTTGATGTGCATATTTTACGTCTCCGTAAGGTACTCAAACAGGCTGGAAATCAAATCCAGACAGTGCGCGGTGCTGGTTATCGACTGTCGAAATAACCAATGATTTGTTGATCATACGGAGTAAACCATGAGTCCAATCCGCTTCGAAGTCAGTAAGCAACTCAGCATACTTGCAACTATTTTGGTGCTCTCTTGGCTGCTAGGCACCCTATTGAACCTTCTCACCCTAACCATGGTGAGTGCATTGTGTGGCTATATATATTGGCACGGCAGACAATTTATCCTGTTATACTCTTGGTTGTTGTCGGGTAGAAAGTCATCGATAAATGAAGGTTTGGGGCCATGGTACCCAATTACAGAAGCCATCTACCATTGGCATAGTGATACCAAAAAGAACAAGAAAAAACTCTTGTCTGTGATTAATGAATTTCGCCTATCTACCGATGCCCTTTACGAAGCAGTGGTTCTTATCGACATACAATCCGCCATCGTTTGGAGCAATAAATCCTCTAAAGCACTTTTAGGCTTTCACAAGAAAAAAGATGTCGGCACGCGAATTACTCATTTAATGCGTCATCCAAAATTTATTCAGTATTGGGATAACGAAAACTTCACCGATCCTTTACTGCTCCCTTCCCCCATTTCCACAGATCTTTGGTTAAGCATCCAGATAACGCCCTATTCTGCCGGGCAGAAATTACTGGTTGCCCGCAATGTCACCAGACTCAATCGCTTAGAACAAATTCGTCAGGACTTTGTTTCTAATGTATCTCATGAACTCAGAAGCCCACTTACCGTTATCAATGGTTATTTAGAGACATTAGATGGAATAGATAACATTACACCCAAGCAATTATCCCATGTTGTTCAGCAAATGCTTAGCCAAGGTAAGCGCATGAAACACATCGTTGATGAGCTACTTTATCTTGCAAGAATAGAAAATACACAACAACCCATTACTACAAAAAAAATAGCCATGAACACATTGCTTGCTTCATTAAAACAAGAAGCACAAGCTTTATCTGGCGAAAGTATGCATCAAATTTCTGTTCATATTCAATCCAACAAATCCTTATTGATCCATGAAAAAGACGCTTACAAGATATTCTCCAATCTAGTCTTTAATGCCGTGCGCTACACTTCACCTGGAAAATGCATAGATATCAAATGGGAAGTCAAAAAAGATGGTGGTTATTTTTCTGTATCTGATGAAGGAATAGGCATTGCCGCACAAGATATTTCTCGCTTAACAGAAAGATTTTATCGCGTTGATCCGGGACGCTCTAGAGACGCTGGCGGGACCGGTTTAGGACTAGCCATTGTTAAACACAGTTTGGAAAGATACCTGTCATCCTTAGTGATTACCAGTGAATTAGAGAAAGGTAGCACTTTCACTTGTCATTTTCCAAAGGATTTAATCCGCTAAACTCGTCGTCATCATAAATTCCAAGGTGAAACCATTTACTGTATACTCAGTCTAATGTTGCGTCTATACCAATAACCTAAGATTAATATGTTCCTATCTAAAAAATTCAGCGCTATCAAAAGTTCATTTTTGATATTCTTCCTATCCCTATTTTATACCCTTCTTTACAACCAAACCTTTTACCAAAAAGTGTTAGAAATCTATCCATTTGGTTTCAGCAATATTATTTTTCTGCTAGCACTAACCCTCGTAACAATTGGTTTGCTTAATATATTATTAGCATTAGTTTGTTATCGCATCACCATCAAACCTGTCTTAATACTGCTCACTTTAATTTGCGCATCTTCAGCCTATTTTATCGATACTTATAAGGTGATAGTCGATGAAAGTATGATAGATAATATATTTAAAACAGATTTGGCAGAAGTGGCTGATTTAATGACTATGAAATTTGTACTTTACATGCTGCTTTTAGGTTTATTACCCGCTTTTGTTATTTATAAGACGCCAATAAAATTTACTTCATTTCGTCAGGCTGTCATTGAAAAATCAAAATTATTTGGCTTTTCCTTAGTGATAATTATCATTTCTCTCTTAATTCAAGGTAGCTATTTTGCTTCTTTTTTTAGAGAACATAAAACCATTCGCTTCTATTCCAATCCTACCTATGTCATTTACTCTTTAGGAAAGTATGCCGCCAAGTTTTATCATACAGAATCGACAGCCTACCAACAAATTGGTAAAGATGCTGTCCAAATTACCCTTTCTACACCTCATAAAATCATGATCTTAGTGATAGGTGAAACGGCTAGAGCCGACCATTTCTCTTTGAATGGTTATGACAGATTAACCAACCCTCAACTGCAAATGCAAGATATCATCAACTTCGATAATGTGTGGTCATGTGGTACTTCTACAGCAACCTCGGTTCCTTGCATGTTTTCTTTTTCTACTCGTGATAACTACCAAGCGGCCAAAGCACTCAACACTGATAATATTTTGGATGTTTTGAACCGAGCAGGTATAGATATTTATTGGTTAGACAATAATTCCGATTCAAAAGGTGTTGCTGATCGTGTGCACTACGAAAATTTTAAAACGCGCGATAACAACGCTATTTGTAATCCAGAATGCCGTGATGAAGGTATGTTAAGCCGTGTAAATGAACTGTTGGCGAGTCAAACCGATAAAGACATGCTGATTGTGTTACACCAAATGGGTAATCATGGGCCTGCCTATTACAAACGCTATCCAAAGTCATTTGAAAAATTCACTCCCTTATGCGAAACCAATCAACTTGACCAATGTTCACAAGAAAGTATTATTAATGCCTATGACAACGCCCTTCTCTACACAGATTATTTTTTGCATAAGAGCATTGTATTACTAAAACAATATTCTGCGAATTTCCAAACGGCTTTACTCTATGTGAGTGATCATGGGGAATCACTGGGCGAAAATAATATTTACCTACATGGACTTCCTTACTTCATTGCTCCCGATGCACAAAAACATGTCCCTATGTTAATGTGGTTTAGTCCCAATTTCGCAGTTCAATTAGATAAAATTATTAACCAACGTCATGGGCAATTAAGTCATGATAACCTCGTACATACATTACTAGGAATATTCGATGTCAACACGGCTCTTTATCAAGAAGAACTGGATATCACTCATGAAAATTAATTCATTATGGTTATGTGTTATCACATTAATTGGCGTTATTCTGTTATTTGAATTGACTTCACTGGATCTTTATTTCCAGGATTTTTTTTATAATTTCCAAACTCATCAATGGGTAATAGATCGAAACGAACGTATTTCAAAATTATTTTTTTATACCGGTGTTAAAAAACTCTTCATCTTTCTACTTTTATGTTTAGTACTTAGTTTGATATTTTTACGTAAAAACCCCGTCATTTTGAAATACCGACAGGGATTAATTCTGGTGTGTCTTTCAGCCGTTGTCATCCCCCTTTTTATTGGAGGGCTAAAAAGCATCACCAATGTCCCCTGTCCGAGAGATATAGAGCATTATCAGGGTACATACCCCTATGTTCGTCTATTGGACAAATATCCTGCTAACTTCCATCAAACTAAAAACATTAAGTGTTACCCGGCAGGCCATGCATCTGGTGCATTTGCCCTACTTTCACTCTATTTTTTATTTAAAACAACCAGAAATAGAAGAATTTCCTTAGGAATAGTGATGGGTTTAGCATGGAGTATGGGCAATTATAAGATGCTCATTGGAGATCACTTTTTTAGTCACACTTGGGTGACGATGAACCTAAGCTGGATCATTATTTTATTATTGAAACGAATCTTAGAATCTCAAAGATTCAACTTCAATTTCATGCCTAATTGCGAGGAATAGCCCATAGAGACATGCGCTATTTTATGCTGTTGATCCAAGATATAATAGGTTGGAAATCCTTTGATTAGATAAGCTTGGCTTACGTTAGGTCCGCCCAATAAAACCGGGAAGGTTAAATCATGTGTGGTTTTATATTTTTTAACGATCTCAACAGACTCCCAGTCTAGGGCGATTGCCACAACAGATAGCTTTTGGTGATCCGTTTCTTCATATAAGTTTTGTAAATTACCCATACTTAGTCGACACACCCCACACCAAGTAGCAAAAAAATAAACCACAGAATTTTTAGCATTTAAGTCATTGAGAGAATAGCGTACGCCTTCTGTACTGACTAATGAAAAATCTGGTGCTTTAGTTGATCCATTGCTGGGTAACAATCCACGTTCTTGCCATAGAGTGACTAAATAATACAGTATAACAAATAATGCAATTTGAAATGCCCAAGAGAAAACAGATTTAAGCCATGGTTTCGATTCAAGAAATGAAAATTGCATTATTTGTTTTGACCTATCTTGCTTAGGTGAACACGAGATCCGTGATACTTGGAAATAAGGAGAAATGTTTATATACATTTAACCAGAGAGCGTATGACAAAGATCAAAAAAAAAGCCACTTTAAAGTGGCTTTTCATGAGAAGCTTATTAAGCATCAATTTCTTCGATAACTTCTTCAGCTTCTTCTATGATAGGTCTATCAACTAATTCAACAATAGCCATTGGCGTTTTGTCACCAGTTCTAAAACCACACTTTAAAATGCGGATGTAACCACCAGGTCGTTCTGTGTAGCGTGGGCCTAAATCAGAAAATAATTTTCCGACGATGGCTTTGCTACCCATACGACTCATAGCTAGTCTTCTGTTGGCTACAGAATCTACTTTAGATAATGTAATCAATGGTTCAGCTACACGACGCAATTCTTTCGCTTTAGGTAAAGTTGTTTTAATAATTTCATGTTCAAACAAAGAAACTGCCATGTTCTTGAACATTGCTTTTCTGTGTGAACCTGTTCTACTAAATTTACGACCACTTTTACGATGACGCATTTGTCTATCCTTTAAAACATAAACGGTGTTGACCGTTTGCTATTAATACTTGCTTAGTCTTGCCTTCTACTTTTCTGGTAGATTTGCTGGAGGCCAGTTTTCTAAACGCATTCCTAAAGACAATCCTCTTGAAGCAAGCACATCTTTAATTTCAGTTAATGATTTCTTACCTAAATTAGGTGTTTTCAGTAACTCAACTTCTGTACGTTGCATTAAATCGCCAATAAAATGAATGTTTTCAGTTTTTAAACAGTTTGCAGAACGTACTGTTAATTCTAGATCATCCACAGGGCGCAATAATATTGGGTCAACTTCAGGTTCTTCTCTAACCGGATCAGAGGTTCCTTCATCTTGCAATTCCACGAAAGCACTTAATTGTTGTTGCAAAATTGTTGCGGCTTGACGAATTGACTCATCTGGTTCAATCGTTCCGTTAGTCTCAATTTCTAAAACTAGACGATCTAAGTTGGTACGTTGTTCAACACGAGCAGATTCAACTTTATAAGCAACTCTGTTAAGAGGGCTATAGCTTGCATCTAACTGTAAACGACCAATTGTACTATTACCATCATCTGTTCTACGGCTAGAAGCAGCTTCATAACCACGGCCACGACGTACAGTAATTCTCATATCCAATGAACCACCGTTAAGGTGAGCAATAACATGAGTTGGATTAACAACATCTACACCAGCTTGTTCATCAATATCAGCTGCAGTAATAACCGCGTTACCAGATTTTTTGAGAGTTAAAACTGCTTCGTCCTTGTCTTCCAAACGTATGGCTAATTCTTTCAAGTTTAATAGAATATCCATGACATCTTCATGCACACCTTCAATAGAAGAGTATTCATGGAGTACACCACTGATTTCAACTTCAACAACAGCACAGCCAGGCATTGAAGAAAGTAATATCCTTCTTAGGGCATTACCTAAGGTATGCCCATACCCTTGTTCAAATGGTTCCAAGATCACAGTTGCATGATTCGGCTTCAGTTTTTCAACCTTAATTTGACGGGGACGTAAAAATTCTGCATCAGAATTTTGCATGTTAAATCTCTCCCTTTAGATTACTTAGAGTACAATTCGACAATCAGGTTCTCATTGATCTCAGAAGGCAGATCAGTACGCTCTGGAGGATGTTTAAAAACACCTTCCATTTTCTTCTCATCAACTTCAACCCAATTTGGATGTTCTCTGTGTGCTGCCATTTCAAGAGCCGCTTTAATACGATCTTGTTTTTTAGCTTTTTCACGTACAGAAATCACATCTTCGGATTTAACTAAGTAAGAAGGAATATTAACCGCTTTGCCGTTGACTAGAATGGATTTATGAGACACCATTTGTCTGGCTTCTGCACGCGTTACACCAAATCCCATTCTATAGACAACGTTATCCAGCCTACGTTCAAGAAGTTGTAACAAGTTCTCACCTGTTGATCCCTTCAAACGAGCAGCTTCTTTATAATATTTAACAAATTGACGCTCTAAAATACCATAAATACGCTTTACTTTTTGCTTTTCACGTAATTGAAGACCATAGTCAGATAAACGACTACGAGCTGCACCATGCTGCCCTGGTGGCGTTTCAATGTTACATTTTGAATCAATAGAACGCACACCTGATTTGTGGTACAAATCTGTACCTTCACGACGTGCTAATTTTAATTTTGGACCACGATATCTTGCCATTACTTTATTCTCCGTAACCCTTAAACACGACGCTTCTTAGGTGGACGACACCCGTTATGTGGAATAGGTGTCACATCAGTGATGTTGTTTACTTTGAAACCTGCTGAATTTAATGCACGAACAGCTGATTCACGACCAGGTCCAGGACCCTTTACGAATACATCGACGTTTTTCATGCCCATTTCTTTAACGACATCAGCAGCACGACCCGCAGCAACCTGTGCAGCAAATGGTGTACTCTTTCTTGAACCACGGAAACCAGATCCACCAGCCGTTGCCCAAGATAATGCGTTACCTTGGCGATCAGTAATAGTTACAATGGTATTATTAAATGAAGCATGTATATGCACAAGTCCTTCGGATACTTGCTTCTTTACACGCTTAGTTGTTCGTGATGGTGTCTTTGCCATTTTATATATCCCGAATTGCTAAATTAACGCTTGATAGGCTTGCGAGGTCCCTTACGGGTACGCGCGTTGGTTTTTGTACGTTGTCCACGTAGCGGTAAACTACGACGGTGACGTAAACCACGGTAACATTTGAGATCCATCAAGCGTTTAATATTGATAGAAATCTCTCTTCGCAAGTCGCCTTCCACTGCCAATTTAGCAACTTCTGTTCGAATCTTTTCAATCTCGTCTTCTGACAATTCTTTTATCTTGATAGAAGGTGAAATGCCTGTTTGTTCACAGATCAAACGGGCCGTCTGTCTTCCAATGCCGAATATGGCAGTTAAGCCAATTTCTGCGTGTTTATGATCTGGTATGTTTATGCCTGCTATACGGGCCATTATGCCGAACTCCTAATGGAATACTGGGTCTATCCGCTAAAGGGCGCACATTCTAGCGCCCTATTTGCTAAAAATCAACCAATTAAAAAACAGTATCGCTACTGTTAAACCATTTACCCTTGACGCTGTTTGTGTCGTGGGTCAGAACAAATCACTCGAACAGAACCATGTCTGCGAATGATCTTACAGTTCCGGCATATTTGTTTTACTGATGCGCGGACTTTCATTTTGTATTCTCCTGTTGTAACAATGCCGTTTGAAGTCTTTTAACGGATTTGCCCAGCTGCCCCGATGTTTTTGAAATTCGCTTTTTTCAGTAAGGTATCATACTGTTGCGACATCAAATGAGACTGCACTTGAGACATAAAATCCATAATAACCACGACGATAATCAATAATGATGTTCCACCAAAGTAGAATGAAACATGTGCCCAAACATTTAATGCAGTTGGTAATAAACAAACTGCTGTCATATAAAGCGCACCCACTAATGTCAATCGAGTTAATATTTTATCAATGTGACGTGCTGTCTGCTCACCTGGACGTATGCCCGGAATGAACGCACCTGACTTCTTCAACTGATCTGCCGTATCACGTGGGTTGAAAACCAACGCAGTATAGAAAAAACAGAAGAATATGATCAAAGATGCATATAAAAGAATATACAATGGTTCAGATGGCTGTAATAACACACTAACAGCTCTCAACCAACTGAGATATTCAACTTGCCCGAACCATTGTGCAATGGTTCCTGGGAAAAGAATGATACTTGAAGCAAAGATTGCTGGAATGACTCCAGACATATTCACTTTAAGTGGTAAATGTGAACTTTGTGCTGCAAACTGCTGACGTCCTTGCTGCCTTTTCGCGTAGTTAATCACGATTCGACGTTGACCTCTTTCGACGTAAACGACGAAAGCGGTTACAAGAACAGCAATGATGCCGATAGCTAACACAACTAACAGACTCATTTCACCTTGTCTTGCTTGCTCAAAAGTTGTGCCGATAGCGCCTGGCATACCAGAAACAATACCAGCAAAAATAATCATACTGATACCATTCCCTATACCACGTTCGTTAATTTGTTCACCTAACCACATGATGAACATGGTTCCTGTGACCAAACTGACTGTTGCAGTTAGGGTAAAACCAAAACCTGGGTTAATGACTAAACCAGAATTTGGGCCTGCCATTCCAGGAAAATTAATCGCAATACTAAATGCTTGAATTGTGGCTAATACCACAGTTGCATAACGGGTAATTTGATTAATTTTCTTACGTCCTGTTTCACCTTCTTTCTTAAGCTGTTGTAGTTTTGGCTCAACATAGCCTAAGATTTGGATGATAATAGATGCTGAAATATATGGCATGATACCTAAAGCAAAAATACTCGCTCGACTCATTGCTCCACCGGAGAACACATTGAACATTGCTAGCAATGTACCTTGTTGTTTTTCCATCAATGCCGCTAGAACTGAACCATCGATCCCAGGGACTGGAATGTATGAACCAATTCGATAAACAATGAGAGCCCCTATTAAAAAGAACAATCGTTGTTTAAGTTCAGCGAGACCTTTGTTGGATGAAGGCGCTTGAGCGCCTCCTCTTGGAGCTTTAGCCATGAATTAAGCCTCTACTTTTCCGCCAGCGGCTTCAATTGCTGCTTGAGCACCTTTGGTGATACCTACACCTTGAATGGTATAGGCTTTATCAACGGTTCCTGAAAGCATAATTTTAGCAAATTTGACGTTATTGTTAATGATGCCAGCACGGCGTAAAGTCATTAAATCAACAACTTCTCCCTCAATCTTTGCCAATTCAGACAAACGTACATCTGAGCTTACTAAAGACTTACGAGATACAAAGCCGAATTTTGGTAGGCGAATTTTCAAAGGCATTTGACCACCTTCGAAACCGACTCTATGGTAACCGCCAGAACGTGAATGCTGACCCTTATGACCACGGCCACAAGTTTTACCTAAAGTTGAACCGATTCCTCGACCTACTCTTTTTGCAGAAGGTTTTGAACCTTCCGCTGGAGATAGACTATTTAAATGCATTGTTTAATCCTCTACCTTTACCATGTAGTAAACAGCATTAACCATACCGCGAACTGATGGAGTATCTTCAAGTTCTACAGTGTGTCCAATACGCTTCAATCCTAAACCCACTAATGTTGCTTTGTGCTTAGGGATTCGTCCAATACTAGAACGAGTTTGTGTAATTTTTAATGTTTTTTTAGGCATGATATTAATCCAATATTTCTTCGACTTTCAGTCCGCGTTTTGCTGCAACTGATTCGGGTGAAGCCATATTTTTTAATGCGTCAAATGTTGCACGCACCACGTTAGTTGGGTTTGTTGAACCAATTGTTTTTGCCAAAACATTTTGTACACCCAAAACTTCCAATACAGCACGCATAGCACCACCAGCAATAATACCAGTACCTTCAGAAGCAGGTTGCATATAAACAACGGATGCTCCATGGCGGCCTTTGATTGGATGTTGGGTAGTATGACCGTCTTTCAAGTCGACTGTGATCATATTTCTTTTGGCTGCTTCCATTGCTTTTTGGATCGCGATTGGCACTTCACGTGCTTTACCGCGACCAAAACCAACTTTACCATTTCCGTCACCGACAACTGTTAAAGCGGTAAAACTAAAAATTCGACCACCTTTTACAACTTTGGCAACACGATTAACATTAACCAATTTTTCGATGTAGCCTTCGGCGTTTTCAGATTCTCTAGCCATCTTCATAATCCCCTAGAATTTCAAGCCGTTTTCACGGGCTGCATCAGCCAAAGCCTGTACTCGGCCATGGTATTTAAAACCAGAACGGTCAAAAGCAACGTCAAGAACGCCAGCTTCAACAGCACGTTTGGCGACAGTGGCGCCTACTGCTTTAGCGGCATCAATGTTGCCAGTATATTTGAGTTCTGCTGCAATGCTTTTTTCTGTGGTATTTGCAGAAGCTAAAACATTACCATTTGTGCCACAAACAACTTGAGCATAAATATGACGAGGAGATCTGTGGATCACTAGTCTATTTACAACAAGTTCTTTCATTTTCATGCGGCTGCGCTTAGCACGGCGCAACCTTGCGGTTTTCTTATCCATGCTCTACCCCTTATTTCTTCTTCGCATCTTTACGACGCACGTTTTCATCGAAATATCGTACACCTTTACCTTTATAAGGCTCTGGTGGACGGTAAGCGCGTATATCTGCTGATACTTGACCTACAAGTTGCTTATCGATACCCTTAACAACAACTTCTGTGTTAGTAGGTGTTTCAATGCTAATACCTGCTGGGATCGGGTAAAGAACAGGGTGAGAGAAACCTAAAGTAAGATTCAAATCTTTCCCTTCTACTTTGGCACGATAGCCCACGCCGACTAGTTGTAATTTTTTCTCAAAACCTTTAGAAACACCTTCAACCATGTTTTTGACCAGGTTGCGCATGGTTCCAGCCATTGCTAGAGTGGTTCCTGAATTTTTATTTCCAAACTTAATTTCATTATTGTCTAAAACGACTGTAACTGATGCGTGAACATCACGTTCTAAAACACCGTTAGAGCCTTTTACTGTGATCAATTGGCCATCAACTTTAACATCAACGCCTGAAGGAATTGTCACAGGACTCTTTGCAATACGAGACATAGCCTGCTACTCCTTAAGATATGATGCAAAGAACTTCACCGCCATGACCAGCTGCTCTAGCAGCTCTGTCAGACATAAGGCCTTTGGATGTTGAAATAATTGCTACACCTAAACCACCAATAACTTTTGGTAACTCTTGTGCACCTTTGTATATACGCAAACCTGGACGACTGACTTTCTTAATCATATCGATAACGGGTTTACCTTCATAATATTTTAAATCGACAGTCATAACCGCTTTAACGTCATTTGAAACCTTAAAGCCTTTGATATAACCTTCGTCTAATAATACTTGTGCAATTGCTTTCTTCAATTTTGAAGCGGGCATTGCCACGGATTCATGTTTTGCCATTTGACCATTTCTAATGCGGGTCAACATATCGGCGATAGGATCCTGCATACTCATATCTGGGTCTCCATCTCTTAATTACCAACTAGCCTTAGTTAGGCCGGGCACGTCACCACGCATTGCAGCTTCGCGTATAAAGTTACGACAAAGTCCAAACTTGCGGTAGACACCATGTGGACGTCCACTTACACCGCAACGTCTTCTTTGACGAGTTGGTGAAGCATCACGTGGAAGTGCTTGTAGCTTTAACATAGCATCCCAACGATCGTCATCACTGGTTTTAGGATTTGCAATGGCTGCTTTCAGCGCTTTACGCTTTTCTGCATATTTTGCAACCGTGAGTGCGCGTTTCTTTTCGCGCTCAATCATAGAAGTTTTCGCCATGATTTCGCCTACAGTTTTTTGAGTGGTAAGTTGAAAGCTGTTAATAATGCACGGCCTTCATCGTTGGTATTTGCAGTGGTGGTAAAAGTAATATCCATACCACGGATCTTATCGATCTTATCGTAATCAATTTCTGCAAACATGATCTGTTCTTTTATACCCATGCTATAGTTGCCACGGCCATCAAAAGATTTTGGATTTAATCCACGGAAGTCACGGATACGAGGAATCGCAATGTTGACTAATCGGTCAAAAAATTCCCACATACGATCGCCTCGTAATGTAACCTTTGCGCCAATTGGCCAACCTTCGCGGACTTTGAATCCGGCAACAGATTTACGTGCATTATTGATAATTGGTTTTTGACCGCTGATTGCTTCAAGGTCAGAACAGGCATGCTCAAGAATTTTCTTGTCCCCAATCGCTTCACCAACACCCATATTCAGGGTAATTTTTTGAAGTTTTGGGACTTGCATGACCGACTTGTAACCAAACTTTTCCATTAATTGTTTGACCACCGTTTCACGGTAATAGTCTTGCAGTTTCGCCATTTATATTCACCAGTTAATTAATATCTGAATTTAATTTCAGCAAGCAGCATACTTGATGAAATAACCGATATCGGCTTTATAATTAAGCCTATACGAGATCGCCATTCGATTTGAAATAGCGAACTTTTTTTCCATCTTCTAAAAACTTAAAACCCACTCGATCCGCTTTTCCTGTTGCAGGATTGAAAAGTGCAACATTAGAAACATGTAAAGCAGCTTCTTTTTCCACGATTCCGCCTTCAATTCCAGCATTTGGATTAGGTTTTGTGTGGCGTTTGATTAGATTGATACCTTCAACAACGATTTTGTTATCTTGTAATAGAACGCGTGTTACTCTTCCGCGCTCTCCACGAGATTTACCCGTTAACACGATAACTTCATCGCCTGATTTAATTTTATTCATGGCCTTTTTCTCTCATTATTCAGTATTAAATTAAATAACTTCTGGAGCCAAGGAAACGATTTTCATGAACTTTTCGTTTCGTAACTCACGAGTTACAGGGCCAAAAATACGAGTTCCTATCGGCTGAAGGTTTGCGTTTAATAAAACAGCAGCATTACCGTCAAAACGAATCACAGATCCATCCGATCTACGTACGCCTTTTGCAGTTCTCACTACTACAGCATTAACCACATCGCCTTTTTTAACTTTGCCGCGAGGAATGGCTTCTTTAATACTCACCTTGATGACATCTCCAATACGCGCATAACGCCTATGGGATCCACCAAGAACTTTGATACACATGACTCTTCGGCCACCACTATTGTCAGCCACGTCGAGCACGGATTGCATCTGGATCATCAGTTTTCTCCGTTACAAACTCGTGTCATCAGGGAACCCCCTGATTTAGGACGCGAGAGTATATCACTAAAATACAATATAGGTAAGTGTGAACTTGAAAAGTTCGACAAAAATACCTAGTTAACACTTCCACTAGTCAAAACTTCCACTAAACCGAAAGATTTAGTCTTAGAATATGGTCTTGTTGAAGTAATAGAAACAACATCACCAATTTTGGCAACATTCGCTTCATCATGAACGTGTAATTTCTTTGAACGTTTCATAAACTTTCCATAGAGAGGATGTTTAATTTTGCGTTCAATGAGTACAACAATGGTTTTATCCATTTTATCACTGACTACACGACCCTGAAGGGTACGAATTAATGGCGTAGCTTCAGTCATTACGCACCTGCCTTTTGATTCATAATTGTTTTAACACGTGCGATGTCGCGTCGTACATTTTTTAACAAATGACTTTGTGTCAATTGGCCTGTACCTTGTTGCATACGCAGATTAAATTGTTGGCGTAATAAAGCCATCATTTCAGTCTTTAGCTCTTCGCTGTTTTTTTCTCTTAACTCATTAGCATTCATTACATTACCGTCCGAATTACGAATGTAGTTTTAAAAGGAAGTTTAGCAGCCGCCAATTCAAAAGCTTTTCTTGCAACTTCTTCAGAGACTCCTTCAACCTCATATAACATACGCCCTGGTTGAATTTGAGCCACCCAGTATTCTACAGAACCTTTTCCTTTACCCATACGTACTTCTAAAGGCTTTTTGGTAATAGGCTTGTCAGGGAATACACGAATGTAAACTTTACCAACACGCTTCATCTCTCTTGTCATGGCTCGACGAGCTGCTTCGATTTGTCTAGCAGTCATACGTCCGCGATCAGCAGCTTTCAAACCGAATTCACCGAAACTGACTTTATTGGCACGATTCGCTAAACCACGATTGCTAAGCTTAAACTGTTTTCTAAATTTGGTTCTTTTTGGCTGTAACATGAATAGATCTCCTACTTAGCGTTGCGGCCACGGTTTTTCTTTATCGGTGCAGCTGGTTCTTCAACTGATACTTGACCAGGTAAAACCTCACCTTTGAAAATCCAGACTTTTACGCCAATCACACCATAAGTGGTATCAGCACGAGAAATGGCATAATCAATGTCAGCACGAAGTGTATGGAGAGGTACACGACCTTCACGATACCACTCTGAACGAGCAATTTCTGCTCCATTCAATCGTCCGCCAACTTGAATTTTGATACCTTGAGCACCTAAGCGCATTGCATTTTGTACTGCACGCTTAATTGCTCTTCGGAACATAATTCGCTTTTCAAGTTGAGCTGCAACACCATCAGCCACCAATTGAGCATCAAGTTCTGGCTTACGAATCTGTTCAATACTTAAATGAGCAGGAACACCAGCCATATCAGAAATTTTTTGTCTGAGTTTCTCGATATCATCACCTTTTTTGCCAATCACTACACCAGGTCTTGCAGTGTAGATGGTGACTTGAAGACTTTTTGTAGGTCTTTCAATGTGAATACGAGATACCGACGCAGCTTTCAATTCTTTTCGCAAAAATTCACGAATTGCCAAATCACTATTTAAGAAGTTTGCGTAATCAGGTCCTTCAGCAAACCAAGTTGCATTCCAGTCCTTAACAATACCCAAACGGTATCCAATCGGATGAATTTTTTGACCCATGAGTCTCTCCTAATTTTCCGATACAGTAACGGTAATGTGACAAGAACGCTTAAATATGCGATCTCCACGGCCTTTTGCACGAGCACGCATGCGCTTTTGCGTAGACGCTTCATCAACAAAAACAGATGAAACTTTCAATTCGTCTATGTCAGCACCATCGTTATGTTCTGCATTCGCTATTGCAGAGTTAAGCACTTTTTTAATAAGTTCAGCGCCTTTCTTGTTGCTGAATGATAAGATGTTGAGCGCTTTTTCAACTTCTAAGCCTCTAATCTGATCTGCTACTAATCGCGCTTTGAATGCCGACATTCGGGCATAGCGATGTTTTGCTACAGTTTCCATCATTTCGACCTCAATTAACGTTTGGCTTTTTTATCCGCTGCATGACCACGATAAGTACGAGTCGGAGCGAATTCGCCAAGTTTATGACCAACCATGTCTTCTGTAACAAATACAGGAACATGCTGATGTCCGTTATGGACTGCGATTGTTAAACCAACCATATCTGGGGTTATCATCGAACGACGAGACCAGGTTTTGATTGGACGCTTGTTGTTTGTTTCAATTGCAGACTCTACTTTTTTAATCAAGTGAGCATCTACAAATGGTCCTTTTTTCAGTGAACGTGGCACAATAGACCCCTTTTATTTCTTGTTTCGACGACGGACAATTAGCTTGTCTGTGCGTTTATTCGAACGAGTTTTCTTACCCTTGGTTTTAATACCCCAAGGAGACACTGGATGACGACCACCTGAGCTACGTCCCTCACCACCACCATGTGGGTGATCGACAGGATTCATCGCAACACCACGAACAGTTGGTCTAACACCACGCCATCGAGTTGCACCGGCTTTACCTAGTTGTCGTAACATATGCTCGGCTTTGCCTACTTCACCAATTGTCGCTGTACATTCTGAACGTACTTTACGAGTCTCACCTGAACGTAGCCGTAATTGAACATAATCACCTTCTTTTGCCACGAGCTGTGCTGATGTACCAGCACTTCTCGCAATTTGAGCACCCTTTAAAGGCTTTAGCTCAACACAGTGAACTGTAGAACCTTGGGGGATATTTCTTAAGGGTAAGCAATTACCTACTTTAATGGGCGAAGATTCACCACTTAAGATTTCATCGCCCACATTTAAATTTTTAGGAGCAATGATGTAACGTCTTTCACCATCTGCGTACAATATCAAAGCGATATCTGCAGAACGGTTAGGATCATATTCCAATCTTTCAACTTTACCTGGAATATTATATTTATTTCGTTTGAAATCAATCACACGATAATGCTGTTTATGCCCACCACCAATATGGCGTGTAGTAATGCGACCGTTGTTATTTCGTCCACCTGATTTACTTTGGCTTTCTAACAAAGGAGCATAAGGTTCGCCTTTGTGTAAATCTGGGTTAACGATCTTAACAAGATGGCGACGCCCCGGTGATGTTGGCTTGGTTTTAACGACTGCCATTTTTCTGTTCCTCTATCCGTTGCGGCCTATTCGGCACTCAAGAAGTCGATTTCTTGGCCTTCGGCCAAGCATACATAGGCTTTACGCCAATTCGCTCGTCGACCTGCTCTTGCACCAGTACGTTTCTGCTTGCCTTTGACGTTCAAAACTTGAACACCCTCAACAGTCACATCAAATAACAGTTCAACTGCTTTTTTGATCTCCTGTTTGCTCGCATCACTCGTGACTTTGAAAACAACTTGATTGTTCTTTTCTGCGGCCATGGTGCTTTTTTCGCTGACAACTGGAGCTAACAATACTTTCATCAAACGTTCTTGACTCATGTTAATGACTCCTCAAGTTGCTTTATTGCATCTGCAGTCATCATTACCTTCTTGAAGCCAACTAAGCTTACTGGATCGATTCCGCTCACATCACGGACGTCAACATGATAAAGATTTCTAGACGCAAGGAATAAATTTTCATCTACTTCGTGAGATACTATCAACACATCCGTCAAGCCCATAGCTTCTAATTTAGCAACCAGGTTTTTAGTTTTTGGTGTGTCCACGGTAAAATTTTCTACAACAACTAAACGCTGTTGTCTAACAAGCTCTGACAGAATACTGGCAATTGCTCCACGATACATTTTGCGATTCACTTTTTGACTGTGATCTTGAGGCTTAGCAGCGAATGTTACACCACCAGTTCTCCAAATTGGACTACGTGAAGATCCTGCGCGAGCACGACCTGTACCTTTCTGCTTCCAGGGTTTTATTCCACCACCACTTACTTCAGTTCTAGTTTTCTGAGCACGTGTGCCAGCGCGAGCGCCAGCCATGTAGGCAACAACAACCTGATGAACCAGAGCTTCATTATAATCTCGGCCAAACGCGGCTTCTGATACGCTCATCGCACCTTTAGTGTCGCTTTGTCCGGGGATAGTCAATGAAAGTTCCATTCATTCTCTCCTAATGAGCGCTTAGCTAACTGTTACTTTAACTGCAGGGCGGACGATTACATCACCACCAGCAGCGCCAGGAACAGAGCCTTTAATCAATAATAAATTACGTTCTTCGTCTACACGAACAACCTCTAGTGTCTGAACTGTTACTTGTTCAGCTCCCATGTGTCCTGCCATTTTCTTACCTTTAAATACTCGGCCTGGTGATTGGTTTTGACCAATAGAACCGGCTGATCTGTGAGAAACGGAGTTACCATGTGTTGCATCTTGCATTCCAAAATTCCAACGCTTAATTGCGCCCTGGAATCCTTTACCCTTTGATATCCCTGTCACATCAATTTTTTGTCCGGCTTGAAATTGTGTAACACTTAGAGCGCCACCCACTTCTAAATCGGAAGCTTGTTCTTTATTCAAGCGAAATTCCCACTCGCCACGTCCAGCCTCAACACCCGCTTTAGCAAAATGCCCAGCCTGTGGCTTTGATACGTGAGAAGCTTTCTTTGTACCTACTGTAACCTGCACTGCTAAATAACCATCTGTTTCTTCGGTCTTAAGCTGGGCTATACGGTTAGGTTCTGCTTCGATAACGGTCACAGGAATAGAAGCACCATCTTCAGTGAAGATACGTGTCATACCTGCTTTGCGACCAACGATACCAATTGTCATTAATAAACCCTCTACCTTACTAAGCTTTATTCAGTGTTATTCAATTAGCCTAAGCTAATTTGAACATCCACACCTGCAGCCAGGTTCAATTTCATCAAAGCATCAACTGTTTTTTCAGTTGGCTCTACGATGTCTACTAAACGCTTGTGAGTACGAATTTCATATTGATCACGTGCATCTTTGTTCACGTGAGGAGAAATCAGTATTGTGAAACGTTCTTTTCTAGTCGGCAAGGGGATAGGTCCACGTACTTGAGCGCCAGTGCGCTTAGCTGTGTTCACAATCTCCTGAGTCGACTGATCAATTAAACGATGATCGAATGCTTTTAAACGAATTCGAATACGCTGTTGGTTTGCAGCTGCCATTACAGTGACTCTCCAATTTCAACGATAAAAAAACTGTCGCTAGCTCTCATTCGAACTGGCGACAGTCATAAACTTCAACATTGGACATATATCATGTCCGTTTTCAATCTGTCTCAAGCCTGCTTATTTTGTCTGCATCCCGAGAATCATCGACAAAAACCTCGTCGATGAGGCGCAGAATTATACACAACAAGGGAACTCTATGCAATACATTTTATTACAAAAGCGTTAATTAACTTGAAATTTATGCAACAATCTTAGAAACAACACCAGCGCCAACTGTTCTTCCGCCTTCACGAATCGCGAAACGTAAGCCTTCTTCCATCGCAACGGGTGCAATCAAAGTCACAGTCATTGCAATGTTATCACCTGGCATAACCATTTCTACACCTTCTGGTAATTCACAAGCACCCGTGATGTCAGTTGTTCTGAAATAGAACTGTGGACGGTACCCTTTGAAAAATGGCGTGTGACGGCCTCCTTCGTCTTTGGATAATACGTACACTTCTGATTCAAATTTAGTGTGTGGGTTAATGGTGTTTGGATGTGCTAATACCTGTCCACGTACCACGTCTTCACGCTTAATACCGCGTAATAGAATACCCGCGTTATCACCAGCACGACCTTCGTCTAGTAACTTACGGAACATTTCAACACCAGTGACCGTGGTCTTTTGTAAGTCACGGATACCAACGATGACAACTTCTTCACCAACTTTTACCACGCCACGCTCAATTCTGCCTGTCACAACGGTGCCACGACCGGAAATTGAGAATACGTCTTCGATGGGTAACAAGAATGCACCGTCAACTGCTCGAACTGGTTCTGGGAAATAGCTGTCCATCGCTTCTACTAAGGCGTCAATTGCACCGCCGCCGATTTCACTTTCATCGCCTTCTAATGCTTTTAAAGCGGAACCTTTGATAACGGGTAAATCATCACCTGGGAATTCATAAGCGCTTAATAATTCTCTCACTTCCATTTCAACAAGTTCTAATAACTCTTCGTCATCCACCATGTCGACTTTGTTTAAGAATACCACAATGTACGGTACGCCAACCTGACGTGCCAACAAGATATGCTCACGTGTTTGTGGCATTGGGCCGTCTGCTGCTGAACAGACCAATATCGCGCCGTCCATCTGTGCCGCACCGGTAATCATGTTCTTGACATAATCCGCGTGGCCTGGACAATCTACGTGTGCGTAGTGACGAGTGTTTGACTCATATTCTACGTGTGACGTAGAAATGGTGATACCACGTGCCTTTTCTTCTGGTGCATTATCGATTTGATCGAATGCACGAGCTTCCCCGCCGTTTCTTTTTGATAGAACAGTACATAGGGCTGCAGTTAATGTTGTTTTACCATGATCTACGTGTCCGATTGTTCCGACGTTTACATGGGGTTTGCTACGTTCAAACTTTGCTTTTGCCATTTTAAAATCCTCAATATACCAATATGAATTAATGTTATAGCTTGAATAGTGTTACGATAAGGCTAATCGCCTCTTCGTGATTTAATGATCATCTCAGCGACATTGGCAGGCGCCTCGCCATAGTGAGAAAATTCCATCGAGTAGGTCGCACGACCTTGGCTCATGGAACGTAGTGCGGTGGAGTAACCAAACATTTCCGCTAAAGGAACTTCCGCACGAATGATCTTCCCAGAGGGACAATCATCCATCCCTTGCACCATACCGCGACGACGATTGAGATCACCCATTACATCGCCCATATAGTCTTCAGGGGTTACAGCTTCTACTTTCATCATAGGCTCTAATAATGCAGGATTTGCATCCAGAACACCTTTTTTAACCCCCATAGAAGCAGCAACTTTAAATGCCATTTCATTGGAGTCTACATCATGGAACGAACCATCAAATAAGGTGACTCGCATATCCACAAGTGGGTATCCAGCCAGTACACCATTCTTCATTTGCTCTTGAATACCCTTATCAATGGCACCAAAATATTCTTTGGGGACAGTTCCGCCTACAATTTTTTCTACAAATTCGTAGTTTTCACCTCGCTCTAGAGGCTCTAACTTCAACCAAACATGTCCGTATTGACCACGGCCACCAGATTGGCGAATAAATTTGCCTTCCACTTCCACTGCTTTACGAATAGATTCGCGATAGGCTACTTGAGGTTTGCCCACATTGGCATCAACACCAAACTCTCGTCGCATACGGTCAACAATAATATCAAGATGTAACTCACCCATACCTGAAATAATTGTTTGTCCCGTTTCTTCATCCGTTTCAACTCTGAAAGAAGGATCTTCTTGAGCAAGTTTGCTCAAAGCAATTCCCATTTTTTCTTGATCCGGTTTCGTTCTAGGCTCTACAGCAACAGAGATAACCGGTTCCGGGAAATCCATTCTCTCTAAGACGATATGATGATTCATATCGCAAAAAGTATCGCCTGTTGAAATATCCTTTAACCCTACGGTTGCGGCGATATCACCAGCGAATACTTCTTTGATTTCTTCGCGAGCATTGGCGTGCATCTGTACCATGCGACCAACTCTCTCTTTCCTTCCTTTTGTAGAATTGAATAAAGCATCCCCTGTGCACAATTTACCCGAATATACACGGAAAAAAGTCAGGGTTCCTACAAAGGGGTCCGTTGCAATTTTAAAGGCTAAGGCTGAAAAGGGATCATCATCTCTAGCATGTCTTTCGCCATGGCTTCCATCATCTAATTCGCCTGTAATCGGTTTGACTTCGATGGGAGAAGGCATGTAATCGATGACAGCATCCAACAGGGCTTGAACACCTTTATTTTTAAAGGCAGAGCCACAAAATGCAGGAACGATTTCATTGGCTAGCGTTCTGGCACGAATACCCTTTTTGATTTCTTCGTTGTTTAAATCCCCTTCACTGAGATATTTTTCCATCAACTCTTCGTTCGCTTCGGCCGCAGCTTCTACCATTTTTTCTCGAAGCTGTTGGCAGAGTTCAAGGAGATCAGCAGGGATATCATCCAGTTCATAGGTCATCCCCATATCCGCTTCATGCCAATAAATCGCTTTCATAATGACTAAATCGACAACGCCTTTAAATTCTTCTTCTGCCCCTATAGCCATTTGCATAGGGACAGCTTCAGAACCCAAGCGGGTTTTAATTTGTTTAACGACTCTTAGGAAATCTGCGCCAGCGCGATCCATCTTGTTGACGAAAACGATGCGTGGCACTTCATATTTATCGGCTTGTCGCCATACAGTCTCAGATTGAGGCTCGACACCAGATGAACCACAGAAAACAACAACCGCGCCATCTAATACACGCAATGAACGCTCGACTTCAATCGTGAAGTCAACGTGTCCCGGTGTGTCAATGATATTGATACGGTGTTTTTCATACTGATTGGACATCCCCGCCCAAAATGTGGTGGTAGCAGCAGAAGTGATGGTTATCCCTCGCTCCTGCTCCTGCTCCATCCAATCCATGGTAGCAGCACCATCGTGAACCTCACCAATTTTGTGAGATTGGCCCGTATAATACAACACTCTTTCAGTCGTTGTGGTTTTACCCGCGTCAACATGTGCACAAATACCGATATTGCGATACAGTTTAATGGGGGTGATACGGGCCATGCTATGCTTCTCCGATGGAAATAATCTTGGTCAGACTACCAACGATAATGAGAGAATGCTTTGTTAGCTTCTGCCATACGATGTACGTCTTCACGCTTCTTAAGCGCGTTACCACGATTTTGTAATGCATCAACCAATTCACCGGCTAAACGCTGGCGCATAGATTTTTCACTTCGCTTACGCGCAGACTCTGTCAACCAACGCATGGCTAAAGCAGTTTGACGTGCTGGACGCACTTCTACAGGCACTTGGTAAGTTGAACCGCCAACACGGCGAGATTTAACTTCTACTAGAGGACGAATTTTCTCCAATGCTTCTTCAAAAAGAGCAATAGGTTGGGCTTCTTTATTCTTTTCTGCCATGATAGCTAATGCACCATAGACGATTTTTTCGGCGACGGATTTTTTTCCATCCACCATCAACACATTGATAAATTTTGCCAAAATTTGGCTTTTGTATTTTGGATCGGGCAAAATCTCACGTTTTGCTGCAACTCTTCTTCTAGGCATTTTAGTTTCCTATGTGTAACTTCAGGTTAATCCGAGATTGACTCAGGCCTTACTCACAATTCATTCGAAAGGGGAGATGAGGGTGAGAATTATTTTGGTCTTTTAGTACCGTATTTTGAACGTCCGTTCTTACGAGATGCGACACCAGAAGTATCTAATGCACCACGGATTGTATGATAACGAACACCAGGTAAGTCTTTTACACGACCACCACGGATTAATATCACAGAGTGTTCTTGTAAGTTATGACCTTCACCACCAATGTAGGAAGTCACTTCTTGACCGTTGGTTAAACGAACACGAGCTACTTTACGTAATGCTGAGTTCGGCTTTTTGGGTGTAGTTGTGTAAACACGAGTACATACACCTCGTTTTTGAGGACAAGCCTCTAACGCAGGTACTTTACTTTTAAGTACCTCACGTTCACGTCCTTTGCGGACCAGTTGGTTTATAGTCGCCATTTGGCTTAACTCCGGCTTTTATTTATCAATGTGATTATTCAATGTGTCCCAAAACCCCAAGCAGGCATTCGCAAGCTAAAGTTCGGGGTGCGTATTCTAATGGGTGTGGTTCTGAGAGTCAAGCTGCAATTTAGAAACGAAAAAGCAGACTCTGATTTACCAGAGTCTGCTTTAGTTTTTAATCACTTAATCGTGAGTTAATCTTTAGACGAACTTAACTCTTCGCGAAGTGCTTTTTCTGCATCAGAAGCGGTCATACTGCTCACAACCTCTTCTTCTTGAACCATTTTCTTCGCCAAACGCTCTTTGTGGTAAGTTAATCCAGTACCAGCTGGGATTAAACGTCCAACAATCACGTTTTCTTTCAAGCCATGCAGTGGATCACGACGTCCGTTAACGGCAGCTTCGGTCAATACTCTTGTCGTTTCTTGGAAAGAAGCGGCTGAAATAAATGACTCTGTTGCTAACGAGGCTTTGGTGATACCTAACAACACTCTTTCATAACGAATTGTCGCTTTACCTTCTTTGGTTAAACGATCATTTTCATCTAACACAGTCGCCACTTCCATCTGCTCACCTTTCAAAAAGCGTGAATCACCCGGATCAACGACGAGGCATTTACGTAGCATCTGACGAATAATGACTTCACAATGCTTATCGTTAATCTTTACACCTTGCAAACGGTAAACATCTTGAACTTCGTTAACGATATAATTGGCTAACTCCGGCACACCTTTTAAGCGTAAAATATCATGTGGGTTGTCAGAACCATCACAGACAATCTCACCCTTCTCGATGCGCTCACCTTCAAACACACCAATATGACGCCATTTATGAATCAACACTTCGTAAGCTTCGCCTTCTGCTGGCGTGATGACTAAACGATTTTTACCTTTTGTCTCTTTACCGAAACTTACCGTTCCACTGACTTCAGCAAGAATCGCGGAGTCTTTAGGACGACGCGCTTCAAATAGGTCTGCTACTCGAGGTAAACCACCCGTAATATCACGAGTTTTTGATGATTCTTGAGGAATACGGGCAACCGCATCACCAATATTCACCAACGCACCATCTTCCAAGTTAATAATGGCATTCGGTGGTAAGTTATATTGAGCAGGCATGTCCGTACCAGCAATTTTTAACGACTCCCCTTTATCATCAACCAGCTTTACCATAGGGCGAAGCTCAGTCCCTTTACCCGCTCTTTGAGCTGATTCAGTAATTACTAAAGAAGACAATCCAGTGAGATCATCAAACTGGCGAGTCATGTTGATGCCTTCAATTACATCCACTAACTTTAATCGACCAGCTACTTCGGTAATAATTGGGTGAGTATGGGGATCCCAGTTTGCGACAACTGTACCAGCCTCAACCTTAGTCCCCTCTGCCACTAAAACCTCTGTACCATAAGGCACTTTATAATGCTCTCTTTCGCGACCGAAGGAGTCAATAACGGTTAACTGAACAGAGCGGGATACGGTAATCCATTTGCCATCGCTTTTCTGGACTAATTTAGCATTGCGTAATTTAACAATACCAGCATTCTTCACCTGAACATTATTTTCGGCAGATTGACGAGATGCAGCACCACCAATATGGAAGGTACGCATGGTTAACTGAGTGCCAGGTTCACCGATAGATTGTGCAGCAATAACACCCACCGCTTCACCCGCATTCACTAAATGGCCACGCGCCAAATCACGTCCATAACAACATGAACAAACACCCTTACGGCTTTCGCAAGTAATTACCGAGCGAACGATCACTTGATCCACACTATTTTCGTCTAATTTCTTCACCCAACTTTCATCTAATAAGGTGCCAACTGGAGCAAGAATAGTTTCTGTGCCAGGGATATAAATATCTTCTGCAACAACACGTCCCAATACTCGTTCGCGTAGAGGTTCAACAACATCGCCACCTTCGATTAAAGGCTTCATTAACAAGCCTCTTTCTGTTCCACAATCAGGCATGGTAATGACTAGATCCTGAGCCACATCCACTAATCGTCGTGTTAAGTATCCTGAGTTTGCTGTTTTAAGTGCCGTATCCGCCAAACCTTTACGCGCACCGTGAGTAGAGATAAAGTACTGAAGTACCGTCAAACCTTCACGGAAGTTCGCTTTAATAGGCGTTTCAATGATAGAACCGTCTGGCTTGGCCATCAAACCACGCATACCCGCTAACTGACGGATCTGAGCGGCAGAACCCCTCGCACCGGAATCGGCCATCATATAAATACTATTGAATGATGGTTGTTGTACCGCTTGGCCACTCTTATCAATCACGGTTTCAACGGATAGGTTATCCATCATGGCTTTGGCGACTTTTTCATTGGTACGAGACCAAATATCGATCACCTTGTTATAGCGCTCTCCCTGCGTCACTAAACCAGAGTTGTACTGTTCATCAATTTCTTGGACTTCTGCTTCGGCCGCTTCAACAATAGCTTGCTTAGAGTCAGGGATCACCATGTCGTTCAAACCAACGGAGGCACCAGATCTCATTGCATAATAGAAGCCGGAATACATGAGTTGGTCAGCAAATATAGCGGTTGCTTTTAATCCTAAACGTCGGTAACAGCTGTTAATCACACCAGAGACCGTCTTTTTCGTCATGATTTGGTTAATGACTTCAAAAGGCATACCTTTGGGTAAAATATCATGCAATAAAGCACGACCCACCGTGGTATCTACGATACTAATTCGATCTTCCTCAGTCCCATCTTCATGGCGAATTGTTTCTGCCAATCGCACTTTTACTTTTGCATGCAATTCAGCAACACCATTGCGATAAGCTCTCATGGCTTCTTGTGGGCTGGCAAATACCATGCCCTCGCCTTTACCATTGATGGTTTCCCTTGTCATATAATAAAGACCTAATATCACGTCCTGTGTAGGAACGATAATAGGCTCACCACTTGCTGGTGCTAATATGTTGTTGGTGGACATCATTAATGTTCTAGCTTCCAACTGCGCTTCTAGCGTCAACGGCAGATGCACAGCCATCTGGTCACCGTCAAAGTCGGCGTTGAATGCAGTACAAACCAACGGATGTAACTGAATTGCTTTACCTTCAATCAAGACAGGTTCGAAGGCTTGAATACCTAATCTATGAAGAGTAGGCGCACGGTTTAACATCACGGGATGTTCACGAATCACATCATCCAAAATATCCCAAACAACGGCTTCTTCTCTTTCTACCATTTTCTTGGCAGCTTTAATGGTGGTGGCTAAACCACGCATTTCTAACTTACCAAAAATAAAGGGCTTGAATAACTCAAGTGCCATCTTTTTTGGAAGACCACATTGATGTAACCGGAGAGTAGGTCCAACCACGATCACCGAACGACCCGAGTAATCCACACGTTTACCCAATAGGTTCTGCCTGAATCGACCTTGCTTACCTTTAATCATGTCTGCTAAAGACTTTAATGGTCTTTTGTTAGAACCCGTAATTGCTCGTCCACGTCGACCGTTATCCAACAAGGCATCTACGGCTTCTTGCAACATACGTTTTTCGTTACGCACAATAATATCTGGCGCATTCAAATCCAATAAGCGCTTTAGGCGGTTGTTTCTGTTAATGACTCGACGGTATAGATCATTAAGATCAGAAGTTGCAAAACGACCACCATCAAGCGGTACTAACGGACGTAAATCGGGTGGTAACACAGGAAGTACTTCCATGATCATCCACTCAGGCTTGTTCCCAGACTCTTGGAATGCTTCAAGAAGTTTTAAACGTTTACCCAATTTTTTGAGTTTAGTTTCTGAATTTGTCACAGGGATCTCTTCACGCATCGTGGAGATCTCTTCTTGAAGATTCATATCCAGCAATAATGCACGGATAGCCTCTGCGCCCATTTGTGCGGTAAATTCGTCACCGAATTCTTCAAGGGCATCTAAATAGGTTTCTTCAGAAAGTAATTGCCCAGCTTCAAGGGTTGTCATACCAGGTTCAATAACAACATAGGCTTCAAAATACAGAATTCTTTCAATATCACGCAAAGTCATATCCAAGAACAGACCGATACGTGAAGGTAATGATTTTAAGAACCAAATGTGTGCTACAGGGCTAGCAAGTTCAATGTGCCCCATTCTTTCGCGTCGAACTTTAGTTAACGCGACTTCAACACCACATTTCTCACAGATCACTCCGCGATGTTTGAGGCGCTTATATTTACCGCAAAGACATTCATAGTCTTTTACAGGTCCAAAAATTCGAGCACAAAACAAGCCATCACGTTCTGGTTTAAAAGTACGGTAGTTGATGGTTTCAGGTTTTTTAACCTCACCAAATGACCAAGAACGTATTAGGTTGGGCGAAGCGAGTCCGATGCGAATCGCATCAAATTCTTCTGTTTTGCTCTGTTGTTTAATGAAATTAAGTAAGTCTTTCACTATTTGGCTTCCTCAAAGATAAATGGTTTTACTGACAAAGGTGGAGAGTCATATATTGACTCTCCAGCGGTGCAGAACGCTAGTCGTCATCTAACTCAATGTTGATACCTAGTGATCGAATTTCTTTCACCAGTACATTGAATGATTCTGGCATGCCAGGTTCCATTCTATAGTCACCATCAACGATATTTTTATACATTCTCGTACGACCGTTGACATCATCAGATTTAATCGTCAACATTTCTTGAAGTGTATAAGCTGCTCCATAAGCTTCTAGAGCCCACACTTCCATCTCACCGAAACGTTGTCCACCAAACTGCGCTTTACCACCGAGTGGTTGTTGTGTCACCAAACTATAAGAGCCAGTTGAACGAGCATGCATTTTGTCGTCAACCAAGTGGTTCAACTTCAACATATACATGTATCCCACTGTTACAGGACGTTCAAACTTATCACCAGTACGGCCATCATATAACCAGCATTGACCCGTAGTGCTCAAATCAGCCAGTTCTAGCATTGCTCTCATTTCTTCTTCTTTACAACCGTCAAATGCTGGCGTTGCCATTGGCACACCACCACGTAGATTTTCGGCCATGTTGAAGAACTCTTTATCTGAAAGAGAATCTAAATCCACTTTCTGAGAAAAACCATGGTTGTAAATCTTGTCTAAGAAACCTTGTAATTGTACACGCTCTCTAGACTCATCCAGCATACGACCAATTTTGATACCTAAACCTTTTGCAGCCCAGCCCAAATGTGTCTCTAAAACCTGTCCTATATTCATACGGGATGGTACGCCTAGTGGGTTCAACACCACATCGACAGGCTCACCGTCCTCGTCATAAGGCATATCTTCAATGGGTACAATCAGAGAGATAACCCCCTTATTACCATGACGACCTGCCATTTTGTCTCCAGGTTGAATATAACGTTTAACCGCCATATACACTTTGACAATTTTCAGTACGCCAGGCGCTAAGTCATCACCTTGGGTTATTTTTCTTTTCTGCTCTTCAAATCGTTGATCGTAAACATCTCTTTGTAACTCAAGATAGTTTGCCAATGATTCAAGTTTTTGTTGTGCTTCATCATCACGTAAAATAATAGATAACCAGTCTTGTTGACGAATACTCTCTAAATATTCCTGTGTAATAGTTGCACCTTTTTTAAGTCCACCAGAGCCTTTTTCTGCTACAGCATTTAACAAAATGACTTGAGCCCGCATATAGATATTTTCTTCTACAATTCTAAACTCATCATTTAAGTCTTTCTTTGCTCTAGCAACTTCTGCGGCTTCAATTTCTAAAGCACGTGAATCTTTTTCGATACCATCTCGAGTAAAGACGCGAACATCGATCACTGTTCCGTAAGTGCTTCCAGAAACTCGTAATGAAGTATCTTTTACATCAGAAGCCTTCTCACCAAAGATTGCCCGCAACAATTTTTCTTCTGGTGTTAATTGAGTCTCACCCTTTGGTGTCACTTTTCCGACTAAAATATCGCCTGGTTTAACTTCAGCACCAATGTATACAATACCTGACTCATCCAACTTTGATAGTGCACTTTCACCAACGTTTGGAATATCAGAGGTAATCTCTTCTGAGCCCAACTTAGTATCTCGTGAAATACAGGTTAACTCTTGAATATGGATACTGGTGAATCGATCTTCTTTGACCACTCTTTCAGAGATAAGAATAGAATCCTCGAAGTTATAACCGTTCCAAGGCATGAAGGCGATCTTCATATTTTGTCCCAGTGCTAACTCTCCAAGATCTGTCGATGGGCCATCTGCCAACACATCTCCACGAGCAACAATATCACCCGTGTGTACAATGGCTTTCTGATTGATACAGGTATTTTGGTTAGAACGTGTGTATTTAGTCAGACTGTAGATATCAACACCAGCAGCACCATCTTCTACTTCGTCATCATTGGCTCGAACCACAATTCGACTTGAGTCAACAAAATCGATGGTTCCACCACGTTTAGCAATAACGGTTACACCCGAGTCAACGGCTACAGTTCTTTCCATGCCTGTTCCGACAACAGGTTTTTCAGCGCGTAAAACTGGTACGGCTTGACGTTGCATGTTAGAACCCATCAGCGCACGGTTCGCGTCATCGTGTTCCAAGAACGGAATCAATGCAGCTGCAACAGATACGATCTGCTGTGATGAAACGTCCATATAATGTACTTGATCAGGCGTCACCATCACAAATTCACCATCTTTTCGAGCGGCAACCAGAGCATCAGAAAGATTGCCTTCACCGTCTACGCCAACGTTCGCCTGTGCAATTAAAACATCTTTCTCATCAATTGCTGACAGATAATCAATTACGCCAGTTAACTTGCCATTTTCTATTTTCTGGTAAGGCGTTTCAATAAATCCATAATGGTTAGTCTTTGAGTAAACAGCCAAAGAGTTAATCAAACCAATGTTTGGACCCTCAGGTGTTTCAATAGGACATAAACGACCATAATGTGTTGGATGTACGTCACGAACCTCAAAGCCTGCGCGTTCACGGGTTAAACCACCGGGGCCTAAGGCTGAAATACGGCGCTTGTGAGTGACTTCAGATAACGGATTATTCTGATCCATAAACTGAGATAACTGACTGGAACCAAAGAATTCTTTCACTGCGGCAGAAACAGGTTTCGCATTAATCAGATCTTGAGGCATCAGATTATCTGATTCAGCCATACTCAAGCGTTCTTTAACTGCTCGCTCAACCCTAACTAAACCAACTCGGAATTGATTTTCAGCCATCTCACCAACCGAACGAACACGCCGATTACCCAAATGATCGATATCATCAATAGTACCGTTACCATTTCGTATGGCAATTAACACTTTAACCACATCGACAATGTCTTCTGGCTCTAAAATGCCCTTTCCTTCAATCTCATCTCTATCTAGACGGCGATTGAATTTCATACGGCCTACACTCGATAAATCATAACGATCTTCGTTAAAGAAAAGATTTTCAAATAAAGTGTTTGCAGCATCTTCCGTTGGCGGCTCGCCAGGACGCATCATACGATAAATTTCAACCAATGCATCTAGTCTTGTTTGACAACTATCAATTCTCAATGTGTCAGAAATAAATGAACCATTATCTAAGTCATTGGTATAGATACATTTGAAGGTTTTGATACCTTTTTCAAGAATAGTCTCAATATTGTCTTCAGAAAACTCCGTATTAGCCTCAAACAGAATTTCACCTGTTTTTTCATCGACTAAATCTGTTGCCAGTACTTTTCCATATAAATATTCTTTAGGTACTGTGATTTTTTTAAGTTTTGCTTTCTCAAGGGCCTTGATGTGCTTTGTGGTAATTCGACGACCAAATTCGACGATAACATTACCTTTGGCATCCATGATATCAAAAGTTGCGGTATCTCCACGCAATCTCTCTGGATGCAATTCCATCTGGAACTCATCTTTATTCATTGTATAAACATCACTTTCAAAGAAAATGTCTAACAATTCTTTGGTATTGTATCCCATGGCACGCAATACAACAGTTGCAGGTAATTTTCTACGTCTGTCAATTCTCACGTACAACAAATCTTTAGGATCAAATTCAAAATCTAGCCATGAACCACGGTAAGGGATGATTCGTGCAGAATAAAGTAATTTACCAGAGCTATGAGTTTTGCCTTTATCGCTATCAAAGAATACACCAGGAGAACGGTGTAATTGAGAGACGATGACTCGTTCTGTACCATTAATCACGAAAGTCCCATTTTCGGTCATCAGAGGCATTTCGCCCATGTAGACTTCTTGTTCTCTTACGTCTTTAATTGCACCTGTTTTGGATTCTTTATCTTTAATGATCAGTCGAATTTTAACTCTTAATGGCGCGGCATAAGTGACACCACGGATCTGACATTCTTTGACATTAAAGACGGGTTTGCTTAATGTATAACTAACAAATTCCAATGAAGCATTACCAGAAAAACTGGTAATAGGAAATACAGAATCAAATGCACTGCTCAGTCCAGAGTTTTTGCCATTTACTTTGTCGTCTTCAAGAAATCCGCGGTAAGACTCTAGCTGGGTAGCTAATAAGTAAGGCACTTCTGTGTTGGCAGAACGTTTGCCGAAATCCTTGCGGATGCGCTTCTTCTCAGTATATGAGTAGGTCATCGGGGGTCCTCAGGTAGCTCGCTTTGATAACGCTCAAAACCCTTATGGGTTCTAAAATAACTTTACATCCGATAGGAATAAAGCCAATACTTTCTTCCGTTAAAAAATCTCAACGGATAAACGGCAAAAGGCTGGAGGAAAACCCACCAGCCAATCGCCGATATTACAACGACTTATGTCTAAAAGCCAAATAAATTATTTCGCTTCTGCAGTAGCACCAGCTTCAACCAATTGCTTGATTAAAGAATCTGCTTCTGCTTTGTCAACGCCTTCTTTAACTGTAGCTGGAACGCCTTCTACCATGTCTTTAGCTTCTTTCAAGCCTAAACCAGTAATACCACGAACTGCTTTAATGACAGCAATTTTGTTAGCACCAAAGCTAGTCATAACTACGTTAAATTCAGTTTGTTCTTCAGCGGCTGGAGCATCGCCACCAGCTGCTGGAGCTGCAACTGCTACTGCTGCTGCAGCTGTAACACCAAATTTTTCTTCCATTGCTGCGATTAATTCAACAACGTCCATTACGCTCATTTCAGCAATTGCGTTTAAAATATCGTCTTTTGATAATGCCATTTTGGTTCTCCTGGAACTGTACAAATGTACCAATGTAAAAAATTAAAATAGGTTAGATACTCAGGCTGCCTGCTTTTGATCTTTAACAGCAGCAACTGTACGAACCAACTTTCCAGGAACTTCATTAAGAGTTCTTGCAAGTTTAGTCACAGGTGCCAACATTAGAGACATGAGGGAAGCCAGTGCTTCATCTTTGGTTGGTAACTTAGCAACTGCAGCAATTTGCTCAGGACCTAATAATTTACCACCAACAGAAACAGCTGTAGCTTTTATTTTGTCATTTGTTTTTGCAAAATCTTGAATGATGCGTGCTGCTGCACTCGGTTCATTGATTGAAAAAGCAAATACTAAAGGACCGGTAAAAACTTCCTGCATACAAGCAAACTCAGTTCCTTCCACAGCTCTTTTGGCTAGAGTATTACGAACAACTCGTAAATAAACGCCAGCATCGCGAGCTTTAACTCGAAGTGCCGTCATGTCGCTAACAGAAACACCACGATATTCAGCAACAACTGCAGAAACTGCACTCGATGCGATCTCGTTGACTTCAGCAACAACGGCTTTCTTACCATTCAGTGAAAGTGCCACTTCGCTTACCTCCTGAAAACAACCAGTTAAACTGGTCAAATAAAGTATCAACATCAAATTTGATAAGATACTCGCCTTACGGAGAACCTTTGTGTGGGCTCCACCGTCTGCGTTGGACATTAAGTTCTAATCATTAAAGCACTAAAACACCAACGGTCTTTGACGGTTGCTTCAAATCTAAAGACAGAAACAACCCAAAGAAATTAAAGCATATGAAATCATATGCTTCTTTTATTTAGTCTCTTAACTTCAATGTGCTCAGATCAACTTGCAATCCAGGACCCATTGTTGAAGAAGCAGCAATCTTTCTTAAATAAATACCCTTAGCACTAGAAGGCTTGGCTTTATTTAATGCAATCAATAAGGTTTCTAAATTAGTCTTCAATGCTTCGTTTTCAAAATTGACCTTACCAATTCCCGCATGGATAATGCCGGATTTATCTGTTCTATATTGAACTTGGCCGCTTTTCGCGTTAATAACCGCTTGAGCTACATCAGGAGTTACCGTACCAGTTTTAGGGTTTGGCATTAAACCACGAGGGCCTAAGATTTGGCCTAACTGACCAACAACGCGCATCGCATCTGGACTCGCAATGACCACGTCAAAATCCATGATACCTTTTTTAACTTGGTCAGCTAAATCTTCCATACCCACTAAATCAGCACCAGCTTCTTTAGCAGCTTCGGCAGCAGCACCCTGAGTAAATACGGCAACGCGAACAGTTTTGCCTGTTCCGTTAGGTAACACTACAGCACCACGAACCACTTGATCTGATTTTCTAGGGTCAACGCCTAGATTGATTGCGACTTCAACGGTTTCTAAAAACTTAACGGTAGAAACCTCTTTAATGAGTTGAAAAGCTTCTAACACGTCATAAACTTTATGCTGATCAATTTTCTCATTGATCATTTTCGCTCTTTTAGATAATTTTGCCATGATCTTAACCCTCGACTTCCAGACCCATAGAACGGGCTGTTCCTGCAATTGTTTTAACTGCCGCGTCTAAACTGGCAGCTGTTAAATCAGGCTGTTTAGTTGTTGCAATTTCTTCTAATTGAGCGTGTGTGACCTTACCAATTTTATTCTTGTTTGGTACACTGCTTCCCTTAGCAACACCAGCCGCTTTCATCAACAAGACTGAAGCAGGTGTTGTTTTGGTTACGAAGGTAAAACTTCTATCACTGTAAACAGTAATAACAACAGGAGTAGGGAGACCTTTTTCCAATTTATCTGTAGCCGCGTTGAACGCTTTACAAAATTCCATGATGTTAACACCATGTTGACCTAATGCAGGTCCAACTGGAGGACTAGGATTGGCTGAACCAGCCTTAATTTGTAGCTTAATGTACTTGGTGACCTTCTTGGCCATAATTACCTCTCTTCGGGTGCGAACGCCTCGCGGCTCCCCGTGTTAAAATCAATCCAATTGAAGAAAAATTTATCCCTAAAGACCCCAAACACGGAGCCTTATATATCATATCGATTAGCTTTTTTCTACTTGGCTGAAATCTAATTCAACGGGTGTTGAGCGGCCAAAAATAGAAACAGAGACATGCAAACGATTCTTTTCGTAGTTGACAGACTCGACAACGCCATTGAAATCCAAAAACGGACCGTCTGTTACACGAACAACTTCACCTGGCTCAAATACAATTTTATTGGTTGGCTTATCAGAAGATGCTTGCAAACGATTTAAAATCATATCGACTTCTTTTTGACTAATGGGCGCTGGCCTCTCAGCCGTACCTCCAATAAAGCCAAGCACTCTTGGCGTTTCACGCACTAAGTGCCAAGTCGCATCATCTAATTCCATTTCGACTAGAACATAACCAGGAAAAAATTTTCTCTCACTTTGACGGCGTTTTCCAGCACGCATTTCAACGACTTCTTCCGTTGGCACGAGGATCTGTTGGAACTTATCTTCTAAACCATAGAGTTTTATACGTTCTTCAAGTAGGTTTTTTACCTTCTTTTCGTAACCTGAATATGCTTGTACTACAAACCATCTAAATGCCATCGATTATGCTCCCAGACCCATGATCCATTCAATCAAACTGACAAGAGATACATCGATAGCCCATAGGAATAAAGCCATGATGATGGTAAAAAGGATAACAACCATTGTGGTTTGAATCGTTTCTTGGCGAGTTGGCCAAACAACTTTTCGAGCCTCTATCCTTGCTTCGTTTGCAAAAACACGAAATACTTTACCCTTAGTCGTCGTTAAGGCGACTGCCAAGGAAAAAGCACCTGCAGCAAGCATTCCTAAAATACGGTAAGCACTCGGAAAATCAGCATATTGCTTATCAACCCATTGGTTACCCCAGATAGTGGCAATGACGATGGCGACGACGAGAACCCATTTAAACATATCTAGTCCCGCACTGGTCTTCTCTAGCTGTGCATTCATTTCTTTACCTACTCACTGTCAAGCATACATCGCTCGAGTTTGTACTTTTTATCTGGCAGGCCAGGAGGGAATCGAACCCCCAACCTGCGGTTTTGGAAACCGCTGCTCTGCCAATTGAGCTACTGGCCTATAAAAACTAATGCTGCTGAAGCCACAAGGACTTCAACAGCATTTTAAACTTGTTACAACTTATGCAACAATCTTAGAAACAACACCAGCGCCAACTGTTCTTCCGCCTTCACGAATCGCGAAACGTAAGCCTTCTTCCATCGCAACGGGTGCAATCAAAGTCACAGTCATTGCAATGTTATCACCTGGCATAACCATTTCTACACCTTCTGGTAATTCACAAGCACCCGTGATGTCAGTTGTTCTGAAATAGAACTGTGGACGGTACCCTTTGAAAAATGGCGTGTGACGGCCTCCTTCGTCTTTGGATAATACGTACACTTCTGATTCAAATTTAGTGTGTGGGTTAATGGTGTTTGGATGTGCTAATACCTGTCCACGTACCACGTCTTCACGCTTAATACCGCGTAATAGAATACCCGCGTTATCACCAGCACGACCTTCGTCTAGTAACTTACGGAACATTTCAACACCAGTGACCGTGGTCTTTTGTAAGTCACGGATACCAACGATGACAACTTCTTCACCAACTTTTACCACGCCACGCTCAATTCTGCCTGTCACAACGGTGCCACGACCGGAAATTGAGAATACGTCTTCGATGGGTAACAAGAATGCACCGTCAACTGCTCGAACTGGTTCTGGGAAATAGCTGTCCATCGCTTCTACTAAGGCGTCAATTGCACCGCCGCCGATTTCACTTTCATCGCCTTCTAATGCTTTTAAAGCGGAACCTTTGATAACGGGTAAATCATCACCTGGGAATTCATAAGCGCTTAATAATTCTCTCACTTCCATTTCAACAAGTTCTAATAACTCTTCGTCATCCACCATGTCGACTTTGTTTAAGAATACCACAATGTACGGTACGCCAACCTGACGTGCCAACAAGATATGCTCACGTGTTTGTGGCATTGGGCCGTCTGCTGCTGAACAGACCAATATCGCGCCGTCCATCTGTGCCGCACCGGTAATCATGTTCTTGACATAATCCGCGTGGCCTGGACAATCTACGTGTGCGTAGTGACGAGTGTTTGACTCATATTCTACGTGTGACGTAGAAATGGTGATACCACGTGCCTTTTCTTCTGGTGCATTATCGATTTGATCGAATGCACGAGCTTCCCCGCCGTTTCTTTTTGATAGAACAGTACATAGGGCTGCAGTTAATGTTGTTTTACCATGATCTACGTGTCCGATTGTTCCGACGTTTACATGGGGTTTGCTACGTTCAAACTTTGCCTTAGCCATAGGAAACTCTCTCCGAAGTTATTGATTGTAAAAACTATTTATTGCCAGATACAGAAAATCGGTGCAGTACTAGGTACTGCACCGAGAAATGGTGCCGATAACCAGATTCGAACTGGTGACCTCTCCCTTACCAAGGGAGTGCTCTACCGACTGAGCCATATCGGCAAAATTGGCTAAAAGCGTAATATTCTTTAATTACGCTTTAATTACGCTTTTAGCTTGCCTGGAGCGGGTAGCGGGAATCGAACCCGCGTCATTAGCTTGGAAGGCTAAGGTGCTACCATTGTACCATACCCGCGAAAACTTAAATTATATTGCCCGCCGGCTTGCAAAAATTTGGTGGAGGGAGGTGGATTCGAACCACCGAAGGCGGAGCCGTCAGATTTACAGTCTGATCCCTTTGGCCACTCGGGAACCCCTCCAAATTTTTTCAGTAAAAAAAGACTGATACCTCTTCTCTCATTTTTGGGTTTTAAGCTAAATGGTGCCGGCTGAGGGACTCGAACTCTCGACCTACGCATTACAAGTGCGTTGCTGCTACCAACTGAGCTAAGCCGGCTTTTATTTAACTCTCAAATATGAGGGATGCAGATTCTAGTGTCTTAAGAACAAAAATTCAATCTCTTTACAGCTTTTTTTTGCTATTTTTTTCATTTTTTGTTCATTTTGTGCAAAAACAGTCAAAAATAGCTCAGAATTTAATCCGATTTCACTTTCTGTCCATTCCATTTTTACATTATGAACTGTTTTTTCTCTCGTTCTATTTTCTACATGAATAGGTTCATTGGGGATTTTTTTCTGAATTTTCTCCTGATGAGCGATTGCATTTTCCCGCAAAGAAAAAATTCCTAGAGATATGCCATGATTCCATTTACCTTGATTCACCATAAATGAATCAATTTTCGCTTGCTTTAGGATTTTATATTTTTCCAAACTGATTTCATTGGAACTAAACGGCCCCAGCAAAACCATGTAACCATCGCTAGCTTCCACTGGTATATCTTCCACTTGATAGCCTTGAGCCGATGCCTCTAATTTTTGTGTTAAATGCAGCAATTCCTCATCTTCTAGGGCTGACCATTCATAACAACTCCTATTAACAGTCAATGAATCAGGTACTTCAGGAGTGATTATTTCATTTGAAACCAGCGCCTGATTCGTTTTGTCTTCAAGGGGCTTAGCAACTGGCTGGGCGACAACCTTATCTTCTTCTTTGTCCGCAACATCATTCAGGCTTTGCTCGATCTCCTCAGAAACCCCATCTTTGCCACTTTCATTCAGATTTTCTTCTGTATCTAGCCTTGGGGTTGCATGGGTTTCTCGAGGGGTTTCTGGATGGCTTGCTTTATCTGTTTCTGGGGGATTTACTGTGGATGTATCCATTAATTTGGTGTTCTCTGTGGCGAATAACATCTTGTCTTCGATTGTCGATTTCTCTAACGCCACCGCTGCATCCTTCGAATTTTCAATCTGTAATTCTATGTTTTGTTCTGTTGCTTTTACTATTTGAATCGCCTCACTATTCAAAGATAATGCAATTTTTGCACGCTTAGGTGCTTTGTTTGAGGACCCTAGTGTTTTTTGCCCCAGATAAATACCTAGGTTTAAAATAATTAACAAATACAACCAATACTTAGGCATAATGTAAGCCCTCACTTCTAATTCTCATGCCTTTAAATAGAAGATCAGGCACATAGTCTTGCTGCATATTTAACATTTTGCTGAGCACCAAACCATCTCCACCCGTTATATATAGGCGTCCTTTGGGAAAAAGTTTGTTAAATTCTGACCAACGATTTTTGATGTACGCAACCAGCATTGAATTGACTCCATTATTGACACATTCAGTCGTTGCCTGTCCCCAGTGCGTCTCTTCATTCTCCATAGCGGAATAATCTTCTGCTACCTTGGTTGTATGCCGCAACAAACTCTGCCTCATCATGGCTAATCCGGGAAGGATATGTCCACCCATATGTTTTCCATCACTGTCTATGGCGTCAACGGTAGCAGCCGTTCCACAATCCACTACAAGAGACGCCTGTTTGCAGGAAAACCATGCCGCTATCATCACCATCCAGCGATCTACCCCCATATACTCAGGCTGTGGATAGGCGCAGCTTAATCCATTCCAGTTCTTTTCTGTTTTAAACTGATGTAATTTAATCTGAGGATGTTGACTTAGGTAGGTTTTAAGCTTGTCAATCTCTTGAGGTTGACCCACGGACGCCATCCAGATTTGAGAGATATCCCCCTCAGGTTGCCACTCTGAGGTCTTTAAACTTTTAACCCAGCATTCTCGCTGTAGTCTAGAGAATACAAAAGAGCCATCTTCTGCGATTTTGGCAAATTTAACATGGGTGTTTCCTATATCAATGTAGAGGTTAGTATTTAACATCTGTCGCCATACTCTTTTTAAGCTGTACTTCACCACCGCCATAAGCCGTCACCCCTTTTTCATTTTTAACCAATAACTGTCCGCGTTCATCCACTCCCATGCTCAATCCTTTAATGATTTTGCCCTGATGTTCCATGACAACCGGTTGTTGACAAAGCGCATCATAAGCTCTCCAATCAGCGACTATGGCCCCCAAACCCTGTTCTATCAATTTTTTTTCACAATCCAACCATTCTAAAACAATGGTGCTTAATAGGGTATTTCGTGAAACGGGTGCTGGATGTATATTGGCAAGTCCTAAGGCCTGTTGGTTGATCTGCTGTTGCAGATGAGAGATATCGGCAATATTGAGCCCTATACCAATCACCCATTGCATTCCAGAATCCGCATTTCCTCGCATTTCAACCAGAATCCCCCCCAATTTCGCTAAGCCTTGCTCTGTGGGGTAAACAATGTCATTAGGCCATTTGAGCATGACATTTTCGATACCCAATAAACGCAAGGCCTTCACGACACTCACTCCAGCCGCCAAACTCATGCCACTCAAAAGACTAAAATCATGGTGCCAATACCTAGCGAAAGAAAAGCTCAAATGACTTGCCATAGGGGCTAACCATTGTCTTTGTAATCTTCCTCGCCCCTGAGATTGCCACTCACTCGCGCAGATATGCAATTTGTCATCCAAGATAGATTTTTTTAAAAGGTTTTGATTCGTTGAATCTGTTTCGAATAATAGCTCAACATCAAATCCATGATTTGAACCCTTGAGTGTTTTTAGTATGAGATTTTTCTGTAATATTTCATAAACCTGAGGCACCTTATAACCCTTTCCTGTGACAGCATAAACGCTGACGCCTCTTTTTTTGAGTTGAGAAATGGCTTTCCATATCGCATTTCTACTCACCTCTAACTCATCTGCCATGACTTGCCCAGAAACAAAATGATCAACATTTAACAGCTGGAATACTGCTTCTACTGTATTCATGCGCCTTCTCCCACAACACCGACTTCCATCTCTAAGTTAACACCAAACAGTTTATTCACGGTGGATTGAATTTTATCCGCAAGTGCTAAGATATTGGCCAAGCTAGCGCCCCCTGAATTCACTAACACTAAGGCCTGATGCGCAGAAACCCCCACAGAACCAAATTGACGGCCCTTAAATCCAGCCTTTTCAATCAACCAACCTGCCGCTAATTTAGCAGATGTTTCATTCACAGGATAAGCGACGATATCTACATATTTTTGTCTAAGTTTTTCTAGCTCTTCCCATGAGACGATAGGGTTTTTAAAAAAGCTACCAACATTGCCAATCTGTTTTGGATCTGGCAATTTAGTATTTCGAATAGCAATAACTCTGTCAGAAATCATCTTTGAAGTAAGCGCCTCCTTACTCAATGATTCAACATCTGATGTGAGTGCTGAATAATTCAGTTGAGGCTTAGCAAGCTTTGACAACTTAAAAGCCACATGGGTAATAAGAAAATCTTGTTTCAACTCTGCTTTAAAAGCACTATTCCTGTAACCAAATTGACATTGAGAATTACTGATGACAAGATGTTTTTTTTGTTGAAATGAATATCCTTTCACGTAAAGCAACACATCTTTCAATTCCACACCATAAGCACCGATATTTTGAACAGGAGCGGCTCCGACAGTTCCCGGGATCAGTGAAAGATTCTCAATCCCCCAAAGAGAACGGTTAACAGACCAAAGTACAAAATCATGCCAAAGCTCACCAGCAGCGACCTGGACAATACAAGAGTTTCGCCTTTGCATAATCACATCAATACCCAAGAGTTTTGGTAAAATGACCAATTGTGAAATCACGGCAGGGAGTAAAAGATTACTGGCACAGCCCAATATCTGCCTTGGCTTTGACAATAATTGCTCATCTATTTGCTCAATATCTGAAATAGTGTTTAACTCTAAAACCTGAGAAGCTATGGAAGGCAATCCCATGGTATTAAAGCGAGTTAAATCATAATTCGTATGCAAAATCATCATGTACGCCTAACTAATCTTTATAGTCAGGTTCAAAAAAACACCAGCTTATCTGAGAAAATCTCGCTTTAAAGAGACATTCGAGTTGATTGATATCCTCGATAAGCTCATTTGGAGTTTGCACCTCCCTCATTTTTGCCTTTACAGCAACCATCACATCCTTACCTAATTGCAGGGTAAGGAGATTAAATAGTTTATCGATCTGTGGTTGTTGTATTAAGAATGCCTCCATATCCAATTTTATTTGCGGCTCAACCCCCTGACCAACCAATAATGATTTCACTTCAGCACCTAATATAAACGCTACCACTAATAGTAAAACGCCAATCCCCACAGATCCTAATGCATCAAAAAGCGGATTTCCTGTCACCATGGTGAGAATCACTGCTGTTGTTGCCAAGACTAAACCAACCAATGCAGCGAAGTCCTCACCAAACACGACCAGTAAATCACTTTTACGACTTTCTCTAAACCATTGCCAAAGACTAGGACCTTGACGATCCTTATTTACCTCCACCATACATCCCCAAAAAGATCCGCCCTCAGCAGCTATGGAAAAAACTAACACGCCAAGTACAGCCCATGGGAAGCTGATGGCTTCGGGATGCGCTATTTTGTGGAGTCCTTCGTAAATTGAAAACATGCCACCAACAGAAAACAACATCAATGCCACGATAAAAGACCAAAAATATATTTCCTTGCCATAGCCTAAGGGGTGTTCTTCATCTGGCGATTTCTTAGCTGACTTAATACCCCACAACAACAGAGCTTGATTGCCAGTATCGGCAAGAGAATGAATGGTTTCGGCAAGCATGGCACCAGAACCAGAATAAACAGCCGCTATACATTTTGCCAAGGCTATAGCGAGATTGGCCATGAGCGCTAATAAAATTGATTTTAACGAATTCGCCTGTGATGGCATAAAAACTCCTCGGATTATCGGGTTATAAGACTACAATTATTCTATTATCCTAGATTCATCCGTTGAGCGCAAAATAGATGAACTTGGGATTATACCTTGAATCCATCAAATTACTTATTGGATTGATATATAGTTCATTTGTTATAAAATGGCTCCACTAAAACAACCATGCACTAGGCTTCCCATTGAAAAAAAAGAAAACCAGACTAGACATTACCGCCTGGGATTATTTTAATCCTAGATATTGGCCTATACTTTTAGGTTTAGTCTTTTTGAGATTGCTCGGCAAATTACCACTAAGCTGGACTCGTGCCCTCGGCAAAAGGCTTGGACGCTTTCTCATGATTTTCGCCAAGCGCCGCCGCCATATTGCTTCAGTGAACCTAAAACTTTGTTTTCCACAACTTTCAGCCGAACAACATCAAAAACTTTTGACCGAAGTTTTTGAGGATACTGGGATGGCGCTATTAGAAATAGGCTGGGCATGGTATGCCGATATGCAAAAATACGGAGATGTTGATATTATTGGTCTCGAAAACCTTTCACAAGCTCGCGCTCAAAATAAAGGCGTCATTCTAATCAGTTTCCATCAAACCACGTTAGAGTTAGGAGGCGCCTATTTTGGGCGAGATCAGGATGATATCGTTGCTGTTTACAAACCCGACCGAAATCCATTCTTTGATCGAGCGATGTTCAATGGCAGAAACCGCAATTGTCTGCCTGTCGCCAAAAGCAATCTTCGAGTGACACTAAAAAATTTAAAAGCAAAAAAAGTAATATGGTATGCCGCTGATCAAGATTATGGTCGGGCTCAAAGTGTTTTTGTACCCTTCTTTGGAATACCCGCAGCTACCGTTACCGCCACCAGTTGGTTTGTCAAACAAACGGGGGCCATCGTGATTCCAATGACCCACAGAAGAACTCAAGCAGGAATTCAAGTTGAAATACATCCTGCACTAGAAAATTTTGCAAAAATTGACGACACCACAGATGCCGCACAAATCATGGGATTTCTTGAGCAATATTTAAAAAAGTATCCCGCGAATTATCTATGGGTTCATCGCAGATTTAAAACCCGACCAGAAGGCGAACCGACATTTTACAACTAAAATCCCAGTTAACACGATGACTATTGTTTGTCCTCTTACCTGTTCAGAAATTAGGAAAGTGCTATGAATTGCCTAGCTGCTCAGCGTTGATAAAATCTTTGGTTTGCCAATAAAGAAGAAAAGAATAAGCATTTTCCCAATTTCAGCAATACGAACTCCTCTTTGTTGCTAGCATGACAGTAGAACAAATAGTGAGTAGGATTTCTCCAAAAAAAATCACAAAACTCACTTTTCAATTCAATCTAAAAACTTATAGCAAGACAATAATTTTGCTAGATTAAACGCATTACAGTATCAGCTAAATTTTTCAACGCCTGATCAAAGTTAGATGGTTTTGATGAGGAGGATAGAGATGAAGTGCTAAATTGAATTTTTGATAAGTTTTTTAAAGTGTCCGTTTGGATAAAGCCCGCTGCTTCAAATCGCATAATTGCCTGTTCAAATCTGTCCGTCGGTTGATAAGACTCTGGAGACATTACCAGCGTGTGATTGCCACTAGAGATAGACTCTGTAACCATGGACATACTGTCTATGGTACAAAATACTTTGGATGCCAATCCCAAAAAAGGCAACATGACTTTTTCTGGTTTTTGGTTATACCAAACAGCCTCAAAAATAATATCTTGAGGAATTAATTTCTGTAATATCTTTTCATTAGACAGCTCTGTTCTTCTTGAGGTTGTGATGAGCCATTGGATCTGGTACTTTTGTGCAAGAGCCGTCATGCCATTCGCAAGATTGATCCAATCCATTTGGGTATAAATACATCCACCACCATTGCCTCCTAAGATCATTAACCAAAGATCGTTCTTTGCTCCCGCATGAGATTCTAGATATTTTTTAGCCGACTCTTTAACTTTGGCTTGGGTGACTCTAGTCGGCGAAAGGGGCATCACTACATTGTTCTTAACGCCTAAATCTTCCAGCGTTAATATTGCACTAAAGAGATGTGGTTGTAAATTTCGTAGAGAGCCAATAAAAATATTTTTAAGTAATTTCGTTGAACCGCAATATGCATTGAAAAATGAAGTGTTTCCACCTGTTGAGATAATGAGATCATAATGAGTAAAATCGATTCCTGTCTGAAATCGATAAATCAACTTAATGAAGAGCGCTGCTATTTTAGCATGCTGATTTAATGCCATTGCCAACAGATAACGCATCCATTTCATTTTCAGTTTAAATCTCACCAGTTCATATTTAATCTTTCCATTTTGGCGTTGTAACAACTCAACAAGACCAATAGATTGATTTTCGTGCCCCGGCACTCCATCACTAATAATTAATATGTTCATCGATTCATCAACTTCTCATAACTACCCATTAAGGATTTAATCATGGCTTCTTCATTAAAACTCTCACGTGCAAATTCGTACAAAGGCAAAAAATCTAATTCTGCTTCAGCCAAATGCTGAAGTGTTTCTACAATTGTATCATGCAACTCGCTAACATGACCGGGCGTCACTATGTATTTACTCGGGAGCACTTCATTTGCAATAGGCACATTGGTCGATACAATGGGGGTTCTCATGAATAATGACTCAGCAACCACATAACAGAACCCCTCTCGATAGGAGGAAACCACCGTTAAATCCGCGATGTCAAGAATAGCAGCGACATCATTTCTGAATCCTAAAAATTGCACATTGGATATTTCTAAATCATCATCGATGATTTTTTTGAGATGGCTAAAATCTTCACCTTCACCGATCAATAATAAGTTAGCATCCACATTTTTCCAGGCTTGCAATAAAATATCAACGCCTTTGACAGCGACTAAACGTCCAACAAAAACAACAATGAGTTTATCATTATGAATGTTTAGCGCAGCTTTACTGAGCGGTATTTTGGATGATTGAATAAAACACTTAGGCAAACTATTATAAATAACTTTTGTTTCCACCTTCCTGAGTTTTTTCAGTACGTTATTACTGACCCCAATCACTAAATCCATTTTTTGATACATCCTTAGATTTTTCTTCTGGCTGTGCAAGGTAGCGACCTTTTTCCCTGGCACCATTGATTTTATAGTGGCTAATAAGGCTGTCGCTTTATTAGCGTGGGCATGTATAACATCAGGGGATATTTTATTTATGCTCAAAATCAACCTTAAAAGCAACCAAGGATTTCTTCTACTTTGATTCAATGGTAAAGCAACGAAATGAATAAGATCTGTAAATCTGTTACGATATTTTCCATGAGCAATCACATAAACTTCCACCTGTTGAGAAGTTCGAGCTAACTCGTTCGCTAAGTGAATGAAGTGCTGTTCTAGCCCGCCCTCTTCATTTCCACCTAAGAGCAAACAAACTCTCACTTGTTTACCCCTTTTTTTCCTATTCTCATTTTGATTAGAAAAGCCAAGTAATTATCCTTTCCGCTGATTTTTACTCTCGGTAATTCAAAATAATCCTGGCCTTGATGGCCAATACCATCCAGAGTGGTCACGGCATTCAAATACCCCAACTCTTCAACCAACGTTTTGTCTTGTTGTTGATAGATCCCAAAGGGATAAGCAAAACTTATCACATGAGTATGATAAAGGCGCTCTAATTTTTTTTTTGAATCCATTATTTCCTTTGTCTTTTGCTCCATATTCAAGTGATTCAAATTGGCATGAGTCATGGTATGTCCGCCTAACTCGAAGATGCCAGATTGAACCATTTCAATAACTTGTTGATCGGTTAGTTTAGGCTCTTGAGCGAGTTCACCTGAATTATGATGTTTTTTCTTTTTAGTGGACCAATCATTATCGTGGCGATCCACCACCAAATACAAAGTTGCCTTAGCCTGATATTTTTTCAACAGAGGAAATGCTTGCAAATAGTTATCTTCAAATCCATCATCAAAAGTTATCGCTACTTGTTTTTTTTGAATGCTATGAGAAGTATATTCACTCATGCCAATAAATTGCCAGCCATTTTTTTTCAGGTAAGAAAGCTGTTTTTCAAAGTTTTCAGGAGAGACTCTGAGCCCATTAAACTTTGCTCCTGATATGGGGGTTGAAATCATGTGATACATTAGAATTCGTGGTCTTGAAAAATCTATAGCTGGTTTCCACCAAGCATAGCGAAAATTAAAATACACAAAAACAATGAATAACATTATCCATAAGACAGTCATTTAGGAAATTCCCTTACTGAAATCTGCTGATAGAGTTGAAATGTTTTTTCGAGCATTATTTTTAATAAAAATGGATTATTTTCATTGGGCTTAGTGGGATCCGCTAAACATTGTAAGACTGTTTTTTCAAGTTGATCCAAATCACCTTTAACAACTCTCCCGTTAGGATACAAAGCGGCTAAGATCTCAGAAACACCCCCCTGATCCCAAGCGACTACCTTCACACCCATAGCTAAAGGCTCAAGTACTGTTCTTCCAAAACTTTCTGGTTTTTGTGATAAATTTAATACCAACTGAGAAACAGAATAAATTTCCTTGATATCCTGTCTATTACCCGTGAAAGTTATATGGTTTTGAAGTTCTCTATTCTGTACTTCATTTTTTATTTCTTCATAATATTTCACTTTCGACACATGATGCCCCCCCACGATAAGTCCATGGATCTTAGGTTCAAGCTGCCGAAGGCCATCAATTAAAGCAATAAAATCTATGTGTCCTTTCAAGCGAGTTAAACGTCCGGGAAAAGTAATCACAATTTTTTCCGCTAATTGCGGATACTGTTGATACCATGTTTTTAACCACCCCTGATCAGCCTGATATCCATAAGGAAAACTTTTCGGATCAATCCCTCGGTGAATTAATGCAATTTTTTGTGGAGAGATTTGCGGATAATTTTTTAATAAATAAGAGCGCACGGTTTCAGATACAGCGATAATTTTTTCACCCTTTGCCACAATGGCGCTATAAGCATTCACTGAATGCAAACCATGTGTAGTGATAACTAACTTCGGTCTTGTCGCCGCAAGCATTCCTTTCCACGCAAAATAAGTAATCCAGCCTGGTAATCTTGAACGAATATGAATGACATCTGCTTGTAATTGAGTCAGTAGTTTACGTAGTGGACGAATTTGTAATAATGTAAACAGAGATTTTTTGGCAATGGGTAGCTCTATATGTTGTGCCCCCATCGCTTCTAAAGAAGACACCAAGCGCCCACCACTTGATATAACAATGGCTTGGTGTCCATGCTGAATCAACCCTTCTGCTACCTCTAAAGTTCCTCGCTCCACCCCACCGCCATCAAGTGCGGGAAGAATTTGTACGACTTTAAGATTTTTAGTCACAGATCACTTCCTTTGTAAGTGATGCCATCAACCATCTTGCACAACGCTCAGCCTCATTAAACATTTGCTCTTGTGTTGCTCCCTGATATGCCACAGAGTCATATGAAAATGAATTTATCTTCTGTTTATCTATCATGGAAAGAATCGAATCGCTGACTGAAGTGTTCTTGCTGTCTAATGAAAAAATACCCACCCAACAATTTGCGGTTAAGGACTCATAAATCATATTCACACTATCCGGTGTACTCCAGCTGATTGAGGCGCAAGACATTTGTTGTTGCAACCAGCCCTTGGGACATTGATCCGCAAAAACTAACTCATCAATCTGATAAAATTCCTCTTTTAAATTCTCAAGTAAATTCTCAAGCTGGTGACAAAAACTTTTCGGCGTTCGCCTGGATGTGGTGATCTTCCATTTGATATGGGGCGTTTTTGTGACTAAATGGTGGATTTGCTGGATAATACTCTTATCATCCCAAATGAAATGCTTGGATTCACCTCCGAGAAGGATGAGTCCCAAATCAGCTTGTTTTGTGGCAGCTTTCATTCGATTCAACGCCCCCATGGAAATAAAACGTTTTGAATTTGGAGCGAGATGGTCATGTTCTGGAGCAACAACATAATCAAACATCCACAAGGGCAAAGAGGGGGTCATCAATATCAATGATTTCGCGCCAGTAATGCGACTGGCTGCTATCACTGGCCAATGGGTTCTATGACCTGCGCCGATGATCAAGGAAGGTGTTGCATAATTGATTTCTTTGGGATGCCGCTTCAGTAGCCAACTGGTGAATGCATGGGGATAATCAGCGCAATTAATTCTGTCAGCCTGTATCGTCACATGATATTTTAGCTGATCAATTAAGCCGAGTATTTGATTTTCATGCCCCGGTTTATTATCACTAAAATACCAAATATTCATGGCTAACCAGTGTTACCATCTAGCTTTCTAAGAGATAAGTGGTATTACAATAAGGACAATTACTTTGATTATCATGGTCTAACTTTAAATACACTCTAGGATGTTCAGCCCATAATTGAGATTTTTCCGACGGACAATACAAAGGAAGATCTTTAGATGTAACCTTGACTGTACGATCTGCATTATTTGTTGCTGCTGCAACTGTTTGATGAGTCATGATGTAATCTCTGTTTAATTGAATGTTAAAAATGAACTTTTGCTATTATCCTAAAAACCCAAGTATAGCGCAAATAAGTTAGGTACCCCTAGAGCAATAAGCTTCAATAGCTTTGAATAATTTCTGTGACCTGCTCGCTGATTTCCTGCCACTGGCTTTCATTTTGAATCTCTGTTTCCTGTAACGCCTGTCTATTTATCGCATCTCGATATTTTTGATAAGCACTATTTAGCAGTTTGACCTGCTCTCCCTGCAGAATTCCCGACATTCCCAATTGCTTTAATAATTCCATCATGGATGTATAAGAAGTTAATTCTTGATGCTGATGGGCCTGTAGAAGTACTAAATATTGTATAAAAAACTCAATATCGGTAATGCCGCCCAATCCTTGCTTTAACGACCACTTTTCTGAAGTAGAGACACTAAAATGTTGGCGCATTTTCTCTCGCATTTCAGTCACATCCGTTAATAGTTTTTGCTGTTCTCGCTCTATAGTGAGCACTTGCTTACGGGCTATTTCGAATTTTTCTGCTAAATTTCGACTTGGACTTAACACTCTAGCGCGTATCAATGCCTGATGTTCCCAGGTCCATGCCTGAGCTTTTTGGTAACTTGCAAATTGTTCGATAGAAGAGACTAGAAGTCCTGAATTTCCCATGGGTCTTAGTCTGGTATCGATTTCATATAACACACCACTCGACATTCTGGTGGTTAATATGTGTATAAACCTTTGAGCTATTTTAATAAAATAAACATTGGCCTCAAGGCTTTTAATTCCGGTTGATTCGTTTTCACAATTTTCATGCAAGAAAATAAGATCGAGATCTGAGGAAAAGCCAATTTCTCGACTGCCTAATTTCCCCATCGCCACAATCACAAAATCAGCATCCTCTCCTTGCTCATTCAGCAAACGGCCATAGCGATTTTCGATTTGATATCGAGCCATCTTCAATGATTCTCTAACGATCACGTCAGCAATGGCCGTTAGGTTTTTGGCCAGCTTCTCCACATTGAATTGCTCAGAAATGAACCCTGCGGCCAGTTGAAAATGTTGAGATTGCTTGAACTCTCTTAATACACCATAAAGATGCTCTTCATCATCCTGAGGGATCCGTGCCAATGTTTGCTCTAACATTTGTTGTCTTTGTTTGATGGTGTATGGCTGCGTCTGCCATTGCGGGTTTAACAAATCATCCAATACCAAAGGGTATTGGCTGGTATGTTTGGCAATCCAAGGACTTCTGGCAAACAAAAAAATAACAAGCTCCAAAGTAGATCGATTTTCCACAAACAAATCGAGATAAGCGGTTCTTGTTAAAATTTGATCGATGAGTAAAAACACCCTATCAAAAGTTTGTTCCGCTAGTGCCTCCTTTCCACACAAACGGATAATCGTCGGTACTAAGCCTTGCAATTTTAAAGTAGCTTTCTCACTCACGGGTCGAGATTTTTGCAATAATCGATCTTTACATTCTGCTAATTTTTTTAAAACCCAAACCGGATCTTGATAGCCTAGTTGCGACAATATGCCCTGATTCACCTCGCAAACTTCTGGTAGTCGCCACAAGTTGGTCAACTCAGTATCAACACCGATGTCAGCCGTGTTCGATTCATCTCTAAATTGAGCCAGAAATATCTGATGCACGCCTGCTCTCACCGCATCGGCCTCTTTTTGCCAAGCAGCCCAAGTTAATTGGCTGTCGATGAAGCATAGGCGCTGTTTATCGAGTTCATTATTAGGTAAATCCTGAGTTTGCTTATCCGCTATTCCTTGCAAGCAATGTTCCCAATGGCGTAATTTCAAATAACCAAGACGAAGCGTTTTCACCTGCTTTTTACTCAACAACTCCATGGTCTCAATCACATCCAAACCCACCAAGGTACTGGTAGTTTGCAACTGCACATGTTTTCCCCCATGAATCAGTTGCAGTGCCTGAACAATAAACTCAATTTCTCTTATGCCACCCAGTCCTAACTTTAAATTATGTTGTAAATGACGTCGACGCAATTCAATTTCAATTTGCAGCTTCATTTGGCGTGGCGACTCAAGCATAGAAAAATCTATGTAGCGACGGTAAACAAAGGGTTTTAAAATAGCTTGCAGAGCAGCTACATGGGCTATGGTTCCAGTGATAGCACGAGCTTTGACCAAAGCAAATCTTTCCCAATCCCTTCCTTGTTCAAGATAATATTGTGATAGCGCTTCATAACTCAGTACTAACGGGCCGCTATCACCATAGGGTCTCAATCTGGCATCCACTCTAAAAACAAATCCATCTTGAGTCACATCATTCAATATGCCAATAAAGCGCTGCACCAACCGATGGAAGAACACTTCGTTTTCTATGCTTCTCTTCCCTCCTTGAGTATGGCCAGATTGTGGATAGGTAAAGATCAAATCAATATCTGAGGATAAATTGAGTTCTTTTCCGCCAAGCTTTCCCATTCCCAACACGATCAGTTCTTGGGTGTCTCCGCTATCCGAGGTAGGTGTACCAAATTTCTCCATATGATCTTTGCTCAACCAGGCAAGAGCTCCTTGAATACATTCATCCGCTAAATTGGAACAGCAATGCATCACTTGAAGACTATGATTAGCTGAGGAAAACTCTAACTTAATCAATTCAACCAATATTTGATTGCGATATTGTCGTAATACGGATTTTAACTGACTTTCGGTAGAAATATTCACCAGTAATTGTGGTAATGAGAGATTTGCATCCCGTGTAATTGGGCTGTTTTTTTGCGTTTGTTGATAGACAAAATCACTCAACGCCAAGAGTTCTGCACTGATTTCGCTCTGTCCTAAAGGTGATCTTTGCTGGTAAAGCGCTAAGAGTTCGGGGTAATCAGAAATCGCCATTTAACACTATTATCTTCATTAAACATCCTATTATAATGGACTGATGAAGCCTTCTGAGCAAGTGTTATCTATTTACAAAAAACCTTTCTGACGCGCAATTCTTGCCGCTTCAAAGCGATTACCTGCATGCAATTTACTCGCCGCATTCGACAAATAATTTCTCACTGTTCCTGTGCTGATATGTAGCTTCAATCCAATATCATTAGAACTCATTCAAGCCATTTCCCTCTTCACAAGAAGAAACCTTACCATCATCCAATATTTGCAAATAAATATTTTTATGGGTTTTAATCAGACTCACTTCACAATAACTGGCTTGGGAATGTCTAATCATGTTGGTGATGCCCAGGAGCCTGTCCGAGAATAGACTGATCTACTTTGTATTGACGGACACCAAATCGCGGATAAAATTTATAAGCTTAAAATTGCATCTGACTTTTATAACCAAAGGGGTCAGTAACCAAAGGGGTCTAACCAAAGGGGTCAGAGTAAATTGATTCTCATTTTTTACTAAAATTCTTCGATTTCCTATCTCCGCCTCTTGGTTTAGGTGCTCCGCGCCTAGCTGTTTGCTTTTCAATCTGCTTAATAAAACGCTCTTCTCCTAACACCCACGCCTTGTTTGTTGCTTCTCTAATTTCCTTCAAGACCAAGGAAGGGACACCCATAAGTTAGCGTTTAACTAATGGGTGTCCCAATGAAAATGACAAAACCCGCTCTGGGTGTGATGGTGTTGGCATTCAGGCTATAATTCGTGCCCGCGAGTACCGTTAACTGTGCTGGTAGCTCAATACTATCAAAAACAATAAATCAATTTACTCTGAACATCCCGCTTATATTTTCAAGTTAAATTCCCATTTATTTAGACTTATTTAAATATAATAATCTCGATTGTTTTTCAACATTTTAAAAATGACACGACATAGATGACGACC